>Ga0080064_1004485_pt1 | contig 17769 bp, 20 predicted proteins | sample Subgrocontami54m_FD_69260 | JGI IMG/M metagenome (GOLD analysis project Ga0080064, IMG submission 69260) | Subsurface groundwater microbial communities from S. Glens Falls, New York, USA - GMW46 contaminated, 5.4 m (SPADES assembly) (version 2) ...
CGGAGCGGGAGCGGCGCCCCGGTGGTCCGGGCTACCGGGCTGATCGCGACAAGCCGGGTCCCCGGAACGATCGCGGCGTCGAGCGCGGCAAGCGTACGCTCGTCGTCCCCGCCGTCACCGAGATCGGCCATCGCCAGGTCCACCCCGAGCCGGTCGCGCAGGGTGTACAGCGGGGCCAGCCAACCGCCGTGCTCGAAACGGGTCGTCACGGCGCGGTCACCGGGTCGCCAATCGACCGACCAGGCGGCCACGTTGAGGCCCTCGGTGGTCGAGTGGCAAAGGGCGATCGAGCCGGGGCCGACCCCGCCGATCGCGGCGACGCCGGCCCGCGCTTCGTCCATCCGCTGGAGGAGCTCCTGCCAGTAGTCCTCGGTCGAACGGCCGACCCGCAGCTCCCACTCGGCCAGCTCGTTCATCGCCCGGTGGGTTTCGGCCGGCAGCGGTCCCACCGCACCGGTATTGAGGTAGATGCCGGCGGCCGTGGCGGGCAGGGCGTCGCGGACGGCGGCCAACTTCTCGCCGTCGGGGAGGAAGGGGGTAACCACGGGTCCGTATGATACGAGCGTGAGCGGCTATCCCCGGCCTGAGCTCCTCGCCTCGGTCGACTGGCTGGCCGAGAACCTGGGACGCCCCGAGATCCGGGTCATCGACGTCCGCTGGCGACCCGACGGGACCGGCCGCGCCGCCCATGGCGTCGGTCACATCCCGGGCGCGGTCTATCTCGACTGGTCGACCGACCTGTCCGATCCGGACGATGACTCGCCGCTGTTCAAGCTGGCCGGCCCAGACCAGATCGCTGGCGTCCTCGGTCGGCTCGGCGTCGGTGGTGGAACGACCGCCGTCCTGTACGACGACACCGCCAGCCTGTACGCCGCCCGGGCGTGGTGGGCGCTGCGCGTCTACGGACTCGACTCGGCCAGGATCCTCGACGGGGGTCTGGCCGCCTGGACCGCCGCCGGCCACGAGGTGTCGCGGGCGACCCTCCCGCCGCCAGCGACGACGTTCCTCCCCCGGGCGGCGCCCCGACTCCGCCTGTCGACCGCCGATGTCCGGGGCCTGCTCGGCTCAGCCGATGCCATGCTGCTCGATGCTCGAGCCCCGGCCGACTACCGCGGGTTCGAGGGCAACACCCGGCGACTCGGCCACATCCCCGGGGCGCTGAGCATGCCCGCCTCGACGACGACCGAGCCCGGCAGCGGCGTCTTTCGACCGAGCGCGGAGCTGCGCGACCTGCTCCTCAAGGCGAACATCGTCCGCGGCCGCCGCCTGGTGTGCTACGACGGATCGGGGATCGCGGCCGCCAAGCTGGCCTTCGCCCTGCAGCTGATGGGCCACGACGATGTCGCGGTCTATGACGGTGGTTGGGCCGAGTGGGGCGACCGGCTCGATCTGCCGGTCGATCGCTGAGCTTCGGGGCGGAGCGCGTCCGTCCGGACCCGGGTCAGCGGTTGCCGTCCTCGCGCAGGTCCGCCCATGGATCGACCACCCGGTGGGGGGCGAAGATCTGGGTCCGGGTGTGGTTGACCGCGACCATCGCCGCGGTCTGGCGCGCCTCACCGAGCGAGTCGGACCAGAAGGCCGCCTCGGTGACCGGGACGAACCGGCCGATCAGCTCGCCCAGCGCGTCGACCAGGTTCCGCTCCGGCAGGAGGTGGATCCGACCGGTCAGCCGGAAGGGCGGGATGATGATCATCGCCTCTTCGGGGACCTTGGGCATCCGCAGCTCGGGCGCCGGACCGACATAGTCGTTGGCGACCGCGAACAGGACCGCCCCGAGGTTGACCTGGGCGTACTCGGCGGTGACGGCGATCGAGCGTGAGCCGTACTCGTCGAGACTGGCCTCGCGCAGGACCAGGAACTCGTGTTCGGTGTGGTTGAGGATGTCGGTCACCCGACGCTCGCGGGTCTCGACGGTGCCGCGGGCGATGAACGAGTCGGTATAGAGCGTGAGCTCCATCTGCTGAGCCGGGGCGAACATATCGGACAGGATACGCGCCCCGCGTCGCGCCGAAACCCCTTCGTCAGGTCCGGGGCGGACTCCCGGCGCGCGCGGTCACCAGGTGTTCGGCGCCGTGCTGGAGCCCGCGCCAGATCGCCTCGACCCCGGCCACCGTGTCGATCTCGGCCACTGTCTTGTCCCGGCGCAGGTCGGCGATCCGCGGGAAGCGGAGCGAGAAACCGGATCGATGGCGGGTCGATCGGACGATCACGTCGAAGGCGATCTCGACCACGATCGTCGGCTCGACCACCCGATAGCGGCCAAGACGCTCGAGCGTATGGGCCTCGAACCAGTCGGTCATCTCGGCGATCTCGGCGTCGGTCAGGCCGCTGTAGGCCTTGCCGATCGTGACCAGCTTGTCGGTCGCCTCATCGCGGACCGCGAAGGTGTAGTCCGAGAGGACCCCGTGACGCTTGCCGTGACCGACTTCCACGCCGACGACGACACAATCGAGGGTGGCCAGCGCCTTCTTCATCTTGAGCCAGCCCAGACCACGCCTCCCGGGCGAGTAGGCGCTCATCGGATCCTTGACCATCAGACCCTCGTTGTTCCGGCCGCGCGCGTCGGCGAAGGCGCCTTCGAGCTCGTCGATGGAACCGACCGACACCAGGTGCGACAGGGCGAACCTGCCGCCGTCGTCGATCAGCGGCAGGTGGAGCTCCTCGAGTCGGCTCCGACGTTCGGCCAGCGGTCGCTCCAGCAACGGTTCGACCGGGCGACCCGGGGCGCCCAGGGCCAGTGCGTCGAAGGCCACGAACACCACCGGGACCTGGGCCCGGATCGCGGCCGACGGGGCCTTCCGGCCGAGCCGCTTCTGGAGGGCGACGAAGGGCATCACCGCGCCGTCCCGGTAGGCCAGCAGTTCACCGTCGAGGATGCCGTCCCAGTCGAGCCCAGCGGCGCCCTCGACGACCTCGGGGAACTGGCCGCTGATGTCGTGGAGGTCACGGCTGAACAGACGGACCGCTGCGCCCGTTCGATGGAGCTGGGCGCGGATCCCGTCGTACTTGTCCTCGACCCACACGGTCGGCCCCAACCGGCCGATGATCTCGGTCGCGTCCTCGGCCGGCGAGGCGAGCATGAACTTGAGAGGATGGAACAGACGGAGGCTCGCGGTCGCGAGGCGATCCTCGGCCGCCAGCCTGGCCGTGACCCCCACGTCGCCGGTCAGCATCCCGGCCCGCTTGACGGCGTCGAGCGGGCGCTCGAAGGCGGTCGCGATGGCCGCCTCGAGAAGCCCCTCGCGGAGCCCGATCCGGAGATCGCCGGACAGGATCTTGACCACGTACTTGGCGGTCAACGGATCGCATCGGGCGAGCAGCTCGCTGAAGATCGCGCCCTTGGCGGCCGGACCGGAGGCGGCCTCGATCGCGCTGAACGCTTCCGCGGTCTCGGTCAGGGTTGGCGGGTCGCCCGTTGGCGGGCGATGTCCATCGGCCCGGCCGAGCAGGTCAGCCACGGCGATGCCAAGGTCGGAAGACCGATCGTAGGCTTCACCGAGGGCGCCGGCCGTTGCTCCGGCCAGTTCGGTCACGGCCGCGCTGATCGCCGCCCAGCCGAGGCCGGTCGATCGTCCATCGACCTCCGAGAAGGGTCGACCGGCCAGGAACACGGCCGCGATCGACAACTCGCCTGGCGACAGCGTCCGCAACTCATCGGCCAGGAGGCGGGTCTTCTCGGAGGTACGCGTCGTGGCGGCGACCCGCTCGGCCACCTCGCTCCAGCGGCGCATGGCCGGGATGGTATACCTTCGTCGCCCATGCTCCACCGCGGCTGGTTTCCCGACTCGATCACGGGCGAGCGGATCGTCCTCCGCCGGCATGTCCCGGACAACCTGGCCGCGTTCCGGCGCTGGTATGCCGACCCCGAGGTCGCCCGCCTGACCCGCTACCAGGAAGGGCCGATGCCCAGCGCGGAGATCGATCGATTCTTCCAGGCCCGGGTGGTGGGACCGGACTCGCTGGCCCTGGCCATCCATGTCCGCGGCTCGGGGCGATTGATCGGCACCTGTGCCTTCAGCCAGCTCGACGGCGACAATGGCTCGGCCCTGTTTCACATCACGATCGGTGAGAAGGATTGCTGGGGACTGGGCTACGGAACCGAGGCCACCGAGCTGATGCTCGAGCATGCCTTCGAGCGGCTCGGCATCCACCGGGTCGCGCTGTCCGTGTTCGCCTTCAACGAGCGGGCGATCCGCACCTACCGGAAGGCTGGTTTCGTGCTCGAGGGTCGCGCCCGCCAGTCGATCTGGCGCGACGGGCGCTACTGGGACGAGCTCCAGATGAGCATGCTCGATGCCGACTGGGCGGCCCACCGCGGCGAACCGGCGGCCGGTTCGGCCAGCCTTGCGCCGGACGCCGAGCGAAGTGAGCCGGTCGTCCTCGCCCGGATCGAGCGGAGAGCCTGAGATGCCGAGCGGCGGACCGGCTGCCAAGACCGCCCGGACCGAGATCCGGGCGATCGTCGACGACAAGGGTCACGCGGTCGAGAACGCGCGACGGGCGGTCGATCGGCTCGATGCAGCCTTCGCCGACGGGTCGCTGCTCCGGACCCCCGCGCTTGGAGCGATGCTTGGAGACCTGATGGTCGCCCTCGAGCAGGACGACGGGCAGAAGCTCGGCGGAAAGAGCGCCGAGGCGGCCCGGTTCATCCTCCGGGCGGTGTCACGCGAGCTCGACAACGCCTGAGCCTGACGGGCGCGTCCCCGTCGACGGATCGACCGGAAGGAGCCGACCGTGAGCCCATCGCAGATGGCGCCGGATCTCGATCCGACCACCCAACGGGCCCTCGCGGCGGGTCTCTACAACCTGGCCTGGACGCTGCTCGAACTCGACGACCGGTCGCCCGACGATATCGACCGGATGATCCATGCGGCCCATGCCTCGCGTCACCATTGGGGCGCCATCGGTCTGCCGGCCAACCGTGCCCGGGGCGAGTGGCTGTGCTCCAGGGTCTACGCGGTCCTTCTGCGACGCGAGCCCGCCCTGTGGCACGCCCGGCGCTGTCTGGCGATCCTCGAGGCGGGTGGCGAGGGGATCGAGGATTGGGATCTGCCGGCCGCCTACGAGGCGCTGGCTCGAGCCCATGCCATAGCCGGCGATCGCGCGGAGGCGGAGCGTTGGCGGGCCGCGGCCCGGGTGGCCCTGGCCGATGTCGCCGATGCCGAGGATCGCGAGCCGATCGAAGCCGACCTGGCGACCCTCCCGCTCGACTGAGCGACAGGCCCCGGTGGGCGCGTCCGGCGCGGGATCGAGTCGGGTGGCGTACCGTTGGATGTGCCCGATCCACGACCAGCCTCGAGAGGGAGACCGTCCGTGCCCGACCGCGACCTCAAGCTTGGGATTCTGCTCTGGAGCCAGGCGGCCACCTGGCCGGAGATGCTCGATGCCGCGAAGCGGGTCGACCGGCTGGGCTACGCCCACCTGTGGACATGGGACCACCTGTACGCGATTTTCGGCGACCCGTATCAGCCGATCGTCGAGGGTTGGACGGCGCTCGCGGCCTGGGCGATGGCCACCGAACGGACCCGCCTCGGGCTGCTCGTCGGTGCCAACACGTTCCGCAACCCGGGGCTGGTCGCCAAGACCGCGGCCACGCTCGACCAGATCAGCGGCGGACGAGCGATCCTGGGCATCGGCGGGGCGTGGATGGACCTCGAGCACCAGGCCCACGGGATCGACTTCGGGACCGGGTTCGGACAGCGCCTCGACTGGCTGGAGGAGTCGGTGGATGCGATGGAGGCGGTCCTGGCCGGCAAGTCGGTCACCTCCGCACCCGGTGGTCGGTACGCCTTCAACGATCTCCGCCACGCACCGGCCCCGATCCAGCACCGGCTCCCGATCATGATCGGCGGGAGCGGTGAGAAGAAGACGCTCCGGACGGTCGCCAGGCACGCCGACCTGTGGAACGCGATGGGTCCGGTCGACCTGATGGCTCACAAGGTCGATGTCCTGCGCGAACACTGCGCGGCGGTCGGTCGGGACATCTCGGAGATCGAGTTCACCCTCGGCGTGAAGGTCACGATCCGCGACACCAAGGCCGAGGCGGAGCGCGTGTGGCGCGAGGCGATGGCCCACAACCGGACGCCGTTGAGCGACCTCGAGGACGACGACACGTTCTGGAATGGCAGCCCCGAGGAGCTCGCCGATCGCCTCCGGCCGTACGTCGAGCTCGGCTTCCGGACGGTGATCTCGGAGCAGCCCGCGCCGTACGACGTCGAGACGCTGGAGCGGTTCATCGGCGAGGTCAAGCCACTCGTCGACGCCGGCTGACCGGCCGCCGCCCACTCGGCACGATCGGACGTCAGTGGTCCCAGAGGATCCCCACGTGAGCGTCACCAGCGACCCAGCCGATCCTCCAGCCCCGCCAACGTCGTCGGGTGGGGCCGCAACCGTCGCGTTCGAGCACGTCACCAAGGTCTATGGCCGAGCCCGGAAGGACACCCCTGGAGCGGTCGACGATCTGTCGCTGTCGGTTCCGGCGGGCAAGATCTGCGTCCTCGTTGGCCCGTCCGGCTGCGGCAAGACGACCTCGCTCAAGATGGTCAACCGGCTGATCGAACCGACGTCGGGGCGGATCCTGATCGACGGCGTCGACGCCGCCACGCGCGACGTGACCGAACTCCGACGCGGGATCGGCTACGTCATCCAGTCGACCGGGTTGTTCCCCCACCAGACGATCGGTCAGAACGTGGCCGTCGTCCCCCGCCTGCTCGGCTGGAGCGCCGCCCGCCAGACCGAACGGACGGAGGAGCTGCTTGGCCTGGTCGGGCTCGATCCGGCCCGCTACCGGGATCGCTATCCGAGCCAGCTCTCGGGTGGCGAGCGGCAGCGGGTGGGGGTCGCCCGGGCGCTGGCGGCCGACCCGCCGGTGATGCTCATGGACGAACCGTTCGGGGCGGTCGATCCGATCGTCCGCGATCGGCTCCAGAACGAGTTCCTGCGCCTCCAGGCCGAGCTGGCCAAGACGATCCTGTTCGTGACTCACGACATCGACGAGGCGATCAAGATGGGCGACCTCGTCGCGGTCATGCAGGTCGGCGGCAAGCTCGCTCAATTCGGCACCCCGGCCGAGATCCTGGCCGCCCCGGCGTCGAACTTCGTGGCCCGGTTCGTCGGTGCCGACCGGGGCTTGAAGCGGCTGTCGCTGTTCCGGGTCGGCGACCTGACCCCAGCCAGACCGGTCATGGCCCGGCCGGGCGATGACGTGGAGGAGATCCGCCGGAACCTGGCCGACGACCCGATCGGATACCTGTTGGTGGTCGATGAGGAACGCCGGCCGATTGGCTGGGTCGATCCGATCGACTTGCCGGCGACGGGGCCACTGGCTCGCGAGCTTGCAACGCCGATGTCGCCCTTCCTCGAGCCCCAGACGACCCTCAAGGACGCGCTGTCGATGCTCCTTGGGGCCGACGTTCAGGCGGGGATCGTGATTGACCCGGATCAGCGGGTGCTGGGTTCCGTCACGGTCGATGCGATCACCGAGGTGATGCGGACGAAGGGTCAGCGGCGGGGCCCACGGCACGATCCCGCCGGTCCGGACGAGAGCCGATGATCGACCTCCGCTGGATCGGCGGCCATCTCGGCGCGATCGGCGATTCGCTCTTGCAGCACGTCCTTCTCACGGTGACCGCGGTCGGGATCGGCTTCGCGATCTCGCTCGTCCTCGGGTTGATCGCCCAACGGGTCCGCTGGACATACGGGCCGATCGCGGCGACGACCGGGCTGCTGTACACGATCCCGAGCCTGGCCTTGTTCGCGTTTCTCGTCCCGTTCACTGGCCTGAGCTTCCTGACCGCCGAGATCGGCCTCGTCAGCTACACCCTCCTGATCCTCATCCGCAACGTCGTGGCCGGTCTCGATGGCGTCCCGCCCGACGTCAGCGAGGCGGCGGTCGCGATGGGACTGACCTCGCGGCAGCGACTGGTTCGGGTCGAATTGCCGCTGGCGACGCCGGTCATCGTGGCTGGGATCCGGATCGCGACGGTCACCACGATCGGCCTCGTGACGGTCACCGGGATCATCGGCCAGGGCGGCCTCGGCCAACAGATCTTCCTGGGCCTCCAGCTCGCCTTCCCGACCCGGATCTATGTCGGGGTCGTTGGCTCTATCCTCCTGGCCTTCCTGGCGGATGTCGGCCTGCTCGCCATCCAACGACGCCTTACGCCGTGGACCCAGGCGGGGGGCCGCTGAGTCCGTGAGCATCCTCGAGAGTGCCGTCGGCTGGCTGTCGAACCCCGCCCATTGGCAGGGGACGGATGGGGTCCCGACCCGACTCCTCGAGCATGTCGAGCTATCGGCGCTGGCGGTGATCCTGGCGATCCTGATCGGGCTCCCACTCGGCCTCGCGATCGGCCACACGGGCCGGGGCAGCATCGTCGTCGTGTCGATCGCCAACATCGGCCGCGCGGTCCCATCGGTCGCCCTCATCGTCGCCTTCCTGCCCATCCTCGGGCTGGGCTTCCGGACGACGCTGGTGGCGCTGGTCCTGCTCGCCATCCCGCCGATCGTCACGAACGCCTACGCCGGCATCCGGACGATCGATCCGGACCTCGTGGAGGCGGCACGGTCGGTCGGGATGAACGGTCGACAGGTCCTCTCGCAGGTCGAGCTCCCGGCGGCGCTCCCGATCGTGGTGACCGGTATCCGAACCTCGGCTGTCCAGGTCGTGGCGACAGCGACGCTCGGAGCGATCGTTGCCGGAGGCGGGCTTGGCCGCTATATCGTCGACGGCTTCGCGCTGGGGGACACTCCCCGAATTGTCGCGGGAGCGGTGCTGGTTGCCGGTCTGGCCATCCTGACCGAGCTCGTATTCGCGCTCATCGAGCGACTGGTGGTCTCCCCAGGCCTCAGAGCCGAACGCGACGGTGCAAGACAAGACCTGGGCCGCTCATCCAGCGCGACCACTCCTGCGTAACGAATGCGGGGGAAGTTGACAGGGTCTGACCGGTGACCACTGCTATAGTCGCCGCTCGAATCGCGCCGCTCCAGTGGCGTAACCAGCAAAGAGGAGGACCCATGCGGCGAATCCGCACGGCCGCTCTCGGGGCGTTGACGCTCGTGCTCATCCTGAGCGCGTGCTCGACGGGTGGGAGCAGCCAGACCCCATCCCCAGCACCGACGACGGCGGCTCCGTCAACCGTGGCCAGTCCATCGGCGCCCGCCACGCCGGCGGCAACGGTGGCCTCACAGCTTGTGCTCGGCGGACCGCCCGAGTGCCCCCAGCGCGACTTCTGCCAGCTTGGCTTGAAGGCAACCTACGGCCTCGATTTCAAGGAATTCAAGCCGCTCGATGCGGGCGGTCCGCTGACCGTGACTGCGCTCGACAGCGGCGATATCGGCGTCGGGCTGCTGTTCACCTCGGACCCGTCGATCGCCGCCAAGGGCTACGTGCTCCTGGCCGACGACAAGCAGCTCCAGAAGTCGGACAACATCGCGCCGATCGTGCGCCAGGCCGTCCTCGACAAGAGCCCGGCGATCAAGGACATCCTGAATGGGCTCAGCGCCAAGCTGACCCAGGATGCCCTCATCGGGATCAACAAGGCGGTCGCGGTCGACAAGCAGGATCCGGCCGATGCCGCCAGGGCGTGGCTGACCGCCCAGGGCATCCTGCCCGGACCGGGCGGCTCGGGCAAGGGCAAGGTCGTCGTGGGTTCATTCGGCTTCTCGGAGTCGGTAACCCTGGCCGAGCTGTATGCCCAGGCCCTCAGTGCCAATGGCTTCGACGTCGAGCGGAAGCTCAACCTGGGCAACCGGGAAGTCGTCTATCCGGCGCTGAGAACGGCCCAGATCGACATCCTTCCGGAGTACCTCGCCTCGGCTCTGGCCGTGGCCTACAAGGGAACGGCCTCGACCGATCCGGCCAAGACCTCCGCAGACCTGCAGACCGCGGCGACTGCGGATGGCCTGACCGTCCTCAACTACGCCGCAGCCACGGACCAGAACGGATTCGTGGTGACCAAGGCGACCGCCGACAAGTACAAGCTCGTCAAGCTGAGCGACCTGGCCAACCCGGCCCCATAGCGGAGCCCGGACCCGTTCGCGAAGACCCCGGTGGCAACGCCGGGGTCTTCTGCTTCCTGCGCGGTCTGACGGGCCTCAGCGGGCGCCGGCGATCAGCGCGGCGGCCCCTGATTCGAGGGTCCCGAGGTGCTGGGTCCGGACTCATCCGGGGTCTCGTCGACGATCCCGCGGGCGACCTCGGCGATCTCGTCCGCGCTGCCGTGCCAGCCCAGCCTGAGGAAGGCCACGGCGCCACCGGTCGAGGTCAGGACGAGGATCGAGGCGTGGACCAGGAAGGCCAGCGCAGTGGCCTGGTCGCGGGTCAGCCCGATCGCCAGCCCGATCGTCACCGCGGCCAGCTCGAACGTGCCCAGATAGCCCGGTGCCGACGGGATCGCGGTGGCCAGGGCGACCCCCGATGAGAGGAGTGCCGCCTCGCCGATCGTCAGGTGGAGCCCGATCGCCTGACCCGCGGCGGCCATCGCCAGGATGCTCGCCCCCCAGGCCACCAGGCTCGACCCGATCGCCTCGGCCAGGGTTCGCGGTCGGCGGGCGACGGCGAGTCCCTCATGCAGGCGGCGAGCCAGCTCGGCGACCCGTGGCCGACGCTCGGCGTAGGCGATCACCCGGTCGGCGCCGGGCAGACGATGGGCCAGGATCCCGCCGGCCAGCCCGACGACCAACAGCCCGGTCACCGCGAACCCGACCAGGACCGCGCTGGCCACCACGCCGCGGACATGCAGGACGAAGATCGCCAGGGCGCCAATCGACACGGCTGTGGCTGTGTCGACGACCCGCTCGACCACGACCGTGCCCAGGGCCGATGCCCGGCTGATCCCCTCGCGGTCGCCGAGGTAGTGGCTCCGGACCAGCTCGCCGAGCCTGGCAGGCAGGATGTTGTTGGCGAGGTAGCCGACGAGCACGTAGCCGAGCATCGGCAGAAAGCGGATCGCGCGGATCGGGGCGACGAGACGCTGCCAGCGGAGCGCCCGGATCAGGACGTCGAGGGCCTGGAATCCGATCGACAGGGCGAGCCAGTAGGGCACGGCCGTGCGCAGGATGTCCGCGGTTCGGCCAAGGTCGACCCCGGCCAGCACATAGGCCAGCGACGCGATCGAGATGACGATCCCAAGCCCGGCCCGAACGAGGCCGCCGATCCCGCCCCGCATCGGGCCGTCAGGCCGCCGGGCGACGCGAGGTGAGCTTGCTCGACCGGCGCAGCCGCGTGCGATGGAGCAGGTAGCGCAGGACGACCCGGAGCGTCGACAGCCCGTACACGACGCTGCGCTTGAAGCCGACCGAACTGGCCTCCTCGAAATAGCGGGTCGGCACGCCGATCTCGCCGATCGGCAGACCGCCGGCCGCCACGACCTGGGCGATCAGCTCCTGGTCGAACACGAAGTCGTCGCTGTTGAGGTGGTAGGGGATCGTTTCGAGCAGGCGCCGGCTGTAGGCCCGCAGACCGGTGTGGTACTCGCTCAGGTGGAGCCCGAAGACGGCGTTCTCGACCCCGGTCAGGAACCGGTTGCTGAGGTACTTCCAGCGCGGCATGCCACCGGCCAACGGGTCACCAAGGAAGCGGCTCCCGAGCATCAGGTCGGCCTCGCCCCGGACGATCGGCGCGATCAGCTCGGGGACCCGGGTCGCGTCGTACTGGTAGTCGGGGTGGAGCATGACCACGACGTCGGCTCCGGCGGCCAGCGCGGCGTCGTAGCAGGTCTTCTGGTTGCCACCGTAGCCCCGGTTCTGACGATGGATGATCACGTCGAGACCGAGCTGACGGGCGACATCCACGGTCGCGTCGCGGGACACGTCATCGACCAGGATGATCCGGTCGACGAGGTCGTGGGGAATGTCCGCGTAGGTCCGCTCGAGGGTCTTGGCCGCGTTATAGGCGGGCATCACCACGACGACCTTCGGAGGGGCGGGAGCGGGACCTTCGGGCGGTTCGGACATCGCCGCAGAGGATACCCCAGCGACCGTTGGCCCTCGGTGTGGGACGATGCGCCCGGAAACGAATATCAGGAGACCCGCGATGCTAGACCGACTGCGGGGCAAGCCAGGCGATCCGGCCGTGGCCGCCCGCATCCCGCCCGGCCAGTACAAGACCGACAAGTTCCCGGTCCTCCACTACGGCTCGGTGCCGCACACCGACCTGGCGACCTGGGACTTCCGGGTCTTCGGCGCGGTCGACAGCCCGTTCACCCTGACCTGGACCGAGTTCAAGGCGCTCCCCCGCAAGCAGGTCGCGACCGATATCCATTGCGTGACCCGCTGGACGAAGCTGGACACGGTCTGGGAGGGCGTGCCGATCCAGGAGATCCTGTCGCGGGCCCAGGTTCGTCCAGGGGCCACCCACGTCCTGGCCCATTCGGAGCAGGGCTACACGGCCAACCTGCCGTTGTCCGTGCTCGACGACAACGACGTCCTGCTGGCCGACACGTTCGACGGTCAGCCGCTCGAGCTGGAGCATGGCTGGCCGCTCCGGCTGTTCGTCCCGAAGCGCTACTTCTGGAAGAGCGCCAAGTGGGTCCGCGGTCTCGAGTTCCTCGACCACGACATCCTGGGCTTCTGGGAGCGCTACGGCTACAACAACGACGCCGACCCGTGGAAGGAAGAGCGCTTCTCCGAGTAGTCAGGCTCGGCCCAGAAAGTCCTTCGCGAGGGCCACCAGCCAGCCGGCCAGGACCACGACCAGCACCACGCTCAGCAGGGTGACCGGCAGACCGGTCGTGGCGGTCGTGGCGGCGGCCGTGAGGGCGATCATCGCGAGCACCGCCACGGTCAGCCAGCCGACGAGATCCGGCAGGGCCTCTGACCGGAGCGCGACCGCGGCCAGGGCGACCAACCAGGCGAGGATCGGCACGAACCCGATCCCGCCGGTGACGAACGACGCCTCGAGCCCGATCAGACCGGCCACCAGGGCGAGCTGGCCGGCAACGGCGACGACGGTCCCGAGCAGCGCGATCAGGCTGACCACGCTGAACCAGCCCCCGGCGTCGGTCCGAACCAGGATCCAGACCGCGAGGATCGGCAGAAGGAGGAGGGCCAGCGCGATCGCGGAGAGCAGATCGTTGAGCGACCCGAACGCCGCGCCAGCGCCGCCAAAGAACAGGGCGAGGGTGAGAGCCGCGAGGATCAGCGCCACCAGGCCCGCGAGGGCCGACCAGCCGGCAGCCCGGAGGATCACCGGTTTGTCGATCGGCATCGTGTTCGCCTCTCCTCCAATGCCCCGGTCGGACGTTCTCACCGCTCGCCTGAGGCAGTCAAGAGGGGCCGCTCCGGGACCGCGCTCAACGGGCGACCCGGCCGAGCGCCGCGGCGAGCCGACCGGTCGCTCGGCCCACTCCATACCGGACGGGACTGATGACCCGTTCATGGGCGCCGCTGAGCTCGATCCAGTGGGCTCCGAATGACTCCTTGAAGGTCAGCATCCCGTAGGCGGGCTCGCCGGGCTCGGGTCGTCGCCGGGCGCCAGCGACGTCGACCCCGCCAAGATCGAACTCGGCCCGTCCCTCGGCGACCGCCGACCTGAGGGCTTCCCAGACGAGCTGGCGGACGGCACCCGGATAGGCCTTTCGGAAGCGCGGATCGTCGGCGGCACTGGCGTACGTCCAGCGCCGGCCGTGGCGATGGAAGGTCGCCCCCGCGACCAGGACGCCATCCGGGTCGTGCCCCCCGATGTAGGCGAGCAGGCCGCTGGCGAACGCGCGCAACGACCAGTCGAGGAAGCGCTCGCGTGAGGCAAGACCAAACCTACGCCGATCGGCGGTCGCCCGCATCAGGTCGTACAGGGTGTCCAACTCGGTGCGGAGTGCGACGCTGGATCCGTCGTCTTGGTCGCGCGGCACTGGCCGAGGCCCGAACCGGACGATCCGGAGATCGCTCCGCTCGGCCGCCCGGATCATGTTCCGGGTCGTTGCGCTGAAGCCGGCCATGAGGTCCGCCGGATCGCCGACCCCGGTCAGGTCGATCGCGAGCCGGTGGCGGGACGGCTGGAGCTCCTCGATTCGATCGAAGCCCGCGCCCGCCAGCAGCTCTGGATAGCCGGACGCCGCCGGGATCTCGGCATCGCTGGCGACGACCGAGGCACCGCGGTCGGCGAGCCAGCCGGTAACGGCCACCAGGCGGTCGAGGGTCCGCTGCGGATCGAGCTCGGGGAGCGGACCGCGCGAGATGTACACGCCGTCACTCCTGATGAGCGGCCACGGCCGGACGAGGGCCAGGATCGAGGCGCCATCGTCGGTCACCAGGAAGCGCGGCTGCCAGCCAAAGGCGCCGCGGTAGGCGGCCCAGGCCCGCGACTGATGGACGTTCCCGTTCGGCGATTCGACCGCCGCGCGGTCCCATGCGTCGATCTCCGCAGGCGTCGCTGCCCGGACGTTCACGCTCAGTTTCGGCGCAGCGCGCCGAGGTCCGGATCGACCCGATAGTTGCGCAGGCGACGCTCGAGCAGAACGACCTCACGGTCGATGAACCGGAGCAGGTCGCGCAGCCGATCCTCGGTCGAGGCGGCCTCGAGCAGCTCCTGGCGCCGTGGCGCATCGAGCTGGATGATCCCGGTCACGAGATAGGACAGGGTGGTCGGATCGTCCAGACCGGTCACCCGGCGGGCGACCTCGTCGAGGACGTTCGCCTCGTCGGTCGAAGCATCGTCGGGAGAGGCCGGGAGACCGCCCTTGGCGCCGAGCCCGGCGACGCTGGTCGATGGCTCGTCGTCGACGTCCTCCACCTCGACCTCCATCTGGACGTCGATCTCCTCGGCGTCCTCCCCGTCACCGGGCCGGGCGAGGGTCAGGTAACGCAGGAAGGCCTCGATGACCCGACCGGTCAGGATGCGGGCCAGCGCGGGGTCGCCCAGTGGCTCGTCGAGCGGCTCGATGTCGCCGACCAGGTAGGGCTCCCGGTCGGTGACCACCGAGGTCACCCGGAACCGACGCCCACCGACCACCAGCAGCTGGTAGCGGCCGTCGCCGGATCGGGCGGCTTCCCGGATCTCGGCTGTCGTTCCGATCGTCGCGACGCTGCTCGCTCCAGCACCGACCTCGCGTCCGTCGCGGATCAGGACCACGCCGAACTGGCCGCCCTCCTCGAGACACCGGGCGACCATCCGCCGATAGCGCGGCTCGAAGATGTGGAGCGGCAGGGCGATCCCCGGGCAGAGGACCGTGTGGAGAGGAAAGAGGGGCAGCTCCATCTCGGGGAGTGTAGTCCGGCGCCCCAATCCAACCGCTCCAGCCCGGACACACAGAAGCCGCCGGTCACCCGGCGGCTTCGGCCCGATCGTCGGACCCGCTCGCGAGCGGTCTAGTGGGCGCAGCTCCGGGGGCTACCCGAGTCTTCGGCCGTTCGGAAGCTCGAGCCGCAACCGCAGGCGCTCACCGCGTTCGGGTTGTTGACCGTGAACCCGGCGCCCATCAGGGTGTCGATGTAGTCGATCTCGGCGCCCTGGAGGAGGTCGACGCTCTTGCCGTCGACGTACACCGTCACCCCGTTGGCCTGGAGGATCCGGTCCTCCTCGGTCGGGGCGTCCTCGATCATCATCCCGTACTTGAATCCCGAGCAGCCGCCACTGTAGACGTAGACGCGCAGGCCGACGTTGGGGTTCGGCTCCTCGGCGGTGATCTCGCGGAGCTTGCCAGCGGCAGCGTCGGTCAGGTTGAGAAAGGTCGGCTGGGTCTCGAGCATTCGCTGCGTTCCTCCGCGCGGGGGTCGGATGTTGGTCCGCCCATCGTACGCACGTCAATGAGTTTCGACAAGCACCGTGTCGAAATGGCAGCGTCGCGCGACGGAGAGGCCGACGCCCTGGCCCGATGGTCCCACGACCGCTTGACCGGCGGTCCCACGATGGTGTCGATCAGGTCACGTCTCGAGGTGCACCGCCGATGCTCATCCTGAAGGTCCTCCACATCGCGTCGATGTTCCTGGCGGTCACGATCCTCGTCGGCGGTGAGTGGTTCTTTCTCCGGGCGATGCGCCGGGCCGACGTCGCGGCCATGCGGGCCTTTGCCCGGATCTACGGTCGGATCGACCTGCTGGCCGTGGGCGTGCTCAGCCTCGGGGTGCTGTTCGGGCTGGCCACCGCGGCGACCGGTGCCTTCGACTTCAGCGCCCGTTGGCTGATCGCCGCCTATGTCCTGGTGATCGCCCTCTACGCGGTCGGGTTCTCGTCGACGCCGTTCCTGCTCCGGGTCGGCCGACTGGTCGAAGCCACGCCGGGCGACACGCCGGACGCCGAGCTGGCGGCGGCGCTGCGCTCGCCCCGCCCGGTCGTGACCGCGCTGATCTCGATCGTCCTGTACTTCCTGGTCATCGCCGACATGGTGATCAAGCCGTTCTGAGCGGCCTGACCCGACGCCGAAAGGTCCGGACCGGCCAGCTCGATCTGCGCGCCGGCTACCCGTCGATCCGTTCGACGATCGTGGCGATCCCCTGGCCTACGCCGATGCACATCGTGGCCAGACCGTACCGACCGCCGGTCCGGGCCAGCTCATGGACCAGCATCGTGATCAACCGGCCGCCGCTCATCCCGAGCGGGTGACCCAGGGCGATCGCCCCGCCATTGACGTTGACCCGAGCCGGGTCGAGCCCGAGCTCGTCGATGCACACGACCGACTGGCTGGCGAACGCCTCGTTGAGCTCGATCAGGTCGAGATCGCCGACCTCCAGACCGGCCCGTTCGAGCGCCTTGCGGGTGGCCGGCACGGGGCCCACGCCCATGATCGCCGGATCGACCCCGGCGACGGCGGTCGACACGATCCGGGCCATCGGCCGCAGGCCGAGCGCACGGGCTCGGCCTCCCTCGACGAGGAGGACCGCCGACGCGCCATCGTTGATCCCGGATGCGTTTCCGGCGGTGACGGTGCCGCCCTCGCGGAAGGCCGGCCGGAGGCGGGCCAGGGCCTCGGCCGTCGAGTCGGCCCGCGGATGCTCGTCCCGCGCGAACACGATCGGGTCGCCCTTCTTCTGGGGTACCGGGATCGGCACGATCTGGTCATCGAACCGACCGGCCTCGATCGCGGCCACCGCCTTGCGCTGCGAATCGAGCGCGAACGCATCCTGGCGCTCTCGGTCCACCTGCCAGCGATCGGCCACGTTCTCCGCGGTCTCACCCATCGAGTACGGGTAGTGCGCCTCGGCCAGGCGGGGATTGATGAACCGCCAACCGAGGGTCGTGTCCTCGAGCTCGCGTGGGCCGCGATCGAAGGCCGCGGCGGGCTTGGCCATGACGTACGGGGCGCGGGTCATCGACTCGACGCCGCCGCCGATGAACACGTCGCCGTCGCCGACCTGGATGGCATGAGCCGCCGAGTTGATCGCCTGGAGACCGCTGCCACACAGCCGATTGACGGTCAGCCCGCCGACCTCGACAGGAAAGCCGGCCAGGAGGACCGCCATCCGGGCCACGTCACGATTGTCCTCGCCGGCCTGGTTGGCACAGCCGAGGATGACGTCCTCGACCAACGCCGGGTCCAGGCCAGCCCGATCGACCACGGCCCGCAGGACCGCGGCGGCCAGATCGTCCGGCCGGACGGTGGCCAGCGCGCCACCATAGCGGCCGATCGGGGTCCGGACGGCCTCGACGATCCACGGGTCGCGGAGCGGTCGGTCGACGATGCGGGCCATGGTCCTCCTGGCGATCGAGGCGGGTCCGCAGATTGGCGGCGGCCCGCGCCGCATCCTACGCCGGGTGTCGACGAGTCGTCAGCGTCCGGCGGCTTGTCCGGCGGCGGCGACCAGCGCGGAGGCCGGCGCGAATCGCTCACCCGC
>Ga0080064_1004487_pt1 | contig 17768 bp, 17 predicted proteins | sample Subgrocontami54m_FD_69260 | JGI IMG/M metagenome (GOLD analysis project Ga0080064, IMG submission 69260) | Subsurface groundwater microbial communities from S. Glens Falls, New York, USA - GMW46 contaminated, 5.4 m (SPADES assembly) (version 2) ...
CCGGGCCCCCCCGCCGGTGACCGCATGGGGCTGGCCGATGCCTGATTGCGACATGATGCCAAAGGATCCGATCATGCCGGTAACCGTTCCCAGAAGGCCCAATAACGGGGCTAGAGTGATGATGGTATCGAGAATGACGAGTCGCTGCTTGAGCACCGGTATTTCGGCTTGACCGGCCGCCTCCATGGCTTTGGATGGAGAAGGGTTTCGATGGGCCAATCCCGCTGCCAGGACCCGTGCAATCGGAGAGGCGGCCTCTTTTCCCAGGCTGAGGGCCTTTTCCAGATTTCCCCGCTCTACGAAATCCAGTAACTGCTCGATCAGCTCCTTGGATCCGATCCTGCGCCAAAAAATGATTCGCTCCAGGGTCACGGCGAGAGCGATGACGGAGCAGAGAAGCAGAGGAACCATGACCGGTCCGCCTTTGATCAAGAACGCCAACGCATCATGCACGACAAGAATCTCCTTCCGATTGTGGTCTCGACCTTACCATAAGTGAATCGTAATTCCAGCCTTCGCAAGAGACGAACTCCGGTGTTTGCAGCGCCCCTCATCCGACAGGATCTTCGCTCCTGGTTTAACAGGCTACCAGAGATGGACCGTTATGCCTGCCCGGAGGGTAAGAGGATCACCTGGAGTAAAGTGTCGGTCCAGGACCGGCGTGGGTTCACCCGGTAGTCGCGATTCGAAGACGAACTGCGCCGCGCGCCACTTCTTATTTGCGATGTTGTCGATCGCGAAAAGGAATTCGTAACGGTTCCATTTATATTTTAGGTTAAGGTCAATGATATTGTAGCCGGGAATATTGACTGAGCGATCTTCGATGCCGTATCGGTCTCCGACGCTGCGCAACTGGATTCTTCCTTCAAGGCCTGACGGGTGACGCGCCGTTAGCCCCGTCAGCGCCAGGAATCTCGGCGCAAGAGGAATAGCGTCACCCGTATCGACGAATTTGGACCAGGTATAGGAGATGTCGAGATCGGCGCTCAGCCAGGCCAGGATCTGATAGCGAAATTCCCCTTCTGCTCCCTGTCGCTGGGTTCTTCCTCTGGGTTCGGTCGTTCCCTCATCACCAACGAACACAAGCTCACTCTCCAGATGGCTTCTCCAGTAGGCGAGGCCCACGTCTAAGCGATCAAAGAGCTTAGTCCTAAAGCCGAGTTCACCTCCAAGAATACGTGGAAGCACGGGCTTGTTGCCTGTGCTGGAAACCACATCGCGGGCGTCATTACTGTGATAACCGCCGCCAAAATTTACGTAGATCTCCGAGCGCTTCGCCCAGGCGTTATCCGAGAAAGGAGACAGAATGACGTTTACCTTAGGATTAGCGATGAACCCTTCGTCGGTCCCGGAAATCCGGGTCGCCGTGCCTTCCAAATGATCCACGTCAAAGACAAATTTATCCAGTCGGATCCCTATCTGCGTTCGCAACCAGGAGATGGGTCTGAACTCTTGCTGGGCATACCAGGCGAGGTTTGTCTGATTCACCAAGGATTTGCGAGTCGTGCTGAGGCGACGGCGATCTTGTTGATTAAAAAGGCCCACATGGGCGCGATCTGTTCGACTCGAAAATCCCACGAGCGTTTCCACCGGGATATCGAAAAGGGCGTAGTTGCGTCGGTAGTTAAGATAGCTTCCGCCCAAGAACCGCCTATCTTCCTGTTCGATCCCATCGCCGTTTACAGGATCGTTTAGTAAGAAGGTAAAATTGGAGAACATATTGAGGCGATACCAGGATGTCCAGACCTGGGCATTGAAGGATTGATGAGCATCCGCATAGTTATAGACCAGATTTAGATTTTGGCGTTCGGTCTTGCCACCTTCATTGGGATCCTCGGAGTCGAAGCGCCCAAGGCGGCCGGCTCTGACTTCGCGGGCGGGAATCTGCCCTGAAGCGTTCCAGTAGCTCTTAAAGAAAGTCCCCAGCAGACTCAAATTAGAGTTAGCTGTGGATAAGAGGCTAAACTTTGTAAATAAGTTGAATCGATTTAGATTGTTTGGGTTCTTGAAAGGCCCATTGTTGTGATAGGCCTCAAAAGCGATGTACGGCGTGAGAGGGGTGCCTTCCGGTGGGGAGAGAATGCCCAAATAGCGTTGGGTGTCAAAACTCCCGCCGAGAATGGTGAATGTAGTGTCTTTATCCCTGCGCTTAGTAACGATATTGACCGCCCCGGCTGTGGCGATATCCCCGAACTGCACGAAGTAGGGTCCCTTATAGACCTCGACGTGGTCCACAATCTCCGGAATAAGCCAGTGAAGATCGGCGTATCCCTGTCCGTGTGCGTGGCTTACCATATTAACGGGGATACCATCGACGAAGATGGCCACGTCGGTCCCATGGTCTGCGTCGAAGCCTCGAAGAAAGATCTGATCCGCCTTTCCTCCGCCGGCATGCTGGGCTATGACAAGCCCAGGAGCCATTCGAAGAATGTCACTTGGCGTCGATGAGGGACGAAGCTCGAAGTCTCTCTGTCTAACAATCTGCTCCGTGGCTGTCGATGTCGGCTGCTGTCCCCAAACGTAGATTTCAACAGGCTGCGAGGAAGGAGCCTGCTTGTCTTGCACAGCCTGGGATGATGCGGGCGGTGTATCTTGCCCAAGCGTCGGGTCTGTCTGTAAACAAAGAAAAAAAACCAAGATGAATGTGACGATGCGTTGCAAACTCATTCAGAAGCACTCCTCGTATTATGAATTGTAAATTCGTGTTACTACTTGGCAAAAAAATTTAGCTCTTGATTTGCACAGACGTGGTAACGAGCTTCCCGTTCTCCACCCCTTTGGTGGCGATCAGCCTGCCGGCGACGCCATGGACTTCTCCGGCGGCGCCGCGAATCACAATGACCTCCAGACAGTTGTTTTCATCGAGGTGAATGTGAAGACTGGCATTGATAGCGACTTTGGCTTTGTGCTGCATATCCGCCAGGAGGTCTCCCAGATGATGCCTTCGGTGGTCGTAGACGAGAGACACGACGCCGACAACTTCTCCCCTTTCCTGGCTAACCTTTTTCTGAATCAGGTGGTCCCGGATCAGGTCCCGGATCGCCTCCGACCGGTTGGCATACCCCAGCTCCGCTATGCTCTTGTCAAAAGAGCGGAGCAAGTCCTCTTCCAGGGAAACGCCAAAGCGTGAGACTTTAGGCATGGAGATTCACCTCGCTCCAGGAGGGATAGCACGAATTCATTTTTAGTGTCAACCAGGAGGAGATGGACTCGGTTCCTTGGCAGCTGAGGCGGCGTGTGGTAGGCAGAAGTTAGCTCAGGGAAGGAGCGTCGGGTTGAGTTTCCGGATCATGATTTGTGCTGCATGGGTCGTTTTCCTGGCCGCCTGCTCCCGCGGCGAGCAGACGAAGGCCCTCTATGCCCAGCGCTGCGTTTCGTGTCACGGCGCCCTGGGGAGGGGCGATGGTCCGATCGCGGCGGTTCTGCCTACGGCGGTTCCAGATTTCCGTCTGACGGTGGAGCAGAAAAATGTCATTCAGATCCGTAAGGCAATCGTAGAGGGAAAGGGAATGATGCCGTCCTTCGGGCCGGCCCTGAGCCAGGTTGAAATCCAGGACATGGTCCGTGCCGTGAGGCTCTTAAGCCGGGAAGGACGCCGGGCGGAGTGGTGGGAGAAGTTTGAGCCGATTGTCTATGCCCACTGTAGTCTCCCGTGGGAATACGTCTTGGGATACGGGCAACCGGATGGGGATGCGAAAAGGTAAGGGAGCGCAAGGGTGTTTCCTCGCCCTTTTAATGATCTTTGCCTTTTCTGTTGCCTCCGGGCCTGAGAGTTCAGCTCAAGCTCCGCGGCCGGGCGAAAAAGGGGCCTCTCGGCGGGAGCTTCATCTTCCGATATCGGATTTCTCTCTGACCGACCAGTTGGGAAGGCCTTTCCACTTTCAATCTCTCAAGGGGCGGGTGATTCTTCTGAGCTTCGTCTATACGAGTTGTCCGGATGTTTGCCCGCTCATCACGGCGAGCGCCCTTTCGGCGCAAAAGGCGCTCCGGGGCGGGGAAAAGGGATCTGTTTTTTTTCTTACCGTCACCACCGACCCGGAGGTCGATACCCCGGCGGTTCTCAAGTCCTATGCCAGGCGCTTCGGAGCGGATTTCTCCAACTGGTCTTTTCTCACGGGGGAAATCTCTGCGCTTGCCCCGGTATGGAAGGTTTTTGGAGTAAAAGTGAAGCGGAAGGCCCGCGGACTGGTCGACCACACGCCACTCACGGCGATTGTGGATCGGCGAGGAATTCTGCGCGTCGTCTATCTCGGAAGCTCCCCGGATCCCGGACGGCTGCTCCGGGATATCCGCGCCCTTCTGTCGAATTCTCCACCTGCAGGTCGGCCGAAGACTTGAGGACAGAATTTTTTCAACGGCCTGCTACACGATACCGAGTTTCTGCTTGGCTTCTTCGCTTATCCGGCTAGGGTCCCAGGGCGGGTCCCAGACGAGATCCACGGTGGCCTCTTTGACACTCGGGAGGGCCAAGATTTTTTCTTTGGCTTCCTGGGCGATGATGCCTCCCATGCCGCAACCCGGGGCGGTCAGGGTCATCTTCACTGCGACCTTATCACCTTCCAGTTGAACGTCATAAATGAGGCCCAGGTCCACGATATTCACCGGGATCTCCGGGTCGTAGCAGCTCCGAAGCGTTTCATAAACTTCTTCTTTGGTTGCCATTCTTCTTCCTTTCTTACTTCTCGCACTCGGGACAGGGGCAGAGGGATCTTAAGTGCTCGAAGGTATAGATGCCTGTGTTGTGTCCGTCGTCCCAGCGGAACTGGATCGCGTAGTTTCCCACGGCGCCGATCTCTTCAATCTCGGCCCCAGCCACCTCAATGTACCTGACCGTCGTGGCCTCGTGGCCTTGGCAGAGGGCACACGGACAGTAGCCGCGGAGATATTTCCGGGGATAGTCCCCTACATGGCCGTCGTTCCAGGTGATGCGGACCATCCCTTTTTCCCTCATATGGTTGATTTCCACCGGAACCGGCCTTTCCATCTCGCTCATCTCTTTTCAGCTGGAGACGATCTTCAGGGGCGAAGCACCCCTCGCTTTCTCGGAGGCCACCGAAAGCTGACCAGCGAGCTTGGCGGCGATCTCCATGAAAATGCCGCTGATTTCCGACTGCGGCTCTTGGACCACGATGGGCACTCCTTTGTCTCCCCACTCCCGGAGTGGACCATAGATCGGGATCTCTCCCAGAAACGGGATGTTGAAGCGCTCGGCCGCGCGTCGTGCGCCCCCACGGGAGAAGATCTCGTGCTGTTTGTTGCAACCGTCGCAGATGAAATAGCTCATGTTCTCGATGATGCCGACGATCGGGATCATGACCTTGTCGAACATCGATTTGGCCCGGATGACGTCGGCGAGCGCCACCTCCTGGGGCGTAGCGACCAGAACCGCTCCGCTCACTTTCAGTTGCTGCGAAAAAGTGATCTGGACATCTCCTGTCCCGGGCGGCATATCCACAACGAGATAGTCCAGCTCTCCCCAGTGCACATCGCCCATGAGTTGGTGCAGCGCCTTCCCCAGCATCGGTCCGCGCCAGATCACCGCCTGATCCGGCTCCAGAAAAAATCCAATGGACATCACCGGGATGTTATGGGCGATAGGAGGGCCGAGCTTGAATCCGCCGTTGACCGGGACTTTCTTCGGCTCCTCTTTTACGCCCATGAGAATCGGCACCGACGGACCGTAGATATCCGCATCCAAAAGGCCCGTAGCGGCGCCGTGGAGCTTCAAAGCTACCGCGAGGTTCGCCGCCACGGTGGATTTGCCCACTCCTCCTTTGCCCGAGGCGACCAAGACCACGTTTTTTACCGTGGGAAGCAAATCGGTCGGGCCCGCGCCGACTTTGCTCCCCCGCACCTGCGCGCCAAAGGAAATCGCGAGGCCGCTCACCCCGCTCACCCCGGAAAGCGCCTTTTTACAATCGTCCTCAATCCGTTCCTTGAGCGGGCAGGCCGGAGTCGTGAGCTCGACGGTGAAGGAGACCTTTCCGTCAACTACCTCGAGATTCTTGACCATGCCGAGGCTCACGATGTCGCGGTGGATTTCCGGATCCTGGACCTGTTTTAAGGCCTCGAGCACGCTCTCCACGGTTACCATTCCCATCCTCGCCCTTTCTGTGTTAAACCGGCGGCGTCTTTGCCGCCCGTTTTTTCTTCGTCGATGAATATAGACTCATAGGGTCTATAATGTCAACGCCACTCCATGCTACTGCATACTTGACACGTCTAGGGTGGAACCATATAGAGTGGGTTTGAAGTTTACGGCTTAGAGCTGCTTCATTCGGAGACGGGGGGAAAGCATGCTTAAGTTCACGGCAAGGGAAGCGGAAGGATTTGTAGCTGAATTACGCGCCAAGGTCGATCGGCGCTGGGCGGAGACGGTCGATCGCACCCGCTTTATGGAAGAGCTCAGGGAAGGCAAGCTCAAGAAAGAGTCGATCCAACTCTTTTACCGTAGCTGGGGCGCGTTCGTCCCGGTCATCAACTCGATTTACGCCTCTATTTTCTACCGCCAGCTTTGGTTTTTCGTCAAAAACGTGGATCTGATGGAGCCTTACGCCGAAAAACTTTTGGACGAGTTCGGCCATCCCAAGCCCCCCGGCCATATTCAAATCCTGATCTCCAGCGGCGTCGCCTTGGGACTCTCGCCGGAGGAAGTTCTGCTCTCGCCCATGCTCCCGGAGGCGCGCGGTTTGGCCGATTTCCATCGCACGCTCCTGGTCGACGGCCTGATTCAGGAATACTGGCTCTCGGTTCTATGGGAGGGCGCCTTCGGCCATTGCTGCAATTCCTGGTTCAAGGCGCTCACTACGCACTACGGTCTCACGGCGGAACAGGCGAGTTATTTTTATAAACATTACGAGGCCGATACCATGGACCACCTCGACCGCAAGGCCCACTCCGAAGTAACGCAGATGGTTCTCACGCGTCTTTTACAGGAGGGTGTCATCGAAAGGCCGGGCTACTCCGCCGAATACTGCGCGCTCACGCCAGTGGACCTCAACAAAGCCATGATGGACGCGATCTACCGGGCGACCCATTAGTAAATCGCTGCTCGTGTTCGTGAACGAGCACGAGAAACGAGCCACGAGCACGATTCTGCCAGGAGGAAAATCATGTCGCTGGAAGACTTCAATCAGGAATTAAGACAAAAAAACCTGATGGGCTACTGGATGATCCCGACTCGGAGCGAGGGCTTTCGAGAGCCCCAAGCGAGCTTCGACCCCTTTCTTTGGAAATGGCAGGAGATCTTCGAAGCGCTCCAGAAGTCGGCTCGATTTATCCGACCGGAAGAGGCCTTTCGCCGGTTCATCGGCTTTCAACACCCCAAGCTCAAGATGGGGACCACTCACACCCTCCTTATGGGAGCGCAGATGATCCTCCCCGGCGAATTTGCCCCGGCCCATCGTCATATGATGGAGGCGATCCGCTTCGTGGTGAAAGGGAGAGGCGCCGCCACGATCGTAAACGGCGAGCAGTTGCCCATGGAAGAAGGCGACCTCATCACCACGCCGAACTGGACCTGGCACGATCACATCAATGCCGAGCAGAGCCCGATCATCTGGCTGGACGGCGCCAATGGTCCCATGATCCAGTATTACCAGGCCGGCTTCTCCGAGCCCTATCATCAGAAGCAGCAGCCGGTGACCCGGCCGGCGGGATCGTCAGAATGGGAATACGGAGTCACCCGGCCTCCGAGGCCTCCTTCCAGTCCCACCTTCCGGCCGCCCTATCGCTATCGCTGGGTTGAGACCGAGAAAAAACTCCGCTCTCTCGGCGAGGGCGCCGGCGATCCGTTCGACGGCGTGCTGCTGCGCTACATGGATCCGGTGACCGGCGGATATACGCTGCCCACGATGTCGTGCGAGATCCAGCTCCTCAGGCCCGGAGAGAAAGGCCGCTCTCACCGCCACACCTACACGGTGATCGACCACGCCTTTCGCGGTCGCGGGACTGCGATCATCGGCGACAGCCGGTTTGACTGGGAGGAGGGAGACAGCTTCGTCGTGCCGCCCTGGAGCTGGCATACCCACGAAAATTCCGGACGGGAGCCGGCGATTCTCTTCTCCATCAACGACCGGCCGGCGATCGAGGCGTTGGGTTTTTTTCGCGAGCAGGCGGCGGATTAAGACCGCCGGTCTGAGAGCCTCTCTCAGGTCCGATGCCAGCCCTTCGGGATCTCAAATCACAGATCTCAAATTGTAAATCTGAGATCTGAAATCTGAGATTTCGAGCGCAGCGAGGACAGGCCCTTCGAGACACCCCCAGACCGGCGGATCACAGATGGAAATTTTTACCGGTCTATTATAGGGATAGGAAAAAATCATGGCCTATTACCGCGATCTCAGAGAGCAGCTCAAGGCGTTGGACGAGGCGGGACTCCTCACCAAGATCAATGAGCCCATCAACAAGGATACGGAACTCATGCCGCTGGTCCGATGGCAGTTTCGGGGTCTGCCGGAAGAGGAGCGCCGCGCGTTTCTCTTTACTCGCGTCACGGATGTTAAAGGAAAAGAATATAGCATACCCGTCGCTGTGGGTTGCCTGGCCGCTTCGCGTGAGATCTACGCGCTGGGTTTTCAGTGCCGGCCGGAAGAAATTGTCGAGCGCTGGACCAAGGCGGAGGCCAATCCGATTCCGCCGGCGATCATCGAAGGCGGCCCCGTCCATGAGGAAGTGCATCTCGGCGTGTCCCTGACTGAAAAAGGGGGGCTGGGGGAGTTTCCCATCCCGATCTCGACCCCGGGATTTGATTGTGCGCCTTTTACCACCGCCTCCCACTGGTTTACCAAAGATCCCGAGACTGGAAAGGTCAATATCGGCAACTACCGCGGTCAAGTGAAGAGCCCGACGCGCACCGGCATCTTTCTGAGCGAGAGCAATCATGGCGGCTATCATTGGAAGCGCTGCAAGGCCAGAGGAATTCCTCTCCAGGCCGCCTTGGTCATCGGCGCGCCGCCCGCGGTGGCCTATACCGCTCCCGCCCGGGTCTCCTTGAGCGTCAGCGAATTGGACGTCGCCGGGGGGATCGCCGGCCGGCCGGTGGAAGTCGTGCGCTGTAAGACCATCGATATGTTGGTTCCCGCTTACGCCGAGATCGTCATCGAGGGGGAGATCTCCACGGAATTCATCGAGCCCGAAGCCCCGTTCGGCGAGTCCACGGGATTTATCGGCGAGAGGATGCTGAATCCCTATTTCGAGGTGAAATGCATCACGCATCGAAAGAATCCTATTTTCGCCGCCATCGTGAGCCAGTTCCCGCCCAGCGAGTCGAGCCTCATGCGCCAGCTTTCGGCCGAAGGCAACTACCTCCGCTTTCTCAAAAACGACTGCAATATTCCCGGCGTCTTGGAGGTGGCCTTTCATTCCATCGCGGTGCGCCAGATCTGCGTGATCCGGATGAAGAAGATCAACCAGGCCCACGTCTGGCAGGCGCTCCACAGCATGGTCGGATTTCATCCCGCCACCGGCAAGATCGTCATCGCCGTGGACGAGGATATCAACCCCCGCAATCTCGACTCGCTCTTCTGGGCGCTCGCCTTCCGCATGCAGCCCCACCGGGACATGCTGGTCATCCGCAATCGCACGCCCTCCATGGATCCTTCGGCCGCTCCTCCGGGCAAAGAGCTGGAGGTCTCCATGCATGAAATGGCGGGCTGTTCCGCTTTGCTCATCGACGCCACCTGCAAGTGGGACTATCCTCCGGTCTCGCTGCCGAAAAAAGAGTTTATGGAGCGGTCCAAGGAGATCTGGGAGCGGTTGGGCCTGCCGCGGTTGCGTCCCCAGGATCCCTGGCACGGGTACAGTCTCGGTGCGTGGTCGGCGGAAGACGAGGAAGAAGCCGACCTGGCGCTCCAAGGCGAGCACTATCAAACCGGCGAGAAGGCGAAGAAAAACCGGGTGCCGGTGAAATAGCTGTGGGTAAACTTGCAACACCTTAGAAACCCTGGCCGTCCTAATTAGCATTCAGCTGTCAGCAATCAGCGATCAGCAAAAGGGATCGGAGCTGAGAGCTGAAAGCTGAGCGCTGACGGCTATGGTTGCAGCAAGCGCCCCTTATCGACGGATCAGGGGAAGGAATAATGAACGATGTCTCAGGATCGCATCACCCTATCGGATCTCAGAAAAGCGACCAGTCAGCTCTTGGAGAAGCTGCAAGCGTTTCAGGCGCTCCAGCCTCAGGGAGAGCCGGCCGAAGAGACCATCGGTTTATTACTGAATGAGCCTTTGGGCCTCATTGAGTACGCGGTCGCGCTCTCCGTGGTCAACACCTTCCGCAAAGATCGAGAACGGAAAAAGGCGCTGGAGCCGTTCCTGGCCAAGATGTGCGAGCTGCTCGGGACTACTGAGGATGAGCTGGACATCGTCGACGTGCACGACTTTGTCGCGCAAATGGATGAGGTGATTTCCGAACGGCTCAAGCAGCTCCGGGAGAGGATGAATTGAGGGGGCATTTTCATTTACCTGAGAGGTTCTGGCGCTGACCGGCCGAGCCGAGCTGAGTCAAACACTGCGAGTCAACGACATGAATGGGTTTTTGGGAACCGGAGCGCCGCTGGCGTCCGACGTCAATCTCGTCATTCAACTTCTGATGGGTGCCGCCCTCTTGGGAGGGATGGCGCTCGCCCGGCGAAAACATTACCGCGCCCACGGGATTTGCCAGTCGAGCGTGATGTTGCTCAACCTCGTCATGATCGTTTTGATCATGCTCCCTTCGTTCCGCGAGGGCGTGATTCCCAGCCTCCCCGGAGATCTCCATCGGCCCTATTACTTGCTTCCGACCCTCCACGCCGCCCTCGGGAGCGTGGCGCAGTTACTGGGGCTCTTCATCATTTTACGGGCCGGCACCAGCCTCTTGCCGCCTTGGCTCTGCTTTGAAAACTATAAGCCCTGGATGCGGACGGAGCTTGCGCTCTGGTGGGTGGTGATCCTTTTCGGCGTCGCTACCTATTGGGTATGGCTGTAGTCAGGCCGTTGAAAGTCGTCTTGATCCCCAGCTGGCAGGAGGGCCAAATCCCTGCCTTAATCTGATGTCGTCGGAAAGAAGATCTATTATGGTCCGGAAAATTGAACCCTATTTTAAGAAGGGGGGCACGGGCATGAAGCTCCTCGGCTTCGCGTTTCTTTCTTTTATTTTATTCGGCCAAGCGAATGCTCGTGCGGACTGGAAGACCGACTGGGAAGAGGTCCTTCGGGAATCGAAAAAGGAGGGCCGGCTCAACTTCTATGCCAGTAACTATACCCAGGAGCCGCTCCTGGATGGATTCAAGAAGGAATACCCTTGGATCAAGCCGGTGGTGGTGAACGACACCGGCACTAACCTGGGAACAAGAATCCTGGCGGAATCGAGAGCCAGTCGATTTGTCGCTGATCTCTACAGCAGCGGCGCGGACTCGAATTACGCCCTCCTCCACAAAGGGAAGCTGCTCGAATCCTTCAAGTCGACGCTGATCCTCCCCGAGGTCTTGGATGAATCTCGATGGCTCGACGGCCGGCACGTCTATGTCGACGATGACCAGGATCAGATCTTTGTCTATATTGCGACCCCGAGCGGAGGCTCGGTCTCTTACAATGAAAAGCAGGTAAATCCCAAGGAGTTCAAGTCCTTCTGGGATTTCCTGAACCCCAAGTGGAGAGGGAAGATCGTCTCCCAACGGATCAATGAGGCCGGCATAGGGGGGGTCCTCCAGTTTTATTACTATAACCCCGAATTGGGGCCGGAATGGATACGCCGGCTTTACACCACAATGGATGTCGCCCTCGGCGATAGCCGTCTCATTGTGAACTGGCTGGCAACGGGGAAATATTCGCTCTGTATCGCATGCCGGGGCATAGACAAGGCCAAGGCCCAGGGGCTTCCGGTGGACGAATTCGACGGGAGAGTGTGGAAGGAGGGGCAGAAATTGACCATGGGCGGGGGCACGATCAGCTTCATTAAAGGGGCGCCCCATCCGAACGCGGCAAAAGTATTCATCAACTGGTTTCTTTCCCGTAAAGGACAGATCCTGCTCCAGAGCTGGCCGGACCTCAACGGCAGCTTCCCGCCCAACTCCAGGAGAATAGACATTCCCAAGGACATGCTCCGGCCCGAAAACCGGCTGATCGAAGGACGGAAATATTTCGACGTTTCGCGCCCGGAGTATTCCGATTTGGCCCCGATCTTCAAATTGGCCAAAGAGATCACGGCGGAGAGAGAGAAGATAGAAAGTAAGAAGTGAAAAGTTATCGGAACGCGCTTCCTGCTGGGGCCTGTTCCCGCTCTATAGAGGACCGGCACCTGGTCAGCAGGACAATTTCGGAGATCTCTATTACGCTACTTCAAAAGCAACTTCCTGCATTTTTGATTTTGGGGAGAGAGTATCCGAAGTACGGGCGATGTGTTTGGCTTATCATTCCGTCACATCAAGCCCATCAATTAAAGAGGGATAGCCAGCCCAATCCGCGCTTACCCTTCCGAGCCGCAGAAACCGATGAAATGAGGAATGGGGCCAATCGCGTACTGTTCAACCAGACCATGTTTAACCGGATTGTAGTGGATATACTCTACATGGGCTTGGAAGGAGACTTGAGTCTAGTCTTGTCTCTGTCCGACCAACGCAACTACGTCTGCGACGATTTCGTCAGCTGGTTCAAAGTCCCAGCAACCCAATCCGAGACTGACAACCCCTTTTCCCAAATTGAGACCGACACTTCGTACCGAAGAGCCGACTCGTTTCGGATCGGGACTAAACTGGTTTTTGCCTCGTCAATCCACAGGCAGGTTTCTTTGACTTTGCCGCCAATATCGGGAACAATGTTCGCCAAAGGTTCAACCCTGGCGGACGTCCAATCCGCATCCAACTCTTCTTCCGAAAGACCCCGTAGATCGACGACGCACAGGACGTAGCGCGACGCATTCTGGGATGCCGTTCGTGCCTGGGTGGGCGTAAGGCGAGCGTTGCCGGTTGTGGTAGCTTTGACTTCAAGAAGGTACGGACCGATCTCAAACGTGGTTGACGCATCTTCAAACTCAACCTCGTAGTCGAAACCCTTATCGATGAGCTTCAACTTTAGACCATACCTTTCCATCGCCGCCTTGATTGCTTCTTGAACCCCGATGCCCAAGCGCCTGCACCTATCGACTTCGCGACTTCGTCGCTTTTGCGCCTCAACCTCGTCTGCAAGAGATGCATAAAATTCCAAATCCGAACCGCCTAGTTCAACCAACTTGGCCAGTTCGTTCCGCAATTGCCGACGTTTTTCAGCGTCCGAAACCCCGAGCAGTCGTAGGTCAAGCTCGTCGAATTCAAACCATTCGCTCAGCAACTTGATTGCAGCATGGTTTTTCTCCAACCACGTGGGATGCAACAGATCTTTCAGCGTGGTTGCGTTGGCAAGCATCTTAACGCGTTCGCCGTCTTCTCCAAGCACCGGGACCCATGCCCGGAATTTTAGGTCGGCCAACCAAAGTGCTCCACGCACAGAGACGTCCACATCTTCTCTGGAACGACCCGCTCTTCCTGCCATGTGGGGTCATGTGGCGCGACGTGGCATAGAACGAGGCCAAGCAGCGCACGGGCTTCTTCTACCCCCTCTTGGCAGCGGTTAAGCACTTCAGGCTGCAACAAAGCGATTTGGCTAAACGTTTCGCCGCTAACAACTACACCCTCTGTGTTTACGGAGCTGATCATAGCCAGACGCCGTTCTTTCAATTCAGCTGGCTTATCGATCGTAATCGGGTCCGCGATTGCGATTCCCCATTCGACCAGCGCCGGGACACTGTTCGGGATTCCCTCGTCCTCGGAGCCCGCATACAAATTGTCCAGTACGCGGTGCGGCGGATACGCATCTACGAATGGCCGAGCTGATTCATGCCAAGCGCAAACGGGAGCCATCAGCATCCGATCATGACTCCAGCGAACGGTACGTTGCTTAGAGGAGATGAAGGGTAACCGCCGCACAAAGACAGCAGCCTTTTCCTGTTTCGATTCCCAAAGATAATGCAGAAGCCGTACGGTAGCTTTCTCCAATTCGGTATGCTCTTCGTCGCAGTCTTCGTCCTCTGGAAATTCTGCGCCCAAATGCTTTACCGTCGCCTCGATTACATCATCCTCTGAATTGCTAGTGTGAATCGCCTCTGCAAGCGCATCCGGCAGATAAGCTAATCCTTCTGCTTTTGCGATTTCGCCAAAACCGTCAAGAAGAAGCGAGCTGCGAACGTCATAACCCATATTGCCGCAGATGTCTTTAAGTTGATCGGAAACACCGCCGTCCTGACAGAGTTCCGGCGGTGAACATAGGCGCTGATTCTGATTCGGAAGCATGCCAGTAAGCACCGAAATATCGACACCAGTGCGTTTGCTCCAGCATTCGCCCACGATATCCAGAAATCTCGCTAGCCATTCCTTACGATCACCCACTACACGCAACTGCTCGAGCGTTTCGGCGTTGTCGTGGACGTAGTTGGCAAGTTCACTGACCGAGACGCGGTTAATTTCAAGCCCCAAGCCATGCCAACCTTCAACGATTTCAGTCCAGTCGCTGGCCAGTTCTTCGCGCGCGGGGTACAAGTCTGTAGCTGCTTCCACCAGCGACCACATTCGCTCAACCGTTGTTTCGTCTTTAGCTGAGTTTTGCAACAGACGCGGAATGACGAAGTCCGCATAAGGGCCTTCCGAAGTAATCGCCGGCAAGAGTTGCGACGTAGTTTCGACAATGGGCAGTCTGGCCAGCCGCCCCGCAAAGGCAGCCAGTTGCTCGGCCCACCATTGCTTTTCATCGACATCGGTTGGATCGAACGCCGTAGTTGGCTTACAGGCGCGCGCGAGCAGATGAGCGTTCTCCCATTTCTGATCACAGCCGTATTTCGCAGCCATAGTAGCGGCAGCAAGCGCGTTTTCGAGCAATTGTTTGTCTTCATCGCTCATCAGCAGCTTGCTGCGTTCCTGGTCCGGGTCAAATTTACCATCGAGCACGAAGTTTACTGGAACGAACCCGGATCCGCGCAGAGGATATTCGCGATAAACCCTTGGCGCATCGGGTTCGGGTAGTCGAATCTTCCAACCGTTTTCCACTTTTTCCACAAGCACAAGAGCCGAGGCCCCTGCGTCTTCATTAGTCATGAAGCGAAATACACGCATCTCGGGTAATACGCTACCGTTATGTTCAACGCAGATAGATAGATGTTCAATATATCCGTTTTCCACCGACTCTCTTAGAACTTCCCGTGCAGTCCAAACTTCGGTGCCGTATTTTTCTCTCTCAATTTCGACGCGCCCGAGGCTTTGTCGCGTTGCATATAAGTACGGCAATGCCTCTTTAAGCGCTTGAAGTCCGAGAACGAGAGTGCTGTCATCGACGATGGGGTATTCGAAACTCGCTGAAGAAACTTCATTCAAATTCTCAACCGGCGTCGCAGCCCGAATGGCTTCGCTGCAGGAACGGATATTCTCCAAAATCGTGTCTTCGTCGCCGCCTCGGTCGAGTATCAGATCGAACCGCTCACAGCCAGTTGGCACGGCAAGCAATCCCCGCAGCCTTGTTCGTTCGGCCAAGACATGTGTGACCAGAAAGCCCGTGCCGAAGCGACCAGTCGTTACATCGGATTCGAAATCCTTACTTGATCCGCCCGAAAGCAATGCTGCCAATTCGAGCGAGGTAAATGGGGCACTATCGTGTTCGAATAGAACCTTTGACGGCTCGTGGCACAGTCGAATTGTTACCGAGGACCTATCCTGGCGCGGCCCAGCGTCTAGCGCGTTCTGCAGCAACTCGAACGGCCAACGAAGACCCGCGGGGTGAGGGTTTCGTCGAGCCTCCGTTACACGTGTGCGTATTCGTCTCGCTTCGTTACGGTTGTACTGCTCCTGAAGAGCCTGCTCGTATATTTGAAAAGCAGCTTCGCTCATCTTTGTCGTAAGTCAGGCTGATTAGTCAGCTTCTCCCGTCGAAGCAATAGTGATTTTAACCGCTTATAAAAGCGTCGGAATATGGGGTCTAGAAAACGAAAACGGTGTCAGACTTGCGATTCTTGCTCAAACTTTGCTTCCCCGCTTTTGCAACGCACGGCTCACATTGGACGCATGGCACCCTAAGAAACTTGCAACCTCCGACGCCTGATATCCCTGCTCCAGCACTGCCGCCTCGATGAAACCGCGTCGCACTTCACCGATTAGTCTGCTCTTCCCCCGCCTTTTCATAGCTTGCGGCTCCAACCCCGCTTCTCTAGCCTTTGCCTTTAGTAACACTTCCAGCTTTAGGGGTCGAGTTGCGCCGCGCTCTTTTTTTGGCGCCGCCACTTTCTTCACAAATTCCTCCTTGCCAAGAAACGGTGCGTGATCCCCAGGATGCCATTCTTCACGGTACGGCTCCTTCACCCCCTCCAGTACAAACGCCTGGTAGCGAGTCGGGGTTTTGAACTCTTCCATCACGGGTCCTGCGTCGATGAGTCCGTTCTTACTTGTCCCTAGGTACTCCCCATGCCCACTCCACTGCCAGTCTGCGGGCCGTCTTACCAACCGCGCTCGTACAGGATTGAGATGAATGTAACGCACAAGCTCCAAAAGATAACTGTCTCGGTCGCATACAATCGCCTTGTACCGACCTTGAAATAGGTGTCCTTTGCGCCGATGCTTTCGATTAAATCGACGCACATAGCCGGTTAACAACGATTGCATGATGCGAGCCGTCGGCAATTCCATCACTTCCAACAGAAGATGGAAATGGTTGGGCATCAGCACATAGGCATACAAATAAAAGGGATAACGCCGCCGCGCCTCTCGCAGCTGCTCTAGGAAAACCTTGTAGTCCTTTGCTTGGGGAAATATCTTCTGGCCGTTATTGCCGCGGGCCATGACATGATAGAGGAGGCCCGAAGCGTGTACACGCGGATGGCGAGGCATGAGCCGTCACTACCACGATAAACGCAAATTTCGCAAGTCTGACACGGACCCCACGGACCCCCGGACCCCGTTCGTTGCCTTCGGTGCCGACATGGCGGCGACCAGTCGGCTAGTAGGGTCTGAAAAGGAGGAGTCCAAAGAAGAAGCGGAAATTAGCTGGAAGCCCGAAGTCATTGAAGTTGATCATCCGCGGTATCGAAAGAATTAAAGAAAAGATGGTCCTATTTTATCAGAAAAGTCTATGAATCAGATCCCCTCACCTGCCCCAAGTGTCAGGGGGAGATGCGGATCATCAGCTTTATTGACCAACCGGAAGTCATTAAAAAGATCCTTGACCACCTAGGTCTCTGGGAAGAGTCCGGTGGCCCGCCGGGTGGGGACCAAGGAAAAAAATAAATCACCTTTGACCCATCCTACTCCCAAATAGTCTAAACCTCCCAATACTCCAAGGCAGAGTGAATATCCCGCCCTGCCAGGAAACCGCCCGCGAGTTGACATAACGGGACCTTATCGGATACTGTCCGGCTCAAATTGCCGACCCGGACCAGGACGCGCTTCCTGCTGGGGTCTGTTCCGGCTCTACAGTGGACCGGCACCTGGTCAGCAGGACAATTTCGGAAATCTCTATTACGCTACTTCTTCAAAAGCGACTTCCCCTGTCAACTCATTTAAGAATGTAACCATGGAGAGATTCATTGCGTCATTTAAGATGTAACCCTGCGATGGGTGGTTTTCTGATTTCCGACATGGACTTTGATGCCAAAGATTTCAGAGATATCCAGGAGCGCTTGGCGTTCATCGCGAGTTAACGGTTGGGGACTGTCCGCCGCTGGGGCTTTAGGACTCGGGCTAACGCGGTGATTGGCCAGTTGGTAGATCCGGTCGAGTTTT
>Ga0080064_1004491_pt1 | contig 17757 bp, 16 predicted proteins | sample Subgrocontami54m_FD_69260 | JGI IMG/M metagenome (GOLD analysis project Ga0080064, IMG submission 69260) | Subsurface groundwater microbial communities from S. Glens Falls, New York, USA - GMW46 contaminated, 5.4 m (SPADES assembly) (version 2) ...
CCGCCGCGGAGCTTTCGGCGCGCTACATCAACGACCGGCACCTGCCCGACAAGGCGATCGACGTCATCGACGAGGCGGGAGCCGCGCAGAAGATCCTGCCCAAGTCCAAGCAGAAGAAGGTGATCGGCAAGACGGAGATCGAGGAGATTATCGCCAAGATCGCGCGGATCCCGCCGGCCTCGGTGTCGCAGGACGACCGCGCCGCGCTCAAGAACCTGGACCGCGACTTGAAGGCGGTGGTGTTCGGCCAGGACAATGCGATCGAGGCGCTGGTGTCCGCGATCCGGACCGCGCGTTCGGGCCTGGGCAACGTGCAAAAGCCGATCGGGTGTTTCCTCTTCTCCGGTCCGACCGGCGTGGGCAAGACCGAGGTCGCGAGGCAGCTGGCGTACTGCATGGGCATCGAGCTGCATCGCTTCGACATGTCCGAATACATGGAGCGGCACGCCGTATCGCGCCTGATCGGTGCGCCGCCCGGATACGTGGGCTTCGACCAGGGGGGGCTGCTTACCGAGGCGATCACCAAGAAGCCCTACTCGGTGCTGCTCCTGGACGAGATCGAGAAGGCGCATCCGGACATCTTCAACATCCTGCTGCAGGTGATGGACCACGGAACCCTGACCGACAACAACGGCCGCAAAGCCGACTTCAGGAACGTGATTATCGTCATGACGACCAATGCGGGGGCCGATGCTCTCAACAAGGCCGTCATGGGCTTCACGGCGAAGAAAGAGGTCGGCGACGAAATGGTCGAGATCAAGCGGCTGTTCTCGCCCGAATTCCGCAACCGGCTCGATGCGACGATCTCGTTCCGCTCCCTCGACCACGATATCATCCTGCGCGTCGTGGACAAGTTCCTGATGCAGCTCGAGGGGCAGCTGCACGAGAAGAAGGTCGAGGCGATCTTCACCGACGTGCTGCGCGAACACCTCGCCAAGCACGGATTCGACCCGCAGATGGGCGCGCGCCCGATGAGCCGCCTGATCCAGGACACGATCAGGAAGGCGCTGGCGGACGAGCTGCTGTTCGGCAAGCTCGCCAACGGCGGCAGGGTCACGGTCGACGTCGACAAGGACGGGAAGATCACCCTGCGATACGCCGAAGAGAAGGTTGCGGAGACCGCCCCCGAAGCCTGACGCGCGTCCCGGTTGGAACAAGGGGCTGCCTGAGGGCGGCCCCTTTTCTTTTCTGGGGCCATAAGCCGGATCACTTGACAGCGCAATACACGCATCGGACACTGACACGGCAGACGGCCGGAAGAGCCGTCGCCCAGCGCCTCGAGGACGCGCGAATTCATTATAAAAGGAGACTGCCCATGCGATCCCGGCTCGTTCTGGCCGCCCTCACCCTGTTCGCCTTTCCCCTGGCTTCAATCGCCCAAGGCGCCGACGCCGGGCGCAATCTTGCCGGGTCCTGTTCCGCCTGCCACAACATCACCGGTCATGCCGTGACAGGCATGCCCGCGATCGCCGGTCGATCGAGGGAAGACCTGTTGAGAACCCTCAAGGACTTCAAGGAGGGCAAGCGTCCGGCCACGGTCATGCACCAGCTCGCCAAGGGCTACACCGACGGGCAACTCGAACTGATCGCCGCGTACTTCGCGGCCCAGAAATAGGGGGGCGCGATGACCCATTACAATCGGCGCGACTTTCTGAAGCTGACGGCGGCCGGCGCGGCCGGTGCCGCTCTTGCCGGGTGCGCAACGGCGCCGGAGGTGAGCAAGCCCGTCGGACGCGTACTCGTCATCGGCGGCGGCTACGGCGGCGCGACCGCGGCCAAGTACCTGCGCATGTGGAGCCAGGGAACGATCGAGGTGTTCCTGATCGAGCGCAATACCGAGTTCGTCTCTTGCCCGATGTCCAACCTTGTGCTCGAAGGCAGTCGCAGCATGGCCGATATCACGCGCGGCTATGCCAAGCTGCGCGACTACGGCGTGCACGTCCTGCACGACGAGGTGACAGGCATCGACGTGCAGAAAAAGCACGTCAAGCTGAAACGCATCCAGGACCTGCCGTACGACCGCCTCGTCGTATCCCCGGGTATCGATTTCATGCACGACCAGATCCAGGGCTACGGCGCCGACGCCCAGACGACGATACACCACGCATGGAAGGCCGGCCCGGAAACCGCGGCCTTGCGCAGGCAACTCGAGGCCATGAGGGACGGGGGCGTCTACGTCCTGTCCATACCCGCAGCCCCCTACCGCTGCCCGCCCGGGCCCTACGAGCGGGCATGCCAGGTCGCCTCGTATTTCAAGAAGGCCAAGCCGAAGTCGAAGGTGATCATTCTCGACGCCAATCCCGATGTCACGTCCAAGGCAGGGCTGTTCAAGGCCGCCTGGAAGGACCTGTACCCCGGCATGATCGAGTATCACGGCAACGCGGCTGCCAAGGCGGTCGACGCGAAGGCCATGACGGTGAAGACGGACTTCGACACCGTTCGCGGCGACGTGCTCAACGTCATCCCACCGCAGCGCGCCGGCGACGTCGCGCGGGGCGCCGGCCTCATCACCGCGAACAACCGCTGGTGCGGGGTCGACTGGCTGAGCATGGAATCCACCGCCGTGAAGGGCATCCACGTGCTCGGCGACGCGACGCTTTCGGCACCGCTGATGCCGAAGTCTGGCCAGATGGCCAACCAGCACGCCAAGCTCGCGGCGGCGGCGATCGTGGAACTGATTAACGGCCGGCAGCCGAGTTCCACGCCGCTCGCGATGAACACCTGCTACAGCTTCGTGTCGGACAAGGAGGCTGTCCACGTCGCTTCGGTGCATACCTATGACCCGAAGGACAAGACGCTGAAGGTCGTGCCGGGCTCGGGCGGGCTGTCGCCGAGTCGCAACGAGATGGAAGGTATCTACGGGTGGGGGTGGGCGCAAAATATCTGGGTTGACATGCTGGGCTGAAAGCCCAGCAACGGCGGCAAACTCGGAACGGGGGAAGGGACGGTTCCGTCCCTTCCCCCGTTACCCCCAACCCTCCCCTCTGCGCCGAGCGAGTGTTAGCTCTTGCCGGTGCTGCCGAAGCCGTTGGCGCCGCGGGGGGTGGCGGTGAATTCTTCGACTACGTTGAATTCGACTTGGACTACGGGGACGATTACTAGTTGGGCGATGCGGTCGAGGGGGTGGATGGTGAAGGGGGCCTGGCCGCGATTCCATACCGAGACCATGACCTGGCCCTGGTAATCCGAATCGATCAGGCCGACCAGGTTGCCAAGCACGATGCCGTGCTTGTGGCCCAGGCCCGAGCGCGGCAGCACGATCGCCGCGTAGCGCGGGTCGCCGACGTGGATTGCAATGCCGCTCGGCACCAGCTCCGTCTGTCCGGCAGCGAGCGTGACCGGCGCATCGATGCAGGCCCGCAGGTCGAGCCCGGCCGCGCCGGCGGTGGCGTAATGCGGCAGGCTGTCGCGCAGCCGCGGGTCGAGGATCTTGACGTCGAGTTGCCGCACGGATGCCGCTCAACGCGCAGGCAGCATCTTCGCGATGTGCGCGATCAATTGCCGGGCCAGAACGATCTTCGCCGCGCGAGGCAGCACGAGCTCGCCCGCGTCGTCGAACAGCGTCAATGCATTGTCGTCCCGGCCGAAGGCCTCCTGCACGAGATTGGCGGCGAGCAGCGGGATCTTCTTCGTCCGCCGCTTCGCCTGCGCGTATTCCCTCAGGTTCTCGGTTTCCGCGGCGAAGCCGACGCAAAACGGGCCCTGCTTAAGTGCCGCCACCTCGCCCAGGATGTCCGGGTTGGGCGCGAGCTCGACGTTCAGGTTTCCCTTGGCGCGCTTGATCTTGTGTGCCTTGGCATCGACAACGTGGTAGTCGGAGACCGCGGCCACGCCGATGAACACGTCCGCGCGGTTCGCGCGTGCCATCACCGCGCCGTGCATTTCCCGCGCGGTGACGACGTCTATCCGCTCGACGCCCGCGGGCGTGGAGAGCGCGGTCCTGCCCGAGATCAGCGCCACCTGCGCGCCTGCTTCCGCAGCGGCCTGGGCCACCGCGTAGCCCATCTTGCCGGAGGACAGGTTCGTGATTCCACGCACCGTGTCGATCGGCTCGTACGTCGGCCCGGCCGTCACGAGGACCCGCCTGCCCTCGAGGACCTTGGGTGCGAGCATGGCCACGGTCTCGGAATAGAGCTCGGCCGCCTCGAGCATGCGGCCCATGCCGGTCTCGCCGCAGGCCTGATCGCCGGACGCGGGCCCGAGCAGGATGACGCCGTCGGCGCGCAATTGCGCCGCGTTGCGCTGCGTCGCAGGGTGACTCCACATCTCGACATTCATCGCCGGGGCGACCGCGAGCGTGCAGCGCCGGGCAATGCACAGCGTGGACAGCAGGTCGTCCGCCTGCCCGTGCGCGAGCTTCGCAATGAAGTCCGCCGTCGCGGGCGCGACGCAGATCAGGTCCCGGTCGCGGGAGAGCTCGATGTGGCCCATGTTGTTCGGGACCCGGTTGTCCCACATGTCGGTGAACACGGGCCTGCCCGACAGCGCCTGCATGGTCGCCGGCGTGACGAAGCCGCAGGCCGCTGCGGTCATGACGACCTGCACATCGGCGCCTGCCTTGACGTAGAGGCGCAAGAGCTCGGCCGCTTTGTAGGCGGCGATGCCGCCGGTCAGGCCGAGCAGGATGCGCTTGCCTGCGAGATCAGTCATCGGATTGGCGCATTGCGCGTTACGAGGCAGAAGGCGATTCTACGCAAAAATGCCTACCCGTGGCGATAAACGACTGGCCAGAATCCGAACGTCCGCGCGAACGGCTCGCCGCGCACGGCGCCGCCGCGCTGGCTGACGCCGAGTTGCTGGCCATCCTGCTGCGCACCGGAGTTCGCGGCAGCAGCGCCGTGGACCTTGCGCGCGAGCTCATCGCCCGCTTCGGTTCGATCGGCGCCCTGCTCTCTGCGGATGCGCGCGAGCTTGCAGGCGCGCGCGGACTGGGCAGCGCCAAGCTCGCGCAATTGCAGGCCGTGCTGGAACTGGCTCGCCGCGCGCTCAAGCACGACCTCTCGCGGGGCAACGCGCTGTCCTCGCCGCGCGCGGTGCGCGATTACCTGCAGCTCGTGCTCTCGTCGCGCGACCGCGAAATCTTCCTCGTCCTGCTGCTCGATGCGCAGCACCGGGTGATCGCGGCCGAGGAGCTGTTCGCCGGAACGCTCACGCAGACGAGCGTCTACCCGCGGGAAGTGGTCAAGGTCGCGCTTCGCCACAACGCCGCGGCAGTGATCTTCGCCCACAACCACCCCTCCGGCGTCGCCGAGCCAAGCAGCGCCGACGAGCTGCTGACCCGCACTCTGAAGGCGGCGCTGGCCCTGGTCGACATCCAGGTGCTGGATCATTTCGTCGTTGCCGGAACCGCGACGGCCAGTTTCGCCGAGCGCGGCCTGCTCTGATTCCGCACAGTCACGCCGTCGCGCGGCTTTGCTTGATTTTGTTGGGCTTTCTTGCCATAATGCCGCTCCTTTGCGCCACTGGAGTTGCAGTCATGGCACGAGTCTGCCAAGTCACGGGAAAGAAGCCGATGGTGGGAAACAACGTTTCCCACGCCAACAACAGGACCAAGCGCCGGTTCCTTCCGAACCTGCAATACCGCCGCTTCTGGATCGAGGGTGAGAAGCGCTGGATCTCGCTGCGCGTGTCCAACGCGGGTCTGCGCACCATCGACAAGAAGGGTATCGAAGTCGTGCTCGCCGAACTGCGCGCCAAGGGCGCGATCTAGGAAAACCTGAGGAGCTGGCCCCATGAGAGAGAAAATCAAGCTCGAGTCAACCGCCGGGACCGGGCACTTCTACACGACCACCAAGAACAAGCGCACGACCCCGGACAAGATGGAGGTCAGGAAGTTCGATCCGAGGGCGCGCAAGCACGTCATCTACAAGGAGACGAAGCTCAAGTAATGCCGGACGGCTGACGCCGCCGGATTACTTCCGCGCGTTCGAAGCGGCGCTAGCGCGCCGTTCAACGCGCGGTTCCAAATAAAAAGCCCGCGGATGCGGGCTTTCTTGTTTCTGCTGCAGCTTTTAGGCGTAGCAGCGCAGCCGGCGCGAGAACTCGACCAGGTGCCGCACGCCGCTCGCCTCTGCCCTGGCGCACCAGTCCTGGAGCTGCTTGACGAGCTGCTCCCGCGAGGCGTTGGAGCGGTCCCAGACGGCGACCAGCTCGCGCCGCATCGCATAGACGGTTTGCAGCGCCCCGGTCTTGGCCAGCACCTGCTCGAGCTGGGCGCGCTCCTGCGCGGGTACCGATTTCTCGTCGCGCGTGATCCAGCGTTTGAGCCGCCTCAGCACCTCCGCATCCTGAGGCGCAAAGTGGCGCAGCTTGGTCAACTCCTCGATGTAGGTCGCCTTGAGCGACTTGGCGTATTTTGCGAGCACATCGTAACGGTTGGCGATGATCGCCTGCAGCGTATCGGCATCCACCACCGCCTTGGCCTCGCCGAAGCGCGGCGTGGGCGGGACCTTCTTCACCGACGCCAGACCCAGCGACGAGAGTATGCATATGTAGGTCCAGCCGATGTCGATCTCGTACCACTTGTTCGACAGCTTCGCGGCCGAGGAAAACGCGTGGTGATTGTTGTGCAACTCCTCGCCGCCGATCAGGATGCCCCAGGGCACGATGTTGGTGCTCGCGTCGGGACTGTCCCAGCTGCGGTAGCCGAAGAAATGCCCGATGCCGTTGATCACGCCCGCCGCCCAGAACGGGATCCAGACGATCTGCGTGACCAGGATCAGCAATCCTGGCACGATGCCGAACAGCAGCACGTTGGCCGAGCCCATCAGCGTCAGCCCGAGTATGGAAAAATGACCGTAGAGATTGCGCTCGATCCAGTCGTCCGGCGTGCCGTGGCCGTAGCGCTCGAGCGTGTCGGCGTTGTAGGCCTCCTTGACATACAGGAACACCCCGCCCCACAGCACCCGGTTGATGCCGTAGATCTGCGGGCTGTGCGGATCCTCCGGCGTCTCGCACTTGGCGTGATGCTTGCGGTGAATGGCGGCCCATTCCTTGGTGATCATCCCGGTGGTGAGCCATAGCCAGAAGCGGAAGAAGTGGCTGATTACCGGGTGCAGGTCGAGCGCCCTATGCGCCTGACAGCGATGCAGGAAGATGGTGACGGAGGCAATAGTGATGTGAGTGAGCACCAATGCCACGAGCACGTAACCCCACCAGGGAAGATCGAAATGACCGGAAAACAGCATTCGGGGTTACCCCTCTCTAATAGAGAAAGCAGGGCTGTGATTCTACGGCAAAACCCGGGACGGCGGCGAGAATGTTGCGCGATCCATCAATTTACCCGCGTGGAATCAGCGGGTTGAATCCAAGCCCCGCCCTGATCCCCTAGTCGCAGCGCTCCAGTACCGCCGCGAAGAACGCGTCGGTGCCATGCCGGTGCGGCCACAGCTCGAAATACTTTCCCATCGGGAGGACGATGCGCTCCTGCTTGAGTATCTCGCCCGCGGGGCGCAACTTGAAATTCCGGTTCGCTTCGAGGAACGCATCGACGATCGCTGCGTTTCCCTCCTCGAGGATGCTGCAGGTCGCGTAGACGAGCCTGCCGCCCGTCTTGACGAGCTTCGCGGCCGAGCCGAGGATCGCCGACTGCTTGCGCGCCAGTTCCTCGACGTCCTTCGGCGCCTGCCGCCACTTCAGGTCGGGGTTGCGCCGCAGCGTGCCCAGGCCGGTGCAGGGCGCATCCACGAGCACCCGGTCGATCTTGCCCGCCAGCCGGCCGACCCTCGGGTCGCGCTCGCCCTCGATGCGCTGAGGGTGGACGTTGGACAATCCCGAGCGCGCCAGGCGCGGCTTGAAGCGCGCGAGGCGCTTCTCCGAGACATCGAAGGCGTAAAGGCGTCCACTCGAGCGCATCAGCACGCCGAGCGCGAGCGTCTTGCCGCCCGCGCCGGCGCAGAAATCCACCACCATCTCGCCCCTTCGCGGCGCCACGAGATGGCAGACCAGCTGGCTGCCTTCATCCTGCACCTCGACCAGCCCGGCAGCGAACAGCGGGTGCCGGTTGATCGCGGGCTTGCCGGCCAGCCTGACGCCGGCGGGCGAGTACGGCGTCGCTTCGGCGGCGATTCCGTCCACCGCCAGACGCGCCAGCGCTTCCTCGCGGGAGACGCGCGCGAGATTGACGCGCAGGTCGAGCGGCGCCGGCCGCTGCAGGCCCCTTGCGAGCTCGAGCAGCGCAGCCTCGTCGAAATGCCCGCGCAAGCGAGCGATCAGCCAGTCCGGAAGGTCGCATTCGACCTCGTAGGGCTGAGGCTCGTGCGCGCGGTGCTTGATCTCCGCGAGTCGCTCGAGCTCCGCCTTGCGAGTCAAGCCTTCGAGCTCCTTGAGGTTCGCGCCGAGCAGCACGGCCCAGGCGGCGAGGACCGTGTCGCGCGGCGAAGAGGGACCGGCCAGGTGCTCGAGCAGGCGCCGGCGGCGCAGCGCAGCGTAGACGGTTTCCGCGACCGTGGCTCGGTCGCGCTGGCCAAGCTTGGAATGCTCGCGGAAAAAGCGCGACAACACCGCGTCGGCCGGGAAGGCGAACTCGAGCACCTCGGCAAGCGCCGCGGCGGCGGCGGCGAGCAGGGGCCGCGAGAAGCGCGGCGGGGCCGGGTGCGGTGGGCGTGGCATCAGTGTCTTACCATTCAGGTGTTGACAGATTTGGCGAAGAATTTGGGGTTATCTATGTCTCGCTATTTTGGGAAGTTGCAACTTCGCAACTTCCCAAAATAGCGAGATGAATGAGTTCCAAAAAAATGGCAACGTGTTTGAATCCGGCCATGCCGACTTAGGGCTCGATCCGCGTCAGGACCTGATCGCGCCGGGTGCCGTCCTTCTCGACGACGAGTATGCGAAGCGGCAGGAAATCGCGTTTCGCGGCGAGCCAGATTTCGGTTTCGCGCTCGTCGCCGGGGTCGCGCTGTTTGACGAGCTTCAGCGCCTCGAACTCGCCGGCCGGCGTTTTCAGGGTCTCGCGTCCGGCCACCGCGTAGCGATGCCGCGACACGCCGCGCGCATCGGCGACCGGTGCGCTGATCTCGCCGCGGCCCGGGGGGAAGAATGCCAAGCCGTAGATGAAGCTCAGCCGGTCCTGCGCTCCCTCGGGCAGCGGGTCGGTCTCGACCCGGCCTTCGCGCTCGCGCGTCAGCATCTTCCGTCCCCAGTCGAATCGCGCCACGCCTTCGGGATCGTCGCCGCGCCGGTCGCGAAATACTCCCGGCCGCAGCACGCGCCCTTCGATGCTGCCCTCGCTCGAGCGCCTCGCCTTGCCCCGCGCGAGAAGCGCGAACAGCCCCTTGCCCTGCCACTCCGAATCGATCCGGTAGCTGCGGGCGTCGTGCTCGAGTCTCTCGATCACCTCGACCATGGCGGTGCCGTTCTGGCTGACGTCGTAATGCAGGGTGACGCGAGCGGGCGGTGCCGCGGCCGCGATCCCCGCGCACAGCGCGAGCGCCGGAACAAACGCGAGCCGCATCATCGATCGGAGAATGCGAATTGCGGCGCGCCTTCGCCCGTCACGCGCACGATGCCGTTCTCGAGGGCAATTCGCCCCTCGGCAAACCATCGCACTGCCTGCGGATAGATGCGGTGTTCCTGCCGCAGTACGCGCGCAGCGAGGATTTCCTCGCTGTCGCCGGGCAGCACCGGCACCGCCGCCTGGATGACGATGGGCCCGTGGTCGAGCCTGGGCGTGACGAAATGCACCGTGCATCCGTGGATCTTCACGCCCAGCTCCAGCGCCCTGCGATGCGTGTGCAGCCCGGTGAACGAGGGCAGCAGCGAGGGATGGATGTTCAGCATCCTGCCTTGGTATCGCTGGACGAAGCCGTCGGTGAGTATGCGCATGAAGCCCGCGAGCGCGACCAGGTCGGGCGCGTGCGCGTTGATCGCGGCGGCCAGCGCGGCGTCGAAGGCCTCGCGCGACGCAAATTCCCGGTGGTTGACGGTCTCGGCCAAGATCCCCTTGGCCCGCGCGTACGTCAGTCCCGCCGCGCCCGGGTCGTTGCTGATCACGGCGGCCACGCGCACCGGCAACTCCGCCTCGACGATGGCGCGCATGTTGCTGCCGCGGCCGGAGATCACGATGACGATCGACTTCACACCCGCATTGTACCGCTACGCGCGCGGCGTCAGCGCCCGTCTCAGGCGTTCGGCGCTTTAGGGGCGTGGGGTCCCGCGAATCCCGACAGCGGACCCACTGCGTCGGCTTCGAAAAGCTCGCGCAGCTGATCGGCCGCCTCCTTGCTCGTCTGGATGAGCTGCGCTTCGTCGTGATGGACTTCGTACTGCGCGGCGAGCTGTTCCTCGTCGAACTGCCGGAACAGCGAGACCGCGCGCTCGGTCGCGGCGCTTCCCATGCCCAGCCTGAGCAGGGCGAGCCGTGCCATGTCGAGGCTGGCGGGTAAGGTTTCGCGGAAGATGCTGCGCACGCCGAGGTCGCGTAATCTGAAGTAATGCACGCGGTTCCTTGCGCGCGCGATGACAGGCAGGTCGGGAAAGTGCCTGCGCACGACCGCCGCCGTCTTCACCGACGCCTCGACGTCGTCGATCGCGAGAACGAACAGCTTCGCATCGCCCGCCTTGGCCGCCTGGAGCAGCTCCAGCCGCGACGCGTCTCCGTAGTAGACCTTGCTGCCGAAGCGGCGCACGAAGTCCACCTGCTGGTAGCTCGACTCAAGCGCGGTGAATCGCATGCCAACCATCCGGAGCAGGCGCGAGACGATCTGTCCCACCCTGCCGTATCCGGCGATGATCACCGGATTGCCGGGTTCGTCTATGGTGTCGTATTCGGGCTCGGCATGGCTCTTTTCCCAGATCCCGACGAGCCTGTCTTGCAGGATCATGCAAGGCGGCGAGAGCAGCATCGACAGCGTCACGGCCATGACCAGCCTGTCCAGGTCCGCCGTCTCCAGTACGCCCATGCCGTGCGCGGCGCTGAACAGCACGAACGCGAACTCGCCGCCCTGCGCGACCGCCATCGCCAGCCGCTGGGCCGTCGGCGCGGGGGAGCCGAAGGCGCGCGCAACGGCGAACGCGATGGCGAACTTCGACGCCATCAGGGCGATCGCAATGCCAAGCACCGCCACCGGCTCGGCGATCAGCAATCCGAGGTTCGCGCCCATTCCCACCGCCATGAAGAACAGCCCGAGCAGCAGCCCTTTGAACGGCTCGATGTCGGCTTCCAGCTCGTGGCGAAACTCCGAGTCGGCGAGCAGCACGCCGGCGAGGAAGGCCCCCAGCGACATCGACAATCCGATGCGCTGCATGGTCAGCGCCGCCGCCACCACCAGCAGCAGCGCAGCGGCCGTGAACACCTCGCGGCCGCCGTAGCGGGCGACGGCCTTCAGCGCCGGGCGGACCACCAGGCGGCTGCCGGCGATCACCGCCGCAATGACGGCCACGCCCTTGAGTGCGGCCACCCACGCGGCGCCCATTTCGCGCGCGCCGTCGCCGAGCAGCGGCAGCAGGGCGAGCATCGGTATCACCGCCAGGTCCTGGAAGAGCAGGACGGCGAAGGCTTCGCGTCCGTGGCGCGCGGCGAGTTGGCCGCGCTCGGCGAGCGAGGCGATCACCAGGGCCGTCGAGGACATGGCGAGGCCGAAGCCCGTCACCAGGGACGCTTGCCACGACCATCCCAGCGCGAGCGCGGCGAGCGTCAGGGCGAGCGTCGTCAGGGCGACCTGTGCGCCTCCCAGGCCGAACACCGGCCTCCTCAGCACCCACAGCCGCGCCGGCTGCAACTCCAACCCGATCAGGAACAGCAGCAGTACGACGCCGAACTCGGCGAAGTGCATGGTCGTCTGCACGTCGCCGACGAGCGCGAGTCCCTGCGGCCCGATCAGCATGCCCGCCGACAGGTAGCCGAGCACGGCCCCGAGCCGCCAGCGGCGAAAGAGCGGCACCAGCAGCACCGCGGTTGCGAGGAAGACGCCTGCCTGCTCGAGAACCGTCATGGCTATCCTTTCCGATGACGACAATCCGTTTCCGCCGGGGGCCGCCGCGTGCGCGCCCCCGCCCGCGGGTCAGGCGAGGTCGAACAGCAGCACTTCGGCCTTGTCGCCGGTCTCCAGGACGATCTCCGCGGTATCGGTCGCCTTGAGCGCGTCACCGGCGTCGAGCGGCAAGCCGTTGACCATCACGTTCCCGCGCGCCGCGTGGACATAGGCGCGCCGGCCGCCGGCCAACGCGTGCGCGGCGCGTTCGGCGCCGTCGAGCAGCGCCGCGTAGACGTACGCGTCCTGGTGGATCCGAACCGAGCCTTCGCGACCGTCGGGCGATGCGACCAGCCGCAGCCTGCCGCGTCTGGATGCGGCGTCGAACTGCTTCTGCTCGTAACCCGGAGGGATGCCGGTCACGTCCGGCTCGATCCAGATCTGCAGGAAGTGCGTGACGCCGTCGGCGGAGTGGTTGTATTCGCTGTGGAGCACGCCCTTGCCGGCGCTCATGCGCTGCACGTCACCGGGAACGATCGAGGAACCGTTGCCCATGCTGTCCTTGTGCGCGAGCGCACCCTCCAGCACGTAGCTGATGATCTCCATGTCACGGTGACTGTGTGTGCCGAACCCCTTGCGGGCTGGATGCGGTCCTCGTTGATGACGCGCAGGGCGCCGAAGCCCATGTGCGCCGGATCGTAGTAGTCGGCGAAGGAGAAACTGTGAAAGGAATCAAGCCAGCCGTGGTTCGCATGACCCCGGTCCCCGGCTTTTCGCAATTCGAGCATGTCGTCCTCCTGTGGAATGCAGCTCCTCGGGCAGGCCTGAATTTGCGCGACTTATTCGGAAAAGAACTTCACGCCGCTGCCCCCGTTCTGCTTCACTCGGTACATCGCCTGGTCGGCGCAGCGCAGCAGCGCTTCGCTTTCGCGCGCGTCGCGGGGATAGACGGCGATTCCGATCGAGGCGCCGATCTGGCATTCCCGGCCCTCGATCACAATCGGGGCGGAAATCCCCGAGACGATCTTGTCGGCCACGCGCCGGGCGTCCTGCGCCTGCCGCATTTCGGGCAGCAGGACGACGAATTCGTCGCCGCCGTGGCGCGCGACGGTGTCGACCTCGCGCACGCAGGTCCGCAGCCGCGCGGCAACCGCGCGCAGCACCTCGTCGCCCACGCGATGGCCGTCGCGGTCGTTGATGGCCTTGAACCTGTCCAGGTCCACGAGAAGGACGCCGACCAGCGTGCGATTGCGCCTTGCCAGGGTGAAGGACTGATCCATGCGGTCCTGCAGCAGGCGCCGGTTCGGCAGCCCGGTGAGAGGGTCGTGGTGTGCGAGGTGCCGGGTGCGTTCCTCGTTCGCCTTCAGCTCGGTCACGTCGGTCCGCACGCCGACGATGCCGCCGTCGCGGGTGCGCCGTTCCCGCACCTGGTACCACCTGCCGTCGCCGAGCTGGAACAGGACCTCTCGTTCCCCGGGGTTGCGGTGCATACGCACGCGCTCGGCCAGCCACGCCTCGGGATCGCCCTTGAATTCGGGGGGGATCACCTCTCCATTCGCGATCGAATCGCGCACCAGGTCCTCGAACGTGCGGCCCGCGAACTCCTGGAAATCGCGGCCGTCCAGGAAGGTTTGCTCGTACTTCCGGTTGCACAGCGCGAGCCGGTCGTCCGCGTCGAACAGCGCGAACGAATCCGGGATGCAATCGACAGCGTCCCGCAGCCGGGCGTGCGTTCCCGCAAGCTGGGCGCGGGCGCTCGCGAGCGCGTGCTCCTGCTCGCGCAGCTCGGTGACGTCGGTGATCGATCCCGCGAAGCGCGCCGCCTTGCCCTTGAGATCCTGCTGCGCCTGCCCGCGGACGTGGAACCAGCGGAAACCCGCGTCGGCGCAGCGCAGGCGGCACACCTCGTTGAAAGGCTCGCAGGTTTCCAGCGCGCGCGACACGGCGGCGAGCGTGCGCTCGCGATCGTCGGGATGCAGGTTTTCCTTGAACTGGAATACGGTGGTGAAGCGGTCATTGGAAAGATCGCGGTAGCCGAGCAGTTCGCGGAACCGCGCCGAATAGAACATCGCGTCGCGTTCGAGATCCCAGTCCCAGATCCCGGCGTCCGACGCCCTGACCGCGAGCGCAAGCCGAACCTCGCTGCGCCTCAGATCGGACTCGGAGCGCTTTCGCTCCGTGATGTCCTCGGCGATCCAGACTTCGCCGGGTTCCGGGTTGGCGCGGTCAATGGGCTGACCGGCGAAGAAGCACCAGATTTCGCTTCCGTCCTTGCAGGCGAAAGCGCGTTCCTCGTCATAGTGGCCCATTTCGGTAAGCGCCCGGTCGGCGCGCACGCTCAGAGCCACATATTCCTCTTCCGTCGGGAAGAGCACGCGCAGGGACCGGCCGACGAGCTCGTCCTCGGCATAGCCGAACATTTGTGCGAATCGGCGATTGCAGCGCCAGATGATCCTGTCCTTGAAGATCGCGATGCCGACGACCGCGGTGTCGAGAATCGCCTGCTCCTGAGCCAGCGCCTCCTTGAGCAGGGTTTCGGCCCGCCGCAGCGCCTCTTCGCGCACCTTGAGCTGGGTGACATCGATGATCGCGCCAGCGAAACGGACCGCCTTGCCCGACTCGTTCCATTGCGCCTGGCCGCGTCCCAGGAACCAGCGGTAGAGCCCGTTCCTGCAGCGCAGGCGGAACATCTCGTCGAAGATCCCCTTGCCGTCGATCTGCTGCTGGATGACCTCCTGCACGCGACCAAGATCGTCCGGATGCAGATGCCCGCCGAAGCTGAATTCCAGGTTGAATTCGGCTTCGTCGGCATATCCGAGCAATTCGCGAAAGCGGGAAGAAAAGGTGAGTTGGTCGACCGCCAGGTCCCAATCCCACATCCCCGCGGGGGAGGCATTCATGGCGGCATCGAAGCGATCGGCGTTGGGGATCCGCGCCCGTTGCCCATCGGCCGCGACGACCGGCTGCATCTTCTCGAGAGCGGTATCCTTCTCGAACCGCGCCGTCAGCATCTGCACCAATTCGCGATTCATGTGGAGAAAGACGTAGAACATCAACCACGACAGGACGCAGGCCAGCGCGGCCACCTCCAGGTCGAGCGCGCCCCCCCGCACCAGCAGTTCAAGCACCAGCCCTGCGGCGGCGGGCAGGGCGAACCAGGCGAACGAAAGCCTGCTCGCCTGCATCGAACCCAGGCCCACGAGGATCATGGACAGCACGATGAATACGACCAGCACCTGGTGAGGAACGCTTTGCGGCGGCATGAGAACGCTGGCGAACACCCCCCAGCCGCAACCGGCCGCCCCCGCGGCCGCCGCAAAACCCCGCTCCCAGCGTGACAGGTCGCTCGCCGGGCGGACGCTCCGGTAGTGCAGGTACATGCCGACCGTTGCGCACGCGATCAGCGCCTGAAGGATGGCCCAACCGACAAGGACGTTGCCCGTGACCACCCCATCCAGGCCGTACACGGCGACGGCGATGCAGGCGAACGCCGCAGCGTCGGCGTAAGGGGAAACTTCGTATAGATTGCGGACACGCTCGGAAAGGACCTTGCGTCCGAGCGCCCCGGAGTCTGCGACGATGAGGTTGTCCGGCGCGACCATGTTCCGTCAGGGCATCGAAGTCCCTGGCTACGTAGCCAGGGTCAGGATTCTTCGCCGGCGCTGCGCTCGGCGATCTCCTTGTGCACGGCCTGCATGTCGATTGCCCTGGCCTTGCCGAGTATGTCCTCCAGGGCCGCCGCCTGAAGGGCGCCGGCCTCGGAATAGAGGATCACCTGCTCGCGAAACAGCATCAGGGTGGGAATCGAGCGGATGTTGAAGGCAGCGGCGAGTTCCTGTTCTTCCTCCGTGTTGACCTTGGCGAAGATCACGTCGGCGTGTGTTTCCGAGGCCGCCTCGTAGGTCGGCGCGAAGGAGCGGCACGGCGCGCACCAGGGGGCCCAGAAGTCGACGACCACCATGTCGTTTCCGGTTACCACTTGCTCGAAGTTCTCCTTGCTCAACGCAACCGTCGCCATGAGCAGTGCTCCTGCGGAAAAACTCAAGTATATCAGAGGGAATCAGCGGTTTCCGCGAGCGACCCGGGACAGTAGCAGGGCGATTTCCTCCCAGTAGCGAGGATCGGCGTCGACGCTGTCGTGGCCGGCGCCCCGCAGCTCGATCCAGCGCTTCTGCGCGGCGCCCCACGCATCAAAGAGCCGGCGCGAGTGCGCTGGAGGTATCACACTGTCGCGCTCCGCGACCAGGCACAGGAGCGGCGTGCGCAGCGCCACCGCGCGGGAAAGCGAATCGAAGGGGTGCTTAAGCAACAGCCTCACCGGCAACCACGGATACACGGCTTCTGCGAGCGCGCGCACGCTGTCGTAGGGGCTGACGAGCACGACGGCGGCCACCGGCCGGTGTGCGGCTAGGTGTACCGCGACGCCGCTGCCGAGGCTGCGTCCCATGGCCACGACTCGCCGCGGGTCGACATCGCTGCGCCGCGCCGCGTAGTCAAAGGCGAACAGCGCATCCGCGAACAGCGCCGATTCGCCGGGAATACCCTCGCTGCCCCCATAGCCGCGATAGTTCAACAGCATGAGCGAATAGCCGCCGAACCGGTCGGCGGCGCCGATGAGCCCGGACACGTCCTCGGCGTTGCCGCCGAAATAGATGACGAGCGGCGCCCTGCCCGTACCGCCGGTCACGAACCAGCCCGCCAGCCTCAGGCCGTCGGTCGTGACCAGCCGGAGCGTCTCGAGCTCGCCGCGGACGGGCTTCGGAACCGAGATCGGGGGCGGAGTCGGATGGAACAGCATCCGGTCCTGCTGAATGTACAGGAACGCGCACAGTACAACCGCGGTGGCAGCGCCGATTCCCAGCAACTCCAGCATCATTCGCATTCCGAGCTTTCGGCGGCCCCGCGCTTTTCATCTGCGTCGTCCGGCCCCATTATAAGGCCCGGTCTCCCGAGTCCTAGTTCATGAGCATCCACCGCGGCCGCTTCGCGCCTTCGCCGACCGGACCCCTGCATTTCGGCTCGCTCCTCGCCGCGCTGGGGAGCTGCCTTTCGGCGCGCTCGCTCGGCGGCCAGTGGCTGGTGCGCATGGAAGACCTGGACCGGCAACGCGTGCAGGCGGGAGCCGCCGACCTGATCCTGCGCATGCTGGAGGACTTCGGGTTCGAATGGGACGGCCCGGTGATGCGCCAGAGCGAACGGACCGAAGCCTACGCGCGCGCGCTCGAGGGGCTTCGGGCAAGAGGCGCGCTGTTCCCCTGCGCGTGCACGCGCAGCGAACTCTCGGATTCCGCACTGCTGCTCGAGGGCGAGCGCGTCTATCCCGGGGCGTGTCGAAACGGCATGCCGCCGGGGCGCGCCGCCCGCTCCCTGCGCGTGCTCGTTCCCGACGAGTTGGTCTCGTTCGAAGACGCCGTCCAGGGCACCGCGAGCCAGAACCTCCAGCGCGAGATCGGCGACTTCGTCGTGAGGCGCGCCGACGGGCCCTACGCCTACCAGCTCGCGGCCGTCGTGGACGACGCGGAGCAGGGCATCACGGAGGTCGTCCGAGGCGCCGATCTTCTCGCGTCGACGCCGCGCCAGATCCACCTCCAGCGCCTGCTCGGCCTCGCGACGCCGCGATACGCGCACGTCCCGGCGGCGGTCAATGAGCTCGGCGAGAAGCTGTCGAAGCAGACGCTGGCGCGCCCCCTCGACTCGGCGCGAGCGCCGGCCGCGATCGCGGCAGCGCTGGAGTTCCTCGGCCAGGCGCCGCCGCGCGAGCTGGGGCACGCCGCGTTGCGCGAGGTATGGGACTGGTCGCTCGCCCACTGGGACCTCGGCCGGGTGCCGAAGCGGCGCACGCTGC
>Ga0080064_1004494_pt1 | contig 17754 bp, 12 predicted proteins | sample Subgrocontami54m_FD_69260 | JGI IMG/M metagenome (GOLD analysis project Ga0080064, IMG submission 69260) | Subsurface groundwater microbial communities from S. Glens Falls, New York, USA - GMW46 contaminated, 5.4 m (SPADES assembly) (version 2) ...
CTCTCGCCCACCTGGATGCAGGAGAGCTCGCTCTACTCGCCGCTGATGGTCTATTCGTGGGAGCAGACGCAGGAGGCGCTCTACGCCCTGCGCGACCGCGACGGCAGCCCCTACGAGGGCATCGCTCTCGAATACACGCATCCGCAGACCGGCGGCCCGGCGCTGCCCACCATGGGCTGCCAGGTGCAATTGATCCGCAAGGGCGAGCGGCTGAAGGCCCGCCACGTCGCCGGCAGTTCCATCTTCCACGTGAAGCAGGGCCGCGGGCGCAGCATCATCGGGGGCAAAGCGTTCGAATGGGGCCCGGGCGACATCTTCGTCGTGCCGTCCTGGGCGCTGCATGAACATGCCAACAGCGGCGGCGAGGACGCGATCCTGTTCTCCATCAATGACCACCCGGTGATGAAGAAGCTCGGCTTCTACAGGGAAGCGGCGCTGACGGACGGGTTCCAATCGATATGACCTGGAAGCCCGGCGTGATCGACGCCGGTGGCTTTTGCACGGGAGGGTACTATCTGACCTGGACCACTCGCGAGAAGCAATCTCCGCATGCAAACCGAAGTCAAAGAGAAGACCCCGTACGCCGTCGTGGCGGCCGTGCAGTTGCCGGGCGTGAGCGACATCGAGTTCGAGGCCTCGTTGGCCGAGCTGCGCGATCTCGCAAAGACACTGGGATTCAAGGTCACGCGCACGTTCACGCAGAAGCGCTCCGCCTTCGATTCGGCGGCGTACCTGGGCCTCGGGAAGCGGGAGGAGATACGCTGCTTCGTGAACGAACCCGAGGTCGCTGACTCCGACGCCGGCCACGTCGAGGTCGTCCTCGTCGATCACGAGATCTCGCCCTCGCAGGCGCGCAACCTCGAGAAGGAGGTCGGCTGCGAGGTGATGGACCGCACCATGGTCATCCTCGATATCTTCCACCGCAACGCGCGTTCCCGCGCCGCACGCGCACAGGTCGAGATTGCGCGCCTGGAGTACATGGCGCCGCGCCTGCGCGAGATGGCGAAGCTCGCCGGCCCGCAGGGACGCCAGCGCAGCGGCACAGGCGGCCGCGGCGGCGGCGAATCGCACACCGAGCTGGACAAACGAAAAATCCGTGACCGTATCGCCGAACTGCAGCAGGAGATCGCCGCGATGGATGTCGAGCGCAAGACGCAGCGCTCGCGGCGGCAGGAGCGCCACGGGCTCGCCAACGTGGCCCTCGTCGGCTACACGAACGCGGGAAAGTCCACCTTGATGCGGGCGCTCACGGGCAGCGAGGTGCTGGTCGAAGACAAGCTCTTCGCCACGCTCGACACCACCGTGCGCGCTCTGCTCCCCGAGAGCGTGCCGCGAGTGCTCGTCACCGACACGGTCGGCTTCATCAGGAACCTGCCGCACGCGCTCGTTGCATCGTTCAAGTCGACACTCGAGGAGGCGCTCGATGCGGCGCTGCTTCTGAACGTCATCGACGCGAGCGATCCCGGGTTTGAACGCCAGCTCGAGGTAACCGACGAAGTGCTCGAGGAGATCGGTGCGGAAGCCGTGCCACGCATCCGTGTCTTCAACAAGATCGACCGGGTCGGCGACGCAGCGGCGCAAGTTGAACGCGAAGCGATGCTGCGCGCGAAGTACCCGGATTGCATCGTGATGAGTGCGCGCCGCAATGACGACGTCACGATATTGCACAAAGCGATAGTCGCATTCTTCCAACAGGATCTTGTCGAGGCCGAGCTTTTTCTTCCCTGGTCGGCACAGAGACTGCGCGGCGAGATCTTTTCGATTTGCGAGGTGCTGGAGGAGCGCGCCGACGGTGAGGGCGTGTTCTTACGCGTTCGTGGTGAGCGCGAAGCGGTAAAAGGCCTTTCCGAGCAGCTCAGCCAAACGAGCTGAATTCAGGATGTTTGTACCGGGCGATTGCCCTCGGACAGGACTCCCCAGATCAATTTCGAGCGCACCACCTGCGTTCAAACGCCGGGCGACCCATGGATCGGAATCTAACGCATCGGCCCGTTCATGCCAATGCAACGCGAGACCCCTGCGCTGCGCGCCTTGCTACTTTGCGTACACGCCGTACTCCGCGGCCGCTTCCACCATGGCGCGCAAGTTCTCGAGGCTCGCACCCTCGATGGAGTTCGTGCCCGCCGCCAGGATGAAGCCGCCGCCCGCGCTGCAAGCCTCGATGGTCTTGCGGCAATAGTCCTTGACGTCCTTGGGCGATCCGGTGGCGATGAGCGAAGCGGACACGTTGCCGGAGATGCAGCACCGGTCGCCTAGCGCTTTCTTCGCCTTGGCCATGTCGGTCCGGTCGAACAGCCAGTTGACGGCCCCTTTGGGGAACTCGTTCACTAGCTCGAGGCGCGTCTCGAAGCCGCCCTCGGCGAAGAGCGTCGGCATGATGCCCTCGGCGATGAGTCCGTCGACGACGCGCTTCAGCGTCGGCCAGTAGAAGGTCTGGAAGTGCTTTTCCGACATCCAGCCGTCGGCGCCCTTGTGCAGCGGGAACAAGGCTATCTGCCCTTTGGATGCGTTGAGGGTGGCGATGGTGGTGTCGATGGTGATCTGCGCGACCACGTCGAGTGCCTCCAGCAGCTTCTCCGGACGCCGGCGCAGGTCCAGGATGATGCCCTTGGTGCCGCGCAGCGTGTCGCCGATGGTGTCGAAGGGCGCCTTGGCGTAGCAGGACACGAACGAGGGAAATCCCAGCTCGCGGCCGCGCCGGCCCACCGCCGAGACGACCTGCGTCCAGCTCGCGAGCGCTTTGCCGACGTCGATGAGCTTTTGCAGGGACGCCTGCACTTCGGGCCTCGTGTAGGGCATGAAGTGGGGCGTGACCATCGGCAACTCGGTGACGGGCGTGAACGACTGGAGCATCCGGAAGGGCTCGAAGGTGCCGAAGACGCGCGGCAGGTAGGTGCGAAACCAGAAGTCCGACGGGTCGTGAATCAACGCATCGTATTCGTCGGCGGTCATGTACTCGGCTTCGACGAACTGGTAGCCCATGCCGTCGCTCGCCATGCCGTGCCCCGGCCAGCGGTAGAGCCTGTAATCGAGCAGGTCGAGCACCTTGCCCACGGGCACGTTGGGCGCCGCGAAGGCGTCCAGGCCGGTCTCCAGGCTGAACTTGAGCCAGGCCTGCGCGGCTTTCTCGGCGTCGTACATGGCGGTGCCGTAGTCGATGCCGGCGTATTCGACGGGCAGCGAACCGATGGGCAGCGCCACGGGCACCCGGTCCGGCTCGCGCACGTTGTAGACGTCGATCATCCGTTTCGCCCGCACCCGATAGGCTTGTTCCGCTTCGGGACTGTCGAAGCGGATCCGGTTCGTCGAGCTGTACCACTCGAACCTGCGCGCCCTTTTTTCCTCCCAGGACAGCGTCGCCCAATCCGAATCCATGCGAAGCCTCTCTCAAGCAAGCCGTAACGCACAGCATACCGGAACGGCGAGGGCCGAAGCAGCAGCCCGGATCACGGCAAGCGGCAGGATCGACCGGCGCGCGGGGAGTGGGACCATTCCCAATCCCTCCCCGCGATCTGCCCACTCTTCGTGAGCGATTTCGCGCCCGAAAATTTTTCCTTCCTGATCCTCGCCCGATACAATCGATCCATCCACGCTCAGTCAGGAGGAACCCAGTCATGAGCCAACGCAGCCTCGATGATTTGTTGCGCGAGGTCGGCAACCCGGTGCCGATGCTGCGCAATTCGCAGATGGGCGCCTACGTCTATCCGGTGGTGCCGCCGGAGTTTTCCAACTGGCGCGACGAGCAGCGCGCCTGGCGCGAGACCGCCGTGCTGTACGACCAGACGCACCACATGGTCGAGCAGACCGTCGAGGGCCGCGACGCACTCGAGCTGTTCTCCTATCTCGCCACCAACAGCTTCGCGAACTTTCCGGTCGACCGCGCCGCAGGTGATCGAGCGGCTGAACGGCGGTCCGCTCCCGGAGATCAAGTTCTTCAACATGGGCGTGATCAAGATCGCCGGGCGCAAGGTGCGCGCGCTGCGCCACGGCATGGCCGGCGCTCCGGGGCTGGAGGTCTGGGGGCCCTACGCGGAACGCGAGGAGATCCGCGCCGCGATCGTGGAGGCGGGCAGGGACTTCGGCTTGAGGGAGGTCGGCGCGCGCGCCTATTCCACCAACACGCTCGAGTCTGGATGGATTCCCTCGCCGCTTCCCGCGGTCTACAGCGGCGAGAAGATGAAGGCCTACCGGCAGTGGCTGCCGGCGACGGGCTACGAGGGCGCGGGCGCGATGAGCGGCAGCTTCGTGTCGGACAGGATCGAGGACTACTACCTCACGCCCTACGAGCTGGGCTACGGCATCTTCGTCAAGTTCGACCACGACTACATCGGCCGGCAGGCGCTCGAGAAGTTGGCCGGCAAGCCGCACCGCAGGAAGGTGACGCTCGCCTGGAACGCCGATGACGTGCTGCGCGTATTCCGCTCGCTGCTCGAGAAGGGCGATCCCTGCAAGTACATCGACGTGCCGCAGCCGAACTACAGCTCGGCGACCTACGACAGGCTGCTCAAAGACGGGAGGACGGTCGGCGTGTCGATGTTCTCCGGCTACAGCTACAACGAGCGCTCCTACCTGTCGCTCGCGGTGGTGGACCCGGACATCGAGATCGGCGAGGAAGTGCGGCTCGTCTGGGGCGAGGAGGGCGGCGGCACGAGGAAACCGACGGTCGAGCGCCACCGGCAGACCGAGATCCGGGCGATCGTCAGCCCGGTGCCCTACTCCGAAGTCGCGCGCACCTCATACGCGCAGGGGTGGCGCTCCACGGGCAGGGCCGTGTGAGCTGAGGCGACATGCACGCGATACGACGCTTCGCGGTCCGGCACTCGCGCTTCTTCGAAGGGCTCTACCTCGGTTTCGAGCGCGTGATCGTGGCGCTCGATCCCCTGTTTCGCCGGATCGGCTACGAGCGGCTGGAAGCCCCTTTCGCCTTCACCGAAAGGCACGTCAAGGGGTTGCTGTTCGACTGCAAGATGTGCGGGCAGTGCGTGCTCTCGTCCACCGGCATGTCCTGCCCGATGAACTGCCCCAAGAACCTGCGCAACGGCCCGTGCAGCGGCGTGCGTCCGGGCGACTACTGCGAAGTGGTCCCCGACATGAAGTGCGTCTGGGTGGAGGCGCTGAACGGCGCCGCGCGCATGAAATACGGCGTGCAGAAGATCGCGGTGGTGCAGCCGCCGGTCGATCAGTCGCTGCGGGGCTCGTCGGCGTGGCTGAGGGTCGCGCGCGAGAAGGCGCCCGCGCGGCGCGCCGAACGGCCCGATCCGGGCAAGCTCGTGATCGCCCAGGCGTTCGACCAGGCGAGGAAGCTCGAACCCGCCTCGGCGCCGCTCGCGGCCGAGCCGCAGGCCGCGGTGTACCCGCAGGCCGCGCCCGGGCAGGCGCGCGCGTTCGCCGCGCCTGCTGCGGAACCGGCGCGCGAGGCCGCGGCCGGGTTGCAGAGGAGCGTGCCCTTCGACCCGATCGCGCATCCCCTGCCGGTGCCGCCGGCGGGGCACAAGTCGGCCTCCACGCTCGAGCAGACCCTGCGCAGCGGCTGGTTCGCGGTGACCGCCGAGCTGAATCCGCCCGATTCCGCCGACCCGCGCGACGTGCTGGCAGCGGCCGAACCGCTGAAGCACGTCGTCGATGCGATCAACGCGACCGACGCCTCGGGCGCCAACTGCCACATGTCCTCGATGGGGATCTGCTCGATCCTGTCGCGCGTGGGACTGAGCATGGTGCTGCAGATCTCCTGCCGCGACCGCAACCGCATCGCGATCCAGGGCGACGTGCTCGGCGCGGCGGCGATGGGCGTCACCAACGTGCTCTGCCTCACCGGCGACGGCGTCGGCGTGGGCGATCAGCCGGGCGCGAAGCCGGTATTCGACTTCGACTGCATGTCGCTCCTGCGGACGTTGAGGACGATGCGCGACGAGCGCAAGTTCCTCTCGGGCCGCCCGATCACGACGCCGCCGCGGGTGTTTCTCGGCGCGGCGGAGAACCCGTGCATCCCGCCCTACGAGCTGCGCGCCGAGCGGCTCGCGAAGAAAGTCATGGCCGGGGCCGATTTCATCCAGACCAACTACGTGTACGACGTCGAGATGCTGGAGCGCTTCATGGCGCGGGTTCGCGACATGGGCCTCGACAAGGAGGTGTTCATCCTGGTCGGCGTCGGGCCGCTGCCGACGCCGAAGCGCTCGCGCTGGCTGCGCGAGCACGTGCCCGGCATCCACATCCCGGACAGCCTCATCGAACGGGTCGAGCGCTCGGCGAAGCCGGCCGACGAAGGCAAGAAGATCTGCATCGAGCTGATCCAGCGCATCCGCGAGGTGCAAGGCGTCGCGGGCGTGCACGTGATGGCGTACCGGCGCGAGCACCTGGTCGAGGAGATCATCGAGGAGTCCGGCATCCTGAAAGAGCGGCTCGCGGCGCGCCCGGCCGGCCAGGAGGCCGAGCCGGATCGCGCCGGTCCCCCGCCCGCGAATTGACGGGATATCCCGGGCGCGAAACGCTTCCGTGCGCTCGAGGATTGCCGCCCCTTGGTGAACGTGGTACCAATGAAGCGGGGAATTGCAGGAAGCGCGATGGGCAGGGATCTTCGGGAACACGTCGAGAAGCTGCGGGGGCTCTCCTTCGGCATCGGCACTTACCGGCCGCCGAGCGAAGGCGGCAGCGCCTCGCTGCTTCTGAGGGTGACCGAGAATTGTCCGTGGAACAAGTGCACGTTCTGCGAGATGTACAAGGATCACCGGTTCGTCTATCGGCCGGTCGAGGAGATCAAGGCCGACATCGACCGGGTCGCGGCGATCCGCGACGAGATCACCGCCGCATCGTGCAAGCTGGGGTTGGACGGGCGCATCGACCGGGAGGTGGGCGCGGCGCTGCTCGCCGAGGGCCGCGACCTCGCCGCGAATCCGGGCTTCGTCACGGTGTTCAACTGGCTCGCCTCCGGCGGGAAGACGGCCTTCCTCCAGGACGCGAACAGCGTCATCATGCGGCCCCGCGAGCTGGTGGCGGTGCTGAAGTACCTTCGAAACTCGCTCCCATCGCTCGCTCGCGTGACGAGCTATGCGCGCTCCAAGACGCTCGCCGGCCGCAAGCCCGAAGACCTGCGCATGATCCACGAGGCGGGTCTCGACCGTCTGCATATCGGTGTGGAGACCGGGGACGACGAGCTGCTCGCCCTGGTGCGCAAAGGGGTGACGGCAGCCGAGCAGATCGAAGGGTGCCGGAAGGCCATCGCGGCGGGCTTTCAGCTTTCGGCGTACTGGATGCCGGATCTGGGCGGCAGGGAGCGCTGGCGCCAGCACGCGGAGAACACCGCGCGCGTTCTCTCCGCCATTAATCCGCACTACGTCCGCTCCCGGCCCCTGGTGCCTCGGCCGGGAACGCCGCTTTACGAGGAAGTGGAACAGGAGCGCCTGCATCTCTCGTCGCCGCACGAGCGGCTGCAGGAGCTGGCCGTGATGATCGAGGCGCTCGATGTGACATCGAAGCTGTGCTTCGACCACGCGATGAACGCCTGGGTGGACCGCGACGGGGACCTGCTCTTCCGGCAGGATTACGAGGGCTATCGTTTTCCCGAGGAAAAGCCGCTCGTGCTGGATCGCATCCGCGAAGGATTGGCCGTCGAGGAATCACGCCACATTCACGTTCGGCGGCTCATGGCCGTCCAATCTCTCTGAGCGCCGCGGCGCCGGTCTTCTAGCGCGCGAAGAATGCGGCGATCCGGACGCTTGACGGCGTGCCGGCGTCGGCCTTGATCCGGGCGCGCTCGACGACCTTGCCCCACTTCTCCGACTCGCGCTCCATCAGCGCGCGCAACTCCTCCGGCGTCGAGGTCTCCGGCTCCAGGCCCTGCTTTTCCAGCGTGCCGCGCATCTCCGGGTCCTTGAGCGCCTGGACCACGGCGGCGTTCAGGGACTGCGCGATGTCCCTGGGAAGGCCGGCGGGGGCGAGCAGCCCGTAGAACATGTCAACCTCGGCGCCGGGCACGCCCTGCTCGGCGAGGGTCGGAATGTTCGGGATGGTCGCGGAACGATGGGCGCTGCCCAATCCGAGAACGGTGAGCTTGCCCGAGCGCACGTGCGGCATGGCGACGTGGATCGGCAGGAACATCGAGTCGACCGTGCCCGAGAGGATGCCGGTGAGCGCACCCGCCGTTCCCGAGTAGGGCACGTGCAGCAGGTCGATGCCGGCGATCCCGCGGAGCAACTCCATCGCCAGATGGTGCGGCGTGCCGGGGCCGGGCGTGCCGTAGGTCAACTTGCCCGGCTGCGCCTTCGCGCGCTCGATGAAGGCGGCCACGCTCGTGATCTGCGTGCCCGGATGCACCACCAGCAGCAGCCGCCCCCAGGCGGTGAGAGTGATAGGGGTGAAGTCCTTGATCGGATCGTAGTTGACGCTGCCCTTGTACACGTGCGGATTGATCACGTGGCCGCTCACCATCATGAGCAGCGTGTAGCCGTCGGGTTTGGACTGCGCGGCGCGCACGGTGGCGATGGTGCCGCTCGCGCCCGCCTGGTTCTCGACCACCACCGGCTGCCCCATGCGGGCCGTGAGTCTCTGGCCGACGGTGCGCGCGAGGATGTCGATGCCCGTGCCGGGGGAGTAGGGGACGATCATCTTGATGGCGTGGTCGGGGTAGGTCTGTGCCTGCACCGGGAATGCGGTCAGCGCTGCGCCCAGCAGCAGCGTGCTCGTGGCGAATATAGCCCTCATGGTGTGGCTCCTCGTCGTATGCAATGCAAGATCCGGGTCGGCGCGTGCCTACTCGACATAGCGGAACCGGAACGCGCCGCCCTCGCGCTCGAAGCGGCCGGCCGAGGGCGAAGGGAAGTGCGACGGCATCACGATCGCGTGGTTGTCGCTGCAGGCGTTCATGAAGCCGATGCGGGTCGCGCGGGATATCGCCGGGTCGGCGCAAAAGCGCGTGCTCCAGTTCGGGTAGCGGCACTGCAGCGGCGTGTGCAGGACATCGCCCGCCATGACGATGCGCTCGCCGCCGCTCGTCACGTTTACGGTCACCAGGCCCGGCGTGTGGCCGGGCGCCGGGTGCAGGCGCACGCAGTCGTCGATCGCATGGTTCATCGGCACGAAGTCGGCCAGGCCCGCTGCCACCACCGGGAGCACGCTGTCCTCGATGTAGTCCCCGGTTCGCGCGAGCCCGGGCCGGCCGGCCTCGCTGCGCCAGAAATCGAACTCCTCGCGCGTGAACAGGTAGCGGGCGTTCGGGAACGTCGGCACCCAGCGGCCGTCCTCGAGCCGCGTGTTCCAGCCCACGTGGTCCACGTGGAAATGCGTGCAGACCACGAAATCCACCTGCTCCGGGGAGACGCCCGAGTCGCGCAGCCGGTCGAGCCAGTTCCAGTTGCGGCCCGAGAAGTCCTTGCGCACGCGCGGCTTGCAGTCGCCCACGCAGGTATCCACCACCATGATCTTGCCGCGGCTGCGCACCACGAAGCCCTGCATGTTGATGATGAGCCGCCGGCTCTCCGGGTCGATGAAGCGCGGCGCCATCCAGGACAGATTGGCCTCGAGCAGCGCCGGCGTCAGGTCCGGGAGCAGCTCGAAGGGATCGAGCCGCGCGTACTCCGATTCGACCACCCGGTCGATCGTCACCGGGCCGATCGCAAAACGCGTCTGCCGGGCCACCGCCGGTGCGCCCGTGGCCGCCGGGTTGACGGCCGACAACTCTTCCATGATCAAACCTCCGTGGCACGCGCGCGCAGCGCGGCAGACCGGCAAGTTTAGTCCAGGAAACTCAATCCTGCTTATTACGCACGTCGGGTCGCCGGCGACAGTCTTGTGCCGATTCAGCGCTGTCGACTCCTTCCCGAGGCTTGAGATGCCTGAAAGCGGTCATGCGCATCTTGAAAGCAGAAACTCAGTGCCGGCAACTCCCGCATAGCACGTGCAGCTCTGCTTGCGGCCAGAAGCCGCACCTCCGGAACGAGCATTGGCGGAGTTTGAGAATCCGCAATTACGTTGACAATATGCTCATGGAAATCGACCTGCAGGTCAACGGCGTCGCCTGTGCGCCGATTTGCGCGGCGCTTTCGATTGTTGCGATTCAGCGATCGCCTCGCCGCTCTTGCCTTCGAGCTTGGGCGCGATGTTGTCGTTGATCCACTTCTGGTCCCACCATTCCACCGGCAGGACTGCGACTCCGTGCAAATAGACTCCATAGTGCAGATGATCGCCCGCGGCCAGGCCGGTCTCTCCCGTCTTGCCGATGATCTGCCGTTGCTTGATCGGATCGCCGCCCTTGACGTCGATGGAACTCAGGTGGCCATAAAGCGTGAACAGCCCAAGGCCGTGATCCAGGATGACGGTGTTGCCGTAGATACCCAGGTCGCCGGTGAAGGCGACGCTACCGCTGTTGGCGGCTTCGACGGGATAATGTTTGGTGACGGACAGGTCATAGCCAAGGTGATAGGCGGTGTCGATCGTTTCGTCGTTGTAGGTATAGGTCCGCTGATCGGCGAAGTTGGCTTCGACTTTGGAGTTACTCAGTTGGCTGAACGCGTCTTTCCAGAGTATCGACGGACTGGATTTCCTCGTGATGGCGACAATCTTGTCTTCGTTCTCTTTTCTGAGCCCTTTGTTGACCCGGAGAAACACTTCTTTCGGAGTCCCTTGGCGCGCGCCGATGTCGTTTAACAGGGGCGCGATCTTGCTCTGAAGAAAGTTGTCGGATATCGCGATCGTGCTCTTCTTGTACTTTACGTTCTTGAGTTCGTATACAAGCGGCATTTCTCTGGTATTACCGGCTTTGTCGGTTGCGACAAGTACCGCTTTGGCGTCCACAGGCAGGTTATAGGGCTGGGCAAAAAGAGCGATGCTGTGATCCGGGTGGTCTCTTATTTGACCCTGGTAACCGGGGAAGAAATAATCGCCGATCCTGATTCCACTCATTACCGTATCTGCGGACGGCTTATAAACGATCACGCCGGCACCGCCAAAGTTGACGTAGCGGTCATCGGCGATGAGCTCGAGAGTGGGTGGGGTGATGTCGATGGTGAGATTCTTTTGGATCACGGTTTCGTTGCCGCGGAAGAAATTCCACAGCGAGCCGTCCCGCGCGCTGACCCGCAGGACGGCGGGTCCTTCCTTGACGCCGGCAAGTTTCGATGACAGGGCGACTGTGATTTTCTTCTCGGTCATCGGCTGGGCGTACTGCTCAGAGGCCAGCGTGTGCTCGGAGCCGCCTGAAGAGAGAGTAGCGGTAACCGACTTCAATCCAGCGCCTTGATCGGTGACAACGATCTCCAGGGGCGCCAGGCCAAGCACGTCGGAGTCCCGCGCGAGCTTGATTTGCGGTGCATCCCATTCGAAGCGCGGCGCCAGGTAGTAAGCCGTGCCCAGGAGCCCGATGATAAAGATCAGTGGAACGAGAATCATCGCCCGATGATTTCTCGCAGGGCTATCAGTCTGGAAAGCGCTCATATTGGTCGATCGAATGATGGATAAAGCATCGCAAAATCAATTCTGGAGCAATCGCGGTTTGGAACGGCGACGCGCCCGGAGCAAGTGTAGCCGGAAGGATGACCGCGATCCGAACAGTTCCACGCTGCTTATTTCTGGCGCGCTTTGCGCGCGGCGTATTTGGAGTCGCGCGCGGCTTTCTGATCCCTCTTGAGCGCTGCATCGGCCTCCACCTGGGCAACGCGTTCGGCGTCCTTGCGCGCCTTTTCTTCCGCGACAGCGCGTGCTTGCCCGGCTTTCTCGGCCGTGCGTTCTGCGTCTCTCCGTTCGGCGGTAACCCGGTTCGCGGACTTGCGTTCGGCGGTGCGGATTTGGCGCGCTTTTGCCGTTGCCACCCGTGCAGCCTGCCGCTCGGCGTACTGTGCGTCGTTAGCCAGCGCCGTTACGCGTATCTTTTCCAGCTGGGTTTGCTTCGCCTTGGCCGCCGTCTGCAGGCGCTCTGCGAAACTTGGTCCTTTAAGAGCCATGTCTTTGATCTTTCAATTTAAGGCATTATATACGCGGCTGATATTGCCGCGTAAGTTTGCTGGCGGTCACGGAAGCGGACCCGCCTTGTTGCCGCTCACGTCTTATGCACTTGCGGTTGTGAGTGTGCCTTGCGCGAATAGGTGCAAATCGGCCTGACAGTGATTGTAGAGACCGGCCGAATTAACGCTAAAAGGGCCATTCTCCGCTTGTCCTTCCTTGGTTAGAAGTGAGGCGTATAGATGGCGCTATCGGCGCTAACCAGCCTGCCGCGGCTTGTCGGTCCGGCGTCTGCATGGCAGCGGGATCAGCGCGCGGCGGGTGGCGCGACGACGACGCCGTCGATGCGGTGGCGCTCCAGCGCCTTGGCGACGAAACCGGAGGCTTTCATTTCCTCGACAAAGGCGCGCATGTACTTGATACCCTCGTCGCGGCCCTTGGAGGTGCCCATGGCCTGGTTGATTTCCATGAAGCGGCCGTCGAGCATGCGCAGGCCCGGAATGCGCCTCATGTCCTTTTCGAGTTGCTGCTTCACGCCGGCGGCAACGTCGAGCTTTTGCTCCACGAACATGTCGACAACGCCGGCCGAGGTGACGGTACGCACCAGCGCAGCCCGCTTGATCTCGCGGCTCAGGAAAAGGTCGTAGGCGCTTTTCGCGGCGACAGCGATGCGTGTGCCGGGCTTGTCGACATCGGCGTTCACCTTGATGTTGGAGGCTTGCGGCACGACGTAAGTGCCCTCGATTACCACGTAGGCGGCGGTGTAGTCGGTGTCGGCGCCGCGCAGCGGGTCGATGGCGAAAAAGGCGATATCCGCCTGTTTGTTCCTGATGGCTTCGACCGACTTGTTGGCCGCGTCGAATGGAAGCAGTTGAAGTTCGACGCCGAGGCGTTTGGCCAGCTCGCGCGCCAGGTCGACGGATACGCCGCCGAGTTCACCGGTAGTGGCGTCGCGTCTTGCCAGTACGGCATTGCCGTAGTTGATGGCGGCGCGCAGCTTGCCCGTGGGCGTCAGTTGGGCGACGGCGGCGGCGGAGGGGGCGGGCGTGGTTGGGGTCATTGAGCAGGCGGCAAGAAGGATGATTGAAAGAAGGGCGCTGGCAAGTCTGGGCATGGAGGAGTCCTTCCGGGGCTTATTGGGGCCGGCCAGAGTGCCGGTACGACCGGACTGGAGCCCGAGTCTATCAGACGCTGGCGCGGGGCAAGCGCATGGTGCAGGGTCGGAAAGAGAGCAATGCCCACCCGCCTTTCACCACTTGTTGCGCAGCTCCCTCAGCTTGATGAACACCGTCTTCGCATCCGGCTGCCCCGGAAGGTCGGGAAAACTTTCCCGCAGTCTGGCGATCACGCTCGGGCTGGTCAGGCGGAAAAAGGTGTTGAACTGTCTTTCCTCCTTGAGAGTGGTGATGATCGAGGTCGCAGGATCGTGTCCCGTCACCTTGGGCAGCAAAGCCTGGGCCGCCGCGTTGTCCGGTTCGCGGTTCAAGGTGAATTTCAGGTTGTTCTCGACGTAGTCGTGCCCGGGGTAGATTCGTGTCTCTTCCGGCAACTTGGCAAGCTGGTCCACAAAGGTGGCGTAGAGCTCCTCGGGGTGCCCGCCGTTGTGGCAATTCCCGGCGCCGGCATTGAACAGGGTGTCGCCGCAGAACAACGCCTTCACGTCGGACCGCGAGCGCAGGCAGATGTGGCACATGGTGTGGCCCGGCGTGTCCATGCATTCAAGTTCGACTCGCTTGCCGATCTTGATCACGTCCCCCGCCTTCACGCCCCGGTTCATGCCGGGAATCCGCGCACCGGCGCGGTGATGGGCGATCACCTTGGCGCCGGTGGCCGCAACCACCGCGGCGTTGCCGCCGGTGTGGTCGCCATGCTCGTGGGTGTTGAGGATCTGGGTGATCTGCCAGCCCTTGGCCTTGGCGGCCGCGAGGCATTTCTCATGGTCCAGGGGATCGATGGCGAGCGCTTCGCCGGTGTCGGGGCAGGCAATCAGGTAGTTGAAATTGCGATACGCGTTACCGGTCCAGATACGCTCGACGATCATTTTGTGCCCCCGGGTCTCGATCGATTGAATGCGCGAATGATAACCGGCGCCGCGCCGGCCCGGTCACCCGCATCAGGCGCTCAGCCCGGGAAGATCGCGAAACAGACGCAGCGCCCCGAGATCGATCAGATCCGCCTTGTTCGCTGCGCGAATCTGCAAGACGTTGTCAGGTGGCACACGGCCCCGAACCGGTTAGGCGCGGAACGCCTGCAATCGGCCGGAAGCCGCACGGATGCACGGCTGCGGATGTCGGCTCCTCGGCCACGCGGGTCAGCGGCGACTTGACGGAGAAGTGATTGGCGCTTCCGAATCGAGCGTCCGCTTCCGAAAGAACTCGGCTGGCGCTTTCGAACCCTGGCAGACAATCGGGCACGCTGGCCATTGTTGAATCTTCTCCGAGGCGCGGTCGAGGAGCCAACTGGAATAAATCCAAGTTCGCAGTCCAGCACTAGTTCAACGCTAAGTCCCGCCGCGCAATTTGGCCAAATTGCACCGGCAATTCGCATTCGGGTACCATTCCAGTATGCAAGTCCTTTCAGGCACCATAATTGACGGGAAAGTCGTCGTCGAAGGCCTCTCTTTGCCAGAGGGAACGGCGGTCACTGTCCTCGCTCGTGGCGACGAAGCGGTTGTGAAGCTCTCCCCCGAAGAAGAAGCGGATCTTCTTGCTGCCTTAGACGAAGCCGACCGAGAGGAAGGCATTCCGGCCGCGGAGTTTTTTGCGCGGCTTCGCCGTTTCGGCTGATCTTGACGCTTAACGTCCGTATTAAGCCTCGCGCTCAGCGCGAGATTGAACGAGCAGCAGAGTGGTGGTCCATCAATCGTCTTGCCGCTCCCGGGGCCGTACGCTTGGATATTGAGGCCGCCTTGGCCTTGCTTATTGAAGAACCTGGCATCGGCACCAGGGTGGAAACACCACGCTCTGAAGTAGTTCGAAGACTTTACCTGCCTCGCGTTGGGTATTTCGTCTACTACCGAGTCCGCGGCACGTTTCTCGAAGTTGTTGCATTCTGGCACTCAAGGCGCGAAGAAGGTCCGTCGCTATGAAAGGACGTCGCCGAACAAACCGTTGCAACGGACGCGTCAAAACGCGGCGCGCCGTTGAACGGCATCGTTGAACGCCCCCTTTTCGCCGATTGGCCGCGACGCAACGATAGACTCGCAGGCAAGGAGCCAGCACCATGACGATACATCAGCCCATTGTCGAGGAGTTGATTGCGCTGCTTGAGTCGAGGCCGGACCTGACGGATGCTCTCAAAGAATCGATCCGCAAGGCCGCGCGCCCGGATGTCGTGAGCCTCCCGCAATACTACGACTTCTTGAATGAGATGGTTACTCTGATTCCAACGAACAGGAATCTGAACCCGGTCCTCCTCAAATTCTATTATCTCATCGACCTGTCGCCCAATGGCGTCCTGCAGGCGGACGCGTCGTTTCAGCGATGGACCCGCAAGTTTGCCGAAGACTGGGGCGCCTTTCTCGATACGACGGAATCTGCCAAGGGAATAGAAAGCTTCCTTTCCAACCCTAGCTACCACATCGAAGATTATTACGTAGCGCCGAGCGGATGGTTGACGTTCAACCAATTCTTCGCCCGGCAGGTCCGGCCCGGGAAACGTCCCGTGGACGGTCTGTGCGACGACAGCGTAATCGTGTCCCCGGCTGACAGTGTCTATCAAGGACAATGGTCGATCAAGAGCGACTCGAAGATTACGGTGAAGGGATTGACATGGTCCGTAACCGAGCTCCTCGATGGCAGTCCCTACCAAGACAGGTTTCGGGGCGGAGTGCTCACGCATAGTTTCCTGGACGTCAATGACTACCACCGGTATCACGTTCCCGTGGGCGGGGTGGTCAAAGAGGTCCGTAATATTCCGGGCAAGGTGACTCTGGACGTGATCAAGAAACCGGACGGATCTCTCGATACCGTCGATGGGACCGGCTACCAGTTCACTCAGGACCGAGGGCTCATCATCATCGACTCCCCGCTGGGGTTGGTGGCCGTGTTGCCGATCGGCATGGCACAAGTCTCCTCGGTAACCCTGACCCCAGAGGTGGGGGCGACACTCTCCAAAGGAGAGGAGTTTGGTTTCTTTTCGTTTGGCGGTTCCGACATCGTGACCCTGTTCGAGGCGGGCAAGGTCGAGATCGACGCGAGAGTCGGAACGCATTACAACCAGGGAAGGGCGATCGGGCACGCAGTCAACGGCTGATTTCACCTCGAATGTCGCTTCAGGGTCGATACCGGCCCGTCGATGTTCCCTAGACCCGCCGCCCGCCCGTTCGGATGCGGCCTCGGAAAAGAAAACGGCCGCGGATTTCTCTGCGGCCATCGGAGTACATCTACTGACTTGGCAAGATCATGTATGCGGCGTATTCATTCGCTCATACCCTGATTGGGACATGCTTTGGACGGCAAGGAAATGGGCGTACGTTTCTCCTCGCTATGAGCGCGGAGGTTGGACTGTGCTCAGTCCAACCTACGGCTGCTGGATCCCCGCTTTCGCGGGGATGACAGGTTTCGCCTCAGGCCGCCTTGCGGCCGAACATTCCGAGCAGCGTGGCGACAGGCCCCTGCTTGGTGCGTGCGGGCTGCTCTTCGCGCTGCACCTTCGAATGGTGCTGCGCCTGGGCGACGCGTTCGTCCTCGTCGGGCCGCCTCGTTTCGGCCCGGAATTCCGGCCGGCGTTGCGGCTTGGCGTTGCCCTGCCTGCCGCGGCCCGGCTGGGCGTTGGCTTGCGCCGGACGCGGCCGGCGCGACTGCGCATTCGCCTGCGGCGCGCGTGACTGGCCGTCCGGACGGCGCGGTTCGCCGAGGCGCGGCTCGCCGCGCCGCTGCCCGTCCTTGCGCGGCTCGCCGCGCCGCTGCCCGTCCTTGCGCGGCTCGCCGCGCCGCTGCCCGTCCTTGCGCGGTTCGCCGCGCCGCTGCCCGCCCCTGCGCTGCTCGGGCTCGTGCTTCGCGGTGTGATAGGTGCTGCCGGGCTCGAAGCCTTCGATGGTCTTGTGCTCGACCTTCCTGTTGATCAGCCGCTCGATCGCGGCCATCAGCGGCCGGTCTTCGCCGGAAACGAGCGACACGGCCTCGCCCGTGCTGCCCGCGCGGCCGGTGCGGCCGATGCGGTGCACGTAATCCTCGGAAACGTGCGGCAGGTCGTAGTTCACCACGTGCGGAAGCGCCTCGATGTCCAGGCCGCGCGCGGCGATGTCGGTGGCGACCAGCACCTGCAGCTCGTTGTCCTTGAAGCGCTTGAGCGCGCGCGTGCGCGCCGGCTGGCTCTTGTTGCCGTGGATGGCGTCGGCGTCGATGCCGTCCTGCGCGAGCTGCTCGGCGAGGCGGTTGGCGCCGTGCTTGGTCTTGGTGAACACCAGCACCTGCTGCCAGCTATTGGTCTTGACCAGGTGCGAGAGCAGCGCGCGCTTGCGGTCCTTGTCCACCGGGTGGGCGATCTGGGCGATGAGCTCGATCGGCTCGTAGCGCCGCGCGACCTCGACGGTGGCCGGGTCGTTCAGGAACTGGCCGGAAAGCTTGCGGATGTCCTCGGAGAAGGTCGCCGAGAACAAGAGGTTCTGGCGCTTCGCCGGCAGCAGCGCCAGGATGCGGCGGATGTCGTGGATGAAGCCCATGTCGAGCATGCGGTCGGCCTCGTCCAGCACCAGGATTTCCACCTGGCGCAGGTCGATCGTCTTCTGCTGCACGTGATCGAGCAGCCGCCCGGGGGTGGCGACGACGATGTCCACGCCGCGGCGCAGCTCCGCGATCTGCGGATTGATGCCTACGCCGCCGG
>Ga0080064_1004496_pt1 | contig 17751 bp, 15 predicted proteins | sample Subgrocontami54m_FD_69260 | JGI IMG/M metagenome (GOLD analysis project Ga0080064, IMG submission 69260) | Subsurface groundwater microbial communities from S. Glens Falls, New York, USA - GMW46 contaminated, 5.4 m (SPADES assembly) (version 2) ...
TGACCATGGCCGATGGAGACATCTTCTGAGCAAGGAATGAAGTTCTCCCGGGATTGCCCGGGGGCGGCGATGCTGGCCCCGGCCATTTGCATGTGCAGCCAAGGATAGGAAAATCGGTTCATCCGGGAATTGCGTGGGTTGGTAGGGACGGACAGTGTAGTGTAGAAATGGCCTCAAAGGAGGGTCGAGGCCATGCGAGACGTCGAACTGTATCAACAGCTTCTGGGGGTGGCTTCCCCGTGGACGGTGAGTCGCGTCGAGTTGTCGATGGAGAGTGAGCGGGTCGATGTATGGGTGCAGCACGCGCCTGATGAGCACTGGCCCTGCCCGGAGTGCGGGACCCTGTTGTCGGTCTACGATCATTCAGAGGAGCGGGAGTGGAGGCATCTGGACAGCTGCCAATTCAAGACCTTCCTGCATGCCCGTCCGCCACGAATCGAGTGCCCCATGCACGGGACTCGGCAGGTGAAGCTGCCGTGGGCCGAACCGCGCTCGCGCTTCACACTGCTCTTTGAGCGCCTGGCGATCGATGTGTTAAAGGAAGCCACGGTGCTCGGTGCTACCCGGATTCTGCGGATCAGCTGGGATGAAGCCTGGCACCTGATGCAGCGCGCGGTCGAACGGGGGCTACGAACCAAGGAGAAACGTGTTCCTACGCGCTTGGGTGTGGACGAGAAAGCGATCTCGAAGTGGGCGCGCTACGTCACCCTGGTGTGCGACGTGGATGCTTCCACCGTGGAGTACGTGGCCGAGGATCGGCGCATGGAAAGCCTGGATGGCTACTTCCGCAGCTTCTCCCGAGCGGAGCTCGATGGCATTCGAGCGATCGCGATGGACATGTGGCCGCCCTACATTTCTTCGACGCTCAAGCACCTACCCGGGGCGCGCGACAAGATCGTCTTCGACCCCTACCACATCATGAGTTACATGAACAAGGCGGTGGACGACGTGCGCAAGCGCGAGCATCGCGAGTATCGGGCCCGGGGCGATGAGACGCTCGCCCGATCGCGCTATCTATGGTTGTACGCGCAGGAAAAGCTTCCTCAGAAGCACCAGGAGCGCTTCGAGCAGTTGCGCGCGATGAATCTCAAGACCGGCCGCGCGTGGGCGATCAAGGAGAGCCTTTGGGAGTTCTGGAAGAAGCCCACTCGCGAGGAAGCCATCGCCCACTGGAAATCCTGGTATCGCTGGGCAACGCATTCGCGCCTCAAACCGGTGATCAAGACTGCAAAGAACATTCAACAGAAGCTGCACAACGTGCTGACCTATTTCGTGCACCGCATCACGAATGCCGTCGCCGAGGGGCTTAACTCGAAGATCCAGACCGTCAAGAAGGCAGCCTGTGGATTTCGCAGCTTCGAGAACTTTAAAACCGCCATCTTCTTCCGCTGCGGGGGACTGCAGCTCTATCCGGTTACCCACGCAATTCCCGGATGAACCGGAAAATCATTCCCGGCGCAATTCAGGTTCGCCGAGCCGGGGCGCCGGGAGCAGTTGCGGAAGAGATCGCGCACTGCGCATAATGGGCTTTATGTTCATGCTGGCTTCTCCCTCCCCGGCAAACGACCGTGAACCTGGCGGGTCGTGAGCGGGATCAGCGGTCAATTACCGAGCGATCTATTCCAACCGCCAGAGCGCGGCAAGCGCTTTCCCGCACCCCGGTTGTTCCGAGATCCGATGGCGCGCGCGCAGCCCGACGTGCCCTATCTCATCGCACCCGAAACCGGCACGACATATCGATCACCATGCCTCGCATCATGATCGATCACCGCTACCCGTTCAGGCTCATTTTGCGTTGGAAACCGATCCCACCTCCAGGCTCATCTGTCATTGGAAGAGGCTCAAGCCTGCGATAATTGATGCAAGCAGGCATAATGGGCGCGCAGACTGAACTTTTACCGGGAGAGCATGGACATGGCAGCCGCTGCAGGGAGAAAAAATTATTCCGCCAGACCCACTGGCATGACATTTGCCAGTTTGGCAGGCAAACACGGCCATACGCTCGGCGTCAAAACCGGCGCCGGCATCCTCGATGTCGCAGCGGCGGCAACACTGTTCAGAATGAAAGCGCCGCTGACCATAGACGAGGTATTGGCAGGCGCGGATTGCGCGCCGCTGCGCCGGCTCGTCGAAAAATCGCTCGCCGACCGGCGCGGCAGCAAAGTTCTGACGCCTGAGTCGCGCGCGAAGTTCGGCCCGGCGGTTCCCCATCCACCCAAGATCATCTGCGTGGGCCTCAACTACCGCCAGCACGCAGCTGAAACCGGCAATCCGATTCCGCCGGTGCCGATGCTGTTCAACAAATACGAAAACACGCTGACCGGCCATCGCGGCAAGGTCAAGCTGCCGCTTGCGGTAGACCACACCTTCGACTACGAGGTAGAGCTGGTGGTGGTGATCGGCCGCAAAGCCGTCAATGTTCCGGAAAACAAGGCGTTGTCCTGCGTGTTCGGTTACGCCACGGGCAACGATCTGTCCGCGCGCGCACTGCAACGCGCCTCGAGCCAGATCATGCTCGGCAAGATACTCGACGGCTTCGCGCCGCTCGGGCCGTACGTCGTGAGCGCCGACCAGATACCCGACCCGCAAAATCTCAGGGTCACCACGCACGTCAACGGCGAACTCAGACAGAACTCCAATACCGCCGACATGATTTTCAACTGCGCGCAGATCATCAGTTACTGCTCGCGGCACTTCACACTCAAGCCGGGTGACATCATTTACACCGGCACCCCGGGTGGCGTGGTGCTCGGATATCCGCCGGAAAAGCGCGTGTGGCTGAAGCCGGGCGACAAGGTGGTGACCGAGGTCGAGAAGCTCGGCGCGCTGGAAGTGACGCTCACCTGACGGCGGTCATGCCGGCGAAGCCTGCCCCGTACCCCGATATGGGGGCCGGCATCCAGTAAGGCTTTCCCACGGCACGGGTTCTCCGATTCCAATCCCAGTTACCACGCGCTATTTTCCCGTGAAGTGCGGCTTCCTGCCTTCACGGTGCGCGGCGATCGCCTCGTCCACATCGTGGCTCCACTCCAGCTTGGCGCGCATCTCGTCTGACAACTGCCGCGCCTCGCGCAGCCCGGGCGCCAGGCGCGTATGTACGATGCGCTTCGCGCCGCGCAACGCAAGCGGCCCCTTCGCCGCAATGTGGGCAGCAAACGCGCGCACTTCGTCCATCAGGCGCGCGTGCGGATATACCGCCAGCGCGAAACCAATGCGCACCATCTCCTGCGCGCCGACCTCGCGGCCGCTGCACAACAGCTCGAGCGCGCGGGCGCGGCCAACCACCGCAGGCAGCCGCGCCGGTCCGCCGCCGCCGGGAAATCCGCCCATGTCCGCCTCGGGAAACGATAGGGTCGAGTGTTCTGAAACAAAGCGCATGTCGCAGGCGAGCGCCAACTCGACGCCGTTGCCACGCGCTTTGCCGTTGAGTGCGGCAATGACGATCTGCGGCAGCACTTCGAGCGAATCGCGCAGGCGGCTGCCGCGCAGTACGAAGTCGACGATGTCCTGTTTGCTCATGGCGCCGCGAATCGCGGGATCGAATGCGCCCCACGAGAAATACTCGTCGCCCGCGCCCGTGACGATCACGACTTGTGCCTCGTCGTCGCGGTGGAGTGCTTCCACGATGGGCTCGAACGCAAGCAGCATCTCCTGACGCCAGCGGTTACCGTCCCCGGGACGGTTGAGCATGAGAGTGACCACTTTGCCATCGCGCTGCATCAGCACCGCCGGCGAGGCACTCTGCGCCTGACTCATGGAGTTTCCTGGTCCATGCCCTTGCCTACTCCGGCGCAATGCCAGCGTCCTTGACCACCTTGGCCCACTTGACCAGCTCGGTGCGTATCAGGGCGCCAAATTCCTCCGGTGTAGCGCTGGGCGTGGGCTCGGCGCCATCGCTGATTATGCGTTGCTTCATTGCCGGATCCTGCAGCACGCGCACCATTCCGCCATGCAGCCGCAGGATAATCTCGCGCGGTATGCCTGCCGGCGCGAGCAGTCCATACCACTGGACGGCATCGTAGCCCGGCACGCCGGCCTCGGCGATGGTCGGGATTTCCGGCGCGCCAGTCGCGCGCCTGGCGCTGGTGACGCCGTATGCCCGCAGTCGGCCGCTTTTTATCTGCGGGTATGCGCTCAGTATGCTCCCCGTCATCATGGGCACGTGTCCTGCGACGACATCGATCAGCGCAGGACCCACGCCCTTGTACGGCACGTGCACCATTTTGAGCCCGCTCATGCTCAGGAAAAGTTCCATGGTCAGATGCGGGTTGGTGCCGACGCCGGCCGAAGCGAACTGCAATTGCCCGGGGCGCGCCTTGGCGAACGCGATCAGTTCCTTGACCGTCTTCACTGGCAGCGAAGGATGCGAAACCAGCACGTTGGGCAGCGTCACTGCCAGCGAGATCGGCGCAAAATCGCGCGTGATGTCGAAAGGGATTTTCCTGAGCATGGCCGGGTTGATCGTATAGGTGCTCAGACCCATCAGCAGCGTATAGCCGTCGGGCGCCGCGCGTGAGGCGATCTCGGCACCGATGATGGCGCCGGCGCCGGCGCGATTGTCGATAACCACTTGCTGGCCCAAAAGTTCGCTCAGCTTGGGCGCGATGATGCGCGCCGTGGTATCGGTACCCCCGCCTGGCGATGAGGGCACGATCAGCCGAACCGGTTTCGTGGGATACGAGCCCTGCGCCTGCGCGCCGGAAACAGCCAGCAAGCCGGCCGACATGACCAGCAGAATCGCAGGCGTTTTCATCGATGACTCCTTAAAAGATGCCGGGTGAAACGTAGCAAACGTAGTACCTGGCGTCATTGCTTTGCGCCGGCTTTGAAATTCTACCAATATACGGGAACCGGGTGGTTGCCCGGTCGGGGCACGCAGCATGTAGTTTGACGGCTGAGTATGAGAAGATACCACCGCCCTTTTCCTTTGGGGAGCGGCTTATGAAACGCTATTCCATGCTGGTCCTGCAGTGGTCGGCGCGCCCGCTTGCAATTGCCGCGTTGTGTGCCGCAATGCTTGTTCTCGGCGCAGGCGCCGCGCTCGCGCAGAAATACCCGGACAAGCCGGTCCGGCTGATCGTCCCGTTTGCGCCGGGCGGCGGCACCGACGTGCTCGCTCGCTTCATTTCAGTGAAGCTGACCGAAAACCTGGGCGTCAGCGTATTCATCGAGAATCGCGGCGGCGCGGGCGGCACGATCGGCACCGAGATTGCGGCACGCTCGGCGGCGGACGGCTACACGATCCTGTTCACCTCGGCCAGCCATAGCTTCAACACCAGCCTTTACACCAAGCTCGGCTACGACGCGGTGAAGGACTTTGCTCCGATCACGCTGGTTGCGATGGTGCCGCACCTGCTCGTGGTGCATCCGTCCCTGCCGGTGAAGAACGTGAAGGAGCTGATCGCGCTCGCGCGCCAGCGGCCCGGGGAAGTCTTCTACGGGTCAGGCGGCGCCGGCAGCTCGGTCCACCTCGCCGCCGTGCTGTTCCTCATCACGGCCAAGGTCGAGATGACGCACGTGCCGTACAAGGGCGGCGGCCCCGCGATGATCGGCGTCATGGCCGGCGAGGCGTCGGTCATGTTCCCGACCATGCAATCGGTGATGCCGCACGTGAAGTCGGGCCGGTTGCACGCGCTCGCGATCTCGACCACGACGCGCTCGCCCGCCGTGCCCCGGATACCGACTATCGCCGAGTCCGGCGTGCCGGGCTACGACGCGACCGGCTGGTACGGCATGCTCGCGCCCGCCGGTACGCCGCAGTCCGTCATCGACCGTCTCAACGCCGAAACGGTGAAAAGCGTGAACGCGCCGGAACTGAAGGATCGGCTTGCGAGCGAAGGCGCGATCGCGGTCGGCAACACGCCCGCGCAGTTCGACAAGTTTATCCGCGACGAAACCGGCAAATGGTCCAAGCTCATCAGCGACCTCAAGCTCAAGGTGGACTGACCCGCGCCATGAACCCAGTAGGGAGATATCCCATGTCCATACGCTGCACGTCTTACGCGATTTTCTCCGTGGCGGTTTACCTGCTCCCCGGCGGTCCCGCAGCCTCGTCCGCCCAGGGCGCCGATCCGGTCGCGGGCTACCCGAGCCGACCGATCCGTGTCGTCGTGCCGTTCACGCCGGGCGGCCAGCCCGACATCGTGGTGCGCCTGATCGGGCCCAAGCTCACCGAGTCGCTCGGGCAGCAGGTCGTGGTGGACAACCGTCCCGGCGCCGGAGGCATGATCGGCGCCAGAATCGTGGCGGGCGCCAATCCGGATGGTTACACGTTGTTGTCGGTGTCCGCCGCCCACGTGGTAACTCCCGCAGTGCGCGCCAAGCTTGGGTACGACCCGGTCAAGGACTTCGCCGGCGTCACGATGACCGCGAACGCCGCCTATTTCCTGGTGGTTCCCGCATCGCTGGATGTTAGAACGGTGAAGGACCTGATCGCGCTCGCCAAGGCCAAGCCCGGGCAACTCAATTTCACCTCCGCCGGTAGCGGCAGCTCCACGCATTTCGGCGCCGAGATGTTCAAACACGCCGCCGGCATCGACATCGTGCATGTCCCCCACCGGGGCATCCCGGAGGCGCTAACGGACACCATCGCGGGCCGCACGCATTTATTCATGGCGCCTTTCGGCGCATCAATTGGGCTGGTCAGGGACGGAAAACTGCGCGCGCTCGCGGTTTCCACCTCGCAACGCACGCGTATGAACCCTGACCTCCCGACCATAGCCGAATCCGGGCTGCCGGGCTTCCGCTACGACTCTTGGGCGGCATTGTTCGTGCCTGCGAAGACTCCGCGCGCGATCGTCAATAAGCTCAATCGCGAAGTCACGCGGGCCCTGAAGCACCCCGACATCGAACAGCGCCTGCACGCGATCGGGATCGAGCCGGCGCCCACTACTCCCGCGGAACTCGACAAGTTCATCGCCGTGCAGATCGCCACGACCGCCGAGCTCGCGCGCAAGGCGGGCATCAAGCCGGAGTGAGCGCGTGTGGCTGAAGGCGGGCGCCAAGGTAGTGACCGAGGTCGAGAAGCTCGGCGCACTGGAAGTGACGCTCACCTGACGGCGGTCATGCCGGCGGTGGCAAACCCGCCGCCCGGCGCTAATCGAGCTTCATCTCCCGGATCACCGGGCGAAACTGCTCCATCTGCCGCAGCAGCATCGTCTTCTGCGCTTCGGGCGAGGAGCCGATCGGTTCCGCCGCGAGATCGTTGAACCGCCGCATGGCGTCGGGGTGACGCACCGCCGCGGCCACTTCCTTCTGCAGCCGCGCAATCACGGCTGTGGGCGTCTTTGCCGGCGCGAACAGCCCGTTCCAGCCCTCGAACTCGAGCGAAGCGAAGCCGAGTTCACGTACGGTCGGCACGTCGGGCAGCGTCGCTATCCGCTTCGACCCGTTGGTCGCAAGCACCTTCAACGTGCCGGCGCGGATCTCGCTCAGCGAGGAGGACAACTGATCGCCGCCGACGTGGATGCGCCCGGAGAGCAGCTCCTGCTTGAGCGGTGCTGCGCCTTTGAAAGGGACGTGCAACATGTCCACCTTGGCGTCGCGCTTGAACGTTTCGCCGATGACGTTCATGACCGAGCCGGGCCCCGTGGAGCCGTAGTTGTAATGCGGTTTGCTGTTTCGCATGAAGGCTGCGAGGTCGCGCAAGTCCTTCGCCGGCACGCCGGGATGCGCGGTGATCACGAACGGCACGTAGACCGCGATCGAAACGCCCGCGAAGTCGCGTTCGGCATCGAACGGCAGGCGCTTGGCAAGCGCCTGTGCGACCGAGGAGAGGGGAAAGGTAATGTTGGCCATCAGGATGGTGTGGCCGTCGGGGTCGGCCTTCGCCACCAGGTCGGCGCCTATCGTGCCGCCCGCGCCACCGCGGTTGTCCACCACCACCGGCTGGCCCATGGATTCGCTCATGCGCTGGCCAACGATGCGCGCGACGATGTCGGTCGTCCCGCCGGCGGGGAACGGCACCACGATCCGGATCGGCTTGGCCGGATAGTTCTGTGCAACGGCCGTCGGTAGCAACCCGCACAATGTCATGGCGACGGCACAAACGGCGGCGCCCACCAGCTTTCTTTTCTTGCCCATGGTATGTCCTCCTTTATCGATTCAGCTTATCACGAGCGCCGCGCGGCCGGTGAGAAACAGGAAAATCTAACGCCGCAGCCGCAGATAAATCTCCGGCAGCTTGTTGGGCAGGCTGTTGATCTGATCAAGCACCATGTAATGGCCGGGGCCGAATATCTGCGGCAGATACTGGTTGGCCATGGTGTCGACCGTAATACAGAACGGATGCACGCCGCGCTGGGCGAGCAGGATCGCCTGACACCCGGCCGCAAAAGCACGGTGCGCGAGCACAATATCGAGGGCTCGCCCGGCACCCAGATCATTCCGGAACTGTACCGTCCCGGCGACTACGTGATCGACAACAAGAAGCGTCTCGACTGCTTCTACGGCACCGATCTGCGCCAGCTGCTCGACACCCTGGGCGTGAAGAACGTCGCGCGCTGCCTTGGCTGGGTGATCACCAACGAACAGTTTTTCGAGAAGGTGCGCGGCGGCGGGACGGCGGCAGGGCACTGAAATTATGCGTTGCGGCACCGACAATGTATTTCACCACATCGTCCATGTTTGTGTCCGTGACGCGATGATCAGCAACGGATTGCCCGCCGCGAAGCACCATGATTCGGTCGGCCACTGTGAAAATGTCCTGCAAACGGTGGCTGATGATTATGACCGCGACCCCGCTATCGCGCAGATTTTTGATCAGGTCCAAGACTTTACCCACCTCCTTGACCGCAAGGCTTGCCGTCGGCTCGTCCATGATCACCACGCGCGCCTGAAAGGCTACGGCCCGGGCTATTGCAACGGCCTGTTGTTGGCCGCCCGACATCCGCTCGACGTTGGTTCGCACCGAGCTGATATTAATGCGAAGCCTGTCCAGGAGGCTTCGGGTATCGCTCTCCATCGACCTCTCGTCGAGCCAGTGAAGCCATCCGCTTGAAAACGCGCGCGTCTTTTCGCGCCCGAGAAACACATTGGCGACAACATCCAGGTTCGGGGCAAGTGCCAGATTTTGATAGATCATCTCAATGCCGTGGGCCCGCGATGCACGCGGCGAATCGAAGATAACCGGCTTTCCTTCGAAAAGAATTTCTCCGCTGTCAAGACGGTGGACGCCCGTCAGCGTTTTCATCAGAGTTGATTTACCCGCAGCGTTGTCGCCAACGAGACCGAGCACCTCATTTGGCATCAGTTTGAGATCAGCGCCGCATAGCGCCTGAATTGCACCGAAAGACTTGGTGATCCCGCGCATTTCGATGAGTGGTACGTCCTTCCGGTGCGGATCCATGAGGCGATTTCCAAAACTCAGCGCTTGTTGTGCCGCCATTGATCGACATAGACCGCACCCGCAATGATTACGCCAATGAGCACCATCTGGTAATAGGTCGATACATTGATCAGGTTGAGGCCATTGGTAAGAATGCCCATGACCACCACACCGAGAAACGTGTTGGCGATGCTGCCGCGCCCGCGGCCGAGCGCCGTCCCGCCGATCACGGTGGCCGCAATCGATTCAAGTTCCATGCCCTCTCCCAGCGTCGCATGGCCGGAAACGGCGCGTGAGGTCAGGACAATTGCCGCGAGTCCTACCAGTCCGCCGTGCAGAGCCCAGACTGCGACTTTGCAGCGCGCCACCGGGACGCCCGAATAGAGGGCCGCTTCCTCGTTGCCGCCTATCGCATAGACGTATCGGCCAAAGCGCGTCTTCTTCATAATGACGGCGCAGGCAATAAAGACGATGGCCGCGATGACCGCCGGAATGGGAAGCGTCAAGATTTGCCCGGCACCGAGTATTCCAAATTCGGACGGCATATCGGTGATCGGCAGGCCGCCGGATAGGATGAGGGCAAGACCGCGCGCGGCGGAGAACATGGCGAGTGTCGCAATGAACGCAGGCAGACCAGCCCTCGCGACCATGAGACCATTGATCGCTCCGACCATGACACCGATCAAAACACCGGAAAGAAGGCCCGCCCAGAGACCGTATTCGATCATGATCAACGAGCTTGCGACGCTGATCAGGCCGATGACCATGCCAACGGACAGATCGAATCCACCCGACAGGATGACCATGGTCTGCCCGCAAGCCGTGATGCCAAGTATGGCTGTCTGGCGCGCAACGTTGCGCAGGTTGAGCCCGCTATAAAAATTCGGATTGAGGATAGAGAAGGTGATGACCATCAGGATGATGACGGCGATCAGGCCAATACCCGTCAGCGAGGTCGAGCCGCTCAGGCGATCCATCAACTTTCGATGCGCGCCCAGCAAAGGCCCGACTTTCTGTTCCGTAGTGTTCATCTTGCGTCTCGAGTAAAAGTCTCAGCAGCGTCCACCCGGCGCCTCGCACGGCAAGGCAAGGCTTGAGGGCGAGAACACTACGATCTCGCCCTCGAGGCACAATCGTGGATCGACCGTTAAAGCGGAGGCCGCCAACCCTTAGGTTGTCGGATCAAGTTAAGATCGACAGTATCGGCGTTGTCCTTGGTCATCACGAAGTTGGGCGTGAATAGCTTTTCCGGAATCGACTGCTTCTGGAGCGCGGCCAACGCAACCCGAACGCCCCAGCGGCCCATCAGCACCGGCGATTGCGCCATGGCCGCCGAAATCCAGCCCTCTCGTACAAAGCGTTCCGTATCGTCGTTGTAGTCAACCGTGGTGATCACCACGTCACCCGGCTTTTTGCCCTGTGCTCGAAGCGCCTGCGCCGCACCGATCGCCAAACGATCGGCGCCGGAAAAGACGGCATCGATCTTCGGGAAGGTCTGGCTCCAGTCCTCCATCAGCTTCAAGCCGCGATCGGTGGCATTCGGGGTCCACTGCTCCGACAGAATCTTGATGCCGGGGTACTTTGCGACATATTCCTGAAAGCCTTTGGCCCGATTAATGAACGCACTGTTGCCGCTCACGCCGTTCATCATGACGACATTGCCTTTGCCTTTGAGGGCCTTCGCAATGAACTCGCCCTGCAGGCGGCCTATCTCATAGTCGTCCGAGCGAATGCGTCCGATCACCTTCTGATTCTCGCTCATGATGTTCACGTTTACGACAGGAATACCTGCCGCGACGGCCTGGTCGATCTGCGCCATTGCGGTGACAGATGTGCCGGGGACGATCGCGATCACGTCGACCTTGTTGGCGATCAGATCTTCCATTTGGGAAACTTGCTTCGCGACGTTCTTGTGCTCGCCGGCATCATACATGATGACTTTCATGCCCAATTTTTGCGCCTCGTCGACGAAACCATAGGCCTGCGCAACGAAGTGTGGGATTGCCATGTTCGGCTCGAGCACGCCGATGGTGTAGCTTTTCGTCGGTTTGGCGGGGCGTTTGATCAGCTCAGTGTCTGCTGCCCATGCCGTACCGGCGCAGAAAAAAAGCAGCGTTCCGAGTATGCGAAACAGTCGCGTCATGATTTTCCTCCCTGCATCGTCTTGGTACGCATTCTTCATGTTATTCATGTTGTCTCCTTGGTCAGCTTGTTTACTTTAACTGGTTCGGCTACGAAGTTCCAGTTGGCCCTTCAGTCGATACGTCCGCCTGAGAAGCGCCGTCCCGGTACGGAAAGGAAATAGCCTACCGCCTGGCCGCCATCCGCCCCCACGACGCTTCCGGTCGTGTATCGGGAATCTTCAGATGCAAGGAAGATCGCCACCCCGGTGATATCGTCGCCGCTGCCGACGCGCCCCATCGGCACGCCCTTCCTGCGACCTTCGTAGATTTCCGGATCGGCGTACATGCCTTCGGTGCCGGGGGTTCGAATGTAGCCGGGCGTTATTGCATTGGCGCGGATGCCGTAGGGTGCCCATTCGATAGCTTGCAATTTCGTCAGCATCAGCAGGCCGGCTTTCACCACGCTGTAGGAACCTGCCCAGTTATAAGGGAAAAGACCTGCGACCGAGGCGATGTTCACGATGCAACCCGACTTCTGCTTGATCATGTGGCGGGCGGCGGCTTGACTTACCAAGAAAGCACCCTTCAGCCCGATGTTCATCGTCGTATCCCAGGCCTGTTCAGGTAATTCCTCAAGCTTGCCCGGAACGATCTTCATCGCGTTGTTGACAATGATATCGATACGGCCGAATTGACGGATCGCGCCGTCGATAAGCTTATTAATATCTTCCGATTTCGAAACATCCGCGGGAAGCGAAAGGCTTTTTGCGCTGATCTTGGCCGCATCTGCGGCCGTTGCTTGGGATGTTTTGGGATCGACGTCACTGACCACGACGTGCGCGCCTTCCCGAGCATAGGCGAGGGCAATATCCCTCCCGATGCCGCGACCGCTGCCCGTCACGATCGCCACTTTGTCCTTCAACCGCATTCGTCGTTCCCCCTTGTGGTTTCGGATCTCGCACGAAATCCGGCTTTGGCCGGATGCCCTGACCGTATATCTGAATAGTTCAGATCGAATCCTAGTTTAGAGCTTACGCTGAAGAAATAGAAACAGGAAAATCAATGCACCCGTCGCCGGCGTCCTGTGCCAATGCAACGCTGAATAGATACCGGGTGCGCCCGATGGCGCCCGATCGGGGCTGCCCGCGCGTGCTCCACCGTCCGATTCCAGCGCTGCCGGGGCGCTTCGCAACGGACGTTGCGGCAAATCATGCAGTCCCCAGCGCGCCAAGTCAAACGCGCCCCGCGCTCAGGTAATGTATGTGTTTTTCTGTCTCTTTTTTGTCTTTCCTTGGCATTTTTCGTGTCCTTGGCGGCGCGGCCTTAACGCCGTAGCCGCAGATAAATCTCCGGCAGCTTGTTGGGCAGGCTGTTGATCTGGTCAAGCACCATGTAATGGCCGGGGCCGAATATCTGCGGCAGATACTGGTTGGCCATGGTGTCGACCGTAATACAGAACGGATGCACGCCGTGCATGACCGCTTCCTTCACCGCCATGCGCGTATCCTCGTGCAGGTAGCGCCGGTCGCCGCCGTCGTCGTAGTCTTCCGGCCGGCCGTCGGACAGGATCAACAGCAGACGGCGCCGGCTTTCGACCTTGGCAAAACGCGCGGTCGCGTGGCGAATTGCCGCGCCCATGCGGGTGGCAAGCCGTCCCGACATGCCGCCGATCACGCTTTTTATCTGCTGCGAATACGGCTCGTCGAAATCCTTGATCGTGTAGTAACTCACATTATCGCGGTACTTGGAGCAAAACCCCGCTATCGAGTAGGCGTCGCCGACCTCCTGCATGCCCTCGGCGAACAACAGCACCCCGGCGCGCACGCGGTCGACCAGCCGCCCGCCACCCTCGGGCAGGTGCTGCATGATTGACGTCGACATGTCGGCGAGCAGCGTCACCGATACGTCGCGCTGGCGCACTTCGCGCCGGCGATAAATCGCCGGCTGCGGCGACATGCCGGCGCGCTGCTCCGCGACATAAGCAACCACCGCGTTGAGGTCGATGTCGTCACCTTCGAACTGGCGCAGGCGCGGCGCGAGGCGTGTCGGCTTCTGCGCCTGGATCGCCCGCTTCAGGCGCTTGAGCGCCAGCGCATACTGCGAGGTGAGGCGGTTGGCTTCAGCGAGATTCGCTTCGTTGAGCGGCTTTTCCTGCACCCAGCACCAGTTGCGCTTGTAGCGTCCCTCGCGATAATCCCATTCGGGATAGGGCACGCCTTTTTCGCCGCCTTTGCCGCCGCGCTCCTCGGTCTGCGAGCGCCGCAGTGACTGGGTGCGCGAGCCGGCGCTCTTGCCTGCAGCGGCGATCTCCTGCTGCCGCTCGCCGCTTTGCTGGCCGGCATCCATGTCCTGTTGCTCGGCGGCTTGCTGCTCGCCGCCATCCTGCTGCTCGCCCTCGGCGCCGGACTGGGATTGCTGCGGTTGCTCCTGGCTCGTTTGTGCATGCGCCGGGCGCGCGGCGTTGGGCGAGCGTCCCGGCAGATACGCGCTTCCGAATACCTCTGGGTCAGTGACCGGCGCCAATTCGCACGTGCCGTAAATCTCGTTCGCGATACGAAACGCGTCGGCGATCGTCGCATCCGGCTCGAGCAGGCGCCGCAGTCGCGGATCGATATCGGTCGCCTCGCCGCGCACCGCAGCCAGCACGCCACGCACGCTATCCAGTGCCCAGTCGTAATATGGCAGCGCCTCCGGCGGACACAGGCGATGCGCGAGCCCGGTCGCGAGCAGTCGGTTCAGGTGATTGGGCACCAGCGCGTGCACGCGGCTGTCGATGCGCAGATCCTCGCATGCATCGAACAGCAGATGAAAGCGCAGCACGTCATCGCCGTAGCGCTCGAACAAAGGCGCCCACGCAACCGGTCCCGCCGCCGGCAACTCGACGCCGGCCTCGCGAAAAACGGCCTGCAGCGCCGCGCGATCGTAACTGCCAAAAGCGAGATGGCCGGCCGCGTGCAGCACCGCGAGGATGGCCTCGTCGCGATCCGGCATCACCGCCGGCAGGTACACGTTGCGGCCGTCGGTCTCGACGAACGGCCGGCCCTTTTCCGGCGACCACGAGCTTTCCTTTAATTCGAAGTGACGCTCGTACCAGATCTCAAGCAGCAGTTCGAGCAGCCGGTTACGCTCGTTCATGCGGTAACCCGGCAGATGATCGAGCAGCACCGACAGGCTTTCCTCGCTTTCGAGCCGGAAATAAGCCTCGCCGCGGGCGCGCCCGGACTGCATGATGTCGGCACCGCGCGATGCCCACGGCAGGATCGCCTGCGCGCCGAGCAGATTACGCACACGGATGGCGCCGGCAAGGCAGGTCGCCAGCATCAGCTTGCGCGATTCATGGAGCTCCTCGATCGGCGCGCACAACTGCTCGACGCCGGTGATGCCCTGGCGGCAGGCGAGATCGGGCACCGGAACCGCGAAATAGGCGCGACCGCTGGCGGCGTCTCGCGTGTACCAGAGAAATCCGATTTCGGCCCAGCGCCGTTCGCCGGCATGACCCAGCGAGCCGAATGCGCGCGGCAGATTTTTCATGAATCCCTCGACCGCCGGCGCCGACGCCGGCCACTGCAGGAACGCGAGCGCCTGCTCGCTCCATGACAGCACGGTCTCCGAAATTTTTTCCGCTTCGCGGCTGCCGCGGATGAAATACCTGCCCGCCTCACGGTCGTGTTCGGACAAACGCCGCGCGGTGTCGAGCCAACGCAGCATGGTCTCGTCTCCGTGGTGCCGCAGCGCCGGAAGCACATCCAGAGCGTCGCTATGCGCGACAAAACTGCGCGCGCTCAACTCCGCGAGCGCGCGCTCAATTGCTGCGGAATAGGAACTCACGATCAGGCGAGAGTCGGCGCCCGCGGCGGATCAGGAAAAATGCGCTTTGACGATTTCCGTCAGCGCTTCCAGCAACTCGATGTCGTCGGTGAGCGGATTCACCATCGCGACCTGACACGCGTTCACCGGTTCAAGCCCGGCCATGATCATGCTCGCCGCATACACCAGCGCGCGCGTCGAGGTCGCTTCCTCGAGGCCGTGGTCTTTCAACAGGCGCGCCTTGCGGCCGGCGGCGACCAGCTTGACGACGAGATCGGGGGCGATGCCCGGCACTTCGTTGGCGACGATCTTGCGCTCGATGTCTTCCTGCGGAAAATCGAAGTTGATCGCGATGAAGCGCTGCTTGGTCGAGGGCTTCAAATCCTTCAGCACCGTCTGGTAGCCAGGGTTATACGAAACCACCAGCAGGAAATCCTCGTGCGCTTCGATTTCCTGACCCTTCTTCTCGATCGTGAGACGCCGCCGGTGGTCGGTCAGCGAGTGGATTACTACGGTTGAATCGGTGCGCGCCTCGACGATCTCGTCGAGGTAGCAGATCGCGCCGGCCTTCACCGCGCGCGTCAGCGGCCCGTCCTGCCACACGGTCTCCGCGCCTTCGAGCAGGAAACGGCCGACCAGGTCGGAGCTGGTGAGGTCCTCGTGGCACGACACGGTGACGAGCGGACGCCTGAGCTGATGCGCCATGTGCTCGAGAAAGCGCGTCTTGCCGCAGCCGGTCGGGCCTTTCAGCATCACCGGCAGCCGCTTGCGGTAGGCGGCCTCGAAGATCGCGATCTCGCCGCCCTGCGGCTCGTAGTACGGAGCAACCTCGCCCGACTGCGGCAATTGAATGATGTCGCGCTCGACGCCGCGCACGCGGCTCAATACTGTCTTCATTGATCTTTCCTCAGGCCGTCGGCTGCCACAACGCCCGCCGACATTCGTCATTCTAAGAGATGTGCGGGGATAAGGGAATGAGCACGCCAAACGTAGCGCCTCGCCACAGCCTTCGGGTAACGCAGGCGCCTCGCCTGCAATCTTTTTTTCGGAACCGGGCAGGCGAGGCGCCTGCGCTACAAAATCACCGGCACGTTCAGATCCCGGAAATGCCGCGCGTTTCGGGTAGCAAGCGTGGCGCGCCGCGCCAGCCCAAGTCCGGTGCCCCCATACCTGCGTGTGGTCGAGGCGTCGGCCTGGCGGAAGAACTGGAAGATCTTGCCGCACTGTTCAGGCGTCATGCCGACGCCCGTAACCCGCGCTGCTGGCCAGCGCACGGCGTGATCCTTGAAATCTCGGTTGCAGGCACCGGGATTTCCATGTATGTTCCGTGGATGCTTCAACGCGATCGGGAGCTGACGACGCTGCGTGGCCTGCTCCGGCGCCACCCGGTGGTCGGCATCATCGGCGCGCGGCAGGTTGGCAAGACGACCCTCGCGCGCACGCTGATGCGCGGGGAGTCTCAACCCACGCACCGCTTCGACCTGGAGAACCCCGAGGACCTGGCCCGCCTGGCCGAGCCGATGCTGGTCCTCAAGTCCTTGAGGGGACTGGTCGTGATCGACGAGATCCAGCGCCATCCCGGCCTTTTCAATGTGCTGCGCGTCCTGGCGGACCGCCCGCGGCATCCCTGCCGGTTTCTGGTCCTCGGAAGCGCTGCTCCGGAGCTGTTGAAGCAAACGTCCGAAACGCTGGCGGGCCGCATTGCCTACCACCAGTTGAGCGGCTTTGCCGTGGATGAGGTCGGCATCCGCAACCTCGACAGGCTGTGGCGCCGGGGCGGACTGCCGCCTTCTTACTTGGCGCGCTCGGAGCAGGCCGGTTTCGAGTGGCGGCGCGGATTCGTTCAAACGTTCATTGAGCGCGACCTCCCGCAACTCGGTGTCAACGTCAGTTCGGCGGCGATGCGCCGGTTCTGGACGATGCTCGCCCACTACCATGGCCAGGTATGGAATGCCTCGGAATTTGCGCGTTCGTTCGGCGTCGCCGACACCACCGTTCGCGGGTATCTGGATCGCCTGACCTCCGCCCTGGTGGTCCGGCAACTCGCTCCCTGGCACGCAAACATCGCCAAGCGGCAGGTGCGTTCCCCAAAGGTGTATGTGTCGGACAGCGGCTTGCTTCACACGCTGCTCAATCTTCGAACAACGCCGGACCTCGAAGCCCATCCGAAGTCCGGTGCGTCCTGGGAGGGCTTCGTTATCGACCAGCTCATGCGCAGGCTGGGCGTCGAGGCCAACGAATGCTTTTTCTGGGCCACCCATGCCGGTGCGGAGCTCGACCTGTTGGTCGTGCGCGGAAAAACCCGGCTGGGTTTCGAGATCAAGCGCACCGCGGCCCCCGCGATGACGCGCTCCGCTCATATCGCGATCGAGGACCTGAAGCTCCAGCGACTCGACGTCATTCATGCGGGCGATCATTCCTTCGCGCTGGCCAAGCGCGCGCGCGCCGTCGCCATCGCACGACTGTTCGACGATAGCGAGCCGCTCGCATAGTGCG
>Ga0080064_1004497_pt1 | contig 17751 bp, 16 predicted proteins | sample Subgrocontami54m_FD_69260 | JGI IMG/M metagenome (GOLD analysis project Ga0080064, IMG submission 69260) | Subsurface groundwater microbial communities from S. Glens Falls, New York, USA - GMW46 contaminated, 5.4 m (SPADES assembly) (version 2) ...
CCGTCCGGCGTCTTGCCGGGGCGCAGGATGATCGCCACCGGCTTGCCTGTGGCGGCTTCGTAGATGTGGATCGGCTGGAAGCAGTGGCTGTCGTAGTAGGCATTGAATAGGGCGAGTTGTTGGCTACCGTGAACCCGGTCCTCGGTGTCGTCGATATCGAGCACGATGCGCCGCGGCACCGCGTCGAAGCTGTCGCAAAACAGCTCGACCATCGCCGCCATCATCCGCTTCAGCGCGGTTGGGCCGGGCAGGTTCTCCAACCGGCTGATGGTCGGTTGCGAGCACAAATCGGTGCCGCTCTCGGGCAGCCGCCCGACTGCCATTTTGAAGGCCGGGTCGGATTTGAGCGCGTCGCAGTCGTTGCCCCCGGCCTTCGCCGGGGCAGGCTCTGGGATAGCCCGCCGCGATCAGCAAGGCGCGGTAGCGGATCATCTCGGCAAGCGTATGCCGCACCCGTTCCGGCGCGCGCGGGTCCTCGATGCAATCAGCCAGGCGCGCGGCGATCCCCAGCCGCCGCTCGATCGCCGCCAGCAGCAATATTCCCGTGTCCGATGTCATCTGGCCGCCGTCGAACGTCAAGTGCACCGGCTTGCCCGCGACCGGTGGCAAACCGGGCAGAATCCCCGTACCTTCGTCCATGGCGGGCGCGAACTCCGTTGCCTTCGAATGATTCGGCTTCAGCACCCAAATCATACACGAAACCAAGGGTGTATATCGCTCCCGCCAACCTTCCTACGCAGCCCGGTGAATTATTGCGGCTAGGCGGCTCCGACGAATGCGCTATAGAACCATTGAGGCACCGGTGAAATAGGAAAGGTTGTTTGCAAGCGCCGCCTGCGCCAGCGCCGCGACATTGGCAGGCAATATCTCGATCGCAAGCACGGGGCAACCTCTGACGCCAAGAGAAGGGCGACGGGGCCGATGTTGACGCGTCCATCGACGACCTCCAAAATAGGTTTGCCGAGTGAACCCGCACGGTCAACGATGTGCCTGAGAGCGAAATCGGCCGGGAGCGCGTAAGGAAAATGAGTGCGATAGGTATTGGTCGCCGCCGTCAGGAATGCGAATTTGACCGGATACCCCTCTCGACGTGTTCGAACAGGTTAGGGTCGAGCGTCGGTCTGGGGATCGGCCAAGAGGGCGACCCCCGCGCATCACCTGAAGCGCCGCGGTGACGGGTGCTATCAACCAGTTCGGCAACAGCTCTTCGATTCGCCACGTCAACCGGTCGCGCCTGGCCTCAGCATCCGGGACGGCATGGATGTATTCCTGCAGCGCCGGATGATCGAAGCGCACTGTGGTCAGCCAACGCCGATAGGCCAGGGTCCATGCGCGAGCCCCGCGGTAGAGCAGGTCATGGCGAAGCAGAAAGTCTTGCAAATGCTGACGTGTCTTGGACAACACTCGGACCTCCGTCGCTCGCGCCCGCACCAGGTCGCGCATCACTTCGTGTGTGGCAGCGGGAATCCAGATCGTGCTCAGCTCGCCGGTATCATGCAACTTGGCCAGCATCATCGCGTCGCGGCGATCCGTTTTGATCCGATCACCAGCCTCCACTAGGATCAGGGAGGGCGCCACAGCAACGCACTCATGCCCGCACCGGTCAGCATCCGGTGCAGCCCGTACCCGCAAGGGCCGGCTTCGTAGCAGAAGCTGAGCCGCCGGTCGCTTTTACCGAGACGAGCCACTATGCTGGTCAAAACCTCAGGACGGTTCTCAAAAACCCCGATCTCCCGCACCTCTCCACTGCTTCCGCTCCCGGCCACCGCCATGCACACCGTCGCTTATGCACGTCCCCCAATCCGACAAATGTGGTATCGGCCATCAGGCCCGTCCCGCATGCATGAAGCTCTGTGCCCAGCCATTCAGCACAGCCCCCCACATGGTGCATGTCGAGGGCGGGCCGCCGATTACTCAGCGAACATCGGGTCTAGGCGGCAGTAAGCAATGATCATAGTTTGTGTAGCTTGAATACTTGTCGATGGGATAGAAAAGCTGATGCTGTTTTTCAAATTTTGGAAATCTATCAAGGCTGCGCGAATAGCAGGAGACCGGGCGCGAGACGCAAAGGACTGGGCAACCGCCGCTCGTCATTACCAGACGGTCGTCGAGCGAGAGCAGCTCAATGCTGGTATCTGGGTTCAGTTCGGCCACGCATTGAAGGAGTCGGGGCACTATATCGACGCCGAAAACGCCTACCGAAAATCGATCGAAATCCAACCGAAAAACGCGGATACCCATCTGCAACTGGGTCACGTGCTGAAGCTACAGGGCAAAATCGTGGACGCGATCGACGCCTACCTGCAGGCGCTCGTGCTGGCGCCGACCCTCCCGGATCCGCTTTTCGAGCTGCGCGCGCTCGGTTGCTCTTCCGAGAAGATCGGCGAGGCGTTTTGGGGCTCGGCAGTGGCCGCCGGCCCGGAGCCTGCGGGCCAGCTACAGGGGGCCCGGTTGGTCTTCGAGCTGACCGATCTGGTCGAATTTGTCGAGAGATCCCGCGCTCCGACGGGCGTCCAGCGTGTCCAGCTCCGGGTCATCACCAGCCTCCTGCAGCGACCGGGGCGCGGCTTCGATATCGATTTCGTCGTGTGCGGAGCCAATCCCAATTTCTGGGTGAAGTTGCCGCAGGATCTCTTCGTCAGGCTCGCCGATCTGCTCGTCGCCGGCGGGCAGCCCGATGACACCGCCTGGCGCGCGGTCGTGATCACGCTGGAAACCGCGATCCTCACCGGCAAGCCCTATGCTTTCCGTCGGGGGGCGACGTTGCTGGCGCTCGGCCCGACCTGGTCGATTCCCGATTATTTCCTGAGACTTCGCCTGGCCAAGGGCCGGTATGGAATCCGCTACATCCAGGTTTTCTATGATACCATCCCTTATTCGGTGCCAGACCTCGTCCCGGGGCTAATGACCGCCCAGTTCATCAGGTGGGTCGTCTCGTTGTTGGCGCATGCGGACGGTCTCCGGGCAATCTCGGATTCTAGCGCCACCGACCTGATGGAATTCGCGATCAAGCTGAACCGACCCATCCCCACACCACAAGTCGTTCGCCTCGACGGCCAATTTGCCGTTGCATCGCTACCCGGAACGGACAACACGCCCTGCCCGATCGTGCGGCGTTACGATTTGGATCGCCAGCCGTTTGTACTGTTCGTGGCGACCATTGAGGCGCGCAAGAACCATCTCGCTACCTTTGAGGTTTGGCTGGCGATGATCCGCAAACGGGGATTGGAGCGGATGCCGATGCTGATCTGTATCGGCAAGCCCGGCTGGATGGCGGAAGGGGCGCTGGCCTTTCTCGATGCCAGCGAGCTGCTGAAGAAGAAGGTCGTGATCGTATCGCATCTAGGGGACGCGGATCTTGCGGAGCTCTATCGCCGCTGCCTGTTCACGGTCTTCCCGAGCTTGTACGAGGGATGGGGCCTTCCGGTCACCGAAGCGCTTTGTTACGGCAGGCTGCCGCTCATCGCGGCAACATCGTCGTTGCACGAGGCCGGCGGGGAATGGGCTGAATATTTCGATCCTCTGTCCCAGCGCGATATGATGGACAAGCTGGAGCGGCTGATCGACGACAAGTCATACCGCGAAAGCCGAGAAGCAAAGATCAAGGACAGCTTCCGGCCACGAAGCTGGGACGACATCGCCGACGAATTCGTCGGCGAGATCCCCGACGAGGCAGATATGCCGGGTCCTGCAGCCTCGGAAACCGCGGTCTGGGCGCCACGAGCCGAACCCGGCCACTACTATGTCATGGCGCTCGTCAATGCGACCGAAGTGTGGCCAGGCGTCATCAACGGCGAGATGTACCGCTCCGGAGCTGGATGGCTGGCGCTGGAGCCTTGGGGCACGTGGATGAATCGCGAGATCGCCGAAATCGCCTTCTCCATTCCCACTACCGAGACTCCGCTGGTCGTCTATGTCTGGGTGCGCGGACTGCCCGGCACGTCGGAGATACCTGAGCCGGTGAGCGACTACGAAGTCCGCGTCCTCGGCACCCGCGTAGCGGAGAGCGGGAAGTTAAGTCGCGACGAGCAGCACTGGGTGTTGCTGAGTGTTGCGCCGGATGCGATACAAGACGGCAACATCCGCATCCGATTGAGCTCGAGCGGAAGCACCAAGTTCGGCGATGGCGCTGACGCCCGAACCGTTACGATGGGCGTTCTCGGCTTCTACTTCTGCGGCGCCGACGACCTGCTGGCCCGACACCGGTTTCTTGAGGCGTTGCAATTGAACCGTCTGCAGTCGCTGAATGGCCGACCGATGGCCGCCGCCAGTGCAACTGTGCGAGCTAGAACAGCCACCGCAGCTGAGGAATTGCCTGCGTCGAAGCCGGCCGACTCCGCGGCGGGTGGGTTGCCGCGCGCGGGGCACACGACAGTTGATGCCGCTCGTGGTCAATCCGCCTGATCGCCGCCAGGTGAACTCGCAGATCCTAGCGGGAGCCATGGGCTCTATCCTCTTCGACGCCGGCGCGTTGATCAACTATTTTAGAAATTCGCGTCTTCCCACCGGTATCCAGCGCGTCGAACTCAACGTCATTGCGAGCCTGTTGCGGCGCGGCCGGGACGGGGTTGACATGGCTGTCGTCTGTTACGCAGCCGATCTCGGTTGCTGGGTGCTCCTGCAAAAGCACCTCTTCTTGACCGTCGCCGAGCTCGCGGTGATCGACGGCGACACCAGCGATCCCGATTGGCGTGATGCGCTGCGGGCGCTGGAGCTCAGCATCCCGGCGGGAAATACCTTCGATTTTCCGACGGGCGCCGCATTGCTCAATCTGGGTGCCTCCTGGTGGCAGCCCGATTTCTTCATGGCCTTGCGTCTTGCCAAAGAATCCAATCGGATCAGTTATATACCTCTAATCTACGATTGCATTCCAATCTTGCGTCCAGAATTTTGCGACACGAACCTTCACCAGGTTTTTTTGAACTGGGTCTTGGGTGTCTTGGATCATGCGGATTATTACCTGGCAATTTCGCAATCGAGCGCGCGCGAGATAGCCGAGGTGGCGACCCAGATTAGGCGCGGTTGCGTCGAGCCCGCCGTGATCCGGCTCGACGCACGGTTTTCTTCTCCCGGATCCGAGGCCGCCGCTCCAGTGTGGCGAAACGACGAGGAGCACGCGACGCTCGCCGCGCTTGGCAGCGAACCTTTCGTGCTGTTCGTGTCGACGATCGAACCGCGCAAGAACCACCTTCTCGCGTTTCGCGCGTGGGTAGCCATGATCCGAAAGCGCGGCTTGGCGCACACCCCGACCTTGGTGTGCGTCGGCAAGCTCGGCTGGATGCACCAACGGGTGATGACTTTTCTCCAGGCGAACGAACTTTTGCAACGCAAGGTGGTCATTCTGTCCGCGATGAGCGATACCGGCTTGGCCGAGCTTTATAGGCGATGCCTATTTACACTGTTCCCAAGTTCGCACGAGGGCTGGGGGCTGCCGGTAACGGAGTCGCTGTCTTACGGTAGAGTGCCGTTGATTACCGCTTCCTCCTCGCTGCCCGAAGCGGGCGGCGAGTTCGCAGAGTATTTCGACGAGTTCTGCGAGCGCGACTTGCGAGCAAAACTGGAGCGACTGATCGACGACACGGCCTATCGCACGCTGCGCGAAGCTAAGATCGCGCAGTGGTTCCACCCACGCAACTGGGATGACATTGCCGACGAGATCGCAGACTGCGTGCTATCGTTCACGGCAACATCGCTGGCCGATCCGTCGCCCGGGAGCACCTCCCGAGCTCATTTGGTGGAACCGAGGCGCTATTATCCGATGGCGCTGGTCGACAGCGTCGAGTTGTCAGCAGATTTGGGAAACGCCGAGCGTTATCTTGTCGGCGACGGCTGGTGGGGTCTCGAATCCTGGGGTACCTGGATGAAAGGGGAGTTGGCGGAGATCGGCTTTTCGCTGCCGTGGGGCGAGAACGGGGCTTATCTGCTGTATCTTCGCCTGGTGGGTCTGCCTTGCGGCGACGCCGATTATCGGGTTCGGGTCCTTGAAGGCGACGCAAGCGAACGCGGCGCTCTAGCCGAGGGCGAACCCCGCTGGGTGGTGTTGAGGATCGACTCCGTGCCGAGCGACGATCGGATCATACGGGTGCAGGTTTCATCGACCGGGAGATACAAGATAGGGGAAGGAAACGGCAAGGCCCGTATCGTTACGTTGGGCGTTATCGGATTCTTCGTCGTCCGCGAGGACGATGTGTCGGCGCGCCAGCGCTTCATTGAAGCGCTGTCTCTAAATCGGCTCGGCCAGCTCGACCATGGCGCGGTGAGACACTGAGATGAATGACGGGATGACGAGGCCGAAGAAATCGATCGTCTTCGACGTCAGCGATCTGATGAGCTATTTTGTTCATTCGCGGCTGCCGACCGGAATTCAACGCTTTCAGATCAAGCTCAGCACAAGATGGCTGCCGCAACCATATGACGATGCCGAAATTACGATTGCGTGCTACGAGTGGCGTACCGGTTTTTGGGTGCCAATCCCGCCAGAGCCTTATGCGGAGGTGATCGGCCTAGCGGTTGTCGGCGGTGACGTCGACGATCCTGAATGGCGGCACGCGCTGACCGAATTGCGCCGGGCGATCGATGCTGCCAAGCCGCTCGCTTTCAAACCTGGCGCGATCCTGTTCAATCCGAGCCCGGCGTTTTGGATCCGCGATTACTACGTTGCTCTGCGTGTGGCGAAAGCCAAGTCCGCGGTAATCTACCTGCCGTATATCCATGACTGTATTCCGGTGGTGGTTCCGGAACTGTGCGACCACGGCATTCCGGTTGCCTTCACCAATATACTTGCGGGACTGTTCTATCACTCGCGACACTTCCAGGCGAATTCGCAGGCGAGCGCGCGCGATCTGGTCAGCGTGGCCGCGCAGTTGGGTCACGCCATTAGCGAGCCGGAGGTGGTCTTGCAGGACGCCCGCTATTCAGATCGGGTCGTCTTGCCCCGTTACCGCCGGAATGCGCGCGCCACATACGGCCTCGGCGATGAACCGTTCGTCCTATTTGTCGCGACGATCGAGCCGCGTAAGAACCATTTCCTGGCGTTTCGCGCCTGGCTCTCGATGGTGCGCAAGCGGGGATCGGTGCGCACCCCCAGGCTTGTCTGCGTCGGCAAGCGGGGCTGGCGGTCGGAGGCGGCGCTGGCCTTTCTCGACGCCAGCGAGGTCCTGAGGGAGAAAGTGCTCCTCATTTCGCGGGCCAGCGACGACGATGTCGACGAGTTCTACCGAAATTGCCTGTTCACGATATTTCCAAGCATCTACGAGGGGTGGGGACTGCCGATTACTGAGGCGTTTTCTTACGGAAAGGTGCCGTTGACCACCCGAACCTCGTCGCTCGGCGAGGCCGGCGGCGAACTGGCCGAGTATTTCGATCATCTATCCGTGCGCGACATGGTCGGAAAGCTGGAACGGCTGATCGACGACAAGACCTATCGCGAAGCGCGTCAGGCGGCGATCAAGCAAAGCTTCCACCCGCGCAGCTGGGACGACGTCGCCGACGAGATTGTGGAAAAGGCGCTGGTCCAAACCGCGACCGGCATCCCGCGCTCCAGGAACGGCCGCGCGGCGGGACCCGCGGCGGCCGATGCATTACCGGCTGAGCTTGGGCGATACTATGCGCTGGCGTTGCTTCCGGCGCTCGATCTTTGGCCGGGGATGGTCGCCGGTGAGATGTACCGGTCCGGCGCGGGCTGGTGGACCCCGGAGAATTGGGGCACCTGGATGAGGTACGGCCGGGCCGAACTTTCCCTTTCCCTCCCGGCGGACGAGGAGGGCTCCTACCTTCTATATCTGGGCCTCAAGGCTCCGCCCTGGGGCGATGCGGACTACCAAATACGGGTCCGCGGCGGGGAAAGCCGGGAAGAGGGTCGGCTGAGCGACGGCGAAAGTCGCTGGGCAATAGTCATGATCGAGCGTGAAGCACTCCACTGCGGCGCGGTGCGCGTCGAGCTCGCCACGACGAGACGATGTTACCTGGGAGAGAGGACCGGCGACTCCCGTACGGTCGGCTTGGGAGTGCTGGGCTTCTTTATCTGCCGAGAGGACGATCTCCTGACACGGCACTGCTTTATCGAGGCGCTGCGGCTGGACCGCCTTCACGGGCTTTCCGGTCGGCCGCTTGAGGCCGACCTCGTTGCCCATTAGAATCCGGCTGTGACGACCGCAGCGGCCAAAGGATGATATTGTTCTCGATCGGGCTGCCATCCGGGTTCGCGGCATGGTGTGATGCCACCCTCGTTGGCCTTGCCGAGCGCGCTTTCGGCACAGTGGAGCTGGCGGCAATCAACACACTCGAAGAGCTTGCCGTAGCGGCGCTCAGAACCGATGCGATGCGGCTGGTCGCCTCCAGTCGCGCGCCGGTGGTTCGTCTCCAGACTGAGATCGTTCGGGTTGACAAGCCCTTGTTGGTGGCGCTGGGTAACCCGCTGGAGGCGTTGCGTGGCCTGATGGAGGACGCCGGCCAGGATGTCGTGACAGCGACCCGCACCGTTGCGAGCAGCTGCGCGACGATGCTGACCCTGAGGATGGCGCCTCGCGCCCTGGTCCTCTCCAGCGAGGACGAGATCGATCCATTGGCGCTCGCGATCGCAATCGCCCGTCACTTCGAGCTTCGCCTGAGAGACTCCGATATTGCACAGATTGTCGGTGGGCGGCCGCCCACCGGTGTCGAGGCGGACCGGGATGAGCTGAGTACATGGTGGGACCGGTTGTCGGAACGCGAGCAGGCCATCGTCAACGGCGCACTCCAACCCTATGTCGCACATTTCTCAGGCGGTGAGCTGGAGCCGCTGATCTGGGAACCGGGGCTCTTTCTGGTGCCCGCCGACGGCGAAATGGGCCCCGGTCCGGCGGACGCGCCCATCGATGTCACCGGACGAGCCCGGTTTCTGGTGCACGGACCGTACATCAACCTGCCGCCAGGTTCCTGGTCGGCCAATGTCGTTCTCGGCTTTTCCGCCGAGACCGCCGGCATGACCTTCATTGTCGACGTCGCGGCCGGCATGCAGTTGGCCTCCACCCGGATCGAGTCCACCGGGGAGCAGGTGATGGAGGTCAATTTAGCGTTTGAGATCCAAGAAGCGACCACCGCCGCGATCGAAATCCGGGTCGTGATCGAGCGCGCCGCCTTTGACGGGCGCCTGGCGCTCGGTTACGCCACATTGATCCGGAGGACAACGGTTCGCGGAGACGTCAGGGATTATCTTACGGAAACGTTACGAAAGTACCCGTGAAGCAATCCACTCGAAGCACGCCCCGAGGCGATTACAAATCGTTGGAGATGGCGATCGCCAGATCGAGATCTTCGAACAGTTTGGCTCGGCCATGGTGCATGACCAGCGCCCGCGAACAGTAGGATTTGACGATGTCGGGGACGTGCGACGCTAGAATCAGGCTGCGGTCCGCCCGTCTTTCGAACAGCTCCTCATAGGAGCGGCGCTGAAACCGGGTATCCCCGGCGGCGATGATCTCGTCGATCAAATAGCAATCGAAATCGATCGCCAAAGATAATGCAAAATTCAATCGTGCGCGCATGCCAGTCGAATAGGTTCTGACCGGATCGGATAAGAACTTTCCCAACTGCGCATAATCGTCGACATAGGCCCGTACCAACTCGAACGGCTTATCGTATAGGCGGCAGATGAATCTGATGTTGTCGTTTCCGCTCATCCTCCCGCCTAGGCCGCCCGAGAACCCAATTGGCCAGGAGACGGACATCGTCCGCTCGATGACGCCACTAGTGGGCCGCTCGATGCCGGCGATTAACCGAATCAGGGTCGATTTTCCAGCGCCGTTGCGGCCAAGAATTGCAAGCTTTTCGCCTGGGGCCACGGTAAAGGACACATTCGATATGACCCGGTGAAACCCGTAGCCCGCCTCAACCGGATAGTCCTTTACCAAACTGTCTACTGTGATCATTTAGGGACTATTAACCAGATTAATCTATCTCCAGGTGTTCGCGCACGTCGCGCATCAGCCACAACCCAATCACCGTTACGATGGCAAGATAAAAACTCACATACCCGACGTCGTAATACGGCCGAAACTTGCTGCCGAAGAGGCCGGCCCGGATCATCTCATAGGCATGGACAGAAGGCATTGTTGCCAATGCCAGATCGCGAAGCTTGTCGGGAAGCCACACACACAGGAAAAAGAAGCCACAAACGATGAAGTATATGTAGGAGATAGTCTGCCAGATGTGAGCGAAAGCCTCGGACCGTTCCGATAGACACGCAACGATCAGGGCCATCGATAAAGCCCACCACGCCATGATGCCAATGCCACCGAGAAACAATCCCAGGTTTTCGGGCAGATCCATCGCGCCGAACAGATAAAAAAGCGCAAAGGAGAACGCCATCGCCGCCCAACTTCCAACGAGATCTAAGATGAAGTTGCTGGTGAAGGCGTCTAGTGGCGTCACGCAATGGTGATAGAGCAATCCCGAGCTTCCCCGGATGAGGCCAATCGAGCTGTTGGTAGCGTGCCGAAATAGCAGGATTGGGAGATAGCCGCTCCACAGGAATGCGGTGAGCGGCAAGCCATGCTCGAGATCTCCTCGCATGGCCCGCCATATCAGAAGTACCGGTACGGCAAAACTCAGCGGTTCCACAAAAACCCAAGCAAAGCCGAGGTTACGTCGGCCCCAACGGGTGATGACGTCGCGCATAATCAAGGCGCCCAGCACACGCTTTTGCGTGCGAATGCCCCGTACGAATACGCGAATTGCCGAGGCCTGCCGCTTCATGGAAATCCCCGTGAGCTCAGGGTGCAGCGTGTTCGCGCACGCCCGCAATTAACAGCCAGGAAATGCCGTAGACCATCAGACAGCTTGCGACGACCGTGGCAAACGAGACGATCCGCTTAGGATAGAGAGGGTAATCGGGAAAGTTGGGTTGGGCGATTGTCTCCATGTACAGCTGCTGTCGTTGTGCCTCAAGCCGCGCAGATGCCAGTGAGGTGAAAGCGGATGCCAGGTTTTTTTCAGCAAGCTGGAGGCGCATATTCAGATATTCGTATTCACTTAGAGAGGCAACGACCGAGTTAGTGTCGCCAGAAATCTTGGCGCGCTCTTCTGAAATCAGCTTCTCCAGCGTAGCTATGCGGGTCTTGATTAGGGGTATCTGCGGGCTGTTACGAGCGTTCTTCAGCGCCTCGGCGAGTTGCGCTTTGGAGTTGGCATATTGAGCGTTCATCTGCGCCAACAGCTCAAGCGGGCCGGCCGAAGCCGATTTCGGATCGAGCATCTTTTCTTTGACGCGATAGGCGGTCAGTTGGCGCTGAATGTTGGCGATGCGTTCCTCATCAATATCAACTTCGTGCTGAAAGGTTGCAAGAGCGTCCTTGCGGGCACGCTCGTTCAATTCGTTTACCAACTGTTCGCTGTAGCTAAACAGGGCGCGCGCGATCATCTGCGCGTCTTCCGGTCGATAAGCCTTTACTAACAGGGTACTGACACCGCTACTCGTATCCATATCGACCGAGACAAAATGGCCGTAGGTCTTGTACAGCGCCTCAAAATCATTCCGCCAGGCGATGATACCGGGGAATCGGGTAAACAAATCGCCTTCCGGCCGATTGAGTACGGCGCGCAACCCGTTCAGCTGATCGAGCTTTCTCACTGCATCGCGTGATCTAATGAATTCGTGCACGGCAAATGTATCTTCCGCGGGTGCGGGCATACCCCCGCCGCCGAGCAGCGAACCGAGGCTTACTGCGGGTTTTGCCGGCCCACGTACAACGAATATAATCTGCGAAGCGTAGAGATCAGCGGCAACTGCAAAATAATAAATCGCTGCGAGCAAAGTTGGTAAACCGACAATCGCCCAAAACCAAATGTTTAGAGAGCGAAAGAACTCACTTATACCTTTAGCAGAACGGGGTCGCCCACCGATCACTCCGATCGCCTCGCGAGCAATCGCGTGGGCCCGTCTAGCAAACTGTACCATTCTTACCGTTTCCAAGCTGACCTGTTGGGAAACTTCTACCGAATGAAGCGCAAACTGATTCTGCCCGAAAGGCGCTGTCATATCAACCGTCCTGCACGGGATCGTGTTTCGGCCGGCCGCCGATCACCGATCACTCACCGAACATCGGTGTTAATCGGCGTGGAATGAATGAGGGTTCTGCGCGATCCCCGCATCGGCGGCACTGGCGGATGAGCGCCGCGGGAGCGCGGGATTGCACAGAAGCCTGATTGAACGAAGCCGCGGATCGAGGGCCGTGACCTATGGGGATTTAGCTGCTGCCGGCGGTCGGAGCGAAGAGGCGCTGCCGGTTCGCGGCCACGCGCGGGGGAGCTGCGGGTGTGATTTTGGCGGCGATCTCGGCACGGCGGCTTATGAATGGCGCCGGAGGTCGCCGCAGCTCGGAGGGATGACTGCCCGGATGACACCCGGCGCCAGCGGCAAGACGCGAAAGCTCAGTAGCGGTGTCGGTAGCTGGAACCGCTCGGGGATACTGGGCGCTGATCGGGTCTGGCGGCGGGATCATGAGGTGTTCCAGGGTGTCGCGGCGGCAGCGGGACCCGGGCGGTGAATGATGCCGATCTCGACCATGCGGCCGCCGCACGGACAGAGGTCGAGCGAACGGCCGGTGAGCTGGTGGTAGCGTTCGCGGTAATCGGCGGCGGCAGTCGGCGCCGGCTCGGGGGCCGCCAGCAGATAGCGGCAATCAGCGAGCTTGGCGACGCGTACACCGTTCGCCAGATAGCCATAGTGTCGGATGCGATGGAAACCGTCGGGCAGGACGTGGAGCAGGAAGCGGCGGATGAACTCGTCGGCGTCGAGGATCATCACCTTTCGCTTGTCATGGCGGCGATAGTCCTTCCACAGGAAGCTGACCCGGCCGTCGGCGAGACCGACCAGGCGGCTGTTGGCGATGGCGACGCGATGGGTATAGCGGGCGAGATAATCGAGCACCTGTTCGGGTCCGCCGAACGGTCGAGGACCGGGTTCACGGTAGCCAACAACTCGCCCTGTTCAATGCCTACTACGACAGCCACTGCTTCCAGCCGATCCACATCTACGAAGCCGCCACCGGCAAGCCGGTGGCGATCATCCTGCGCCCCGGCAAGACGCCGGACGGGGCCGAGGTAACTCTGGTACTGCGCCATGTGATCGGCCATATCCGCGCCCGCTGGCCGGCGGTCGACATCGTGGTGCGCGGCGATAGCCATTACGCCCGGCCCGAGGCAATGGCGTGGTGCGAACGCAAGCGCGTCGGCTACATCTTCGGCCTCGCAGGCAATCCGGTGCTGCGGCGCCAGGTCTGCCCTCTCGCCGAGGACGCCGCGCTCGGCCGGACCGATTGCGAGGCCGGCAAGGTCCGCCGCTACGGCGAATTCCGCTACGCCGCCACCAGCTGGAAAGTCGAGCGCCCCGAGGATTGGATGTCAGGTATTTTGTGTAAGTGGGAGCCGTGAGACGCTCTATGTTGTAGAGGGGATCACGGATCATGGCACAGGCGATTAGGGACGAGATTATCGAGGAGCTCCTGCAAGGCTACAGCACGCCGCAGGATTTGCTGGGCGAGGAGGGTCTGTTCAAGGAGCTGAAGAAGCGGCTGCTGGAGCGAGCGCTGGGCGCCGAGCTGAGCGAGCATCTGGGCTACGAGAAGGGCGACGCGGCCGGTCGCGGCAGCGGCAACAATCGCAACGGCCATTCGACGAAGACGGTGCTCGGCGACGACGGGACGATCGAGCTGGCGGTGCCGCGCGACCGCAACGGCAGCTTCGAGCCGCAGATCGTCGCCAAAGGCCAGACCCGGCTGGATGGCTTTGATGATCGCATCATCAGCCTCTACGCCCGGGGTCTGTCGGTTCGCGAGATCCAGGGTCATCTCCAGGAGCTTTACGGGGTCGAGGTCTCGCCCGATCTGATCAGCCGGGTCACCGATGCCGTGCTCGAGGAAGTGCGCGCGTGGCAGAACCGGCCGCTCGACCCGGTCTATCCGGTGATTTTCTTCGACGCGCTGCGGGTCAAGATTCGCGACGAAGGCCTGGTGCGCAACAAGGCCGTCTACGTCGCGCTCGCCCTCACCGGTGAGGGCGAGAAGGAGGTGCTCGGGCTGTGGATCGAGCAGACCGAAGGCGCCAAGTTCTGGCTGAAGGTGATGAACGAACTCAAGACCCGCGGCGTCGGCGACGTCTTGATCGCCGTCGTCGACGGGCTGAAAGGCTTTCCCGAGGCGATCGGCACGGTGTTTCCGCTGACCACGGTGCAGACCTGCATCGTTCACCTGATCCGCAACTCGCTGGCCTTTGTGTCGTGGAAGGACCGCAAAATCATCATGCCCGATCTGAAGGCGATCTATCGGGCCGAGACGGCCGAGGCGGCGCGGGCCGAGCTCGATCGCTTCGAGGCTAAGTGGGGCCGGCGCTACCCGGCGATCGGCCAGGCCTGGCGCCGGGCGTGGGAATATGTGGTGCCGTTCTTTGCCTTCCCGCCGACGATCCGCAAGATGATCTACACGACGGATGAGATCGACAAGCTTTTCCGACGTGAGCTGCTATCCTGGAATGGCACGGGTGACCGCGTGGCAAAGAGCCGGGCCGGAGGATGCAAGCCCGACCACGCTGCCTTCAGTGTCGTTCCTCGTTTGCGGCACCCGTGCGCTGCTTCGTCTTGCCATGCCGCTGCCATTGGCTGACGAACCGCTCGTAGGCTTGCTCGGCATGACGGGCCAGCTCGATCTCACGATCACGCAGCTCCTTGATATTGTAGGCGTAAGCGGAGCCCGGCTTGCTTCCTTTCCGCGCCGGGTGCCCGGCTTTCAGCTCCATCGCGCGCAACTTGTTGGCGACCAGCGCCGGGCGCGCCCATTGGTAATCGGTACCCTTGACCAGCAGATGCCAGCACAGCACGGCCAGCTTGCGCGCCACGGCAACCGCGGCGATCTGGTGACCACGACGGGCGCGGATGCGCAGAAAGAACGCGCGCAACGGGCCTGGCGCTTTGGATGCCGCCCAGGCTGCCTCGACCAGCATGGCACGCGCATGCGAACGTCCCCGCTTGCTGATCCGACCATGCTGCGCAAGCCCGAGCCCGGATTGCCGTACCCGTGGGTTCAGGCCGACATAGCTGACCAGCTTCTGGGGGTCGGGGAAGCGGCGCACGTCGCCGATCGCCGCTACCAGGCCGGCGGCGACGATCAGGTTGACACCGGTGATGGTGAGCAGCCGCTTGACTGCCGGATCATCGATGGCCCCCTGCGCGATGTCTCTGTCGAGGACGCCGAGGTCTTCGCCCAGCCGATCAAGCTCACGGAGGTGCCGTTCGATCGCGCCCCGCTCGTCATCGGGCATGATCTGTCGCGCGAGCCAAGTCCGGCCGAGCCGTCCGAACAGATCGGCGTGCGGACAGGGCGGAATCAGATGGGCATGCAGGATCGCATGCACCTCGTTCTTGATCTGCGTGCGGTGCCGGACAACCTGGTTGCGGCGCGCCACCAGCCGCCGCAGACGTTCGGTCTCGGCGTCGGGCAGCCAGATCTCGGGCAGAAAATCGGCCGCCCGCAGCGACGCCAGCACGCCGGCGTCGATCTTATCGGTCTTGACGTGCGCATGGGCGATCGCCTTGACCTGCAAGGGATTGGCAACGATCACACGCGCCACATACGGCGACAGCACGCGCACGACGGCCATCGCGTTGCCGGTCGCCTCGATGACGACCTCGTCTTCCTTGCCCAGGCTGCGGCCGAAGCCCTCGAGGCCCGCGCGGGTCATGCTCACCCGTCCGGCGGGACGCAGCTTCCCATCTTCCCAGAACACCACCTCGGCAAACGTCCGGTGGATGTCCATGCCGATCACACGTCGCATCGCTTGCTCCTCTCCTTCGATGTGGCGGGAGCAATGGGCGACACGACAACTACGGATCCGCGCTCTCGGCGCAACCGGGTAGGTCGCAGGGGCGACCAGCTACTAACACGAGCTCTCGGCTCATCGAGTACATCGGCCTGCCCACTTTGCGTGCTCCCGGTGCCCCTCGTCCCGGATGGTCGCACCATACGCCGGAACCAAGATGATCCCAGCCGAGCGAGCCGGCACCGCGATCTTCATACCGGTTACGAACGCGGTGGAGAGCCTGCATCGGTCCTTGCGCAAGATCATCAAGACCCGCGGTAGCTTCCCGACCGACGAGGCGGCGCTGAAACTGCTGTTCCTGGCGATCCGCAATGCCGGCGTTCACTGGCGCCGGCCCATTGAATGGACGGCTGCGATGGGGCAATTTGCCATCCTGTTCGGCGACCGCTTTGAGCCCTCAGCGCGCTGAGGGCTCAAAGCGAATGAACCACGGCTCGCCTTACACAAAAAATCGGACACTCCCCGAGGAGAGGGTGTCAGCCCGCGAACACCCATCGGGGCCTGCGGCCATGCGAGCCGCACGAAGAGGCCGGACACATGACCGCAAGCAACCCGCCTGCCTCAGCACAATCTTTTCCCTTGCGAGTCGGGGGCCATCCACACATGCGACTTCTCGGCGACCGACAGCACCAGCGCCTGCTCGGGCGGATCGACATAGAGGCCGATGACATCCTGGACCTTCGCGGCAAACTTCGGATCGTTCGACAGCTTGAAGGTGTGCACCCGGTGCGGCTTCAGGCCGTGCGCCGCCCAAATGCGCTGAACGCTGCGATGGCTGACCCCGGCTGCCTTCGCCATCGCCCGGCAGGTCCAGTGTGCCGTCTCGTCCGGCGGCTCAGCGAGCGTCATCTTGACCACGCGTTCGACCGCCGCCGGCGTCAGCGGCGGCTTGCCGCCGGGTCGCGTCGCGTCGTGGAGCAGCCCAGCGACGCCTTCGGTCATAAAGCGCGCTTGCCGGTGCCAGATTGTCGGCTTGCCCTTGCCGGTCTGCCGCTGGATCGCCACAGTACCGACCCCAGCGGCACTCAGCAGTACAATCCGAGCTCGCCACACATGCTTCTACGGGCTGTTTCCCGAGCCGATCACGGCTTCCAGCCGTCCCCAGTCGCCCGGGCCAAGCCGGACATCGACACCTTTCGTCATCCCGCCAGACTCGCATATCCGCAAGCCGTCTGGAATAATTTGCAGCGCCTATCCAATAGGATGCGCTCGACTTTGAAATCGAGGTCCGATTGATGCTTGCGAAACTGAGAACCCTTCTGTTCGGAATGCCCGTTGCTGATAGCTCTGTGGGGCGCCCTGCGAGCAAACGTCCCCGACCTCCAGTTGATTTTGACGCGCTCGTTGCGCCGTTCTCTCATCCCGACGGAAGCATATTGGGGCCGTTCAACCCTGCTTTCTTTGGGATTGTGCAGCCCGATGATGCTGCGCTTCGCGCGGAACTTGGGTTTCTCTTAGAATCCATTAACGAAGCCGGTAGCCGCTTTCGTTTTCTGGTCCTAGGTGGGGCTCCTGGGGAATGGGCGGTGCGCGGTCAACGGGCTTATCAGCAGCGCCATCCTCACGGCGACTTTATGTCCATCAATCTCGAAGCGGACCTGGGTCACGTCGAAATGATGCGCCAATTTTTCTCGGACAACGATGCAGACACCAAGCGAAACGTCATCATATTTGCCGCCGTCGCTCAGCAAAACGGCTGGGCTTACTTCCCTATAATTAATTCTGCCATCGATTGGGGTGCCGGTGTGGCCGCCCTTTCTACAGAAATGGGAGACCTCGGCTCTAAGAGTCTGACTCGAAAAGAAGCTCACGCATTCAGGCTCGTACGATGCGGCGCGTCAACAGCCTGATGTGGGCGAGCAGGACCCAGGCGACGGCGCTGGCGATGGTGGCCTCGAAGTC
>Ga0080064_1004498_pt1 | contig 17750 bp, 3 predicted proteins | sample Subgrocontami54m_FD_69260 | JGI IMG/M metagenome (GOLD analysis project Ga0080064, IMG submission 69260) | Subsurface groundwater microbial communities from S. Glens Falls, New York, USA - GMW46 contaminated, 5.4 m (SPADES assembly) (version 2) ...
GAGCACGATGTCATGCGGCGGGCTGAGCAGGCGCCAGCGCGCGCCGTCGCCGTAGTCCTCGGCGGGCAGGTCGACCGGCGGCAGAGAATTCGAAGGATCAAGCAGATCGGCGCCGAGGTACTGGAACACCAGGGTGCCGCTGCCGAAGGGCACATCGACCAGATCGCCGTTGCGCAACTCGTTGGGCTGGTCCGCGGCCGCGTGGCGTACCGCCGGCACGGCGGGCGGCACTGCCGCCGGCAGCGCCACAGCGGGCGCAGTCGCGACCAAGCTGCCGTCAATGTAAGTGGCGACGCGATTGTTGATGAGGTTGGTGCTCTCGGCGCCGGCGCCGGAGAGTGCAAGGCCAAAGGTCCCGCTGACGCCCACCGCCAGCGACGCCGCGACCGAGACGGCATTGATCGTCGCGCCCTCGGTGGTGCTCAGCGTGATCGCGCCGCCGGTGGCGATGACGCCGTCGCCCGCGCCCCGGATGTAGGACTCGACGACGTTGCTGATCTCATTGCGCGCCAGCGACACCGCAATCGAGACCGAAATCGCGCCGGTGCCCGCGAGCGAGGCGGCGAGCGAGGCGGCTGCCACGTCTGCGGTGATTGTCGACGTGTCCGTCGCGCTCAGCGACACGCTGCGCGCGCTGATGCCGTCGTCGCCGTCGCCCTCGATATACGCCTTCACCTGCGCGGCAATCTTGTTCTCGGTGCTGACACCCGCGCCGCTGAGGCCCACGCCGACGGTTCCGCCGCCCGAGATGGCAGCCGAACCCGCCACGGTCAGCGCATTGATGGTCTGGTCGGCGAACGCGGTGAGCGTGAGCGCGCCCGTCGCTTCGATGCTGGCGTTGCGGGTGAAGGCCTGAACCTCGACGGCGGACTGCGCCTGGTTCACCTGGCGCCACATTTCGCTGTCGCCGTAATCCTGCGCCCAGAGCTGCACCTGCACGGTGCTGGCGATCGGCGTGCCGATAAATTCGTAAATATCCCCGGCGCGCGGCCCGGCGGCAATCTTGACCCGATCCCCGGTCGCAAGCCCGCCGACCTGCTGACCCGAGTCGTAGGTGAAGCTGGGGTCGCTCCCGATATCCCAGCCGATCTGGTTGCGCGCGAGTCCCACGCCGATCGAGGCGCCGACGCCACCAGCGCCGCCGATGGCACCCGCCGCGGAGGCCGAGATCACCCGGGCCGTGATGCTCGAGGTGTTCCTCGCCTCCAGTTCGACGTTGCCGGCGCTCACCAGCTTGCTGTCGCCGATCAGCGTCCCGCCCGCGTTGTAAGTGCCGTCGACGTAGGCGTTGGTCTTGGTGAGGATGATGTTCTTCGAATCCGCGCCGGCGCCGCTGATTCCCCCGGCAAACGATCCGCCCGCTGCCGCCGAGAGCGATGCCGCGACCGAAATGGCATTGATGGTGGCATTTTCAGTCGCGCTGAGGCGAATGAGGCCGGAGGTGCTCCGAACCCCCACGCTGCCTGTCGAGCCATCCCCGTCGGCGTTCCTGATGTAGGACTCGACCACGTTGCGGATCTCGTTGCGCGCGAGCGATACGCCGATGGAGATCGCAGCGCCGCCCGTGCCGCCAAAAGCGCCTGCCAGCGAGGCCGCCGCGACCGTGGCATTGATCGTCGATGTGTCGCTTGCCGAGAGCGTAACGCTCGCCACGCTGATGCCGCCGGCGCCGTCGCCATCGATAAAGGCCTTGACGTGGGTCGCGATCTTGTTCTCCGCGCTCGCGCCGGAACCGCTCGCCGCGATGCCGGCCTTGCCGCCGCCTGCAACCCCCATCGAGCCCGCCCCGACGCCCGCCGTGATGGTGCCGGTCGCGGTCGCGGTCTGCGTCAGGGCGCCGGTTGCCGTGATGCTGGTGTCCTTGACATAGGCCTGCACCTGCACCGGCATCTGCGTGCCGTTCTCGTCGTAACCGATCAGGTTGCGCGCGAGCGCCGCGCCGATGGACACGGCAAGGCCGCCCGTGCCACCGCCACCGCCTGCCGCCGAAGCGGCCACGATGGTGGCGCTGATGGTCGCGCTGTTCGACGCGGTAAGGCTCACGCCGCCTGCGCTTGAGAGCCGGCTCGCGCTCACCAGCGCACCGGCCAGGTCATAGGTACCTTCTATGTAGGCGTTGGTCCGGGTGAGGATGATGTTGGTGGCGGCCGCCCCGGCGCCGCTGATCGCGCCGCCGTAGGTGCTGCCCCCGCCGACCGCCAGCGAAGCCGCCACGGATAGCGCGTTGATCCTCGCGCCCTCGGTGGCCTGCAGCGTAATGCCGCCGGAGGTGGTGGTAACGCCCATACCGGTGCTCGAGGCGCTGCCGTCGCCATCCGCCTTGGCGATGTAGGACTCGACGACGTTGCGGATGTCGTTGCGCGCGAGCGCCACGCCGATCGAAAGCGCGCCGCTTGCGCCGCCGAACCCGAGCGCGACCGCGATGGATGCGGCGCCGGCGTCGGCGTCGATGGTCGAGGTGTCGCTCGCCGTCAGGGACACGCTGGCAGCGCGGATTCCGGTTGCGCCGTCGCCGCTGATGTACGCCCTGACCTGCTCGTTGACGCGATTCTCGGTCTCGGCGCCCGCGCCGCTCAGCCCGATCGCATTCTTGCCCACCGAGGCCGCAACCGATGCGGCCGTCACCGTGACGTCGATGTCCTGAGTCGCCGTGGCGGTCTGGGTCAGCGCACCGGCCGCGGTAATGCTCGAATCCTGCACGAACGCGCGCACCTCGGCGGGCGTCGGCGAGTCGTCTGTCCAGCCGATGAAATTGAGCGCCCGCGCCGCGCCGACCGAGGCGCTGCCCGTCGCCTTGTTCGGGGCGATCGCTGCGGACAGCGAGGCCGCGACGACGGTGGCGTCGATGTCGGAGACGCTCGTCGCGGTGAGCGTGACGTTGGCGCCGCTCGCGAGCACGCTGTCTTTCACATAGGCGTTGGCGTCGCTGAGGATGACGTTCTTCGCCTCGGCGCCGCCGCCGCTCAGCGCGAGCGCGCTACCGCTGCTGCTGTAGCCGGCGGCGACCGACGCCGCGACCGACGGGGACCTGATCGTCGCCGAGCCGTTCGCGGTGAGCGCGATGCCGCCGTTCGTGGTCACGGCGTGGCTGTTCAGCATGTAGCTCTGGACGGTGGTATCCACCGTGTTGTAGGCGAGCGATACGCCGACGCTCAGCGCACCGGCGTTGCCCGATCCGCCGCTCGCCCCGACGCCGATGCTGAAGCCGTAGGTCTCCGCGGCGATCGTGGAGGTGTCGGTCGCCGACAGGACGATCGCGCCCTGCGCCTGGAAATTCTGGTTCGGCTGCGTGAGCGTCGTGCCGCTGTCCTTGACGTAGGCTTCGACCCTGTTGACGATCGTGTTCTCGGAGTAGGCGCCCGCGCCGGAGACCGCGTAACCGCCGCCGCTGCCGGAGGCGCCGATGGCGCCGGCGCCGGCCAGCGTCAACGCCCTGATCGTGGCCGTCGCACGGGCCGTGAGCCTGATGTCTCCCGCCGAAAGGACTTTCGAATCGTCCACCGCGGCGCGCACGTAGCCGTCCTTGATGCGGTTGAAGGCGATGGAGGCGCCGATCGATGCGCTCGTGCCGCTGCTGCTGCCCCCGGTGAGCGCGACCGAGAACGCGACCCCGCCGGCATCCGCGGTGATCCTCGAGTCATCCTCCGCCGTGAGCGTGACGTTGCCGAGGTTCGTCGTCGTGACGCGGCTGTCGTGGGTGATGCTTGCCTCGACGATCTTGCGCGTGGTGTTGAAGGTCACCGCACCGGCGCCGGCGAGCGCGGTGCTCGACCCCGATCCCGCGCCTTTCGCTCCAGCGAGGGCGCCGCCGATCGCCAGCGCATAGATCACGCCGTCCGAATCGGCATTCAGTACCACATTGCCGGCGGCCGAGACCGTCGAATTCTTGACGTACGCCTTGATCGTGCTGTCGATGTTGTTGTAGGCGAAGGACACGCCGGCAGCGGCGGCCGTCGCACCGGAACTACCCGAGGCAAGACCGATCGCCACGCCCCCGGCGATGCCGTTGATGCGCGACGAATCCGTCGCCCTGATGGTGAGACTTCCTGCGACGACGCCGGCGCCGGTGGTGTTCTCGATGTAGGCCAGCGTGTCGGAGGCGATGGTATTGATCGACAGTCCCACCGCCACTGCAAATCCCTTGCTCTTGGGCTGGTTCGGCTGCTGCGTCGCCACCACCACCGCGATCCCCGCGCCCACCGAGGTGATGTGTACGTCGTTGTCGGCGGTGAACCTGGCGGCGCCGGTGACGGTCGCGGCGCTGCCCGACAGATAGGCGCGCGCGCCGCTGTCGATCTTGTTGATGGCGATCCCGGCGCCGATTCCGGCCTTGCCGCCGAAGGCGATGGCGCCGGCCACCGTGACGATGGCGGTTTCGTCGCGCGCGTTGACGGCGAGGCTCGTGCCCGTGAGCACGCTGCCGCGGCTGATATAGGCGTCGGTGTCGCTCTTGATGATGTTGACCGCGACCGACCCGGCGATGCCCGAGCCGCGCGCCGAGCCACCGAGCCCAGCGGCCACCGCGGTGATCATTCCGGAGGATTCCGCATCCACCAGCACCGCACCGACGTTGGTGAGAGTCGAGTTGGCGACGTAAGCTCGCGTCTCATTGGTGAGGAGGTTCACCGTGACCGCCCCGGCGAGGCCGAGCGATTTATTCTTGTTGGTGGAAAGCGCCGCGCCGCCGGAGACCGCGACGTCGAGCGTGGTCTGCTCGGCCAGTACGTCGAGCCCCCCGACGTTCAGGAGCACCGCATCCTTGACGTAGGCCTCGGCCTTGTCGCGAATCACGTTGACCGAAACGCTGCCCGCCACCGCACGGCCGTGCTTCTGCCCGCCCGGTGCCTGCTGCGAGTTGGCGTCGGCGGTGCTCGTAGGCGGGGAATCGTCGGTCTTTGCCGCAGCCAGCGTGGCCGCGATGATGAGACCGTCGTTGTGCGCCTTGACCGTGGTCTTGCCAACCGAACTGAGCGAGCCGTTTACGTCGTTGGGTTCGATCAATGCGTGCGCGGTGCCGGTCGCGAGCGTCGGATCGAGATTGACGAGCGTTCCCGTGAGGTCGGCACCGTCGGTCGAGAGCTTGATGGTGCTGGCGTCAACGCGCGTGACGTAATACGTGCCGCCCTGCGTCAAGCCGCCAATGCTCGCGCCGCCGCCGTTGTCATAGACCACGGCCTGGCCCTGCCTGAAGGCGTGGCCGCCATCGATATGGATTGTCTCCGCCGCGCCGTCGACGATCGGAACGGCGCGGAACGGCACTCCGAGCGTGTGCCCGGTCCCCTGCGCCACGCTGGCATCGAGGTCGATATGGACGCCCTGCAAGGCGTTGACGCGCGAATCCGCCAGCCGGATGGTGGTTGGGTTGACGACGATGGCGTAGTAGTCGGTCTTGTTCGCGAGGCCGCCGATGCTCTCGTCCCCGCCGTGGCTGTAGAGCACCTTCTGGCCGGTCGTCAGGCCATGCGTGTAGCCCAGGTTGATGGTCTCGGCGGCCGCGGCATTGGTGACGGTGACGGCAGCTGTCGGATTGATCGCGACGCGAAGGCTGTGCAGCGGCGAGGCCGCCAGCGGCGCAGTCACGCTGACGATACTGCCTTCGCGATCGGCGGCATTGGTGGATAGCTTGACCGTGGTCGCGTCGACCACGGTGACGTAGTAAGTGGTGCCGCTCACCAAACCGATGTTTGCGGTTCCGCCAGCTCCAACGGCGTACACCACGGCGCTGCCGTCGCTCAAGCCGTGGTTGTAGCCCAGGTCTATGGTGCGGGCCGTTGCGTTCACCGCCGTCGACCCGTCGAACGTCACCGCGAACCCGTGCGCCGTTCCGCTGGTGCCGGCCAGATTCAGGTCAATCACGCTCGGCGTGGTGCGCAGCGCATCTGCGAGGGTTGCCGCAAGCTGGAAGGCGTTCGGGTTGCTCGCATCCGGCACCACGTAATAGGTCGTGCCGCTCACCAGGCCGCCGATCGGATTGCCGCCGCCGGCGAGGTAGGTCACCGCCTGGCCACGCTGGAAACCGTGCGCGTAGCCGAGGTTGACGCTCTCCGCGGCATCGACGATCGCGGTGCCCGGATTGAAGGTCCTGCCGATGTTGTGGGTGACGCCTACGTTGCCGGCCGCGTCGAAATCGAGCCGCAGCGCATGGTTCGCCCCGGATCCCGGATTCGCCACCGTGTTGAGGTCAAACGCCACACCATCAATGGCGTCCTGAGCGGTTTCCGCCAGCTTGACGGTCGTGGCATTGACGTGAATGACGTAATAGGTCCTGCCGTTGGTCAGCCCGCCGATGCTGGTGCCGCTGCCGTTGTCGTAAGTAACCGCGTCGCCCGTGAGGAAGCCGTGCGCATACCCCAGGTTTATCTGGTTCGCATTGGCCGCGTCGTTGACCGCGCCGCTGCCGAACCGCGTGGTCGAATCTTCATTTGCTTCCAGGCTGGAGCGTGCCAGCTTGATCGTCGTCGGGCTGACGACCCGAACGTAATAAAGCCCGCCGTCAGTCAGCCCGGCAATGGCGTCGCTCGCACCGCCATCGCTGTAGCGCACCGCATCGCCCGTGGCGAAGCCATGCACGTAGCCAAGATCGATGGTCCTGGCGGCGGCGTTTACGCCGGTATTGGGGGCGAAGTCGCCGTGCCCGAGCACCGCCTCCTGGTTGCCGATGAGCGCACGGGTGTCGCGATTTATAATGTTGGTGCCGACAGTGAGGCCGAATCCCGTGCTCTTGCCGATGCTCACCGCGCCAGCAATGTTGAGATTGAATATGTCATCGTCGGCGGTGACGTCAACGGTGCCCGAAGCAACTACGATCGCTCCGTCGTCGATCTGCGCGAGCGCCTGGTTATTCATCGTGACCAGGGTGACGACGCCATTGATCGCCGAGTCGCTCGCCTTGCCGCCGGAAATGCCGAGGGAGATGTTATGCGTGCGCGTCGTTGCATCAACGCGCACCTGGTCGGCACGCACCCGCGCACCGGACTCGATCAGCGCAGTCACGCTGTTCGAGTAGAACACACCACCGAATGCGCCTCCGATGCCGCTTTCACTGCCGCTGGTGCCGAACAGGCTGTTGTTGGTATTCTGCCCGGCCATTGCGGTGAGGATGTTCTTGAAATTGCCCGCGAGATTGACGGTCTGGACATCCGTCGATGCCGTGACGCCTACGTCGCGTGCCGACGTGATTGGCGCGGTATCCTGATTGATTAGTGCTCCGGACTCAATGCGCGCCGCCGCGCTGCTGTCGAGGAGGAGCACATTCGCCGACATGGCGTAGCCCTTCTTGTTTCCTTCCGCCAAGCTCTGCGACCAGCTCGTGACGTAGCCGTCGGCACCCAGGTTGGCGTCAGCCAGATGCTGTACGACGACGCCGATTGCCTGGCCACCGCTGCGTACATCGTCCCAGGGCGTCTCGTACGGCAGCCGGGTCCTGGCATCCACCCGGATGGAACCACCCGCATTCACACGGGCGCCGCTGGCAATGTACGCTTCCGCGCGGTTCGCGTAGTCGCCGTAGGCGACGGCGATCCCCACGACCCGCTTGCCCTGCAGCTGGGGATTGCTCGGATCTTTCTTTATTGCAGCCAGGCCCTGAGCAGAGATATCCGGGCGATCGATGACGCCACTGCGCACATGAACGCCGCCTCCGGCATTGACAAGCGCGGTACTGCCTATCCTCGCGGTAGCCGTGTTTGCGTGCGTGCCAATCGCCACCGACAGTACGCCGACTGAATTGGCCGGCTTCGGTGCCGGATGGGCTGTGGCTTTGGCGGCCTCGTTATGAACTCCTTTGTCGCCTTTCGCCTTCATGGCAGCTCCAACGAAGCCCGCAACCGCTCCAGCCAGGTCGGGGTCCTTGTTTCCCACATCCAATCCAATTCTGGTCGTCTGCAGCCCGACAATGGCGAGGTTTACGAGGTTGCTCCGGGTCGGCTCCCCCGTCACGAACTTGCTATTGGTAACGTTCTTCTCGCTGACCGTTTGCGCAACCACTCGAACGTCGCCCGCCGTGGCGGTCGCCGTGCCGTCAATCGTTGCGGTAGCGGTCGCATCCGAAAGGGAAAGGACAAATCCAATTCCGAGTTTCGCGTTTTTGCTTCCACCGTCTGCCTTGGAATTCAGGCTCTTGGCGTTGTGCGCAAGCACGTCTACGTTGCGACCCGCGGTTACCGTGGCCCCCCCCTCCACGGTCGTATTCGCATGCGAATACCCTTCCGTGACCGTCACCGCGAAGGACAACGGCAGCTTTTCGCCCTTGATCGTCTTAGTCGTGACGGCGACCGTGTTGCTGGTGATCGATTGGAGTACCACGTCAGTATCGGCAATGACCGTCGCACCGCTTGCGACGTTTACCGTAGCGCGGGAATCGGAGCGAGCGTACGAAGCGCCTACGGCCAGTCCAAAAGTGAACAGATTCGCCTCCGACGTCGAACTCGCCACAGCCACGACGTTGCCGCCGACGGCCTCGATTCGCGAGCCGGAAGTAATAGATATATCGGCTAACGCGGTGGCACGGCTATAGCCGGCCAACACCCGGAAATTGAACAGGAAATCAAGCGCCGGCGTGTGCGCGGGCTGCTGGATCTCGCCGTCATAGAGGATGTCGTTGTTGCTGTCGGCGCGAATGATGACATCGCGCCCCTTGATGGTCGCACCATTGATATCGACACGCGCGCTGGCGGTTGGATTCGCAGCGTAGGCGAGGGCAAAAATATGATCGGTCGCCTTGAGGGTGATGTCGCCGCCGGTTCGCAGCAGTCCGCTCACACGGGCGGTGATCGGACTTCCGATTGAAAATGACCCCGGCTCGGCGATCGTAATCAGCGTGCCGTCCAGATAGCCGTTGCCCCGATCGCGAAGTACCGCGGTCGGATTGCCGTCGGTGTCGGTGACGACATCGACGGTCAGCCCGGATCCCGCAACACCGCTGCCCACCGTGGTCGGCACGCTCTGATACACCTTGCCAGGCAGCCATTTGTCGGTCGGCGTGGACTGGCTGCCGATCGCGGCAGGAATGTTCCGCGCATCCGCAATTGCCCGGTCATCAAAGCTCAGGAGCTGCGCACCGCTGCCGACCGTAATAACCCCGGCCTCAAATACGATGTTGCCGGAATCCCCCGTAGACGCACCCAGAGTGTCCGTAATTCGCGTCGAAAGCGTGACGCTGGCGTTGACCGTAATCGTGTCGGCCACGGTGCGGATCGTGCCGCCGTAGGTAAAGAGGTTGCCGGCAAAGACGTAGTGCGCCGCGCTCAGGCTCAGGTCCGTCCTTACGCCAGGATCGAAAGCGCCTATCGACAGGCGATCGCCTGCACCCAAATCGGTGCGGATCGTCCCGCCGGCAACGGGAAACGAAAAACTGTTGCCGACGAGGAAGGCCGCAGTCGTAAAGTCCCAGAAAAAACGCTGAGGATTGATCTCCGTGAGCGTCAGATTGGAACCCGACTGTGTCAGCGTAAGCGTGTCATCGAACGCGCTGCCGCGCAGAGTTACTTCACCAGCCACCGAGGTGTCTGCATAGAACGGGCGCTCCATGCCGGCGAACCGGACAGATGCTGTTCCGGAATAAATCGCGTCTGCAGCCAACGTTCCGCCGCCCGACCCGTCCGGAATGACGACTGCCAGATCTCCTTGCGCTGCCGGGTTTTCGATGGCAAGGCCGTCGTTGCCGCCTGCGCCGCCGGCAATGACCCCACTGACGCTGCCCAGTCCCCGCAGGACGAACCCGTCGCTAGAATTCGGCGCGCCGCTAAGGTTCTCAAATCCCGAGAACGTAACGCCGTTCACGTTTCCGGCATTGGGACCTGTAATTTCCCACGTCACGCTCGATGCTGCGGGTCCAAGCAGCGTGTCGCTCGCGTGCGAGCCTCCGACGAGGCGCTGAAGATTGCTCACGCGGCCGGCGCCGGTGCTGCCGAGATTGACCGTGAGTGCCGTGCTCCACGCGGAGTAATCGGCGCTGTTCGTCCCATCCCCTCCGTCGATGACTCCGCTCACCGACATGCCATCGAGAATTACGAAATGATCCCTCCCGATGCTCCCCGAAAGATTCTCGATCCCGGAAAAAGTGACGCGGGATATCTCAACGGGCTGATGCTCGAGCAAATTGACGCCGGCGCCCCAGGGGCTCGCATTCAGATTGACGATATTCCCAGCCACGGGCAGCGCTGAGGCGAGCCGGATCGTCTTCGAATCGACGACGTCGACGTAGTACGTCGTTCCGTCCGACAGGCCGCTGGTGTCGCTCGCGCCGAGAGTGCTGCGGTACGTCAGCGCGACCCCGGCGACCAGCCCATGATCGAGCGCGAAGCGAATGGTTTCCGCGCCGGCGTCGATCGTGGCCGTTCCGTCCAATTCGGTCACGGAATTCCTCGTGGCTACGACGAGGCCGGCATTAAGGGCGGAGACAGTCCAGGCGTTGTCATCCCGCACACCAACGAGGGTGTCCGCGCCGGATCCGCCGAAGACGCGATCGATGTTGACATTGCCGACGCCCAGCTTGAGGGTGACATCCGCGGTGACGGCTCTGTAATCCAGGGTGTCTATGCCGCCAGTGCCGCCGTCGATTCCACCGCTAACCGTTGCCGCATTGTTGGCAAAGACGAAATCGTCGTTGCCATCACCTCCGACGAGAACCTCGACACCGCTGAACGCGTAGCCATCCAGATTTCCCTGGTTCGGCCCGGTCAGTGTCCACGTGTGTACAGCGCCGTCCCTAGCGACCAGTCGGTCATCCCCCTCGCCACCAAGGACGGTGAGCTCAAACGCGCCGGTGAACGCACCCAAGGTAAGACTGTCGTGCCCGTCGCCCAGGTTGACGGTCAGCGACGTTGCAGGCTTCGCGAAGGTGAACGACGTTACCGACGCAGGCGTGGAAAGCGTGTCGTCAAAAAACTGGTCTCCAGTGCTTGCGAGCCGGAGGCTGTCGGCCGTCGCGTCCAGAACCCAGTCATCGCCGATCGCGCTGCCGTTCAGTACTCTGGCGTCGCCGGTTCCTCCGACGATCGGCTCTAGGCCCGCGTACGTGACTGTTTTGCCGTGCAGCGTCAGCGTGTTGGGGCCACCGCCGCGGGGATTGACTACGGTACGAACATCGGTCGTACCATTGGTCACGATCAGTCCGTCGACGCCGGCGCCACCGTCGAGCGTTCCGCTGATGGTCCCGTCGGCTTCAAGAATGAAGGCGTCGCGACCCGCGCCACCCGTGAGGTTCTCGAACCCAGCGAAGCTGACGAGTCCGAAAATCTCCCCGGCATTGACGTCGGTAATGTGCCAGATCGTGTCCGTCACTGGACCGATCAAGGTATCGACTGCCGCGCCGCCAATCACGTCGTTGAAGCGCAGCGCGCCGCCAGTGCCGGTCGCCGTGTTGCTGCCCAGATTGACCGTCACCTCAGTCTGGTAGGCGGAATAATCGAGGCTGTTGTCGCCCAGGCCGCCATCCAGCGTGCCGCTGATCGCTGCGCCGTCTTCGAAGACGAAGGTGTCGATGCCGGCACCGCCGGTCAGGTTTTCGACCAGCGTGAAGCTGATGTTCGAATTCAGCGTGCCGGCATTGGCGCCGGTGACGTTCCACGAGTTGTCGGAGTCCTCGGCGAGGATCGTGTCACTGCCGTCCCCGCCCGACACATCGACCTGCAGCGTGACGTCGATAAACCTGAAAGTATCGTTGCCGCCCAGGCCGTTGACGACGATGCTGGTGACGCTCTGGTAGGTCTCGGGAGCGCTTTCTCCAACGGTGATTCGAACGTCGTACCCGGCGTCGAGATTCGCGCCGAGCTGCTCCACGATTACATTGTCTGCGGTCTCAGTGAGATTCGTCGTGAGGACGCCGGACGCGACGCTCGCCCAGGGCGAACCCGAGAGCAGGATGCGCTGCTCGAGCATCTCGAACAGCACCTTGCGGCGGAACGGCGGCTGCGACGCCAGATGACGGATTGGCGCGCGGCGGCTCTTAGCCCGGTTCGGCCACGCAAGGCTCAACGATCTCAGCGCGGTACGCGCTTCACGCCAATAGTCGGCGATCGCTTTTGCGGTTGCGCGCACGCCAGCTTATTCCGTCGGCAGCCGGTATGCCTTCTCGCCGCGGAATTCTAACTCACTGTTGTTAAATGGTTTTCTATCCACAATTGCGTCCTCTGCCTGCAACGCGGGGCGCGTCTCTGATTGGCAAATGATTCCAGGTCAGACTAAACCTAGGCAACGTGAAAGCTTTCAGGGAGCTTACAGGATGCCCATGGTATCGCAACTGATTTCTATTCCGCAAAGCACCATCTCGGCGCTTTGCGTCAGCGTTCCGGCCACCTTCCAGTCAGGACCCAGCGGTTTTGCTGGGCTGGGAATGGCTCCGCCGCCGGGCAACTGGCCGGCGTGGCCGATCGACTCACTTCGTGACGGACGGCATCGGCTTCGTGACGCCGACTGGCTTTGGACTCCCCGCCGCATCACCGAAATCGACCTGGCAGCGCACGCCGGCAGGTATGTTTCCCTGCGGATTGCGCAGTTCCAGCCGCACGCCGAAAGTGCCGCTCGCGGCATCGAGCACGCGATCGACGACGATAACGCGCGCGCTGTGACGCCCGCCCACCGAATCGGGCATCACGATCGCGCTCGCGCCGGTCCTGATCTTTCCGTACATCTCGAGCGGCAGCACCACTTCGACGCGCAGCGGATCGATCTGCGCGACCTTCAGTATCGGTTTGCGCCCGGAGCCCGACTCGGCGAGATCTCCCGGATTGAGCAGGCGCTCGGTGACGACGCCGGCGAACGGGCTTGCGAGTTGGCGCAGCCTGAGTTGTTCCAGAGCGCGCCGGTACTCCAGGTGCGCCAGGTCGCGACTCTCCATCGCGTCCTTCAACTCCGACTCCGCGAGGCGCCTTTCGGTGTCCGCCTCCTCCGTCGCCTGCGCAGAGATGAAGTTGTCGCTCTGCAGCTTTTGCGCCCGCTGCGACTTGCCCTGCGCATAGGCGAGGCGGTTCTTCGCGGATTCGATCCGGCCCAGCATTTCGGCGCGAAACTTCGCCGCGTTCGCCGCCGAGCGCTCGACATCCGACTCGAGCTCGACGAGGACCTGGCCCCTGCGCAGCGAGTCGCCGCGTTGCACGTGCACTTTCTCGATCACGCCCTCGACCGGGCTGCGGATCTCGACCACCTGGTTGGGTTCGGTGAGGCACTCGAAGCTGCGAGCCTGCGCCGGCGCGGCGGCCGCCAGCAGCGAGATCAGCGCCAGAATGCGTCCCGGGTAAGCAGAATTCATTGCGATCGCCTCGCTCCCTTTACTCGTGCCGCCCGGAGAACGCGAGTAGCTTCTCCAGGCGCTGGTCTTCCTTCAGATTGGCGCTGCGGATGCCCGCGTTGCGCCGCTCGGCTGCCGCCTGCGCGCTGCGCCGCAGCGCGCCGAGCGCCCACCGGGGCATTATGCCCGCCGTGCCGCTGCCGCGCCGAAACAGCGCGCAGAGCGCAGGCGCAAACGTGCGGAACAGTTCGTCGTCCAGCGAAACCATCGCGGCGCAGCTGCCGGGGTCGCCCTGCCGGCCGCATCGGCCGAAGAGCTGCCGGTCGATGCGGCGCGATTCGTGGCACTCGGTGAGGATCACTAGCAGCCCGCCGCGCTCCGCCACGCCGGGGGCGAGCCGGATGTCGGTGCCACGACCGGCCATGTTGGTCGCCACGGTCACGCGCCCCGGCTGACCGGCAGCGGCGATGATATCCGCCTCCTCCCGATCCTGCTTGGCGTTGAGCAAAGCATGCACCACGTCGAGCTCGCGCAGCATGCGGCTCAACGTCTCCGAAGCTTTCACGGAACGCGTGCCGATCAATACCGGGCGACCGTCGTCACGCGCAAAGCGCGCCGCAAGTTGCGCCACCGCGCGCCACTTGTCGTTCTCGGTGCGAAACAGCGTGCCCGGCAGGATGCGGCGCCGCGACGGCCGGTTCAACGGCATACGAACGACGCGCAGGCCGAACACCGACCAGAGCTCGGGCGCGACTTCACGCGCCGTTCCCGACATTCCTGCGAGCCTCAGGTAGCGGCGAAACAGACGCTGATAGGTGATCCGGGCGACAGTGTCGTTGCGTGGCGTCAGCTCGCACTGCTCCTTCGCTTCGATCAACTGGTGCAGCCCGCGCTCCCACGAGCGGTCGGGCATGATGCGGCCGGTGAATTCATCGACGATCTGCACCTTGCCCTCGGTGACGACGTAATGCTGGTCGCGATGGAAGAGCGACAGGGCGCTGAGCGCCTGCGTGATCAGTTCCTCCCGCGCGCGCGTCGAGGTCCAGACCCCCGTGAGCTGCTCGGCGCGTTGCGCAATGCGTTCTTTCCCGGCCTGCGTGAAGCGAATCATCCGATGGCGATCCTCGATCACGAAATCGGCGGGCGAGGCGAGCGCGCGCGCGATCTCGAGCGCCTGCCCGCAAAGTTCCCGCTCGTCGGCGGCCTCGCCCGTCGATGCCAGAAGCAGCGGGGTCCGTGCCTCGTCGATGAGAACGCTGTCGGCCTCGTCGACGATTCCGAAGTGAAGGCCTCTCAACACCAGGCGCGCGGCGCGCGGCGGCTCGCCGCGCAGTTTTTCGAGCGCGAGATGCAGCCGGCTGCCGCGGCTCAGCAGCACGGTGCGGTCGCGGAGGTAGTCGAACGCGAGCTCCTTGTTGCTGCAGTAGGTCACGTCGCAGGAGTAAGCCGCGCGGCGCGCCTCCGGGGCCCTGCCCTGCACCACAACGCCTACGGAAAGTCCGAGAAACGCATAGATCGGACCCATCGTTTCGGCGTCGCGGCCGGCCAGGTAGTCGTTCACCGTGATGACGTGCACCGGGATTCCCGCCATGGCGCCGACACAGGCCGCGAGCGCCGCGGTGAGCGTCTTGCCCTCGCCGGTCTGCATTTCGATCAGCGTGCCTTGCAGCAGCGCCCAGGCGCCCATCATCTGCACATCGAAGGGCCGCTGTCCCACCGTGCGGTCCGCGACCTCTCTCACGAGGGCGAAGCACTCGGCGACCGGTTCGGGGACGAAACCGCGACGCCGCAACGCCGCGCGCAGCCGCAGCGCGCGTTCGCGCAGTTCCGCGTCGTCCGCTTGGCCGAGTACATCGCCGTTCAGCTCGGCCAAACCAACCACGCGGCGCAGGCGTGCCGCCGGATCGACTGCGCGGTCGAGCACCGGACGCACGATTCGCGACAGCAGCCAGCCCGCAGCGCGATCGTGCCAGCGTTCCTGCTCTTCGGCGCGTTCGGCATAGGCGGATCCGGCATCGCGCGCGCCGGGTGCCAGAGCGGCGAGCCTAGACATTGAAGCGCGCCAGGAACAGCTGGCGAATGCGGCGGTACCACTGGCTCGCAAGCGGTTCCGGCGCGTGCTCGAAGCGCACGAAGACCCGACCACCATACAGCAGGTGCGGCGGCCGCTCCTGCTCCAGTGCGATGTCGAGCTGAAACAGCCGCTCGAGCGCCTTGGTTCCACTCGCATCGCGCGGATCCACCGAGATGCTGCCACCGCCTTCCGTAGCGAGCGCGCGGCTCGGCAGCTGATCGGCGCCCCCCGGCACGTGCCGCATCACCGTTCCGACGATGACCTCGCCGATGCGCTCGGCGCTGCGTACCTCGACTCGTCTCGTGGCGAGCCGGACCACGTCCACCTGACCCTGCCGGATGACGACGCGCACAAGCGGGCGCTGCGCCTCGATCACGTAGCCAAGCAGTTCGCCCTTGCGCACGAACCGTCCCGGCAGGTCCTGCGGATGCGCCACGACCAGCGTGCCCTCCTGCGGGCTCCGCACCACCAGTTCCGCGGCGCGCTCGCGCAGGCGCTCGCGTTTCGCACGCTCGCCCTCGAGCTGTTCCCGCACGATTTCGGCCTTGACACGGTCGGCGACGAACTGATACGTGTAGACCGCCTCCAGTTCCGCGACCTTGCCTTCGCTCAACCGGATCTGCGCCTGCAGCGTCGGATCGACCGTGTCGATGAGGGCCGTGCCCTGCGTCACCCGCGTTCCCGGCTCGACGAGGAACTCGCGCACGAAACCGTCCGTTCCCGCACGCACGATCGCCTGCTCGGGCAGCCAGGTGATCCCCTCGGCCTGGGTGCGAAACGGCACCGGCACCAGGAACACCAGCACGGACAACGCCACGAGCGCGGCGGTACTGACCGCGACGACGCGGCGTCGCTGGTGCATCAGCGCGGCGCCGAACAGCACCCGGCCCGCGGCCTTCGCCACCGGCAGCACGATCATGGTGACCGTCGCCCAGATCGCCAGCAGCACGCCAATGACGAAGAACTCTCCTGCGATGAACAACACGATCGCCACCACCACGACCAGGCGGTAGATGAACGCGGCAATCGCGTAGCACACGAACCAGATTTTCTCGCCGCCGGTGGCGTGCGGCGCCTGGGCCTCGCGCGCGCCGAACGCGTAGCGCTCGACGAGGTAGCCCAGGTAGCGTAGCGAGCGGCTGGCGAGATTCGGGATCTCGGTGAGGTCGGCGAGAATGTAGTACGCGTCGAATCGAAGCAGCGGGTTGCCGTTGAATACCAAGGCGGAGACGCTCGCGATCACCATGACGTCGAAGGTGATCGCGCGCGCGAGGCCAGGCTCGGCGAGCAGCCAGAGGTAGAACGCAAGCGCCGCGATGAAGACCTCGACCCCCATGCCCGCGGCGCCCACCAGCGCGCGCTGCCAGCGGCTGCGAAACACCGATGCGCTGGACGCGTCCACATAGGGCACCGGCATGAGCACGAGCAGCATGAGGCCCATGTCGTGTACCTCACCGCCGCCGGCCTTCGCGGCGACGCCGTGGCCGAGTTCGTGCAGCGCCTTGATGACCGGAAACAGCAGCGCCAGCAGGACGAGATTGTCGGCCGCGAGGATCCGGTCGCCCAGGTTGCCGGTCAGGTCGGCCCAATGCGCAGGCACCAGAACCAGCGCCGGCAACACCACGGCGAGCCACACCAAGGCGCCCCAGAAACCCCAAAGCGGGCGCACGTACGGCATCAGTCGGTCGAGGAAGCGGTCCGGGTCGATCAATGGAATTCGCACCGCCATGGGATTCTGCCAACTCCGCCGCGCTTTGGCACGCTCCGTACGCTCGCCGCGCTCGAACACTTCGGCGACATCCGGCGAGACGTCGCTCCGGAGCATGTCCGCGGAGTGCAACTGGCCGAGCACCTGGATCATCTCGTCCTGCGTCGGCGCGGCATCTTTCATCCTGCGGTTGGCGATCTCCCAGATCTCGGCGACAGTGCGCCGGCCATCCATGGCTGCAATGACCAGGTGCGCCGACGGCGAGAAGCGGTGCGTGTGTCCGCTCACCGGATCCTGCAGCAGATACCAGACCTCGCCGCGGTAGCGGTGCCGGTGCAGCCGCGCATGGGAACGGAGTTGCGGGCGAACGCCGGCCACCCGGTACCACGACGCACTCAGAAGTGGCGCGGCCATGCCCGGCTCAAGGCATCCAGTTCCAGAAGCTGAGGCGGATCCAGTCCGTGAGCGGGTGCGTCCAGATCCACAGCAGCCTGCGCTCGCCGGCGTCGATCTTGCCGACACCCTCCATCCCCGGGCGCAGTCTCTCGACTGAACTTTCCATGCGCGCTTCGACGCGGAAGAAATTGCGCCCTTCCTCCGCGACCGACACGGGCGTGATCTGCTTGACCGCGAACGGCAGGGGGGGCCCCGGGGTGCCCCAGGGCGCCCGCGCGCCCCGCCGGCCCCCCGCGCTATAGCCGCCACCGGCCCCGTCCCCCCCGCAGCTGGCCCCGGGGGGC
>Ga0080064_1004499_pt1 | contig 17750 bp, 16 predicted proteins | sample Subgrocontami54m_FD_69260 | JGI IMG/M metagenome (GOLD analysis project Ga0080064, IMG submission 69260) | Subsurface groundwater microbial communities from S. Glens Falls, New York, USA - GMW46 contaminated, 5.4 m (SPADES assembly) (version 2) ...
GAACCGCTCGATCGTCATGGCGTCATCCTACTTCCCGTCCCCTCCATGGGTCGTTCGCGAATCCGCGCGAGGGGATAGTTCTAGTTGACGGCCGTTGTGTCAGCGTTATGACCAACAGTACCCCCGCCAAGGGTCCTGCTTGACTCCAGGCCTTGTCCCAGCTTCTAGGAGTCGGTCCGACGGTCCGTTTCGACGGAGGCTGGCGCGGGGTAGAGCTGGGAGGACATCGGCGCAAATGGGCGGCGGCTGAAGATCGCCTCGACCGGGAGGCCGAAGTACTCGGCCGCTCGGAGGGCCAGATCGAGGCTCGGGTTGTACTCGCTCCGCTCGAGGTAGCCGATCGTCTGGTAGTTCACCCCCAGGGCCTCGGCGAGGTCCTGGCGGGACAATCCGCGTTCGGCGCGGAGCACCGCCAGGCGGTTGTAGAGGACGGGTTCGACCCGTTCGGATGGTCGAGCCATCAGACGTCGGCCGGAGCGTCGGGCTCGATCCAGGCGAGGGTGGCCGCGGGCAGAATTGGGAGCAGGACGCCGACCGACAGCGCCGCCGCGCTGACGATCGTGGCGTCCAGGCTGACCGTCCGCCCGAAGCCGAGGACCGCGATGGCGGCCACGGCGACGACCGCGACCACCAGCACGGCGAGAACCTGGTAGCTCAGGATCCACGCCCGGTCGCGCAACTGGCGCTCTCGTTCGTCGAGGCGCGCATCGCGCAGGTCGGCCCGGTCGCGGATGTAGCGGTACAGCACGAGCGAGCCGACGACCGTGAGCCCGATCAGGACGAAGGTGACTGGACCCCAAAGGATGCTGGGCACCGAGGTGTTCAGCCAGAACGACGACCAGGCGTACATGCCAGGCAGACCCAGGAGCGTCGCCGCGGCGACCACTCGGCGCGTCTTGCGGGACAGGCGGTCGATCCGCCGCTCGAGAGGCTGGGCTGGCCGGCGAGTCATTTCAGGTACCCTCAGTTGAATGTGTGTTGGTGACACGAAACATAGTACAGATACAACAGAATGTCAAGCTGTACGGCGCACATCACTCGTGCAGCGACCACGATCTAACCTTCTTGGCGCCGCCGGTCGATCAGGGTCCGTAGAGCCAGTCGGTGAAGCCGAGGTTCTTGCCAAAGCTCGTCGGGGTGATCGTCGGGAACGCGGTGCCGTAGGCGTGGTTCAACAACCATGGCTGCCACGTGTCGTCGCCGATGGCCGGCCATCCCGCCCGCAGGTAGAGGAAGTCCGCCGCCCGCCGAAGCGCGTTGTCGCTCCACGTCCAGGCCGGATAGCCAGCCCGGGTCAGGATCTCGGCCTGGGCGGTCGCCCCCTGCAGTCCTTCCCACGAGTAGACCGTGTAGATCGGCGGCCACTGGAACGCCCCGCCGCGTCGAATGTCCGCTGGAGTCGATCCGCCGATGTCGATCCCCGCCTTCAGGCAACCGGTTGGGTTCACGCCGACCGGATTTGCGGGATCGCACTGCCAGGTCAGTTCCTTGTACACGAACCCCGTGTATGCCGAGCGATCGCCGAGCCAGCCCCTGAACACCTGGGCGGTCCGGGCAAGCTCGGCCGGATCGCCGAGATAGATGGCGATTGCCGCTCGAGCGTCTCCGGCGTGGAGACCCCAGTTGTTCGGTCGCTCCTCGTCGGTCTGGACCAGGCTGGCCCCGTCGGACATCACCTTGGTCAGAAGCGCCCGGAGCCAGGGCCGGAAGGTGAGGCTGTCGAAGACCGGATCGGCATGGGTCAGGTCGATCAGGTCCGCCGAGAAGATGTAGGCGGGCAGATTACGGGCGAGCTCGAGCGATCGGGCGCCGGCCTCCGTGCCGACCGCGGTCTTGAGGTTGGCGATCGCTCGGGTCCGATACGTCTCGTCGCCGGTCCGGGCGAAGACGAGCGCATCGGCCAGGGTTCGGAGGTCGTGGGGCGAGGCGAGATCGGCGATGTTGGCCGGTCCTGGTGGCGTGTCAGCGGCCAGCTTCATCGCGTCCCAGGCGGGACCGGACGTCGGCAACCGGGCGAGCTCGGCCGCTGAGGTCAAGATGCCGGTGTTGACGAAGTCCGGAGTTGAAGTAGGTGTCGGCGTCGGCGTCGGTGTCGGTGTCGGCGTCGGCGTCGGTGTCGGCGTCGGTGTCGGTGTCGGCAGCGGCACCGCGTCGACCACCAGCGACTGGCTGGCCTGGCTCGAGCCAAGGTCGTTGCTTGCCGTGAGCGTCACCAGGTAGGTGCCCGACTGCGCATAGGTGTGGATCGGGCTCGGGTTGGGGTCGGGCGGCGAGGCGTCACCGAAGTCCCAGGTCCACGCGGTCGGGGGGCCTGTCGACGCGTCACTGAACGCCACGTCGAGGGTCCCCAATGTCTGGGCCGCACTGAACCACGCGACGGGGACATCCGGCGTCGGCGTGGCCGTCGGTGTGGCCGTCGGGGTGGGGGTCGGCGTAGGCGTGGCGGTCGGGGTGGCCGTCGGCGTGGCGGTTGGCGTAGATGTCGCTGTTGGCGTCGGGGCCGCGCCGTTTGTGGTGACGACCAGCTGGGGTGGGTTCGTGCCCTCGCGGCTGGAGAAGATGGCCGAGTTCGTACTCGAGCTCGTCAAGCCCAGGCTGAAGGTGCCGTTGCCAGCGACGGCCGTCGGGTTGATCGGGATCTCGACCCACGACCCGACGACGGCCGCCCCGCCGGTGCCGAGTGAGCCACCGAGCGCCGGGGCGGTCTTCCAGGCGATCGTGGTCTCGCTCCAACCGCTGCTCGTACTGAACGCCTGTCCACCCACCGGGCTGGCGTCGGTAACGAAGAGGCGCAGCTTCGCCGCGCTGGTGGCCCCGCTCAGACCGGCGACCGTGAACGTCAGGTAGGTCCGGTACTCGGGCGTCGGGGCCCGGATCTGGAGGGTCTTGAGCGTCCCGTAGTTCGAGGTCAGGTTCGACGACTTGACCAGGGCGTCGGCGACCGGCACGAAGGTCAAGGTGACCGGTGCCGCGACCGCGGTTCCGGCCGCGCCCGGGAAGGCCACGATGGCGATCGCGACCAGCGAGGCCAGGATCGCCGCAACCCCAGGCGACGTGCTCCTCGCTCGGGGCGGACGGGTCGATCCGGATCGAGTCGGTCGGACCTCGCCAGAAACGAGGCTCGGGCCGGGGCGATCCGCCTGGGTCGGCTGCACCCTCACGCGCGCCCTCCTCGCCGGCGGCGCGGTGCGAACGGAGCCGGCGCTTCGATCTGGGGGCTCACCCTACCACCGGCCCAGCATCGCGACAAGGAAGCCCACCTGCGGTACCTCTAGATTCAACCAACCAGGATTGGCCGCCCAAGCGGCACACTGTGGGTCGATGAGGGAATGAACCAGGAGGTTCTCGAATGGCCTATGACTTCGAGGTTTCGGACGTCCTGCCTGGATCGCCGCAGGCGATCTACGAAGCGTGGATGTCGACCGCTGGGCACACTGCGATGACCGGCGCCGAGGCCGAGGTCGATGCTCGCCCCGGCGGCGATTTCTCCGCCTGGGATGGCTACATCACGGGCCGAACCGTCGCCCTCGGGCCGGGCCGACGGATCGTCCAGACCTGGCGGACCTCCGAATTCTCGGCCGACGACGGGGACTCCCAGATCGAAGTCATCCTCGAGCCCGTCGAGGGTGGGTCAATGATCACGATCCGGCACACCAACGTTCCGGCCGGGCAAGTCGGGTACGAGGAGGGTGGCTGGAAGGAGAGCTACTTCGACCCGATGCGGGAATACTTCGCCCGGAGGGACGAGGGATGAAGCATGAGCTCGGCGCACGAAAACAGATCGGTCTGGTGGCCCACGACAACAAGAAGCTCGACCTGGTCGAATGGGCCCAGTTCAACCGGGCGCTCCTGGCCCAGCATGACCTCATCGCGACCGGGACCACCGGGTCGATCCTCGAGCACGAGCTTGGCCTGCCCGTTCGCCAGCTCCAGTCGGGACCGCTTGGTGGCGACCTCCAGATCGGGGCGATGATCGCCGAGGGCCAGATCGACTTCCTGGTCTTCTTCTGGGATCCCCTCGAGCCGCAGCCCCATGACCCGGACGTCAAGGCGCTCCTCCGGATCGCCGTGGTCTGGAACATCCCTGCGGCCAGCAACCGGGCCACCGCCGACTTCATGATCTCCTCGCCGCTGATGACCGGTTCCTACGAGCGCCAGCTCCCCGACTACACGACCCATCTCACCCGGCCGATGCCGACCGACCCAGCGTCCTGACCAGGTCGACGAGCCGAGTCGACCGGCCGGGACCTGACGCCAAGCCTCAGCCGAGCAGGAGCCGGAAGGTGACCCAGTTCTGGGCCAGGTCGTAGACCGCAACCCCGATCAGGAGCAGGCCACCGATCCGCTCGATGGCCCGACCGTGTCGGGTGGTCAGACCGGTCAGCCGGCGCTGGAGCGGGTCTGACAGGAGCGACAAAACGAGGAGCGGCAGGCCGAGTCCGAGTCCGAACCAGAGGAACACCCACAGCCCCGCCCAGGCCTCGCCCACGGTCACCGACACCGCGAAGATGGCGACCACGAGCGGTCCGCAGCAGGGCAGCGCGATCGGGCCGTAGAGCAGGCCATAGATGTACGCCTCGACGAGCGGGCGCCGCGTCCCGCCGATCCGGATCCCGGGCAGGCGCTTGAACGGGTTCCGGCCGGCCAGCAGCGCCAGGCCCATGAGGAGGATCGCGCCGTCGGCGATCGGCAGGAGCACGGTGAGCGCCCGACCGATCGAGATCGACAGCGCGGCGATGACGGCGCCGAGAGCGAGCATCATCGTGAGGACGCCGGCCAGGACCGCGAACCCAAGCAGCCGGCGGGTCGCACCCGATGTCGGCCCGGAGCGCCCGCTGAGATAGGCCAGGAAGCCCGGATAGAGCGGCAGGACGCACGGGCTCGTGGTCGCCAGCAGTCCGATCGAGAGGGCGGTGAGCGCCGACTCCACCGCGCTCAGTTGCCCAGGAGCGGAGCGACCACGGTCCGCAGGCTGTCCGCGGTCTTGAGGCCGTATGGCAGGCCGTAGACGCCGCCGTTTCGGTCGATGAGGAGCATCGGCGAGGCCGGTGGGTTCAGGTACTCCGCGCTGTACTCGTTGCCCAGCGCCCGGGCCATCAGGATCGGAGCGACCGCGATGTACCAGTCGTAGCCCAGGATCTCGGCATACTCCTTGAGCGAGGCTGAATCCTCTTCCATGTCCACGTCGAGGCTGATCGACACCAGGTCAGCCCGGTAACCCAGGAGGGCCCGCAGCTTCTGGACCTCGGCCTGTTGCTCGCGGCAGGTCGGACACCACTCCGCCATCGTCTCGATGAGGACCACCTTGCCGGCGAAGTCGCCGACCGTGAACGAGCGACCGGTCCGGACGTCGATCAGGATCAGGTCGAACCAGTCCGGGCGGGGTGATGTGGAGGATGGCGCGGCCGTCGCCGCGACGCCAGGCGCCGTCGGCCCGATCGCTGGTGAAGCGATTGGCGCCTGCGAGACCTGGCAGCCGACGAGCGTCACCAACGCGGTCAGGACGGCGATCGGGCGAGCTCGGGACCGCCAACCACGCGGTCGACTGGAGCGACGACTGGCCTCACCCCGCCCGGAGGAGGAGTTCCCGGAGCGGGGTGAGGCCGTCGTCATGGAGAGGCATGGGTGGCTGCCGTGGCCGTAGGCGTTGGGGCGCGGTCCCTGGCGAGAACCTGGAGTCGGAGCGCCTTGAGGGTTTTCATCACCGGGTTCTGGCCCCGGCCAAACAGGTCGTGGAGGCGCAGGTACTCGCGGTACAGGCGGTCGTAGGTCGCCGAGTCCTCGGCCGACGGCTCGTAGGTCTCGGGACGGAGATGGGCCATCCGCTCGGCCGCCTGCTCGATCGTGGCGTAGCCGCCGCGCGCCTCACCGGCGGCCAGGGCGCCGAACATCGCCGCGCCAAGGGCCGGCGTCTGCGACGAGGCCGCGACCCGGATCTGCCGGCCAGTGACGTCGGCAAAGATCTGCATCATCAAGCGGTTCCGATCGGGCAATCCGCCGCAGGCCACGATCCGATCGACCGGGACGCCGCCCGCCGCCAGCGCGTCGACGATCACCCGGGTTCCGAATGCGGTCGCCTCGATGAGGGCCCGGTAGATGTCGTGCGCCTCGGTGGCCAGGGTCTGCCCGACGATCAGACCGGACAGGTCGGCGTCGACGAGCACCGAGCGGTTGCCATTCCACCAATCGAGCGCCAGGAGCCCCGTCTCGCCCGGGCGGAGGCTGGCCGCGGCCTCCTCGAGGACCTCGTGGATTCCGATCCCGCGGGCGCGTGCGTCATCGTGGTAGCGCTCCGGCACGCCATGCTCGACGAACCAGCCGAACAGATCGCCGACGGCCGCCTGGCCCGCTTCGTACCCGTACCGGCCCGGGATGACGCCATCGAGAACGACGCCGCACATCCCGTCGATGTCCGGTGCCGTGTCGGACAGCACGATGTGGCAGATGCTCGTGCCCATGATCGCCACCAGCGTGCCCGGTCGGGTCACGGTCACCGCCGGGACCGAGACATGGGCATCGACGTTGGCGACCGCGACCGCCGTCCCCTGGAGGAGCCCGGTCCAGCCCGCGGCGCGGGCCGACAACCCGCCGGCTCGTTCGCCCAGGCGGCTGATCGATCGGGACATCTTGTCGTCGACCACGGACTCGAAGCGGGGATCGAGGGCGGCAAAGAAGGCGGGTTCCGGGAAGCCCTCGGCCGCCGACCAGATGGCCTTGTAGCCAGCGGTGCAATTGTTCCGCGACTCGACGCCGGTCAGCATCCAGACGAGCCAGTCGGAGGCCTCGACGAGGCGCTCCGCGGCGTCGTAGACCTGGGGCGCCTCGCGCAGGATCTGGAGGGCCTTGGGGAAGAACCACTCCGCCGAGATCTTGCCGCCGTACCGGTCGAGCCAGGGCACCCCGAGTTCGCGGGCGACCCGGTTCACCTCGTCCGCCTCGGGCTGGGCGGCATGGTGCTTCCAGAGCTTGACCCAGGCGTGCGGCTCGCGGCGATAGGCCTCGATCGAGCACAGCGGAGTCCCGTCGGCGGTGGTCGGGAGCATCGTGCAGGCGGTGAAATCGATCCCGACCCCGATCACGGATGCGGGATCGACCTCGGCCCGGGCGAGCGCCCTGGGCACGGCCAGCCGAAGCGTCTCGAGGTAGTCGTTGGGATCCTGGAGGGCCCAATCCGGTTCGAGCGTGACATCGGCGTCGGGCGCCGGCAGGCGCTCATCGATCACGCCGTTGCGGTACTGGTGGACCTCGACCGCGAGCTCGCTCCCATCGGCCACATCGACGATCACGACCCGAGCCGACTCCGTCCCGAAGTCGAGCCCGACGGCATAGTGCGGACGGTCGGCGGGCCCGCTCATCGGGCGGCCGCGCGATCGACGACGGGCGCGATCATCGCCGCTTCTGTCCGTAGTAGGCGTCGGGACCGTGCTTGCGCCGGAAGTGGCGCTCGAGAAGGTAGTCGGGGATCGGCCCGACGCCCGGTTCGAGGGCGATCGTCTGGCTGGCCATCGCGGCCACGGTTTCGAGCGCGATCGCATTGTCCGCCGCGGCGCCGCTGTCCGGGCCCCAGGTGAACGGCCCGTGGGCGGCCACCAGGATGGCCGGCATCTCGGCAGCGCTGAGTCGCGCACCATCGAGCGTCTCGACGATGACATCGCCGGTCGCCGCCTCGTACTCGCCGGCCACCTCGGGCTCGCGCATCGGTCGGGTCACCGGGACCGGGCCATGGAAATGATCGGCATGGGTTGTGCCCAGGGCGGGGAGCGCTCGGCCCGCCTGCGCCCAGGCCACGGCGGCCGTCGAATGGGTGTGGACCACGCCGCCGATCTCGCGGTAGCGCCGGTACAGGGCGAGGTGGGTTGGCGTGTCGCTCGACGGGCGCAGCTCGCCGGCGACCACCCGCCCGTCGTCGAGGGCGACGGCCACCAGGTCTTCCGGACGGAGCTCGTCGTAGGGCACACCGCTCGGCTTGATCACGATCAGTCCGGCCGCCCGGTCCACTCCGCTCGCGTTGCCAAAGGCGAGGGTCACGAGCCCGGCTCGGACGATCGTCTGGTTGGCCAACCAGACAGCCTCGCGCAGCTCCGTCAGCGGTGGCACGCTCACTTCCAAGGTTCCCCTCGATGCCATCGTTTCGGATCGTGCACGAGCGTCAGATCCCCCTGCTGAGGTGATGGTACGCGGCATTCCAGCGGATTTCATTGCGGAAGGCGGGGACGCGGGTGTCCTGGTCGATGAGCAGGAATTCGATCCCGGCCATCTCGGCGAAATCGGCCAGCGGCTCCGGATCCAGGGCTCGGGTCAGCACCGTGTGATGGGCCCCGCCGGCGATCAGCCACGCCTCGACGGCGCTGCGCAGGGCAGGACGTGGCTTCCAGACCGCGCGGGCGACCGGCAGGCGAGGAAGAGCCCGCTCCGCCTCGACGATGTCGATGACGTTGGCGACGATCCGGAACCGGTCGCCGAGATCGGTCATACCGGCCACGAAGGCCGCTCCCGGAGCCGTGTCGAAGACGAGCCGGACCGGATCCGAGCGGCCGCCGATCGACAGCGGATGGATCTCGCAGCTCGGCCGCCCGGCCGCGATCGACGGACACACCTCGAGCATGTGGGCGCCGAGTACCTTCGGCCCGGCCGGATCGAGATCGTAGGTGTAGTCCTCCATGAACGACGTTCCGCCGGGCAGCCCGGTCGCCATCACCTTGACCAGCCGGACGAGGGCGGCCGTCTTCCAGTCGCCCTCGGCGCCGAACCCATAGCCATCGGCCATCAGACGCTGGGCCGCGATGCCCGGCAGCTGCCGGAGGTCGCCAAGGTCCTCGAACGTGTCGGTGAACGCCCAGAAGCCACCCGCTTCGAGGAACGAGCGGAGACCCGCCTCGATCCGCGCCGCCTCGCGCAACTCGGCGCGCCGAGCGCCGGTCGGCCCGAGCTCGGGCGCCAGGTCGTAGTCCCGGGCGTACGCCGCGACGAGCTCATCGATCGACCCATCCGGCACGGCCCGCACCGCGTCGGTGAGTTCGGTCACGCCGAACCCGTTGACCGACACGCCGAGCCGGATCTCGGCTTCGACCTTGTCACCCTCGGTGTCGGCGACGTGGCGCATCGTGTCGCCGAAGCGGGCGATCCGCAGGTGGTGCGCCTCACGCCAGGCGCAGGCCGCCCGGGTCCAGGCGGCGATCCGGGCCACGACATAGGGGTCCTGCCAATGCCCGACCACGGTCTTGCGGGCGACCCGCAGGCGGGTCTCGATGAAGCCGAACTCGCGGTCGCCGTGGGCGGCCTGGTTGAGGTTCATGAAGTCCATGTCGATCTCGGCCCAGGGGAGATCGCGGTTGAACTGGGTGTGGAGATGCAGGAGCGGCTTCTGGAGCGCCTTGAGACCGGCGATCCACATCCGGGCCGGCGAGAAGGTGTGCATCCACAGGATGACCCCGACGCAATGGTCCGACGCGTTGGCCTCGCGACAGGTCGCAGCGATGCTCTCGGACGACGTCACGACCGGTCGATGGACGATCCGGACCGGGATATCTTGCGCTCCGTCGAGGCCGGCCACGACCAGGGCCGAGTTCGCGGCGACCTGGCGGAGGGTCGCATCGCCATACATCTCCTGACTGCCGGTCACGAACCAGACTTCGAACTCGCCGAGCGGTTTCATCGGGTCTCTCTCATTTGTCCGTGATGTCGAGGGCATGGCTCACGAAGGTCTTCTGCTGCTTCGACTCGACCATCACCAGCAGGTACAGGCCGTGGACGTCGGGCGGAACCGTGGCTGTCGTCTTCCATTCGGCCGACTGGCCGGCCGGGGTGATCGGCGTGTCGGCCAGATGCGGGCTCTCGTAGCGACCGTAGACGATCCCGTCCGCGCCGATCACCGGCGGGATCCCGATGTGGACGTAGCTCGGATAGGCCGTCGGATTGTCGGTGTGCCAGCTGAGCTCGAGGGTATCCGCGGTTCGGGTGACCGCGGTCAGCGTGAGGCGGCACTGGTTGATCGCCCCGATCGGGGCATCTGCTTTCGCGACCAGCCCGGTCACCTGCTCGGCGACGGGGTAGGTCAGGTCCTTGGCCAGTGCGTCGAGCGGGACCTCGAGGGTCCCCGGCCTCGGCGTCCCCGGCGTGTAGTAGTTGAAGTCGCCGGTGTCATAGGTGTAGTCGATCGACAGCTTCTGGCCGGCCGCGGGCGCCGCCCCGACACACTCCACGTACAGCAGCTGGGTCTCGGGTGCGGTCTTCGTCCCGCCGGTGAAACCACGCATCTGGAAACCTGGTGGAAGGCGCGTCCCGCCGGTCCCCACGAATGCGGTCGCACACGGCTTCCTGGTGCCATCGGCGGTGACGAGGTTCACGGCTCCGCTCGCGACGGCCAGCGCGCTCCAGTCGCCGGTGTCGTTGCGGATCGTCAGATCGACGTGGAGACCGTTCGGTCCGGCCTCGACCTTGGTGGTCACGGCCGTCCAGGTGCCCGTGCCCGTCGCCGGGGTCGGGGGCGCCTCCTCGGCCGGGGTGACGATGTAGTCGCAGGCCGCGAGCAGCGACAGGCAGGCCAGAACCGGCACCAAGGCAGCCCGGGCGCGGCGATGGGCTCCCGTCACGGGGTCGATCCGAACTTGGGCAGGATGGCCGATATGCGGCTGGTCACGAGCCAGTACTTCGCCGGCGCGTCCGTGCCGCCATCCACGGCCGCGACGGTCTTCGTCTTGCCGCCCGAGATGACATTTGTGGCGTACCGGTAGCACTGGCCGCACGGCGTGTGGGTGGTCGAGTACATGTCGTCGGTGTACCAGCCGAGTCCCTCGATCGCGGTCAGGAGTCCGGTGACCTCCCCCGGCGCGATCTCGGCGGTGACCTTCCGGGCCCCGTCGTCGCCGACGATCTTGCCGTCGGCATAGATCGCGAACAGTTCGTCGATGCAGGACGACCCACCGTTTCGTTCATAGACGATCACCGCACCGTCCTTCGCCAGGCCGGCGGCCTGGTTGGCCCGGAGGCTCTTGAGTGAGCAGCCCGTGGCTGCCGGCGGGCCGCTCGTGCTGGGGCCCCGGATGGCACCGACGACCTGCACCGCGAGGAAGATCCCGACCACGGCCGCGGCGCCGATGAACACCCGCCGGTCCCGCCAGCGGTTGCGGCGCCGACCGGCTCCGGCTCCACCGACGGGGTCACCCAGTCTGGCCCGCGTCAGCTGGCGGGCATTGAGCGTGGCGAGGAGGCTCTGGACCCCGATGAACACGAGCATCAGTCCACCGATGAAGATGCTGGTCCACCACGAGCTCAGCTGCCCGTTGAACTGGATGAGGCTCTGGATCAGGGCTGTGATGAGGACGCCGAACAGGGAACCGAGCAGGTAGCCCTCGCCGCCGGTGAGGGCGGTCCCGCCGATGACGACGGCGGCGATGACCGTCAGCTCGAAGCCGATTGCAAGCGATCCGTGGCCCCCTCCGACGTAGATGCTGTAGGCGATACCGGCGAGCGCGGAGCAGAACCCGTTGAGCATGTAGACGAGCATCTTGGTCCGGTCGACCTGGAGTCCCATCAGGCGGGCGGACTGCTCGTTGGCTCCGTTGTTGCCGCCGATCGCGTAGACCGTCCGGCCGAACCGCGTGTACTGGGCGATGAACATCCCGATCACCAGGACCACCAGGGCGACGACCACGAGGACCGTGATGAAGTCGCCCTTCTTCGTCACCGGGTCGGCCAGGCCGGGGATGAGGATGCGGGTGCCGGCCAGCAGGCGGTAGAGCGGATGGTGGATGTGGATCTCGAGGTCACTGATGACAAAGGACAGGCCCCGGGCGAACCACAGACCGGCCAGGGTCACGATGAACGGCTGAACCTTCAGATAGGTGATGAAGAAGCCCATGACCGCGCCGAGGCCGATCCCCATCAACAGCATCAGGGGGATCACCAGCCATGGATCCCAGCCGGCCTGGATGAGCGCCGCCGACGTCACGGTCGTGAGGGCCAGGACACCGGCAACCGACAGATCGATCCCCCCCGAGATGATCACGAAGGTCTCGCCGACGACACTGATCAGCAGGAACGGGGTCGTGATGAACAGGTCGAAGAACGCCTGGCCATCGCGCATCGCCGGGAACGACGAGACACCGATCAGGTAGATGGTCGCGAACAGGACGATGGTCGCCGACAGCGGCAGGAACTTGCGGTTGCGCGAGATCAGTGCCCCGGCGGACGGGCTCACGAGGCGGCGGCCTTGCGTCGGATCCGGCTGCCGGCCCCCTGGATGACCGCCTGGACCTGCTGCGAGTAGAGCACGATCACGATGATCACCACGACCGCTTTGACCGCGAGGATCGCGCTGGCGGCGACTCCCACTGCGTACATCGAGGTCGTCGTCGCCTGGATCACCAGGGCGCCGATGATGCTGCCGAGCAGTGAGAACCGACCCCCTGCGCCCAGGAGGGTGCCGCCGATGACGACCGCCAGGATCGCATCGAGCTCGAAGTACAGCCCGATCTGGTTCGCGTCCGAGGTCCGGATGCTCGAGCTGGCGACAAGCGCGGCGACACCCGCGCAGAAGCCGCAGAAGATGTAGGCGAAGAGCTTGACCCGCTGCTCACGGACCCCGCTGTAGAAGCTCGACCGAGCATTGATCCCGACGGACTCGACGAACAAGCCGACCGCCGTTCGGCGGGTGAGCAGCCAGGTGGCCACGAACAGGAGGGCGAGGATGTAGACCGAGAAGGGAAGTCCGAACCAGCCGTTGCCGATGAACGCGTAGGTGTCGTTGAAGATGATGATCTTGATCGCGTTGGTGATGAGCTGGGCGATGCCCCGGCCGGCGATCATCAGGATCAGCGTCGCGACCATCGGCTGGATCCGGAAGTACGCCACGAGCACGCCGTTCCACAGCCCGCACAGCGAGGCGACGACGAGCGGGACCAGGATGACCGCCCACATTGGCGCGAAGCTGTAGTCCGGATCGCTCACCAGCGAAGTGATGTCGCCCGAGAGCTGCAGCCCGATGATCGTCGGGTTGATCATGATGCAGGCCACCGACGCGGCGATCGCCATCACCGCGCCGACCGAAAGGTCCACCCCTCCGGTCGCGATCACCAGGGTCATCCCGATCGCCAGGATCCCCACCGGAACGCTGTTGCGGAGGATGTCGACGAGGCTGCCATAGAGGTGGCCGTCCTTGACGTCCATCGAGAAGAAGCCGGGCACGAACAACAGGTCGAACAGCAGGATCAGGCCGAGCGCGAGGGTCGGCGGGAAGAGCCGGCTCTCGGTGATCCGGGCGCCCTTGGCGGGCATCGAACGGCCGGTCATGCTCCGGTCCCGCCGATCGCGCTCATGATCGCCGTCTCGTCGACCTCGCCAGAGAACTCGGAGCCCTTGGCCCGATCTCGCAGGACGACGATCCGGTGGCTGGTTCTGAGGACCTCGTCGAGTTCCGACGAGATGAACACGCACGACATCCCTTCGTCGGCGAGCGACAGGACGAGCTTCTGGATGTCGGCCTTGGTCCCCACGTCGATCCCGCGGGTCGGCTCGTCGAGGATCAGCAGACGGGGTTCGGTCGCCAGCCAGCGAGCGAGGATGACTTTCTGCTGGTTGCCACCGCTGAGGTTCTTGACCGGCTGCTCGACCGACGGCGTGGCGATGTTCAGGAGGCGGATGTAGCGCTCGGCGATCTCGACCTGCTCGCGTGTGCTCAGGTGGCGGAGCCAGCCCCGGCGCGCCTGTATCGCCAGGACGATGTTCTCGCGCACGGTCAGGTCGGCGAGGATGCCCTCGGCCTTGCGGTCCTCGGGACAGAGCGCGACTCGGCGTTTGATCGACGCGATCGGTGAGGAGCCCACGACCGCCGTGCCGTCCATGGTCAGGGTGCCCTCGGTCGGGCGCTCGATCCCGAACAGGAGCTGGGCCACTTCGGTGCGACCGGATCCCAGCAGTCCCGCCAGGCCGACCACCTCGCCCGCATGGAGGACCAGGTCGAACGGCTTGATGATGCCCGCCGCCCCGAGTCCCTGGGCCTCGAGCAGAGCCTCGCTGCCGATCCGTTGGCTGCTCTCCATCTTGTGACGGACGAGCGCGTCGAGATCGGTGAGGGTGCGCCCGAGCATCAGGCCGATCAGGTTGTGGCGCGGCAGCGCGGCGGTCTCATAGGCCCCGACGAGCCGACCGTTGCGAAGCACGGTCACCCGATCTGAGATCTCGTACACCTGGTCCAGGAAGTGGGTGATGAAGACGATCGCGATCCCGTCCGCGCGGAGCTTGCGCATCACCCCGAACAGCTGCTCGGTCTCGTGAACGGTCAGGCTCGAGGTGGGCTCATCGAGGACGAGGACCTTGGCCGAGGAGATGACGAGGGCTCGGGCGATCGCCGCCATCTGCTGGACCGCAACCGAGTAGGAACCGAGCGGACGGGTCACGTCGATGTCGATGTCAAGGCCGCTCAGGATCTCTCGGGCGCGCCTGTTGACCCGGCCCCAGTCGACCCGGCCCCAGCGCATCGGCTGGCGGCCGATCAGGAGGTTCTCGGCGACCGTCAGGTTCGGGCACAGGTTCACTTCCTGGTAGACCGTGCTGATGCCGAGTTCCTGGGCGTGGAGCGGGGAGCGGATCGTGACCGCCCGGCCGTCGAGGGTGATCGTGCCGCCGTCCGGGCGCTCGACTCCGGTCAGGACCTTGATCAGGGTGGACTTGCCCGCACCGTTCTCGCCGACCAGGGCGTGGATCTCGCCGCGGGCCAGCGAGAAGCTGACCGCATCGAGGGCCTGGACACCCGGGAACGATTTCGCGATGCCGTCCATCACGAGGATGTCGGAGTCACCCGTGGTCATGGCCGACCTCCGGCGTTGGCGGATTGCGTCGAGCGGCGTCCGGCGGCTCGTCGATCATCATGGTGGACGAGATGGGGAGGCGGCGTGGCGGCCGCCTCCCCGATCCGGTGTCCTGGGTGCGGCCTGGGCCACACCGTCTCAAGAACGGCTAGTACTTGCGGGTGGCGAGGATTCCCTTGAGGGCATCGGCGCCCTGGGCGGCGAAGAACTCGCCTTCCTGCGACGGCACCCACTTCGGCAGCGAGGTGTCGCCGTTGACAGCCTTGAGGGCCGCCTCGTAGACCTGCGGGGCGAGGAGCGGGTTGCACTCGATGTCCGCGCCGAGCTCACCGGTGATCATGTACTTGAAGCCGTCGGCCGTTGCGTCGACACCGACGACCATGATGTCCTTGCCAGGCGTGAGGCCGGCCTCCTTGATCGCCTGGATGGCGCCGATGGCCTCCTCGTCGTTGTGGGCGAAGACGCCCTGGATGTCATGGCTCTTCCTGAGGAAGGCCTCCATGACCGCCTTGGACTCGGGGACGCCCCAGTTGCCGGTCTGGGTCTGGGTGATGTCGGGGATCCCGCAGTCGCCCATCTTCTCGCGGAAGCCCTTGGCTCGGTCGATCGCCGGGGACGAGCCGACTGCGCCGGAGATCTCCACGACGTTCTTCTTGGCACTGTCCTTGAGCAGATCGCACATCGCCTTGGCAGCCTTCTGGCCTTCGAGGTCGAAGTCGGAGCCGATGTACGTGAAGTAGAGGCTGGGATCCGCAGCGATCCGGCGATCCTCGATGACGACGACCTTGCCAGCCGTCTTCGCTTCCCTGAGGACATCGTCATAGCTGGTCGTGTCGAGCGCGGCCAGGATGATGACGTTCACCGAGGGGTCCTGGTTGAACTTGTGGAACGCCGAAACCTGGTTCTCGATCTTGTTCTGGGCGTCGTAGAAGTTGAGGGTGAGACCGAGCTGGGTGGCGGTCTCCTTGAACGACGATGTATTGGCCGCCCGCCAGCCGCTCTCCGAGCCGGTCTGGATGAAGCCGACCGTCAGGTCCTTGTAGGTCTTCGCGGCCGCGGGCACGCTCGGAGCCGCAACGCTCGGCGCAACGGTCGGGGCGACGGTCGGGGCGGCCGCGGAGGGCGACGCAGCGCCCGACGAGCAGGCGGCCACGAGGGCCGACGCTGCCAAAACCAGCGCGAATCGCTGGGTCAATCCTGATGTCGTCATCGTTTGGTCTCCATGTAGGGCACGATTGATCCCTGACTTGCCTGGGCGAGGTCGCTTCCGGCCGGGGAGCCGCACGGACCGGTGCGAGCCGCCATCGTCCGACTGCTGCAAGCCTTCGGATCGGTGGTCAGCTGGTTCCCGACACCATCGGCACCTCCTCGAACGCGATGGTGCTGCCGAAGGAAGCTCGGGGCCGATCCTTCAGCAGCGTGCGCCACACGCTCGGGCGTCGACCTGCCGGCATCGTCAGGTTGGGGGTCCGGTCGACGGCGAGATGTCGGCTCGTCACGCGCGGTCCACGGGGCGAGTCGAGACGGGCGCCTGATGTCATCCTGTTTGGCATCCTCCTCAGGACCGGCCCTCACCGGGCCGGGGCCCGCACTTGCCGGCGGAGCGAGCCCCTGTTAGCGTTCCCGTTATCGATAACGGGACCGATCACAACCTAGCATCGGCGCCACTCGGCCGTCAAGATGGTGAATGTGAAAAACGCAGCTCGATCCGCAGGGCTTCCGGAGCCAGCGCAGACGAACCATCGAAAGCGCCTGACGATCAAGGAAGTTGCCGAAGCCGCTGGCGTGTCGACCCAGACCGTGTCGCGGGTCATCAACAACCGGCCCGATGTCGCCCCCGAGACGTTCGAGCGGATCCAGCGGATCATCACCGACACCGGGTACGCCCCGAACATGCTCGCCCGGAGCCTGACCCAGGGACGGAGCCACATCCTGGGTGTTGTGGCCTTCGGCCTGGAGTATTTCGGGCCGTCGCGGGTGCTGACCGGGATCGAGCAGCAGGCCGCCTACATGGGCTACTCGATCTCGCTCAACCTGATCCACGATCCCGAAACGGACGACGTGGACCGGCTCCTGTACAGCCTCTTCTCGCGCCAGGTCGACGGCATCATCTGGGCCATCCCGGAGGTCGGTGCCAACCGGGCCTGGTCGCATGCCAGCAGTGCCGAGCGGCCGATCCCCGTCCTGCTCGTCGGCGAGATGGCCGGTCAGACCTCACTGCCCTCGATCGGGATCGACAATCGAGCCATTGGCCGAGCCGCGACCGAGCACCTGATCGCCGGCGGAGGACGCAAGATTGCGATCATCACCGGGCCGGTCCGCTGGTGGGAGGCCCAGGAGCGCTTGACCGGTTGGCGAGACGCCCTTGAGGCCCACGGCATGCCGGTCCCGGATCGCCTGATCGCGACCGGCGACTGGGGCGCCAACAGCGGCGAGGACGCGCTCTACCGCCTGCTCGACGAGGAGCCGGAGCTCGACTCCGTGTTCGCCTCGAACGACCAGATGGCGCTCGGCGTGCTCCATGCAGCCCATCGCCTGGGTCGACGCATCCCCGAGGACCTGAGCGTCGTCGGTGTCGACAATATCGCCGAGGCATCCCATTTCTGGCCGTCGCTCACGACCGTCGACCAGCCGCTCCGGAGCGCCGGCGCGCTGGCGGTGATCGAAGTGGACGAGGCGATCCGGCGGGCTCAGCCATCGCGCCGGGCAATGGAGCCGGCGCAGCCCCAGATGCGCCTGCTGCAAACGCAGCTGATCGTGCGCGAGAGCAGCCGGGCGCCGCGTTGAGGACATGACGATGCCCACCTCCGGGCCGTTCGACATCCTCGTCCTGGGGGTTCGGTCGCTCGCCCACGCCGACGATCGTGGGCCGGCACTCCAGGCGCTCCTCGGCTCGATCGTCGAGCCTCTTGGGATCGGGTCGGCCGCGATCTTCATCGTCCA
>Ga0080064_1004500_pt1 | contig 17749 bp, 16 predicted proteins | sample Subgrocontami54m_FD_69260 | JGI IMG/M metagenome (GOLD analysis project Ga0080064, IMG submission 69260) | Subsurface groundwater microbial communities from S. Glens Falls, New York, USA - GMW46 contaminated, 5.4 m (SPADES assembly) (version 2) ...
CGCCCCAGACGATGTTCTGGACCGCGAGCGCGAGCGAGAAATCCGCGGCGGTGATGCCCAGGTCGCGGATCATGTGCGGCTGGAACAGCCCCCAGCTCTGGCGCATGCCCATGGCGAGGCTCAACATCACCGAGGCCCCGCCGAGGATGGCCCAGCGCTGCGCGCGCGAGAGATCGCGTTGTTTCATCATCTCCTCAAGGGCAGGGATTATACGCCGCGCGGCCTCCGGCTCAGCCGATCGCGAGCAGCTCCACCTCGAACAGCAGCGTCGCGTTGCCCGGGATCACGCCGCCCGCGCCGCGCGCGCCGTAGCCGAGCTCCGGCGGGATCGTGAGCCTGCGCGTGCCGCCGACCTGCATGCCCTGCACGCCCTCGTCCCAGCCGCGGATGACCTGGCCCGCGCCGAGGGGGAAATCGAAGGGGTCGCCGCGGTCCTTGCTCGAATCGAACTTGCGCCCCGCGGCGCCGTCCTCCACGAGCCAGCCGGTGTAGTGCACGGTGACGTGCCGGCCCGCGGCCGCCGCCTCGCCCTCGCCGACGACGAGGTCCTCGATGATCAGTCCGGTCTGGGTGGATGGCATGGCGACCTCGCGAAAAAGTCGCCATTGTAGCCGCGCTGTCGCCCCGCGCTCAATCGTCCCCGTAGGGCCGGGTCGCGGTCAGGCGCACGCTGAGCCCGATGCTCTCGGCGGCCTCGACCAGGCGGTCGAGGCTGAAGATGTCCTGCCCGCCCGCGAGCCGGCTCAGCTGGGCCGCCGAGAGGCCGAGCTCGGCCGCGGCATCGGCGCGGCTCAAATTCATTTCGCCGATGCGCTGCACGATGCGCTCGCGCAGGCTCCTGCGCAGGGCGGCGGACGGAGATCGGGTCGGCATGGCGGACGCTCCCCTCGTGGAATTGACAATTTTGACATTCTATCTCCGCGCCGAGCCAATATGCACGCGCCCATCCGGCAACGAAAGTCAGGAATTGCCGGGCCGCGGCTATAATCGCGCATGCCCACCGCCGGCGGCGAGCGCTACGACCTGGTGATCATCGGCGGCGGCGTCAACGGCGCGGGAATCGCGCGCGACGCCGCCGGCCGCGGCCTGAAGGTATTGCTCGCCGAAAGCGGCGACCTCGCCCACGCGACCTCCTCGGCCTCGACCAAGCTCGTCCACGGCGGGCTGCGCTACCTCGAACACTTCGAGTTCCGCCTGGTGGCCGAGGCGCTCGCCGAGCGCGAGGTGCTGCTCTCGATCGCGCCGCACATCGTCTGGCCGCTGGAATTCGTGCTGCCCCACGAGCGGCACCTGCGCCCGGCGTGGATGATCCGCGCCGGACTGTTTCTCTACGACCACCTGGGGGCGAGGGCGCTGCGCTCGGGCGGCCGGCGCAACTCGCTGCCCGGGTCCCGCGCCGTCGCGCTCGCGCCGGCGGGCTACGGCGCGGGGCTGAAGCCGCAATTCAGGAGGGGCTTCGCCTACTTCGACTGCTGGGTGGACGACGCGCGCCTGGTGGTGCTCAACGCGCGCTCGGCGGCGCAGCACGGCGCGCTCATCCTCCCGCGCACACGCTGCATGGCCGCGTTCCGCGAGCAGGGCGCATGGCGCGTCGCACTCGAGGACGCGCACGGCGAGCGCGAGGTCAGCGCACGCGCGCTGGTGAACGCCGCCGGCCCCTGGGTGAGGCGCGTGCTCGACCGGGAGCTCGGCCTCGCCTCGACGGGGAACGTGAGGCTGGTCAAGGGCAGCCACATCGTGGTGCCGAGGATCCACGAGAAAAAGCATGCCTACCTGCTGCAGAACCCGGACCGCCGCATCGTCTTCCTCATCCCCTACGAGCGCAATTTCACGCTGGTGGGCACCACCGACGTTCCCGTGAGCGGCGCCGACGCGGGGTCCGCGATCTCCACCGAGGAGGTCGCCTACTTGTGCGCGGCGGCGAGCCGCTACGCCGCGCGGCCGATCACCCCCGAGTCGGTGGCCTGGAGCTACAGCGGCGTGCGCGCGCTCTACGACGACGGCCGCACCGACCCCTCGGCGGTCACGCGCGACTACCACCTGATGCTGGATGCGGGCGAAGGCGAGGCGCCGCTCGTGTCGGTGTTCGGCGGCAAGATCACCACCTACCGCAGGCTTGCCGAGCAGGTGCTCGACACGCTCGCGCGCTGGCTGCCCGCGGCGCGGCCCTGGACTGACACCGAGCCCCTGCCCGGCGGGAATTTCGGCGGCCGCGGCTTCGATGAGCTGCTCGCCGAGGCGATGGCGCGCCGGCCCAAGCTGCCCGAGCGCTTCCTCGCGCGGCTGCTGAGGCGCCACGGCACGCTCGCCGCGGAGATCCTCGGCGAGGCGAGGAGCCAGGCCGAGCTGGGCGAGCACTTCGGCGGCGGGTTGTACGAGGCGGAGCTGCGCTACCTCGTTGCGAACGAGTGGGCGCGCGAGGCCGAGGACGTGCTGTGGCGGCGGACCAAGTGCGGCCTGCACATGGACGCAGCGCAGCGCGAGCGCGTCGCGGCCTTCCTAAGCACGCTCGCCTGAGCGGGAAAGGCGCGCGGCCGTTCTGCTAGGATGCGCGCTCCATGGAATGGTGGCTCGGTTATCTCGGCATCGGCGCCGCGGTGGGTTTCTTCGCGGGGCTGCTCGGCATCGGCGGGGGCTCGATCATCGTGCCGCTTCTCGTGATGCTGTTCGACGCGCAGGGACTGCCGAAAGAGCAGCTCCTGCACCTCGCCGTGGGCTCGGGCATGGCGACGATCGTCTTCACCTCGGTGGCGACCGTACGCGCGCACGCCGCGCGCGGCGCGATCCGCTGGGACCTTACCGCGAGAATCACCCCGGGCATCATCGTGGGCGGGCTGCTCGGCTCGGCGATGACCTCGTTCATCCCGCGCGCGCTGTTCGCCGCGCTGTTCACCGCGGTGGTGTACGTCGCGGCCACGCACACGCTGATCGGCCGCGCGCCCAAGCCCTCGCGCCAGGCGCCCGGCATGCTCGGGATGTTCGCCGCCGGATTCGTGATCAGCGCCGTGTCGGCGTTCTCCGCGATCGGCGGGGCCTTCATGACCATCCCGTTCCTGATGTACTGCAACGTGCCGATACTGCAGGCGATCGGCACCGCCGCCGCGGTGGGCTTTCCGATCGCGCTCGCGGGCAGCATCGGCTTCATCGCCACGGGCATGGGCGTCGCCGGCCTGCCCGCGCCGAGCATCGGCTACATCTACCTGCCGGCGCTCGCCGGGATCGTGATCGCGAGCGTGCTCACCGCGCCGCTCGGCGCGGCGCTCGCGCACAGCCTTCCCACCAAGCGGCTCAAGCAGATTTTCGCGCTGCTGCTCTACGTGTTCGCGACGCGCATGCTGATCACCCTGCTGTGAGCCGCCCGGCCTCCCCGCTCAAGCCTTCTTCAGCGCCTCGAGCACTCGCTCCGGCGTGAGCGGAATGCGCCGGACCCTGGCGCCGGTGGCGTTGAAGAATGCGTTGGCCAGCGCGGGTGCGAGGGGCGGCACGCCCAGTTCGCCGATGCCGCCCATCCTCTCGGTGCTCTTCACCGCGTACACCTCGATCTCGGGCACGTCGCTCATGCGTATGATGGGATAGTCGCGGAAATTCGCCGACGCCACGCCGCCGTTCGCGAACCGGACTTCCTCCATCAGGGCCGTGCTCAAGGCCTCGATGATCGCGCTTTCCACCTGCTCGACCAGCGGCCCGGGGTTGATCACCGGTCCGCAGTCCACGGCGGCCACCACGCGGTGCACCTTGATCTTGCCGCTCGCCCTGTCCACGGAGAGCTCCACCACCTCGGCCATCCACGATCCGAAGCACGCGTGCTGCGCGATGCCGCGCCCTTCGCCCTTCGCCGGGAGCTTGCCCCAGCCGGCCTTCTCGGCCACCGTCTCCAGCACGCGGCGCGCGCGCAGGTTGTTCATCAGGCTCTGGAGCCGGAATTCCAGCGGGTCCTTGCCCGCGGCCTGCGCCAGCTCGTCCATGAAGCACTCGATCGCGAAGGCGTTGCAGGCGTTCTGGACCGAGCGCCAGGGCGCGACCGGCATCGGCAGGTCGGACATCAGGAATTCGATGTACAGGTTAGGGATCTCGTACTGGATGCGGTTGTTCCAGTGCGGAGAATTCGGCTCGTCCCAGAGTCCCCAGAGGCAGTAGGCGTCGATGCCGTCCTTGATCGCCTCGGGCCGCACGCCTTTCAGGATGGAGACGCTGGAGGCCTTGTGGGACCAGGCCGTCAACTGGCCGCCGGCATCGATCCCCGCCTTGATCCGATGCGCCATGGCGGAGCGGAAGGAGTCGTACTTGATGTCCTCCTCGCGGGTCCAGACGTGCTTGATGGGCTTCCCGAGCGCCTTCGCAATCATCACCGCCTCGGCCACGAAATCGGGCTTGCCCCGCCTGCCCAGGCCGCAGCCCAGGAAGGTGGTGTGGATGTTCACCTTGTCCGGCGGCAGGCCCGAGATCTTCGAGGCGATGCCGAGCGAGGCCGTCTGCGACTGCACCGGCGCCCAGACGTCGCACCGGTCGGCGGTCACGTGGGCGGTGCAGTTCATCGGCTCCATGGTGGCGTGGGCGACGAAGGGGACGAAATAGGTCGCCTCGATGTTGAAGGAGGATGCGGCGAGCGCTTTTCTCGCGTCGCCCGTGTCCTGGACCTTGGCGCCGGGGCGATCGAGGTCCGCCAACATCGACTTCTCGATAGAGGCGTTGTCCATGTCGGGGATGGCGCCCTTGCTCCAATTCACCTTGAGCGCTTCGCGACCCTTCAACGCCGCCTCGAAGGAGCTCGCGCACACGGCGATTCCCATCGGGATCGGCACGACCTTGACCACGCCCTCGACCTGCTCGGCCGCCGCGCGGTCGAAGGCGAGGGGCTTCGCGCCGTAGGCGGGCGGCCGCGCGATGACCGAGTAGTGCATGCCCTTCACGTCGACGTCCAGGCCGTAGACCGCCTTGCCCGAGACCTTCTGCGGCACGTCCACGCGCGGCATGGTCTTGCCGATGTAGCGGAACTCGCTTTCCTGCTTGAGCGGGGGATCCTGCGGAACCGGCAGCTTCGCCGCCTTCGCGCTGAGCTTGCCGTAGGTGAGCCGGCGCTTGCTGCCCGCGTGCGAAACGACCCCGAGCTCCGCTTTGCATTCGCTCTCGGGAACGCCCCAGGTGTCCGCCGCGGCCTTCACGAGCATGGCGCGCGCTGCGGCGCCCGCCTTGCGCAGCGGTTGGTAGAACCCGCGCAGGCTGCCGCTGCCGACCGTGATCTGCCCGCCGAGGATGGGGCTCTTGAAGCCGTCGCGCGCGGCGCCCTGCTCGATGCGGATCTGCTTCCAGTCGGCCTCGAGCTCGTCGGCGATGATCATGGATTGCGCCGTCAGCACGCCCTGCCCCATCTCGGAGTTGCCGATGGTGATGGTGATCCTGTTGTCCGAGGTGATACGGACCCAGACGTTCGGATCGAAGCTCGCGGGCTTTTCCGCGGCGTTGACGATGGTGTAGCCGAGGGGCGTCGCCGACACGGCGACCGTCAGTCCGCCTGCCAGGGAGCTCTTCAGGAATTCGCGTCGGGTGACCTTCATGCCTGCCTCCCGCGCGTCATGCGAACGGCTGTACGGATGCCCTTCTTCATGCGCAGGTGCGTGCCGCAGCGGCAGATCACGTTGTCCATCTGCTCGATGATCCGCTCCGGGTCCGGCTTGCGGCTCTCCGAGATCAGGGAGGCCACCTGCATCATGACGCCGGGCTGGCAGTAGCCGCACTGGACGACCTGCTCCTGGATCCACGCCTGCTTCACCGGGTGGGTCGCGGGCAGGCCTTCGATCGTGACGACCTTCTTGCCCTTCACGTCGGCGACGGTCATGCCGCAGGCGCGGGCAGCCTTGCCGTTGACGTGCACCGTGCAGGCGCCGCATTCCCCGATCCCGCACCCGTACTTGGTTCCGGTCAGCTTCAGATGGTCCCGGATCACCCAGAGCAAGGACGCGTCGGATGGCACGTCCAGTCGAACCTTCTTCCCGTTGACGCTCAGCGATAGCATTGATTTCTCCTCTCTTCGATCAATTGACGGCGTGTGGTTATTGCGTCGAACGCGATGGAGTGAAGGCGGGCCGTGCAGGCAGCGGCGCGGCGGGAGGAGGGAGGTGATCGGCCACAAGTCGCCCGGTCCGTGTTGCCTACGGCTCGGGCAGTCAACGGAAAGGAAAGCGTGGAACTGCCGAGAACATAGGCAGCGGAGCAACCCGCATGTCCTCGAACCCTCCTCCGGATTCTCAAGCATGCTACGTTCATCCGGAGACGCGCCGGTGTGACGCAGGTCAAAGCTTCCCCGTCGCGCGGGGCGACGCGCGGAGGGCTACGAACGCCGTCATCCCCGCGGAAGCGGGAATCCAGCCTGCGTTTGAATTTCCTGGATTCCCGCTCCCCGCCTGCGCGGGGACAGGTTTCGCGGGAATGACATGATCCGAGCCGGCCTACTCGCCGCGGAAGTTCGGCGGGCGCTTTTCCTTCATCGCGGCGAGCCCTTCGGCGAGGTCCTCGGACCGCAGGCTCGCCTCGTTGCCGGCAGCGATGGCCGCGGGGTCGTAGCTGCCGCGCGAGATCAGGTTGAGGTGCCGCTTCATGCCGGCGAGCACCGCCGGGGCGTTGTCCTCGAGGGTGCGCGCGAGCGCGTCGACCCGCGCGGGGAGGGAATCGGGCGCGACCAGCTCGTCGAGGAATCCGACCGCGAGCATTTCCTCGCATTCCATCGGCTCGCCGACGAGGAACAGCTTCTTCGCCGCCGCGAGGCCCAGCCGCTCGACGTAGCGGCGCATCCCCGAGGCGTAGTAGTGCAGGCCGATCTTGGGCGCGGGCATGACCATGCGCGAGCCGGTGACGCCGATGCGGAAGTCGCAGGCGAGCGCGAGATCGATGCCGCCGCCGTAGGCGCTGCCGTTGAGCGCGCAGATCGTGGGCACGCGCAGGTCCTCGAGCTGGTCGATCACCTCCTCGAGCGTCGCGTCATGGTCGCTCGCCCCGGTCTTCATTTCCCGCAGCGCACCGATGGTGTAGCCGGAGCAGAAGCTGCGCGCCCCGGTGCCGGTCAGCACGAGCACGCGGAGGGCCGCGTCGGATTCGATCCCGCGCAGTTGCGCGCGCAGCGCGTTCAGGTCGCTCGGGTCGAGGCGGTTGTGCTCCCCGGGGCGGTTCAGGCGCAGGGTGGCGCGCCGACCCTCGATGGTGAGTACCGGCGCCGAGTGCAGCAGGGTTTCCGCTTGTTCCGATGGATTCATGGCGATTCGATGGGCCGCGTGTAGCGCGTATGGTAAATTAATACCGTTTTGCGCGGCTGCCCGATCGACGCTCGGGGCAGGGCGCCGCCACTTCGACGATTCGGAAATCCCATGTCAGGACCCCTGTCCCACATTCGCGTGCTCGACCTCTCCCGGGTGCTCGCCGGCCCCTGGGCCGGACAGAACCTCGCCGACCTCGGCGCGGAGGTCATCAAGGTGGAGCGCCCCAAGGCGGGCGACGACTCGCGCGGCTTCGGTCCGCCGTGGATCCGCGACCGTTCGGGCGCGGAGACCGGCGATTCGGTGTATTTCATGGCGGCGAACCGCGGCAAGAAATCGATCACCGTGAACCTCACCCATCCCGAGGGCCAGCGCATCGTGCGCGAGCTCGCCGTGAAATGCGACGTGCTGATCGAGAACTACAAGGTGGGCGACCTCGGGCGCTACGGCCTGGGCTACGCGGACCTCGCCGCGGTCCATCCGGGGCTGGTGTACTGTTCGGTGACCGGCTTCGGACAGACCGGGCCCTACCGCGAGCGGCCCGGCTACGATTTCATGGCGCAGGGCATGGGCGGACTGATGAGCATCTCGGGCGAGCCCGACGAGGCGCCCGGCGGCGGGCCGATGCGCGCGGGCGTGCCGGTGATCGACATATTCTCGGGCATGTACGCGACCATCGCGATCTGCGCGGCGCTTGCGCACCGGGCGCAATCGGGCAAGGGGCAGCACCTGGACATCGCGCTGTTCGACTCCTGCCTCGCGCTGCTCGCCAACCAGGGCCAGACCTATCTCTCCACCGGCGAGAATCCCAGGCGCATCGGCAACACGCATCCGACCATCGTGCCCTACCAGGTGTTCCGCAGCTCCGACGGCGCGATGATCCTCGCCTGCGGCAACGACAACCTGTTCGGCAAGTTCTGCGCGGTGGCGGGCTGCGAGGCGCTCGCGCAGGACCCGCGCTTCGCCAAGAACGGCGACCGGGTGAGGAACCGCGATATCCTGGTGCCGATGCTCGCCGGGATCTTCCTGAAGCGCAGCACCGCGGACTGGGTGAACGCCCTGGATGCCGCGGGCGTTCCCTGCGGCCCGATCAACACGCTCGCGCAGGCGTTCGCCGAGCCGCAGGCCCAGGCGCGGGGGATGAGGATCACGCTGCCGCACCCGGTCGCGGGCGAGGTGCCGCTGATCGGCAGCCCGATGAAGTGCTCGGGGACGCCGGTGCGCCACGAACTGCCGCCGCCGGTGCTCGGCCAGCATTCGGAGGAAGTCCTGCTCAGCCTGCTCGGCATGGGCGCAGAGGACATTACGCGGCTGCGCGCCGCGGGGGCGATTTGAATCACCTGGTTGAAGGAGGCGCTGGAATGAACGCTCTGCGAACCGCCGTGACGGCAATGGCCCTGCTCGCGCTTGCTGCGTGCGCGTCGGTCGCGCCCGACTACGCGCGCGAGAAACGCCTGGCCGACGAATTCGTGCCTTCGATGGTGGAAGGCAAGGCCGTGACCATCGAAACGACGGCCGGCCGGAAGTTCCTCGGCATCCTCACGCCGGCCGCGAAGCCGCGCGCCACGGTGATCCTGGTGCACGGGGTCGGAGTGCATCCGGATTTCGGCTTGATCGGGGAGCTGCGCTCACGGCTTCCGGCGCGCGGCTACACGACGCTGTCGATCCAGATGCCGGTGCTCGCCGCCGATGCCGACCGGAGCCTGTACCCGGCGGTCTTCGCCGAGGCCGACGAGCGCATCGCCGCGGCGCTCGACTACCTGCGGGGGCGCGCTCCGGCAAAGGTCGCGATCGTCTCGCACAGCATGGGCGCGCGCATGGTGAACGACTTCCTCAAGCAGCACCCCGATGCGCCGCTCATGGCGTGGATACCGGTGGCGATCTCGAGCGGGGAGTTCGACGCGCTGCCGGCGCTGCGCTTTCCGGTGTTCGACATCTATGCGCAGAAGGACCTGGACGCGGTGCGCAAGGGCGCGGCGGAACGGGCCGTGGCGCTGCGCCGCATCCACGGCTCCAAGCAGGCGATGGTCTACGGCGCCGACCACTACTTCACGAAGAAGGAGAAGGAAGTGGCCGCGCTCATCGACAAGCTGCTCACGCCGCTCGCGAAATAAAAAGCCGCCCTGCCGGGCGGCTTTTCTGATCATAGGCGTGATCGATTAGCAGTCCGTCATTCCCGCGAAAGCGGGAATCCAGGATCGTTAGCTCATCGCTGGATCCCCGCTTTCGCGGGGATGACTCGTTGCAGCCGACATTGCGCCGGTCGCAACTGATGATAGCCGTGATCGATTGGCAGTCCGTCATTCCCGCGAAAGCGGGAATCCAGGATCGTTAGCTCATCGCTGGATCCCCGCTTTCGCGGGGATGACTCGTTGCAGCCGACATTGCGCCGGTCACAAGTCGACCTGCGCGCCGGCGTCCTTCACGACTTTCGCCCACTTGGCGATTTCGCTGTGGATGAAGGCGGCGAATTCCTCGGGCTTCTGGCCTCCCGCTTCCGCGCCCTGCGCGGCCCAGATCTCCTTGATGTCGGGCTGTGCGAGCACCTTCACCGACTCTTGGTACATGCGGTCGACGATCTCCTTGGGCGTGCCCTTGACCGCCCACAGGGCGTACCAGGTCGTGACCTCGTAGCCGTGGACCCCCGCCTCTTCCATGGTCGGGATGTCGGGAATCAGCGGCGAGCGCTTGGTCGTGGTGACCGCGATCGGGCGCAGCTTGCCGGCCCTGATCTGCTGCGCCGAGGTGCCCATGCCGTCGAAGGCAAGGTCGACCTGCCCGGCGAGGAGGTCCTGCATCATCGGGCCCGCCCCCTTGTAAGGCACGTGCGTGAGGTTGGTGCCGGTCATGGTCTTGAACAGCTCCGCGGCCAGGTGGTGCGAAGTGCCGTTGCCGGCCGAGCCGAAGTTGAGCTTGCCCGGATTGGCCTTGGCGTACTCGATGACCTCCTTGATCGTCTTGAACGAGTACTTGGGATGGAACACCACCACGTTCGGCACGTAGGACAGCACCGTCACCGGGAGGAAATCGCGCTCGAGCTTGTAGGGCAGCTTGCGGTAGAGCGTCTCGGCGATGGTGTGGTGCACGGCGCCGGCGAAGAAGGTGTAGCCATCGGGTGCGGCGCGCGAGGCGTTGGTCGCGCCCACGGTGCCGCCCGCGCCGCCCTGGTTCTCGACCAGGAACTGCTGTCCGGTGGCGATCGACAGCTTGATGGCGAGCGGGCGCGCGAAGGCGTCCACGCCGCCGCCGGCGGGGAAGGGGTTGATGATGCGAACCGGCTTGGCCGGCCAGGCCTGCGCGAGCGCGCTCGTGCCCAGGAAAAGACTCGCCGCGGTGGCCGCGGCGAGAGCGAGGATACGTAGCGGTCTTTTCATGATATCTCCCATAGAACGGTGGTCCGCGCCCTGCCACCGGCCGCGGCGGCCGCCTTTTTACCACAGAATCGGGGGATCACGCGACGGCACCCTCGCTGACCAGTCGGGCGATGTCGGCGTCGCCGTAGCCCAGCTCGACCAGGATTTCGCGCGTGTGCTCGCCGAACAGGGGCGCCGGCCTGCGGATGCCGCCCGGGGTCGCGGAGAACTTGACCGGCAGTCCGATCGCCTTCGTGCGGCCCGCCTTCGGGTGCTCGAGTTCCACCACCATGTCGCGCGCGATGACCTGCGGGTCGGCGAGCATGTCGCCCACCTTGTTGATCGGCCCCGCGGGTATGCCCGCGGCATCGAGGTCGGCGAGCCATTCGCGGGTGCTGCGCTTCTTCAGGCACGCCGACAGAATGGCCGTGAGTGCAGCGAGATTCTTCATGCGGGCCGCATTGGTCTTGAAGCGCGGGTCCTCGGCGAGCTCGGGCATGCCGACGAGCTTGGTGAGGCGCAGCCAGTTGGCCGGGTTCGCGCCGCCGACGTTGATCCATCCGTCCCGGGTGGGAAAGGCCTGGTAGGGCGCGGCGAGGATGTGGGCCGAGCCCGTCGGCCCGGGTGACACGCCGGTGGCGAAAAAAATCGCCGCCTGCCAGTAGGTCTGCTGCACGCCCGCTTCCATGAGCGAGGTGTCGACAAGCTGTCCCACTCCGGTCTTCAGGCGGTGCACGTAGGCGGCGACCACGCCCAGCGCCGCGAGGATGCCCGCGTTGATGTCGGTGATCGGGCTGCCCGCCTTGATCGGCGCCTGGCCGGGATCGCCGGTGATGCTCATCAGGCCCGAGAAGCCCTGCGCGATGAGGTCGAACCCGCCCTTGTCGGCGGCGGGACCGGTGCGCCCGTAGCCCGTGATCGCGCAGTAGATCAGCCCGGGGTTGAGCTGCCTGAGCACCTCGTAGCCGATGCCGAGCTTCTCCATCGTGCCCGTGCGGTAGTTCTCGGTGAGCACGTCGGCGGAAGTCGCCAGGCGCTTCACCACCTCCTTCGCGCCCTCGGTCTTGAGGTCGAGCGCGATCGAGCGCTTGTTGCGGTTCATCATCATGAACGCGGCGGACTCGCCGTTGACGCTCGGCTCGCTGTAGGTGCGCGTGTCGTCGCCGCCGGGGATGCGCTCGACCTTGATCACCTCCGCGCCCATGTCGGCGAGCAGCATGCCGCAGGTGGGCCCCGCCATGATCTGCGACAGCTCGATGACTTTGAGACCTTCGAGAGGACCGGGCATGGTGTAATCAGACCTCGTCGCTCATTACCGGAAAAACACTCTCCTCATTTCGAGCAGTTGCGCACTTCGCAACTGCTCGAAATGAGGAGACATATATAAGCCCAAGACCGCTCGACCTTCATCCGAGGCATCGGCTTTCAGCGCCCCTTGAACTCGGGCTTCTTCTTGGCGAGGAAGGCGGTGCGGCCGATGCGGTAGTCCTCGGTGCCGAAGCAGGCGTAGCTCTCGTCGTATTCCTCTGCCGAAAGCGGCCGGTCCTCCATCAGCCGGTTGATGAACTTCTTGTGCCAGCGCGCCACGAGCGGTGCGCCGTCGGCGATACGCCGCGCCGTGGCGTAGGCTTCCTCCTCGACCTTGTCGTCGGGGACGACGCGGTTCACCAGCCCCATCGCCCTCGCCTCGGCGGCGCCGAACACGCGGCCCTCGAGCGCGATCTCGAGCGCGCCCGCCTTGCCGCACAGCTCGATCAGCCCGCGCAGCTCGCCGTAGGCCATCACGAGGCCCAGGTTCTTCACCGGCACGCCGAAGCGGCTCGATTCGCCGCAGATGCGCATGTCGCACAGGCAGGCGATCTCCAGGCCGCCGCCGACGCAGGCGCCGTGGATCATGGCCACCACCGGGTGGCGGCATTTCGCGAGCGACTGGATGGTGAATTCGATCGCGTGGCCGTATTCGCGCGCCTGCGCGACGCTCGCGCGCTCGCGCTCGAACTCGGCGATATCGGCGCCCGCGGCGAAGGCCTTGGTGCCCGCGCCGCGCAGCACGACGCAGCGCAAGGCCTCGTCCGCGGAGAGCTCGGCCATCACCGCGCCCAGGCGCTCCCAGATCGGGCGGCTGAGCGCGTTCATGCGCTCGGGGTTGTTCAGCGCGACCGTGGCGATATCGCCGTCGCGAGTGACGATTACTGCGTCTGGCATGACTGCGCTTCTCCGACTGCGTCAACGATAGAAGAAATCCACAAGGCCCATGCCGGTCACCGGGACGTAGGTCACCAGCAGCAACACCGCGACCAGAACCGCGATGAACCAGACGTTCACCTTGGTCACTTCCCAGATGTCGGCCTTGGCGATGGCGCAGGCGGTCATGAGCACGCTCGCCACGGGCGGGGTCTGCTGGCCGATCCCGAGGTTGATGGTGACGATCAGCCCGAAGTGAACCGGATCGATGCCCACGCTCTTCACCAGCGGCATGACCACCGGCACGGTGAGGATGATGGCCGCGGCCGAATGCAGGAACAGCCCCAGCACCAGGAACAGCACGTTGAGGATGCCCAGTACCACCCATTTGTTGGAGGTCAATTCCATGATGCCGGCGGCGAGCTTCTGCGGCACCTGCGCCTCGGTGAGATAGACCCCGAGCAGCGCGCTCGTCGCGACCAGCAGCATCACCACCGCGGTCTGCACGCCGCCCTCGATGATGGCGTCCACGAGGTGCGTCCGGTCGAGCTCGCGGTAGATGACGCCGCCGATGAAAAGCGCTGCCACCACCGCCATCGCCGCGCCCTCGGTGGCGGTGACGACGCCGCCGAAAATCGAGCCCAGGATGATCACCGGCAGGAAGAAGGCCCAGAAGGCCTCGCGGAAGGTCTGGCGCACGCGCGACCAGCGGAAGGACTCCTCGACGGGGAAGTTGTAGCGTCGGGCAAACCAGTAGGCCATCCCCATCAGTCCCAGGCCGCCGAGGATGCCAGGAACGATGCCGGCGACGAAAAGCTGCACCACCGAGGTGTCGGCCATGACCGCGTAGAGCACCATCGGGATCGAGGGCGGGATGATCACCGCCAGCGTGGCCGCCGAGGACATCACCGCGGCGGCGAACTCCTTCGAGTAGCCGCGGCTCTTCATCGCCGGGATAAGCACCGAGCCGAGCGCCGCGACGTCGGCGACCGCCGAGCCCGAGATCTCGGCGAAGAACAGCGACGTCCCCACGCTCACGATCGACAGCCCGCCGCGGATCCAGCCGAGCAGCGCCGAGGCGAAAGCGATCAGCCGCTGCGAGATGCCCGAGGCGTTCATGATCGAGCCCGCGAGGATGAACAGCGGGATGGCGAGCAGCGGGAAGTTGGTCGCGCCGTTGTAGATCACGATGGCGACGTTGGGCAGGGTATCGAGGCCCTGCGCCGCCACGAGCGCACCCACCGCGACGATGCCCAGCGCCACCGCGATGGGCACGTTGATCAGCACCAGCGCGAGCACGCAGGCGAAAAGCAGCAGGATGGCCATGCGCGCTACGCCGTCACCGCCGCAACCGGACAGCCTGCCGTGACTTGCCATCCAAAATCGCGAGAGCTATATAACCCCAAAATCTTCGCCAATTCTGTCAACTCGCGAGGGATAAGAAACTAATGCGTCATTTCCGCCAGGTCGCTCGCCTGCGACCGGGAGCCGGTCATCGCCTCGCGTAGCAGCTGCGGCAGGTTGAGCGCCTCGGCAACGACGAACAGCGCCGCGCTGATGGGGATCACCGACTGCGTCAGCATGACCGGCACCCAGGGCAGGCTCACCAGCCCGTCGCCCGCGAGCACTTGCAGCACCGTGTAGCCGACCCAGCCGAGCAGGATGAAGAAGGCCAGCACCAGCAGCTCGGCCACGACGACGAAGCCGACCCGCCACGCGGGCGGCATCGAGGTCACTAGGCCCGGGAAGCCGATGTGCGCGCGCTTGAGCGCGCCGAGCGCGGCGCCGTAGAAGGTGAGCCAGGCGAGCAGCACCGAGGCCACCTCGTCGTACCACGAGAGCGACATGCCTATGGTGCGGAACACCACGCCGAGGACGACCTCGGCCGCGAGCACCACCATCAGCAAGATGACGATCCATTCCAGGAACCGCTCGTAGGCCGAGCGCATCGCGCGGATATCCATCCTCCTCCCCCGCCCTTGCCTACTTTCCGAGCGCGATCGCCTTGTCGATCGCTTCCTTCGCGCCGGGCACCGCCTTGCCGAAATCGTCGTAGATCGCCTTGCTCGCGGCGATGAAGGCGTCCTTGTCCACGGTGTTGACCGTGATCCCGCCCGCCTTCAGCTTGCCGAGCAGGTCGTTGTCTTCCTTCTCCGCGGTCTGGTAGACGAAGGCCTGCGTCTCCTTCGCGATCGCCTCGAGCGCCTGCCTGACGTCGGCGGGGAGGGCGGCCCACTTCTTCACCCCCACCGTGACGTAGGCCGGGGTGTACACGTGCCCGGAGAGCGAGAGGTATTTCTGCACCTCCTGGAACTTGGCGCTGTAGATCTGGGTGAAGGGGTTTTCCTGGCCGTCCATCACGCCGGTCTGCAGCGCGGTGAACACCTCGGAGAACTTCATCGGCGAGGGATTGGCGCCGTAGTCCTGGAACATGCGCACGCGCCACTTGCCCTCGGGCACGCGCAGCTTGATGCCCTTCAGGTCCGCCGGCACGCGGATCGGGCGCCTGGAATTGGTGATGTGGCGGTAGCCGTTCTCCCACACCGCGATGATCTTGAGGCCCTTCTTCTCGGCCTCGGGCGCGAGCCGCGGCCACACGATGTCCTTCTCGATGCGCTGCATGTGGGCGCGGTCCTTGACGAGGTAGGGCATCTCGAACATGCCGAACAGGTCCACCTCCGAGGACATCACCGTCGAAGGCAGCGCCATGTCCACCGTGCCGAGCTTCACCTTCTGCAGCAATTCGCGGTCCCCCCCCAGTTGGCTCGAGCCGAACACCACCACCTTCACCTTGCCGGCCAGCTTGGCGTTGGCGCGCTTGGCGAATTCCTCGGCCGAGGCCGCGAACAGCGAGCCCGGCTCGCCGACGTGGCCGAACTTGATCTCCGTCTGTGCGGCCGCGTGGCCCACGGGTCCGAGGGCGAACAATGCCAGGGCCCCAGATAGCGTCTTCGTCGTCATCAGTCTCATCGCTTCCTCCTGCAGGAAAATGGGCCGCGTGTTTCCGCGGTCGTATTGCTCGGGCGTCCTACTGCAGCGTGATATGTCCTTCGCGGATCACCTTGCCCCACTTGACGATCTCGGTCCGGATGAACGCCGAGAATTCCTCCGGCGTGTCGCCCGCGGGCTCGGCGCCGACGTTCGCGAGCTTTTCCTTCACATCGGGCAGCGCGAGCAATTTCACTACTTCCACGTTCAGGCGCTTCACGACGTCCCGCGGCGTCCCGGCCGGCGCGAACAGTCCCCACCAGGTGTTGAAGTCGAATCCCGTCAGGCCCGACTCCGCGAGCGTGGGCAGATCGGGCACGAGCGCCGAGCGCTTCGCCGAGGTCACCGCGAGCGCCCGCAGCTTGCCCTGCTTCACGAAATTGATCACCGACGGCGTCGCGTCGAAATTCATGTCGACGACCCCGGCCATGAGGTCGATCACGGCCTGGCCGCTGCCCTTGTAGGGCACGTGCAGCATTTCCGCGCCGGCGGCCTGCTGGAAGGATTCCGCGGCGAGGTGCTGGATAGTCCCCGCGCCCGAGGAGGCGAACTTGAGCCTTCCGGGCTGGGTCTTGGCGAGGGCGATCAGGGTTCGCACGTCCTTCACCGGCACCGACGGATTGACCACCAGGATGTTCGGCGACGAGGCGACGAAGCTGATCGGCGCGAAATCGCGCGCCGGGTCGTAGGCGAGCTTGGGATACAGGGACGGCGCGATGGCCATGGGCGCGACGTGCCCCATCATCAGGGTGTAGCCGTCTGCGGGCGCCTTGGCGGTCAGCTCGGCGGCGATGTTTCCGCCCGCGCCGGGGCGGTTCTCGACGATCACCTGCTGGCCGAGCGCGTCGGAGAGCTTCTGGCCGACGATCCGCGCCATCACGTCGGTGCCCCCGCCCGGAGGAAATCCCACGATCATGCGTATCGGCCGCGCGGGATAGTTCTGCGCCATCGCGGCGCCGGCGAAGTATCCGAGCACGAGCAGCGACGCCAGGCAGACCAGCGCCCTCGCGCGCCATTCGAAATCCGAGAGTGGCTTCGCCATCACGCCGCCTTGCGCGCGTCGCCGCTTCGCGCGCACTCGGCAAGGTAATCCAGCGCCGCCTGCACCCCGCCCTTCTGGTGCGGCACGGAGGCGAGCGCGAGGCCCATCTCCACGCCCGCGAGCGTACCCGCGAGCGCCAGGTCGTTGAAATCGCCCAGATGGCCGATGCGGAAGATCTTGCCGGCGAGCTTGCCCAGGCCCGTGCCCAGGGACATGTCGTAGGCCTCCAGTATGGTCTTGCGCAGCCGGTCGGCGTCGTGGCCCTGCGGCATCATCACCGCGGTGAGCGAATTGCTGTATTCGGCCGGGTTGGCGCACAGGACTTCCAGCCCCCAGGCGCGCACCGCGCGGCGCGTGGCCTCGGCGTGGCGGGCATGGCGCGCGAACACGTTCGCGAGGCCCTCCTCGCGCAGCATGGCGAGCGCCTCGCGCAGCCCGTAGAGCAGGTTGGTCGCGGGCGTGTAGGGGAAAAAGCCCGACTTGTTCGAGGCGAGCATTTCCTCCCAGCTCCAGTAGGACCTGGGCAGCTTCGCGGCTTTGGACGCGGCCAGCGCTTTTTCGCCCACGCAGTTGAACGACAGGCCCGGCGGCAGCATCAGCCCCTTCTGCGATCCGGCCACGGTGACGTCCACGCCCCATTCGTCGTGGCGGTAGTCGATCGAGGCGAGCGAGGAGATCGTGTCCACCATGTAGAGCGCGGGATGGCCGGCGGCGTCGATGGCGGCGCGCACCGCCGCGATTCGGCTGGTGACCCCGGTCGAGGTCTCGTTGTGCACCACGCACACCGCGCGGATCGCGTGCTCGCGGTCTTCCTTCAGCTTCGCCTCGACCAGCGCCGGGTCGACGCCGTGGCGCCAGTCGGTCGGGACGATCTCCACCTTCAGGCCGAGGCGGCCCGCCATCTTCGGCCAGCGGGGGGCGCACTGGCCGGGTTC
>Ga0080064_1004501_pt1 | contig 17747 bp, 18 predicted proteins | sample Subgrocontami54m_FD_69260 | JGI IMG/M metagenome (GOLD analysis project Ga0080064, IMG submission 69260) | Subsurface groundwater microbial communities from S. Glens Falls, New York, USA - GMW46 contaminated, 5.4 m (SPADES assembly) (version 2) ...
ACGGCAAAACTCATGTGGACGTGGGCTGCAAAGTTACGCTCCACGTCAACGGAAAAAAAGAAGAATTTACCGTTGTTGGCGAGTGGGAAGCCGATCCCATGGAGAAGAAGATCTCTCATGAATCTCCGTTGGGCCGTGCCCTCATGGGGAAAAAGTCCGGAGAATCAGTTGAAGTAGAGGCCCCGGCGGGCAAAATCCTCTATAAGATATTGCATATTGAATAAGTTTGTTATATGATGATTTGATCATGAATACAATGCAAATATTGCAATTAGCTAAAAACAGCAAGAAACAAACCCATCTTTGGAGGGGCGCGATCGTGGTGTAACAAAGGTAAAAAATATCGCATCGAACCCCTCAATTGAGGGGTTTTTTTGTGGTTGAAAGGGGGTGATAATTATGCAAAGTCATGAAGAACCAGGAGTATTTGATTTTCCTGATCACGAAGGTGGAAGCGTACCGAGTAGCATCGGTGCGATTGGGGAGCCAAGACCCGATTCATTCGGTCGGCTTAAAGGCTTTTATCAACAGGTTGTTAACAGTCAACAGGCTTTAATAGAAGTAGTTCGTCAATTTTGGTCTGGTGTTGGACAACTTAATGATGGTGGAGAATATACACGCATTCAGCACCGTGCCATATTTGAGCGCGCTGTATTACAGCAAAACTCTACAGAATTACAATCATGTGTCGAAGCGGTCATACCGCTTGATGCAGGTCATTTAGGAACAGAACCAATGCTTGTATACTTAGGAGCAATTACACCGTCCCGGAGACAAAATGAAGATGATCTTAATGTGATTTCGGAGAATCTTTCTGGGGCAAGTCAAGTTACTCCAAGAAATCCTGCTGATATACTGGAACGGCCAAGAGGAAGAGGATATGAAATTTCGATTTTATCTGAAGAAGATCGTCGAGATGAGCAAGTAAGAGACCAAATCGCAGGTCTGTACGAACGCTTTGGTTGGTCAAGGGAAGAAGTCGGGACTATGTTACAAAACCCAAATAATATTCTCTGTGTAGCAAAAAGGAATGGATGGATTGTTTCGTCAGGAATTGGGGAGATAGCTGCGATTCCCTTAGACAACACACAATTTCGTATTGCTGAACTCACGGAAGCAGCAACTCTTGCTGAACATGAGAGTAATGGGTGTTATGCAGCAATTTCAACAACGATTCTTTCAGAGCTCGCGCGTCGATCACGGGCACATGAAATATTTGATGGAGAACTCGATTTGGTATTTGGAGAGAGCAATGGATTGTCGCCAGGAGTTTTGAGGGTAGCGGCTATACAAGCAAGGACGTTTTCCACAAATGTTGCAGGATTGTACGGATTTGAAGGAAGAGGTATTTTGAGACAGCAAGTGCCGATATCCGGACCGTTTCGAAGAACCTCATATAATGATCTAGTCGTTACGTCTCTTACGAGAAGTAACGTATATGATATGTTTTGATTATGAATACAAAACTATTCGAGCGTATGGTCAGTCTTAATTCCGTGTATCCCAACGAATATCGTCTTGGGAGGTTTTTATGTGCGTATCTTGCAAAACATGGATTTCTTGTAACGACACAGAGAGTTGTGGCAAAGCGTTATAACATTTTTGCCAAGCGTGGAGCAGGTGAAAAAGCAGTGATGTTTTATGGTCACCTAGATACAGTGCCGGTTACAAATCCTATAAAGTGGAGAACTGATCCATTTCATCTTACTGATCGTCAGGGAAGATTATATGGGTTAGGAACCTATGACATGAAAGGAGGAATAGCGGCGTTTCTAGATGCATCTGTTCGTTCTGATAGCTATATCAAAATATTTCTTGCAGTTGATGAGGAGTGGATATCAGAAGGCGCATGGACCGCAATAAAGCACCGGAGGGATTTTTTCTCCGACGTTAGCCTTGTTATATCGCCGGAGCCGAATTTTGGTCTAGGCACATACGGGATTGTAAGAGGTAGAACCGGTCGATTCATTTTTACTGTAAATTTTGAGGGGAAGCCGGCACACGTAGCTCAATATCAAGAGAGTATTGATGCGGTGTCAATGATGGGGAAATTTATTTCTGATTTTTATGCCGCTAGAGAAAAATTATTTTTTTCCCGTGGCACATTTGCCCAGGTGCGGAGAGTGTCGGGTGAAGCGATTGGTATGAGTGTTTGTGGAGATGCATCCGTTGATGTTGAAGTGTTGGGGGGTTATCAGGATTCGATATCAGATATTCAAGAGCGATTACAATCGTTAACTGATTCAACAGTACGATTAAAACCAAGAAAAACTCCGTATCTTCCTGGATATTATTTTGACTCGTTTTTTTATATGGAGCTTATTGGTAGCATTATTCGTCGAAATACTCATAGAAAATTGGAATTACATACGAGAATGTCAGTGGGAGATGATAATGTGCTCGCGACATTAGGAATACCGGTAATAACCTGGGGACCGGACGGTGGGAATGCACACGCACCGAACGAATATGTATCCAGGTCGTCGTTAGAAACACTTTCAACCATGTTTTATGAATTTTTAGAGAAGCATTGACTCTCATTGAGGAGAAGTTGTAGATGGGTTAATATAACTACGTATGGCAACCATTGATGAATTAAGAAAAGTACGGTTGGAAAAACTGGAAGCTCTCAAAAAGCTCGGGGTTGATCCGTATCCGGGCACCGTTGAACGGAATGAAACGGTATCAGAGGCACGGGAGATGGATGGCAAGGCCGTGGCCATCGCGGGTCGCGTTACCGGGTTCCGCGGGCAGGGAAAAATTTTTTTCCTTGATATCGTGGATGGCACGGGGAAAATTCAGGTAGTCGTCAAAGTAGACACGTGTGAAGAAAAAGCATTTGCTCTCATGGAGCATGTTGATCTGGGCGACTTTTTATCTGTCGGGGGAGAGGTAGGCAAAACGAAAGCAGGTGAGGTGACGGTATTTGCCAAAAGTTTCCGGATAATTACCAAAGCCTTACGTCCTTTGCCGGGTGAGTGGCACGGACTCAAAGATGTGGAAGAGCGCTACCGGCAGCGATATGTCGATCTTTTGGTCAATCCGGCAGTGCGTAATATTTTTCTCACCAGATCAAAGGTTGTCCGGTTTCTCCGTAGTTACTTAGACCGGGACGGATTTTTGGAAGTGGAAACACCAGTCCTTCAACCCATCTATGGCGGTGCGTCGGCAAAGCCGTTCAGCACGCATCACAACGCATTGGATACGGACTTGTATTTACGCATTTCCGATGAGCTCTATCTCAAACGGCTCGTCGTCGGAGGGTTTGATAAAGTCTACGAAATCGGCAAAGACTTTCGTAATGAAGGCATAGACCGGCAACACAATCCGGAGTTTACCATGCTTGAGTTTTATTGGGGCTACGCGGATTATGAGGAGCTTATGCGCTATACCGAAGCCATGCTTGCCGGTTTGGTGAAAGAAGTGAAAGGCTCATATACATTTTCATATCAGGGACAGGAGTTGGATTTTACTCCTCCTTGGCCGAGAAAAACGTACCGGGATGTGGTGCTTGAATATTCGGGTATCGATATCAATGTTGCTGACGATGAAAAAAAATTATTGAAATCGATACAGTCCAAAAAAATTATGCTTGATCTTTCGGGTGTGGTTGGGTTCGGCGCACTATTGGATACGCTCTATAAAGCCACGGCAAGGCCTCATTTAGTGGGCCCTATGTTTCTCACCGACCGCCCGACGGCGTTTGTCGCGCTTGCCAAGCGCCGGCCGGATGACCCGTCCAAAACCGCTTCTTTTCAGCTTCTTGTTGCCGGAAAAGAAGTGATCAATGCGTACAATGAGCTCAACGATCCTGTAGATCAGGCAAACCGGTGGCGCGCATCAGAAAAGCTCGGGAAAGAAGGTCAAAGTGAACATGAGGCATTTGATGAGGATTATATTCGTGCGCTTGAATATGGTATGCCCCCGACAGCCGGATGGGGGATGGGGATAGACAGGTTGGTTTCTATTTTGACGGACCAGGCTAGCCTCAAAGAAGTTATTTTGTTTCCGACGCTCCGCCCGGAAAAATAACGTATGACCAGAGATCAAGCAATCACGCTTCTTCATGCCCACATGCAAAATGCGAATCTCCGGCGGCATTGTTATGCCGTGGGGTTTGCCATACGCGCGCTTGCAGGAAAACTCGGAGGGGACCCGGACGAATGGGAAATATTGGGAATTCTCCATGATGCGGATTGGGAAGAGACGAAGGATACGCCGGAAAAGCATACAGTGAAGACAATTGAATGGCTTTCTGAATTAGGTATTACAGAAGGTCTGCTCGTCCACGCATTTCAATCACACAACACGAAGTACACGCACCTAGCTGAGCTTGAGGGGAATATGGAGTGGTCGCTGGAGACGGTCGATGAACTTACCGGGTTTATCGTGGCGGTTGCCCTCGTCCGTCCGGAAAAGAAACTCGAGACGGTTGGAGTCGAATCCGTACTAAAAAAATGGAAAACCAAAGAGTTTGCCAAAGCCGTGGATCGCACGCAAATTGCCCAGTGCGAAACCAAACTCGGCATTCCTCTTGCAGAATTTATCGGGATTACGCTTAAAGCCATGCAAGATCATCACGAAGAATTGGGGCTCTAATGAAAAAACTTCTCATTGCCACTACTAATCCGGGAAAGCTTACAGAAATAAAACGATTTTTGGGTGACCTTTCCGTCGAACTTGTTGGTCTGAAAGACGTTGGGATTACCGATGTTGTGGAGGAGACCGGAAAAACATTTGAAGAAAATGCGATTCTCAAAGCCAAGTATTACTGTCAAAAATCAGGGCTTCCCACGCTTGCTGATGATGGTGGGTTTGAAATAGATGCATTTAGCGGGCAGCCGGGAGTCAAATCGCATCGATGGATTCACGGCGATCGGGAAGATACGGATGAGGAACTGATTGCCTACACGCTTGAGAAAATGAGAGGTCTACCCCGAGCAAAGCGGGGGGCGCAACTGCGTCTCGTACTCGCACTCATTTTTCCTGATGGCCGGCAGTATACCGTCGAAGAAAAAACGCGAGGGATCGTTGCTGAGAAACCCTCTAAATATAGAACTTCGGGATTTCCTTACCGATCCCTTTTGTTTCTTCCCGAGATTAACAAGTATTATGACCACGACCTGTTGACGCCCGAGGAAACCGAAACGTTCAACCACCGCAAGCGTGCGCTGGACCGCTTGAAGCCTATTCTCCTGGCTCTATAGTTTTGTGTAAACGTTTACATTTCCGGACACACGAGCGTCACTGTCAACTTGTTTTATGATCTTACCCCGAAAGAAAAGGGTGGACATTTTTTAGCCATGGCGGAAAAATGTCCACTTGACCCCTTAGGATTCGTTCCATCGTCAAATCTGAACAGGTACAAGAAATTAACGCTTGATTTGACGAGATATTTTGTGATATAGTCCTATTATTGACAATTGAAAAAGCGTTTGTATATCGAACGTTCCCTCGATAGAGCTGCTTCTCGAAAACCCCGCAGAGGCGGGGGTGAAGAGAAGACGGGTATTCCCGTTATAGATGTGAAGCTGTGTCGTCCCGACGTAACGTCGGGATGGAGCAGTTTTAAGGTCGCGAAGGTACTTAGCGATAAAGAAAAGTGGCACCACGAGACACCTCGTCTTTTCAACATAAAGGAGGTGTTTTTTTGTGACAAAAATATATTTTGTTCGACATGCAGAGTCATTAGCAAATGCCCAAAGCATATATCAAGGGCAATCGTACGATACGGATTTATCCGCGCGCGGTAAAAGCCAGGCACAAGCGCTCGCGCAATGCTTTGAACGCATTTCTTTTTCGCGTGTCATCGCGAGTCCTCTGAAACGGACTATGCAAACGGCAACAATTGTAGCTCTCAATAAACATTTGTCTGTTCAAATCGAACCACAAATCATAGAAACGAATCACGGAGACTGGGAAGGGAAACACAAAGATGTCATTAAAAAAACATGGCCATGGATATATAGAAAGTGGACCCGATTTCCCTCGGCTACGAAATTTCCACAAGGGGAGCACTTTTTAGAAACACAGAAGCGGGTTTTGGAGTGGTGGCAACTATTTTGTCAAAACATAAGCTCGGATACGTTGGTTGTGAGTCATGATAATATCATTCGTATTATTGTTGCGCGGGTTCTCAACCGGAAATTGAATAAAATTTGGAAATTCCATCTGCAACCCACCGCAATTACAGAGGTGAGCGTTGCAAAAGATAAAATAACACTCGTGAGCCTTGGGGATAGTAAACACTTAGGAGGACTGGACGTTGATCTGTCTATGCATGCGTTATAGCATTGGTGTAGAATAAATAGGAGGTAACATGTTGGATATTAAATTTATCAGAGAAAATTTTGAGCTCTGCAAGCAGGCCGCGATAAATAAAAATCGCGTGGTGGAGTGGGATCGGCTGCTTGGTCTTGATGACAAACGGCGTGAGTTGATCGGTAAGACAGAGGTAATTCGAGCCAAGCGAAATAAAGCGGAAAAGGCAACAACAGAAGAGGATCGTCAAGCAGGCCGCACACTTAAGCAGGAAATGAAGGCGTTGGAGCAAAAATTACGAACAGTCGAAGAGGACTTTAACACACTCATGCTTACCGTCCCCAACGTGCCGGATAAAAGTGTGCCGGTGGGGAAAGATAGCACTGGCAATAAAACAGTAAAGACGTGGGGAAAAGTTCCGGAATTTGATTTTACCGTCAAAGACCATATTGAGCTGGCAACCAAACTTGATCTTATCGATTTTGAACGCGGAGCTAAAGTAGGTGGATCACGTGCATATTTTCTTAAAAATGAAGCGGCGCAACTTGAGTTTGCCCTCATGTTCTATGCCTTTCAAAAGCTGATAGGGAAAGGGTATACGCCACTTATCGCTCCGAGTTTGGTGAAAGAGTTTACCCTGGTTGGCGTTGGTCAATTTCCATGGGGAAGAGACGAAGTCTACCACCTAGAAAAGGATGATCAGTACCTGGCCGGTACTGCAGAACAGACGGTGACAGCATACTTTGCCGATGAGGTGCTCAACGAAAAAGATTTGCCAAAAAAGTTTGTCGCTTTTTCTCCCTGTTTTCGCCGCGAAGCCGGTAGTTACGGAAAAGATACGAAAGGGGTCTATCGGGTGCATCAATTTAGTAAAATTGAACAAGTTATTATCTCAACAAACGATATGAACAACTCCTTTACTCTTCATGAGGAGTTGTTGGCCAACGCAGAGGAAATTCTTCAAGACTTGGAGTTGCCGTACTGCGTGCTTCTTATGTGCACCGGCGACATGGGCGAACCGCAGGTGAAAAAGTATGACATAGAAACCTGGATGCCTGGCCGTAAAGCTTACGGGGAGACCATGAGCAACTCGGTCATGGGCGACTTTCAGGCCAGGAGGTTAAAAATTCGGTATAAAACGAAAGATGGTAAGACACTCTACTGCCATACGCTCAACAATACGGCGATCGCATCTCCGCGCATCCTTATTGCTATTTTAGAGAATTATCAACAGAGAGACGGATCTATTCGAGTGCCCAAAGTCCTTCAATCTTATATTGGCAAGGACATCATTGCGCGATAATGGTAAAATAACTCCATGTTTGGCTTCTTAGGAAAGCTTCTTGACACCAACGAGAAGGAGATCAGAAGACTCCGCACGCTTGTCGAGCGAATTAATACGCTTGAGAGCGATGTAAAAAAACTCAAAGACGCTGATTTTGCCAAAAAGACTGCTCAATTCCGGCAACAACTCGCTACTGGCACTCCAATGGATGATATTCTTCCTGAAGCTTATGCTCTCGTGAGAGAAGCTGCTTGGCGCACGCTTAACCTTCGACATTTTGACGTGCAGCTTATTGCTTCCATAGCACTTCACGAAAGCAAAGTATGTGAGCAAAAAACCGGAGAAGGGAAGACTCTGTCCGCAACTCCGGCTCTCTATGTAAATGCCCTGACCGGCCGCGGTGTGCATCTGGTGACGGTAAATGACTATCTTGCCCGTCGTGATGCCGGGTGGATGGGCCCGATTTATAATCTACTCGGGGTTTCCGTATCAGCGATTATCAGTGAACAATCTTTCATCTATGATCCAGTTTTTGAAGATCAAACGGCAGAGGATTGGCGTCTGAAGCATTTGCGTCCAATCACCCGTAAAGAAGCCTATGCGGCAGATATTACCTACGGCGTCAATAGCGAATTCGGATTTGATTATCTTCGCGACAACATGGTGACGGATGTAAATCAGCTTAGTCAGCGGGATTTTCATTATGCAATCGTAGATGAAGTGGATTCGGTGCTCATTGATGAAGCACGCACTCCGCACATCATTTCTGCTCCGGCAGAGGAAGCGACGCACAAGTATTACGACTACGCGCACATGGTGGACAAGTTTTCCGCCGACAGTGACTATACCATAGACGAAAAGCTCCGTACTGCCCATCTCACCGATCATGGCGTACTTAAATTAGAAAAAATGTTAGGGTTAGGCAATATCTACGAAAAAGATTTTACTGCCGTCCATCACGTGGAAGCAGCTCTGAAAGCAAAAACTCTTTTTTCGCGTGATCGTGATTACGTGGTAAAAGATGGTCAGGTGATTATTGTCGACGAATTCACCGGAAGGCTCCTTACGGGAAGAAGATTTAGCGAAGGCATTCATCAGGCGATTGAGGCAAAAGAAGGCGTCTCCATCCAACAGGAGAGTAGGACCCTTGCGACCGTATCGCTTCAGAATTACTTCCGTATGTACGAGAAGCTTGCCGGTATGACGGGAACCGCTGCTACCGAAGCCGAAGAGTTTAAAAAGATCTATGGCCTTGAGGTTCTTATGATTCCCACGCACCAGCCTATGGTACGGCAGGATTTTTCCGATAGCGTGTATAAAACGCCGCGTGCTAAATACTCGGCGATTGTTGCCGATATCATCGAACACCATAAACGCGGCCAGCCGGTGCTCGTGGGGACTACCTCTATAGACAAAAATGAAATCATCAGTGATCTTCTGAAGAGAAAAGGAATTCCTCATAATGTTCTCAATGCAAAAAACCATCTACGGGAGGCTATGATTATTTCGGATGCAGGGAAAAAGGATGCGGTGACGGTCGCGACCAACATGGCCGGACGCGGAGTAGATATTATTTTAGGAGGACTAAGGAGAGAAAAATGGGAGGTGGCAAGCGAAAAAGAGTGGAAAGACTCGGAAGGCTTGTGGAAAAAAGGTCATGGCGCGGTGGTAGGGCTTGGTGGCCTCCATGTCATCGGGAGCGAACGCCATGAGTCACGCCGGATAGACAATCAATTACGCGGGAGATCCGGGCGTCAGGGAGATCCCGGATCCAGCCGGTTTTATGTATCACTGGAGGATGAAATCATGCGACTTTTTGGAGGTGATCAGGTGGCGCGGCTTATGACGGTTTTTAAACTTCCGGAAGATGTCCCGCTTGAACACGTAATGGTCAGCCGCGCTATAGAGCAGGCACAGGTAAAAGTAGAAGGATTTCATTTTGATTCACGCAAGCACCTCGTTGAATACGATGATGTGATTAACAAACAGCGCGAGATTGTCTATCGCAGGCGCGGTAAGATTCTGGCCGGCGAGAGCCAGAAAGAAGTGATTCTTGAGAAAATCTCCCATGACCTAGAGAATGTAGTGGGGATGTATACGGCCGACGGATCCGTAAAGAGAGATAAAATTGTTACAGAGTTTGTCTCGATCATCCCATTTGACGAAACATCTCAAGGACAACTCCTCAAACAACTGGAGCAGTTTCATGCGGCTGTCGAGATGAGTGAGTTTTTTTCCGGACTTACCAAACAAATGTATGAAGCGAGGGAAAATCAAATGACAACGGAGGTCATGAGGCAGGTTGAACGATGGGTCAGTCTCCAGGTTATTGATAGCCTGTGGATGGATCATTTAGATGCTATTGATGATCTGCGGGAGGGAATCGGGCTTCGGGGATACGGGCAGCGAGATCCGCTCGTTGAGTACAAAAACGAAGCATTTTCTATGTTTGAAACGCTTATGGCCTCTATCGATAGCGAAATTGTCCACAGGATCTTTAAGGTGCAGGTCCAACTTGCTCCACAACCAGCATCGATCCCTCCTACCCATTCACCCAGTAACCCATCTCCCATCACTCCAGTAAAGCTCGGCCGCAACGACCCATGTCCGTGTGGATCCGGAAAAAAGTGGAAGAAATGTCATTATCCCAATATGCCATGATGAATCGACGACGCATTGCGATCCTTGCCCTTGCCGGAGTGTTAGCTGCCGGAGGCGGAGGGGTGGCGTACACCAAACAACAGGAAGCAGTCAAGACTGTTTCTGCAATTCAGACAGCCGTGGTAAAGCGCACGACCTTTACCAAAACTGTCACGTCGTCAGGGAAGACCAAAGCAGCAAGAGCTGCGGAACTTAAGTTCCAAACGTCAGGCAAGCTTACGTGGGTCGGTGTCAAAGAAGGAGATCGGGTTACTGCATATCAAGTGATAGCAACGCTGGACGCGCGAGAAGTGCAGAAGAATCTCGAAAACGAACTTCGCGATTATTCAAAGCAGAGAAACGATTTTGAAGAGATGTGGCGGGTGACGTACAAAGGGACGAGGGATCCGCAGACGGCGCTTACCGATACGGCCAAGCGGATCCTGGAGAAAAACCAATGGGATCTTGACAAAGCGGTACTTGACGTAGAGATTAAGCATCTATCCGTAGAATACGCCACGCTCACGACCCCCATAGCTGGCATCGTGACGCGGGTGGATACACCTGTTGCCGGAGTAAACATTACGCCCGCAACCGCGGTATTTGAAGTGGTCGATCCCGGTTCCCTCGTGTTTGAGGCAAGTGTTGATGAAGTGGACGCCGCGGGCATTTCCATTGGCAGGATGGCAACGGTTACCCTGGATGCATTCCCTGTTACTCCTTTTTCCGGGAGTGTATCCAACATAGCATTCTCTGCAAAAACATCTAGCGGCGGTGCGACGGTATTTCCGGTAGAAGTTGCTATCGCCAGCGTCTCAGCTATCAGAATCGGGATGAACGGTGATGTGGCGATAACAACGGAAACTCAAGAGGATGTGCTCGTCATATCCACTGAAGCGGTACGCGAAAATGGCAAAGGATCATTTGTCTATAAAAAGGAAGGCAAGACGTATAAGAAGGTGCCGGTCGAACTGGGCGCGCGAAATGACGGGGAGGTAGTAGTCGTGTCAGGGCTTACTGAAGGGGACGAAGTGGTAGTAAAAGGATTTACCAACCTTCCAAAATGAAAGAAGAAGTCCTTCGCATTTCTCATGTATCCAAAGTCTACAAGATGGATGGCGTTACATTTACCGCGCTTGATGATGTGTCGCTTGTAGTGGGTAAGGGTGAATTTGTGGCCATCATGGGGCCATCAGGTAGCGGTAAGTCTACGCTTATGCACATCGTCGGGTGCCTCGACAGACCCACGACTGGCACAGTAGAAGTGAGCGGAAGGGATATTTTTCATGCCTCCGATCGGGAGCTTGCGCGTATCCGCAATACCTCAATCGGATTTGTGTTTCAGCAGTTTAATCTTCTTCGTAAAACGTCCGCGATTGCCAACGTCGAGCTCCCGCTTATCTACCGGGGTATGTCTTCCCGAGAGCGACGCGAACGAGCCAAAACCATGCTTGCAGAAGTTGGTTTGGGCGATAAACTTCCCAACGTTCCGTCGCAGCTTTCCGGCGGGCAGCAGCAGCGCGTGGCCATTGCGCGGGCATTGGTTACCGATCCTCAGATACTTCTCGCCGATGAGCCCACGGGAAATCTGGACAGTAAGTCCGGTACCGAAATACTCTCTTTATTTGACGATCTTCATGCTAATGGAAGGACCATCATCCTTGTCACTCATGAAGCCAATGTTGCCAGCCATGCGCGGCGCGTCATCCGTATCGCCGATGGGAGAATTATAGAGGATAAGAAACAATCATGAATACGTTTGAATACATATGGCTTGCTCTTAGGGCTTTGCGGACCAATAAAATCCGCTCCATCCTCACGATGCTGGGGATTATCATCGGCGTCGCCTCTGTCATTCTTCTCGTATCCATAGGATCTGGCCTCCAGGCGTTTGTCACGAGCCAGTTTGCCTCGCTGGGGTCAAACAAAATTTTTGTTTTTCCCGGAGAAACGGACCTTAAGAGAATAGGAGGAAGGCCCGGCACACCGGTGAGCAAGTTTGAGCTCGGTGACGTCGGCGACATTCTCCGGTCAAGTGATGCTATTAAAGAGGTAACACCGGTGGTTGTTCAGACCGGCACGATTGTCTATCAGGGTGAGATTTCATCCGCCGATGTTGTTGGTGTGTGGGAAAATTATTTTGGTATGGGAAATTGGGTAATTGAGAAAGGAAGCATCATCACGCAAAATGACGTGGAGCGCACACGCAAGGTCGTTGTTTTGGGTTCTAAGCCTTCCGTGGAGCTTTTTGGCGATACTGATCCTATCGGTAAAACAGTAACCATCGGTGGCATTCGCTATCAGGTAAAGGGAGTTCTCGTTTCAAAAGGCGGTGGTGGCACGTTGGGGAATGATATTGACAAGAGAGTGATTATACCCTTTACGACGGCGCTGCGGCAGTTTAATCAAAATCGTCCGCAACTGTTGTTGGTTGAGGCTTACAACCAGGATGCGGTGGAACAGGCAGGAAATGATGTACGGCAGACACTCTTGAAGCGATTGAAGGAAGACGATTTTACTGTGCTAAAGCAAAAAGAACTATTGAGCACTATCACGCAATTTATTAGTGTTATCACTGTCGCGTTAGGAGGCATTGCTGCAATATCGCTTCTGGTGGGAGGCATAGGGATCATGAATATCATGCTTGTTTCCGTTACCGAACGCACCCGTGAGATTGGGCTTAGGAAAGCCGTGGGTGCCACGGGCCGGGACATCCTCGTTCAATTCCTCATCGAAGCCGTCATATTGAGCCTCGTGGGTGGCATCATCGGGATACTTCTTGGGGGGGCCGGGTCGCTCGCGCTGCGGGCGTTTGTACAAACAGAAGTATCTCTCTGGTCCGTATTACTCGCTTCGGGTTTTTCAGCTCTCATCGGCATCGTGTTTGGGGTTGCCCCTGCCATCCGCGCCGCCCGTCTTGACCCAATAGAAGCATTGAGATATGAGTAAATGGCAATGAATTATATATGAAGATTATACGATTACATGATTTACCAAAGGTACGGGCGTCGCATGAAGATGTGGGAGATCCCGGAGTGTTTAAACAGATACTCTTAAAAAGAGATGATCTTGACGCGGGGAGGATTCAGATGATCAACTGGTCGACACTCTTGCCCGGTAAGTCATTCAGAAGTCATTATCACGAGGCGATGGATGAGGTGTTTATTGTCCTTGATGGGGAAGTGGAGATTGCTGTGAACAAGGAGAAAGAAACGCTCGGGAAAGGTGACGCTGTGGTTATCCCGGAAGGCGCAGTCCACATCATGAAAAATTTGACTGATAGGGAAGTATGCTATATTGCTATTGGTATTTCCAGAGATCCAGGGGGTAAAACCGTTATCGTATGAAGAAGGCTAAGGATAATCTGGCATCCATTTTTTGGGCAACGATTGCCGTTGTCTTTGTCCAATTGGTTCACAATGGCAGGGAGCCCCTCTATCTTATCGCCTTGACTGCCATTCCTTTATTAGTTGGCCTTTTTTATTTCAAGCGCAGCCTGCTCCCGTTGGCAATCTACCTTCTTTTGATCGGCATTCTTGGCCGGTATACGCGTTACTTCCGGCAGAATTATGCCTCCGATACACTTCTTGCGACGCGTGACTATATCGGTTATATGCTGGCCGGAAAGAATGTGTATAAGGAACTCATCATGACCAATTTTGGATTGACGCCGTTTAGCTATTTGCCTGCAAGTTTGTTTTGGTATTTGCCGGCGTACATATTGACTATTGATCTTCGGTTTTTCGAAATGCTTATCGCGACTCTTGTGCCGATAGCGTTTTATATTTATGGAAGATTGACTAAAACCTGGTTTTTTTTGCCATTACTCGCAATTGTTGCTACAACCCCGTTTCTTCTTGATTTATCCGCTGATGGCAGTAACGACAACAGCGGTACATTTCTCCTTCTCGTGGCGCTTATTTTTTTCCGTTTGGCTGTAAAAAAGAAAAATATCAGACAATTTTATATAAGCGCGGTTTTATTGGCTGTTTCTGCAGCGTTTAAGCACTATGTATTTTTTCTTTTGACGTTTTTTCTACCGTACGTATTCATGTTGGGGAAGTCGTGGCATGCTTCAAGAAGATTTTTCTTATTCTTTTTCGGAACCATCGGGCTTATTAGTCTCCCGTTTATTTTTGGCGCTCCGACCGGATTTTTGCGGGCACTTTCGTATGTGGAACTCCGCCCGACGTATCCCATATGGGGATGGAATATCTGGGCTGCGCTCCGAGACGGATTCGGGATTATCCTGTCGGTTCAATCGATGTGGATTGTGAGGCTTGTTGGCACGATCGGGACGGCACTCGTTATTTTGAAAGTTATGTCATTCCGGCGTCTATGGGAGACATATCTCGGTGCCGTTATGACGATGCTGGTATATCTTGTTCTTAGTTGGTGGACCACCTACGCCCACTTTACCTTTCTCGTTCCCCTGATAGGACTTCTCGCAATTGAGCACGCAGATGATCTAGTTTGACTCTCTTGCGTTTGGCTTCTCAATTCCACTACAATGACCAAACGATGGAGAAGATCACCAAACATCAACAGACCGGTGGTATCGTACAAGCCACAGTCATTATCCTTCTCGTTGTTTGCTCCTTTCTTCTTGGTTCCCTTTGGACCAAAGTGCAAATTTTAGAGCGTGGAGGGATTGGGCAGCCATCTGCACCCGCAGCGCCGGCTGCGCAACCTCCCGCGCAGGAGGCCAAAGATGTACCAAAAGTAACTAAAGACGATCATGTACGGGGGGATCGAAACTCGCGTATCGCCCTTATCGAATACTCGGATATAGAGTGCCCCTTTTGCAAACGATTTCATCCGACAGCCCAACAAGTGCTTGACGCATATAAAGGCAAGGTCATGTGGGTATACCGGCATTATCCGCTCGCATTTCATGCCAACGCTCAGAAAGAAGCAGAAGCCACTGAGTGTGCAAATGAATTAGGAGGCAATGATGCGTTCTGGAAATATCTGGATACCGTGTATGAGCGCACTACGTCCAACGGTACCGGATTTGCTCTGGACAAACTCGTCCCGCTTGCCGTGGAGTTGGGAATCAATGAAGTGAAGTTTAAGGAATGTTTAGACAGCGGCAAGTATGCGGATCACGTCAAAGAGGACATGGACGGCGGATCCAAAGCCGGGGTTACCGGCACGCCCGGTAACATACTTTTGGATACCAAGACCGGCAAGACGCGTCTCATCCCCGGCGCGGTGCCTTTCGAGACCGTCAAGGCAGCAATTGACGAGATACTAAAATAGCGCTTCCTGCAGATGCTTGGGGACTGCTTTTCCCAGATGTTTGAACCCTTCGGTCGTGACGATTCTTCCTCTGGATGTGCGTTTGAGAAACCCGATTTGCATAAGATAAGGCTCCAGTACCTCCTCTACGGTGCCGATGTCTTCGGAAAGAGCTGCAGCAAGCGTATCTATTCCTACCGGCCCACCGGCAAACTTGTCGATAACGGTAGCAAGGAGCCTCCGGTCAGAGCTATCAAGCCCCATGTGATCTACTTCCAGCATGGAGAGCGAACGGGTGAGGATGGCTTCGGTTATTTCACCTACGCCTTCTACCTGGGCTACGTCCCGTACACGTTTGAGAAGCCGGAGCGCAATCCGCGGCGTCCCACGGCCCCGCCGTGAAAGCTCGGTCAATGCGATCGGATGAATGGTAGTCTGTAGTTTTTTGGCAGCGAGAGAGAGGATATGTTTGAGTTCATCAGGTTCGTAGAAGGAGAGCCGGGAAACAACTCCAAATCGATCACGTAAGGGACTGGAGAGGAGTCCGATACGCGTGGTCGCACCCACAATCGTAAAAGGTGGGAGGTCTAGGCGCAGCGTCCTTGCTGATGGCCCTTTGCCGATGATGATGTCGAGAGCAAAATCTTCCATCGCGGGATAAATGGTCTCTTCGACTACCTTATTTAATCGGTGGATCTCGTCGATAAAAAGAATATCGTGTGGTTCAAGATTCGTGAGGATGGATGCCAAATCTCCCGCTCGTTCTATTGCCGGACCACTGGTTACCCGGACGTTTACCCCCAATTCCTTGCCTATCAGGTGTGCCATCGTGGTTTTTCCCAGTCCCGGCGGACCGTAGAGGAGGATGTGCTCAAGCGGCTCTTTGCGTTTTTTTGCAGCAGTGATGGCTATCTTAAGCGTTTCTTTGAGTTTTTCCTGCCCGCGAAACTCATCCCAGGATGCGGCACGAAGAGACGTTAAGAGCTTTTCTTCTTCCGGTGTCGGGCTTTCCAATACTGGTTCTTTTTTGACCTTTAGGAGTTTAGGTTTCATGGGTATGGATTATTTATATAAATACTTGAGTGCAGAACGGATTTTTTCCTCCATGGTCATGTCCGTTGACTTCAATTGTTTGATGGCATCAAGCACTTCTTTTTTGGCAAAGCCCATGGACTCAAGCGCTTCTGAGATATCCTTTGTTTCTCCCCGCTCGTCTGCTGAGAGATCTAATTCTTCAATGCTTCCGAGTTTAGTTTTTAGCTCAATGATGATCTTTTGCGCGTTTTTTTTGCCAAGTCTGGGGATCGTGGTAAAAAACGATACATCTGCAGTGGCTATAGCACTTCGAACGCCTACGACTCCTCGGTCAACGATTGCAAGCGCCGTCTTAGGCCCGATGCCTGAAACGGAAAGGAGGAGCTTAAAAAGAGCGAGTTCATCTTTGGTGAGAAATCCATAGAGATCGAGTGCATCTTCGCGTACATGGGTATGGGTATAGAGGGTGATTACTTCATCGCGGCGAATGTCTTTGAGTATCCGCTGCGGAACCGCGACACGATACCCGACCCCTCCGACCATGAGAAGAAGGGGGTTATTTACCGGTGTATCAATAGTGCCGCGAAGAGCGCCGATCACGAGATTTTTCCTTTCAATTTATATGAATACGCATGCGTTAAAGCAATAGCGATGGCATCGGCAGTATCATCCGGTTTAGGAGGCGTGTCAAGGTGGAGGATACGCATGACCATACGGGTTACCTGTGTTTTATCTGCCAACCCGTCACCGGTTATCGCGCGTTTGACGGCACGGGGTGCGTAGGAAACAACCGGTATTTGTTTTTGGGCGGCTGCCAAGAGAATGACACCCCGGGCTTCACCCACAGGAATAACCGTTTTTGCATTGGTTGTAAAAAATAGATCTTCGATCGCAAGATGGGTGGGCTTATACGTAGAAAGAATTTTTGCAAGCTCCTTATGGATAGTCAGAAGCCGCATTTCCGGAGATTGTTGTACGGGAGTTGTGATACATCCGTAGGACAAAGCACTAATGTTTGAGCCGTTTTCTTTTATTGCTGCCCATCCTACCCGTGCAGTACCGGGATCAATTCCTATGATAATCATGTGGAGTTGTTATATCATATACTGTAATCAATGCAACACGTTATCAAATATACCCTTGTGGCTATAGCCGGTGCAGCTGTGGTTTCTGTCGTAAGCATCCTCTGGCCGAAGTTTACGGAGAAACCACAACCGCAAGCGCTGGAAGCCGTACGCAATACCGTGCTTGGGACCGAGATAGGAAAAAATACCGCAGAGTTTTT
>Ga0080064_1004504_pt1 | contig 17735 bp, 16 predicted proteins | sample Subgrocontami54m_FD_69260 | JGI IMG/M metagenome (GOLD analysis project Ga0080064, IMG submission 69260) | Subsurface groundwater microbial communities from S. Glens Falls, New York, USA - GMW46 contaminated, 5.4 m (SPADES assembly) (version 2) ...
CCCCTGGACGTGCACTATGAGAATCTCCAACAGGAGCTGCGCCGCACCTTCGAAACGCTGGGGCTTGCGGCGTGAACGCGTTTGACCAACATGTTGGTGTTAGGCGTCCGGTAAGAGGCTAGACCGCCTGGCGAAGATCGAGCACAAGGTCGATTCCATCGAACAGACGAACGCCTTTGCCCTTCGGGCAGAAGCCGACAAGCACTTCGCCGAGGTAAAGAAAATCTTCGGCCAAAGTCTTCGCCGAGCGCAGGTATACCTGGCGACAGACGGCGCCCGTAGCGTCCAGGAGATTGCCCAGCACCTCGGCATGCAGCGTCAGAACGTCGGCCCTGACCTCAAGCACCTCGGCGAGGAAGGTTTGCTTGAGCTGGTCGATTCTCACACCAACAGGGACATCTGGGCGAAGAAGCCGGTTGATCGCACGCTGCGGATCACGCCGTTCCTCTGCAAGGAGTTTGCCCTCCAGAAGAACGGCCTGAGACAGAAAGTCGGCAAGAAGCCTGCGAGACGGAAGAAGAAGTGATGATCTTCTCCGTTCAGCGCTTCCTGGAAGACCACTTTGAGCGGCGGGGACTCGCCGACGTAGATCAGTACGCCATCCGGGTTGCCAACGTCTTCGAGCGTCTCGGACCGAGAGCCAGCGAGGGAACCCTAGCGCGCGAGCTTGGGCGCCTCCATACCGTGTTCTTCCGTCGGAATCATGACCTCGACCGAAAGGAGTTCGAGACGCGGCTGGCTGCCACCCTTCGGCGCCGGTTTCAAAAAAAAAAGAATGAAGCCAGCTTCAAGGGCTTCGCGCGTGGCCTAGCTCCGGCTCGTGCGCGATTTCGGGTGCGCCGCCGCTCGATTGCGGCCCTGCTATCGGAGTTCAAGAGGGCTGTCGAGGCCCGATCCGTCGATGCGTTTTGGGATTCGCGCAAGAAACATCACCTGCGGTCGAGACCAGAGAAGATCGCCCAGGGACTTCTGGCCGTCTTCGCGAAGGGCGTCGTCGGCAGTGATGGCTTAGTACTCAGAGAGGTCGCCTCCGGGATCGGCTTCGTGGACGTCGGGGTCTCGTTCGGCGGCGTACTCCACCTCATCGAGCTGAAGATCCTCAAGGGGCGGCTTACTGGGGCAAACCAGCTCGTGACCTACATGCGGACTGAAGGCAGAGGCACAGGGTGGCTAGTGCTCATCGACGCTCGCCGAAACCGGCAGCCAGTGCCGGTCAGAATCGACACGCCAGCCGGTCCGATCAAGACTCTCATAGTCGACGTGAACCCGGCCGCTCCCCACGTCACCTAGAGAGTCAGTCGTCATGCAAACTATTGTCCCGCCGACCTGGCTTCATGGTGTGGCCGCATCTTAGAGCACCGCGAAGGTTGATCAACTTCGTTATAAAGCGTTGCTTCAAAGGCAACTTAACCCCCGGCTACCCGGGGGGCCTGAGCTGAGGGCATGCCGCGGCAGGCGAGGCCGGATGCGCCGGGCACCCTCCACCACGTGTCCGGGGACGTTCCATTGAAGTATTAATTGGGCGAGTAGGTGCCGGACAATCCTTGGGGTTACGTGCTTGATTTCCTGAGAGGGCCTGCGGAGTTCTGGGGGTAGCCTGGAAACGCGGGGGAGGTGAACCGGGATCTGCGCAGGGGTGCTGTGGTTCCCCGATTGCCAGGGGCGGCTGGGCGGCCTGGCCCAGGGCCCTCCGCACGAGGCAGGCGCAAGAAGCACCACCACGAGCCAGAAGGATCAATAGCTTGGCCGCGAAAGGGTGTCCGGTACCTTTTTCAGGTGGCAGGAAGTCTGGGGAATGGGCAACCTCGACGAATACTATAAAACGCTAGGACTTCAGCCCGGCGCCTCCCAACTAGAGGTAAAGCAGGCTTATAGGGACCTGGTGAAGGTCTGGCATCCCGATCGCTTCTTCCACGACCCTCGTCTACAACGGAAGGCCCAGGAGAAACTCAAGGAGATCAACGAAGCCTATGAAAGGCTCCTGTCTTTTCGGCCTGGTCCCCGCACTACAACTTCAACTCCAGGTTCGCGGCCACAACAATCGCAACCACGCCGGGAATCAGGTAGCGCCCGAGCCGGCGAGTCCGAGGCACCGCCGCGGCCTCATCCTCCGACAGAGACGCCCATGGCAGAGAATACGACAAAGATTAACCGTTGGTGGCGCGTCTTCGGAGCCCTCTGCATGAACCTGTCGCTGGGGTCGCTGTACGCCTGGAGCATCTTCGTCGCTCCCCTGGAGAGGGAGTTCGGCTGGACCCGAGCGGACACCTCGTGGATCTTCACCATTGCGGTGTTCGTCTTCGGGACCTCCTTCGTCATCGCGGGGCGCCTCCAGGATAAGCTGGGTCCCTTCAAGGTCTCCGTGATCGGGTCCATCGGGCTCAGCCTGGGGTTCATCCTGGCCAGCTTCACGAACAGCCTGGAGTGGATCTTCTTTACCTTCGGCGGCATCATGGGCGCGGGGAATGGGTTCGGGTATGCCACCTCCATCCCCGTGCTCTCCAAGTGGTTCCCCGATCGACGCGGCTTGGCAGTGGGGCTGGCGGTGGCTGGGCTTGGAAGCGGCTCGGCCATCCAGGCCTTCATCGGCCCGCCCATGCTGACGGGCCTGGGCTGGCGGGGCACCTTCCTCTGGCTGGGGATCGGGTTCTTCATCGCGACCATCATCGGGGCCTTCCTGCTCAAGAACCCGCCCGCCGGGTGGAAGCCGGAAGGCTGGACGCCAGCCCCGCCGACGGCCAAGGTAGTCGCCACTACGTATGATTATTCGCCCTCAGAGATGGTGAGGACCCCCCAGTTCGCCTTGATGTGGATCTCCTACTGTCTAGGCGTGTCCGCTGGCCTGATGACCATCAGCCAGCTCATTCCCTTCGCCCGAAGCGCGGGGTTGCCGGCCACGGCGGCTACGTTGACTCTGCTCATTGGGGCCATCGGCAATGCAGGGGGCCGAATCTTCTCGGGGTGGCTGTCCGATACGATCGGCCGCCTGCAGACGCTCCGCCTGATGATCCTAATCTCGGCGATCGGCATGTTCGTCCTGGCCAACACCTCCAGCATCGGGGTCATCTTCTTGCTGTTCGTGGTGTACTACTGCTATGGAACCCAGCTCTCCGTGTTCCCGTCCACCACGGCCGACTTCTTCGGGACGAACAACTTGGGCGTCAACTACGGCTGGGTCTTCACGGCGTGGGGTGTGGCCGGGATCGTGGGCCCCATGATCACGGGGTACATGTTCCGGACCTACAAGAACTACAATACTGCCTTTGAAACGGCGGGCATCTTAGCGGTGGTCGCGTTCATTTGCATCATGAAAGCGAAGCAGCCGGACCTACGGACAGCAGAGGGCAGGGCCTAGGTGGTGGGCTTTATAACTTCACCAGTAAAGCGGGACGTTGGATCGGACGCAACTTGTTTTCCGGCCCCGTGGGGGGCTGGGCTGAGGGCATGCCGCGCCACGCGAGGCGGGATGCGCCGGGCAACCTGCACCGCATCGTCGGCCGGGGGATTGCGGGGACCAAGATGGCCTCCTGACTTGGGGCTGGAGACGCCGCAGGTGGTCCGGGTAGACTAGAGCGCCGCAGTCGGCTCAGGCTCTGGTGGCGGCTTAACCCCGGTGCGGTTAGGCGGAGACGAAGGAGTTCACATCATGGCCGGGGTTCACGCCGGGGCACGGGGTGCCCCGGATGCGGGGGGGCACGTGGCGAGAGTTCTTCCCCGATGGAGGAGAGATCCATGAACCGGAAGGCGCTGGCGATAGCGAACAATGACTTGGTCTACCTCTGGTGGACCTACCCAGAGAAGATCCCCCACTGCCTCGGCTTCAGCATCCGCCGCCTCCAGAAGGGAAAGTCGCCCGTCGCACTTCCTGCCTTCGTCGGCTTCACGCCCGCGAAGAAGGGAGACGCGCCGCCGGTCAAGCGGCCGACCACGGACTACTGGCCGATCCAGTCGTATCAGTGGAAGGATCTCTTCGTTCCCGAGGAGACCGAGGTCGCATACGAGATCGTGCCGGTGACGGGAACCCCCGGGAAGAAACTTGCGGACATCCCCGGCCTGGCAATTCGCACGAACCCGATCAAGGCGACCGACAGCATCGGCCGTCACCGCGTGGTGTTCAATCGCGGCATCATCTCGACGCAGGCGCTCAGCAAGAAGCTCCCGAAGGGGAAGTCGGGCTCGCCCAGCGCGGCGGCGCTGCGCAAGCACATCGGCACACCGGGCGACAAGATCCGCGCGAGCCTGGCGGGCGAGGCGATCGAAGCGCTCACGAGTCTCCTGAAGCGTGCCCGCGACCACGGGGGAAAGTGCTACTGCGCGCTCTACGAACTCACCGACCCGGAACTCATCGACGCCCTGAAGAAGAACAAGGGCCGCGTCGAGGTCATCCTGGCGAATGCCGACACCACCGAAGAGGATGCGGATGGCAAGCCGCAGAAGGTCTACGACGGCACCAACGCGGAGACCCGGACGGAGCTGCACAAGGTGCTGGGCAACGCGCTGCACGATCGCCTTCTGCCCAAAGGCAACTACATCGGGCACAACAAGTTCGTCGTCTACGTCACCAAGGCCGGAACGGCGAAGGCGGTGCTCACCGGCTCGACCAACTGGACGGCTACCGGGCTCTGCGCGCAGAGCAACAACATCCTCCTCATCGAGGATGATGCCATCGCGGCCCGATACCTCAACTACTGGCAGCGTCTCCTCGCAGACGAAGCGAAGCAGGGGCCGGACCTCCGCCGCGACAACGCCGAGGCACCGCCCGACCTGAGCCTGGGCACCCAGCAGGGCGCCGCGCGCATCTGGTTCTCCCCGAACACAGAACGGAAGACCAAGCCCGCCAAGAACCCGCCCGCCCCCCCAGACATGGCCGAGGTATTCCAGGCGATCAGCGACGCGAAGCATGGCGTGCTGTTCCTGCTCTTCAGCGCCGGGGCGCCGAGCATTCTGCAGCAGCTCACCGACGTCGCGCAGCAGCGCGCCGACGCTGAGCAAGAATTTTTCGTGCGCGGCGCCATCTCGGACGCGAAAACCGCCACCCAGTTCACCACCCGAGTCTACAACGATTCGCTTCTCAAGGCGCCCAACAGGCTGATCACCGGAATCGCCGGCATCTCGGATCAGTTCTCGTACTGGGAGAAGGAGCTGGCGAAGCTGGGCCATGCCGTCATCCACGACAAGATCGTGGTCGTGGATCCCTTCAGCGACGGCTGCGTGGTCGTCACCGGCAGCCACAACCTCGGGTACAAGGCCTCGTACTCGAACGACGAGAACCTGTGCATCATCCGCGGCAACCGCGCGATAGCCGAGGCATACACCGCGCACGTGCTCGACGTGGTCAACCACTACAACTGGCGCCACAAGCTCGCCGAGGCCCCCAAGAAGGGCGAGAGCTCCCAGACGGCCTTTTCCGACCTCGACGAAACCGATCGGTGGCAGAACAAGTACTTCACCGGGAGCTTCCTCCAGAACCGAGACCTGTTTTTCTTTCCGAACTCCCCGGGCTAGGGGAGCCGGCCGTTTCCTAGATTGACTTTCTCCCCCTGCCTGTCCTGAAGGTATTAGTTAACCTGGGCGACAACGTCACCCAATCTGTTCGGGGACGTTCCATTGAAGTATTGATTAGGCGAGTAGGCACCGGACACATCCTTGGGGTTCCGTGCTTGATTTCGTCAGAGAGCCAGGGGAGTTTTTGGGGGAGCCTGAGAGCCGGGGGAGGTGGAGCGTTATCTGGGCAGGGATGAGGAGCTTCCCCAGACTGCCAGGGGCGGCTAGGCCGCATGGCCCGGGACTCTCCTCGCCAGGCAGGCCCACAATTTGCCACCGTCGTCCCGCAGCATCAATCGCTTGGCCTCCAAAAGGTGTCCGGTACCTTTTCCATGTTTCGGCTCTCCGCTGAGGAGAAAGTCGAGGTGATCGCAAAATGCGGCCACCGCTCAGCGGCACCAGAGGGAGGAGGAAATGGGCCCATATCCGAAGCTGATGATCGCCGCGCTCCTCCTCGCCGGCTGCGCCACGATCCCGAACGTGCCGACCCAGAATATCCTCATGTTCAGCGCCGACGGCAAGCTGGTCGATCCGACCGGCAACCTGAACTGCGCGGAAGGGGCGTCGAGCGCGGGGCCGCTCTGCCACGAGGCCAAGCCGGCGGACGGGAGCTTCACGCACATAAGCGTGCGCGACTACACGGAGCTGGAGGACCGCTACTACGAGGAGACATATCTGGAGAGCCTCTTGGGTTGCCTGCGCGAGTATTTGAGTGCGTCCCCCGAGCCGACGGCGGACCGGAAGTGCCGCCAGAAGCCCCCCCTGGCGCCGCGCCCCGCGACCTCGGATACGGTAAACCGGCTCCTCATCTTCGTCCATGGCGGTTTGAACACCCAGATCGGCAGCATCAGCCGGGTCGTCACGCGCGAGGAGCGCGAATCGGGGGAGGCGCACCAGGAGACGCAGCCGCTTTACAATGCGATCGCAGAAGCGGGCACCTACCCGCTCTTCATCAACTGGCGAGCCTCCTTCACGTCCAACTACGTGGACAGCCTCGTGCTGATCCGCCAGGGCGAGAAGCAACCGCTCCTGGGGCCTGCCACCGCGCCGACGGTCTTCGCCATCGACGTCATGCGCGGCATCACGCGCGCGCCGCTGGTCTGGTCTGCCCAGACCGTGAACGACCTGAAGACGTCGCCGGGGTTCACGTTTCTCGAGTCCCGGGATCCCGACACGGTGGCCAAGGAGTTGATCTGCGCGTACGAGTACGCCGATCCGAAGACGTGCCGGGAGGAGTTCCGCTTCAGGGATCCGCCATTCTGCATCCCGTTCAACGTCCGGAGCGAACAGAAGCTCGGCGGCAACAGGGGCTTCCGGGAAGCCGTCCCTCCAAACGCCGACACGATCCCGATCTCGGTCGGTGAAGACCTCCGCGGCTGCCCAGAGATGGTGCGTTCCCTGTTGTCTTACGTGATCACGGTGCCGTCCAGGCTGCTGGTGGCCCCCGCCGTGGACAGCTTTGGTACCAGCGCGTGGGAGACGATGCTGCGCCGGACGCACCTGCTCTTCAACCGAGACGACGAGTTCTTTCATGCGCGCTCGGAGCTCATGGAGCAGGATCGCGAGCGGCTCGTCGAGATCCCGCGCCGGGGAGGGATCTCGATCTTCCTCAGGAGGCTTGCGAAGGAGATCCGTGAGGCGAAGGAAAAACACGGGCGCGAGTGGCAGATCACGCTGGTCGGGCACAGCATGGGGGCGATCATCGTGAACCAGATGCTCCGGGAGGTGGTCCAGGTGCCGCTCGACCTGCCCATCACGAACATCGTGTACATGGCGGCCGCGGCGTCGGTGCGCGACGTGCTGGACAGCGTGGTCCCGTATCTTCGGAAGCGAACGGAGGCGAAGTTCTACACCCTGATGCTCCACCCGATCGCCGAGGAGCGCGAGAGCTACCAGGTCGCGGACGTGCCGATCGACCCGGGCCCCCGGGGGTCGCTCTTGGTATTGATCGATAACTTCCTCTCAAAGCCCCTCACCTATCTCGACCGGACCGCTGGCCGCTACCAGAACTTCCTCCCTGCCGTGCATGCCATCCCCGGGGATCTCTGGCCTCGCGTCCACATCAAGACGTTCAGCGTGGGAGCGGACGTGAGGAATGAGAACCCGCAGAAGCACGGCGAGTTCACGAGCCGGTTCAAGTTCTGGGTCGAGGCGTGCTGGCTGCCCGAGCCGGCGATGAAGACGAGATCGAAGACGCCCCGCGACTGCGTGTACGATGACTGAGCGGCCGGGCCCCCCTGCTTGGCGTCCTTCCGCTCGTTGACCTCCGGAGTTGCGTTCTGCAGAGCGGGTTGTGTCTGGGGACGTTCCATTGAAGTATTAATTAGCCGAGTAGGTACCGGACACCCCTTTGGGGCTACGTGCTTGATTTCCTGTGAGGGCCTGCGGAGTTCTTGCGCGACTGAGGCCGCCGGTCGCCGTCCCGCCGCCCCGTTGGGCCGACCACACGTCTGAAAACGGCTTCCCTTGACAAATGCCGTAGGTATGCATTATATACATATATGAGAGTGGCGTGGGATCCCGAAAAGGCGAAACTCAATCTACGGAAGCACGGGATCCGCTTCTCTGATGCGGAGGGTGTCCTTTTCGATCGCCTCATTTCCGCGCGCGGGGCGACCCGGAAGGAAAGGCGATCGTATGAAACAGGAATATGATTTCAGCAAGGGGAAGCGAGGCCCGGTAATCCCCCAGACGGGGAAGACCCGCATCACCATTTATATTGATGATGAGGTCTTGGAGGAGTTCCGCGATCGAGCCGATGCCTCCGGACGGGGCTATCAGACGATGATCAACGAGGCTCTCAGGGCATACCTGGGCAAGGCCAGCCGACCTGTTGACGAAGAGACCCTCCGTCGCGTGATCCGCGAGGAGATCAGAAAGGTTGGGTAGCGACCTCACGGGCCCATGCACCCGACGACCGCTTCGTCTCTAACCCGCATTATTCATGAAGGCACTCCGTTCGTGAATAATGCGGGGTGAGCCGTCCACCAGCAACGCGACGATCCGCGACCGGCCAGGAACTCTCGAGCGATGGTGACAGGGAAATCCCCGGATAAGCGATTGCGCCGTTTGCCCTCCATCAATTGCTCGTCTATAATACCTTCCGCGTCGGCGCGGTTTCGCTGCACCTGGGTCCCCCACAGGCCTCGTTTCGCGCCCTGGCGCCGCAGGAGGCGTGATGATATCACAGCAAACAAGTGCGGCACTGAAGGAGTGGGCTATTGTGTGCCGGGCGCTGGCGGAGGGCCGGCAGACGCTGCTCATCCGCAAGGGCGGCATCGAGGAGATCAAGGGCGGCTTCCAGGTGACGCATCGGGAGTTCTGGCTGTTCCCGACCTACGTGCACCAGAAGGCGGCGGACCTGGTCCCAGCCGTCCATGCAGAATTCGAGGAGGTTCAGGCGGCCCAGCCGCCAGTCGACACCGTCCCGTTCCAGCTCTTCGCCACGGTGGAACACGTGGTGAAGGCGATGGATCTCGATCGGCTGCGGACCCTGGAGGGACACCATATCCTGTCCTGGGACTGCATCGCATCGCGCTTCACCTATCGGAACAAGCCCGGGGTACACGTGATGACCGTCCGCGTCTATCGTCGCCCCGAGGCGATCACGCTGCAGGACACGCCACGGTACGACGGTTGCGTCTCCTGGGTGGACTTGGACGAGGCCCTGAGCACCGAGGGCTGCACGCCCGTCCTTTCGGATGCCGAGTTCACCGCGCGCCTGGCGGACATCCGGGGTCGGCTCGCGGGAGCCGGTGTCGCAACATAGGTCTCGTGGCCGAGCGCAAAAGCGTTCGGCTGTTCGGCGGTTCGGGTGTTCGGCTGTTCCCGAACGGATTGAAGAACGCGGCTCTCGCTCGGCCAGGCATTGGGATGCTCTTTCGGGAGAGCAACAGGGGTGAATCCGGTGGCAAATTCTAGGCAAAAGGCCGCCCTACTCCTCGTGGATCACGGGAGCCGGTTTCAGGAAGCCAACGACATGCTCGCCGACGTGGCGACCATGGTGAAGCGGATCTCCGGCCTGGAATGTGTCCACTACGCCCACATGGAGCTGGCGGAGCCGACGATCGAGCAGGGTTTCGCGACGTGCGTCCGCGAGGGGGCCACGGCCGTGGTGGTTCACCCGTATTTCCTGTCGCCCGGACGCCATTCCACCAGCGACATCCCCCGGATGGTTACAGAAGCAGCCAAAGCGTTTCCGGGAATCCAATACTGCGTGACGGAGCCGTTGGGCCTCCACACCAAGATCGGCGAGGTGGTGCTGGAGCGCGCCGGGATTCCCCTTTCGGCAGGAGTGAGCGAGCGATGAAGGAGCCTATTCCGAGCCCCGGCCAAGGCAATCGGGAGCGGATCTGGGAGTGGGTGAAGAGTATCGTCCTGGCCGTGCTCTTGGCGCTGGGCATCCGCACGGCTGTGGTCGAGGCGTTCGTCATCCCCTCGGGATCCATGGAGCCGACGCTCCAGGTCGGTGATCGGGTTCTGGGGAACAAGTTTTGGTTCTGGTTCGCCGAGCCCCACCGGAAGGACATCGTGATCTTCTCGCCGCCGGCCGCGGCCCACCTCGCTGCGGGAGCGTTGATCAAGCGGGTGGTCGCTGTGGAAGGCGAGGTGGTCGAGGTTCGGGACGGCCAGGTGTTTGTCAATGGCAAACTCGTCGCCGAACCCTACGTGAAAGAGCGGCCACAATACGTCCTGCCCCCAACGCCGGTTCCGCCGGGTATGCTGTTCGTCCTGGGGGACAACCGGAACGCCAGCTACGATTCCCACGCCTGGGGATTCGTCCCCCGTGGTAACCTGAGGGCCAAGGCGTTCGCCCGGTACTGGCCTTTGAATCGCATCGGCCTGCTTCAGTAGTCCCAGCCGCATTGTCCTTGCGAATTCCTCCCTCGCCGGCCCTGGCGCGTTGTCCATTGACTCCGGGAAGGCCCCTCCGGTACAGTCTGGTCGCCCTCAGCGGTCAGCCATCAGCGATCAACTTCGGTCGCAAAGCGACCCGGGGCCGGGGTTCGGTCTTCCCCAATCCCCAACCCCTAACCCCCGACCCCGGTTTCTCGGTGTGTTCCGTGCCTGTGTCACGTAGAGAAAGGAGCGGATCCCGTGGAATGGATCGGCGTGGTATACAACGATGTCAAGGAGCCGACGGATGAGGGCTGGGGGGCGGTGGTGTCCGAGGTCGTGCTGGACGAGACGCTCACCGACGGGTTGGATGGCATCCAGGAGTTCTCCCACGTCCTCATCCTCTACTGGATGCACCGGGCGGCGGAGGCCGAGCCGGTCCGGATGCGACGCCGCCCCCAGGGACGGCTGGATATGCCAGAGGTCGGAGTCTTCGCCCAGCGGGCCCGCCACCGTCCAAACCCCATCGGCGTGACCGCGGTGAAGTTGCTCCGCCGGGAGAAGAACCGGCTCTTCGTCCAGGGCCTGGATGCCATCAACGGGACGCCCGTGCTGGACGTGAAGCCCTATGTCGCCCAGTTCGATGCCGTGGACTCTCCCCGTGTGCCCGAGTGGGTCAATCGTCTGATGGAGCGGTATTTCTGACGGGGGCCGGGTGTTGGGGGCTAGGGGCTGGGGTTCAGGGATTGGCGCCTCAGTCAGTATTCTTCCCCAACCCCCAATCCCTGATCCCCAACCCCCGCGAGTGCAGCGAGCATGGCCAAGACGGCGGGCATCCTGATCATCGGCAGCGAGGTCTTGAGTGGGAAGGTGGTGGACCAGAACTCCACCTATCTGGCCGGGGAACTCCGGGCGTTGGGCGTGGACGTCCAGCGCATCACCACCATCCCGGACGACGCGGAGATCATCGCCCAGGACGTGCGGACCTTCGCGGAGCAGTACGATTTGGTGTTCACCACCGGGGGGGTCGGCCCGACCCACGACGACGTGACCATCGCAGCCGTGGCTCAGGCCTTCGGGTGCGGCGTCGTCCGCCATCCGTTACTGGAGGATGTTCTCCGGCGGCACTACGGAGAGGGAATCACAGCCGCCCAGCTCAGGATGGCGGAGATGCCTGAGGGCGGACGGCTGGTGGGGGAGGGGGACCTGTCCTTTCCCGTGGTGGCCGTCCGGAACGTCTACATCTTCCCCGGCATTCCGGAGATCGTCCGCCGGAAGTTCGAACGCATCCGAGAGCAGTTCCGAGAGCAGCCGTTCATCCTGCGGCGGGTCTTCCTCCGCTGCGACGAGGGGCAGATCACCGACGACCTCCACGCCGTGCTGGATCGCTTTCCGGATTTGCAGCTCGGCTCGTATCCCATCCTCAATAATCCCGAGCACAGCGTCATACTGACGCTGGAATCGAAAAGCCCCGAGTACGTCGAGCACGCCCTCCGGTTCCTCCTGGATCGCCTGCCACCCCCGTCGATTGTCCGGATCGAATAGCCCCAGGACCCCGGGCGCTGTGTGCGATTGAGGCACCCTCGAGTCGCGATCTTCTCGTCATTCCGTCACGCTCAAGTCCATCGCCTGCCCCCGATAGAATTGGGTGATGTGCTCCATGACCTCGGCCGGGTCATCGGTGACTATCAGAAAGTTCGGATCGGTCGCGGCCAGGTAGCCCCGGGCGACCGGTTGGTCCCGCAGCCAGTCCAGGAGCCCCCGCCAGTACTCCCGGCCGACCAGGATCATGGGGAACGGCCGGATCTTGTGCGTCTGGATCAGGGTGACCGTCTCGAACAACTCGTCCAGCGTCCCGAAGCCGCCGGGCAGCAGGACGAAGGCGGTGGCATACTTCACCAGCATGACTTTGCGCACGAAGAAGTAGTGGAAGTGAAGCGAGATGGTTGTATACCGGTTCGACTGTTGCTCCTGGGGCAGCTCGATATTGAGGCCCACCGTCTTGCCCCCGGCCTCGAAGGCGCCCTTGCAGGCCGCCTCCATCACGCCCGGGCCACCACCGGTGACCAACGTGAAGTCGGCCTTGGCGATCTCGCGCCCGATGGCCTCGGCCATCTCGTAGGCGAAGTCCCCGGGGCGGGCCTGGGCGCTGCCGAAGACTGTGACCGCCGGCGTGATCCGGGAGAGGGCATCGAATCCCTCGACCAGCTCCCCGATGATCCGGAACAACCGCCAAGATTCTTCCTTTTCCAGTTGGTTGATCTCGTAGCGCGTCGGCATCCTCTTCTCCTTGTGGAAGGCAATCGCACGGCTCGCGAGTATGCCTGGCCGACCTGCCAGGGTCGGTTCCCAATTCGTCGCCTGATTCACAGGGTAGACCAGGCGCGGAGGGGCCGCAAGAGGTTCCTCATGCGGGCGGCAGGCGCCTCCCGGAGGTCATGATCGAGGCGAGACACCGCTTCACAAGGGGTCAGCGCACGTGGTATAGATCAAGAACCATTCAGCGGTGAGCGATGGGCGGCGGGTGCTAGAGATCAGGGGCCAGGGATCGGGGCGGAGACTGGGGCTGGTGCCTGCACCGTTGAGTGATGCTGACTGATCCGGCGGGTGGTGCCGGATCAAGCGGCCGGCGGGATGGAAGAGCGTACGAGAGGGATGCTCCATGGCAACAGGCGGCAAGCGCGAAGAGATTGATGCGAAGATCAAGGCGTGGGAGCGGGACCTGGAACGCTTGCGGGTCGCGCTGGCACGCGCGCCTGAACCCGTGCACGCCCGGTACCATCCGGGCTTCACTGAGTTGTACCGGGCAAAAGAGGTCGTCAAGTCGCGCTGGGAGGAAATTCGCGGAGTGTACCGGCCGGAGCCGGCGACCGTGCAACGCGTCCAGGAGGCGCTGGCAGCCGTGGAGGCGGCCTGGAGGGCGGCCCAGCCCATGCTTGACGACGTCTTGAAGCCCATGGCGGCGTGACGGCGTCCGGTGCGGCGTCAATGGGGTCGAGGAGAGGGCAGGCTTCGTGTGGTGCTGGGCCAGAATCCCGGCCTGCAGACCGGGACGGGAACCAATACCTATCTGCTGGGCCTGGAGCGGCTCGTCCTCATCGATACCGGAGAGGGAGTGCCCGCATACAATGCGTCGCTGAAAGAGGCGGTGGAGGCGTCGAAAGGGAGGCTTTCCTTCATTCTGGCTACCCACGGACACCGGGACCATATCGGAGGGATCCGCGCCGTTCGGCGCATGTACCCGGACGCGATCGCGCGCAAGTTCCCGGGGGGCGAGCCACCCTCCACGTTTCAGCCGATCGCTGCGGACGAGCAGATCCGGCTCGATGGGATTACCCTGAAAGCCATTCATACACCTGGTCACGCCTCCGATCATCTCTGCTTTTATTGGGCGGAAGCGCGCGCGCTTTTCTCCGGCGACCTGATCCTCGGCGAGGGGACAGCGGTGATGCCTCGGGACGGGGGAAGCCTGACGGATTACCTGACTTCGCTGGAGCGGCTTCGCTCGCTCGACATCCACCGGATTTACCCGGGTCACGGACCGGCGATTCAAGACCCCCAAGCCAAGATCACCGAATACATCGAGCATCGCCGGATGCGCGAGCGTGAAGTGTTGGATGCCCTGCACGCCGGCGCCAGGACGATCCCGGAGATGGTGGCCCGGATCTACACCGACGTCCCAAAGACGTTACACCGCCTGGCGGAGGAATCCGTTTGGAACCACCTGGTCAAGCTCGAGGGGGAGAACCGCGTGCGCCGGATCCGGGAGGGTGGCCGAGAGGTGTACGAGGTGCTTGGATGAAGGCGCCATCATCGGTTGTGGTGGCTCCGCCCCTCGATGCGGAGTTGTGGTGTTCCTCTGTTCTGAGCGGGCCAGTTGGGTGACCGGCGCCTGCCTCAACGTGGATGGGGGCCAGTCGCGGTCGAATATCTGAGGGGAGAGCCATGAGCCATGAGCCGCGAGCCGAGCGCCGGGAGCTGTGAGGGGACGGGGGCCGGGGGCCGGGGGCCGGGGACGAACGAGAAGCTGTTGCCCGGGTTCCTCGTGGGTTCTGCTTTTTCTCCTGCTGCTTTCTGCCTTCTGCCTTCTGCCTACGGTCACTGCCGCAGAAGAGATCATCTTCCTCCTGGACGGTCGCACGATTCAGGCGGAGAAGACGGAGATCATCGGCGACCGAGTCCGCATCGAGAAGGCGTCGGAGACGATCGAGTTGCCTCGCGCATCCGTGCTATCGATCCACCGGCTCTCCCCACCCACCGCCTCGCCAGCCATTCCACCACCCGCCGAGGTGTATCAGGACATGACCCAGCAGATGACCGACAAGGTCCGCCGCGAAATCCAGGAGCGACCAGGCGCCTCCCAGCCGAGGTCGCCCTGACCGCGCGGGATCCTCGTGTCTTGCGGCGATGGGCCGAAGGTCGTGAATAGCGGCGAGTTTGACATCGTGATCGTCGGGGCGGGTCACAATGGCCTGGTGGCCGCGGCCTATCTGGCCCGCCAAGGTCTTCGTGTCCTCGTCCTGGAACGACGAGGCGTCGTGGGCGGGGCCTGCGTCACCGAGGCGGTCTTTCCGGGCTGCAGGGTCTCGACGGCTGCCTATCTCACCGGCCTCATGCTGCCGGAGGTGGTCCGGGACCTGGAATTACCGCGCTTCGGCTACCAGGTCATGGCCAAGGATCCTCCCTCCTTCACGCCGCTCCCCGACGGGCGGTCCCTCACCCTCTGGCAGGACCAGCGCCGCTCCTGCGAGGAGATCGCCAGGTTCTCCCGGCGCGACGCCGAGGCCTATCCCATCTACGTGGCGCGGCTCGAGCGGCTGGCGCGGTTCGTGGAGGGGCTGCTTACTATCACGCCGCCCAACCTGGCGCCGAGGACGTGGCGGGACCTCCTGGGGCTTGGCCGTCTGGCCTGCAAGGTGCTGGGGTTGCCGGCCCAGTCCGTCGTGGACCTGGCCGGGATCCTGACGCAGAGTGTCCGCGACTTCCTGGACGGCTGGTTCGAATCCGAAGCCCTGAAGGTGACGCTGGCTACGGATGGAGTGATCGGCGCGAATGGCGGACCGATGACCCCCGGCACGGCCTATGTCCTCTTGCATCATTGCATGGGCGAAGTGAACGGCGTCCGCGGGGTGTGGGGCTTCGTGCGGGGCGGGATGGGAGGCCTGACCCAGGCCCTGGCCCGTTCCGCAGAGGCCCACGGGGCGACGATCCGGGTCGCGACGCCTGTTGATCGGATCCTGGTCCGCGACGGGCGTGCGACCGGCGTGGTCCTGGAGAGTGGCGAGGAGATCCCGGCCCGCCTTGTCGCCTCCAACGCGGACCCCAAGCGCACCTTCCTCCGGCTGGTGGGTGCGGAGTGCCTGGACCCGGAGTTCGTCCGCGCCGTTGAGCGGATCAAGATGGACGGGATTTCGATGAAGGTGAACCTGGCCCTGGGCGAACTCCCGAGCTTCCGCGCGCTGCCGGGGACGCAGGTGGGCCCGCAGCACCGGGCGACGATCCACCTGTGTCCGTCACTGGACGCCATGGAGCAGGCGTGGGATGACGCAAAATATGGCCGTCCGTCGGCCCGGCCCATGCTGGAGGTGACGATTCCGACGGCGTACGACGACAGTCTGGCGCCCGCCGGCATCCACCTCGTGTCCATCTTTGCCCAATACACGCCCTACCGGCTGGCCGGGGGCCAGAGCTGGCACGACATCCGCGAGGCGGTCGCCGACCGCGTCATCGAGGTGCTCTGCGACTCTGCGCCCAACGTGAAGGGGGCGATCCTCCACCGCCACATCCTGACGCCGGCCGACCTGGAGTCGGAGTACGGGATGACGGGAGGTAACATCTTCCACGGAGCGATGAGCCTGGATCAGCTCTTCTGCCTGCGCCCGGTGGTGGGATGGGCGCGCTACCGGACCCCGATCCGGAACCTCTACCTGTGCGGATCGGGGGCGCATCCGGGGGGCGGCATCACGGGGGCGCCGGGCAGGAACGCGGCGCGGGAAATCCTGGCGGACTGGCGTCGCGGAAAAGTTCAATGAAGGCCGGCACCCCATACGCGCGTTTCTGATTTGACGAATCCTGCTCCTGCTGGTCACCCTGTTCGCGCTGACCCTCGTGGTCTTTGCCATCTCGAAAAAATGGGGACGCCCTTAAATAATTCAAATTGCCTTCCCCGATAAATCATGCTAGGGAAGTCGCCATGCCGCGCGCCGCTCGTCTTGATGCCCCGGGTGTGGTACACCACATCATCATCCGGGGGATCGAGCGCCGGAAGATCTTCCGGGACAATCAGGACCGCGAGGAGTTCCTGGAGCGGTTGGCGAACCTGCTTCTGGCCACTGGGACTGCGTGCCATGCCTGGGCCCTCCTCCCAAACCATGCCCATTTCCTATTCCGCCCGACCCGGGTGCCGCTCGCAACGGTGATGCGGCGGCTGCTCACGGGCTACGCCGTGAGCTTCAACCGCCGCCACAAACGGCACGGGCATCTATTCCAGAATCGCTACAAGTCCATCGTCTGCCAAGAGGACCAGTATTTCCAAGAGCTGGTGCGATACATCCACCTGAACCCCCTCCGCGCCGGCGTGGTGCCGGACCTCCTCACACTGCATCGGTATCCCTATTGCGGGCACAGTGCCCTGGTGGGGAGGTGGCACCGCCCGTGGCAGGATATCACCTGTGTCCTGCGCACCTTTGGAAAGACGGTCGGAGAAGGGAGAAAAGCATATCTGGCCTACGTAACGCAAGGGGCAGGACAAGGCCGCCGCGAGGACCTGGTGGGCGGTGGGCTGATCCGAAGCTTGGGAGGCTGGGAACAGGCCAAGCAACGCCGAGGACAGCACCAAGCCCACCTGAAAAGCGACGAACGAATCCTCGGCGAAACGGATTTCGTAGAGGAGGTTCTGGCTCAGGCCCGGGAAAGGTATACGCATCGATTCGAGTTACAACGGCGCGGGATGGACCTCGAGCGACTAGCAGCACGAGTGGCAGAACTCTATGGGATCAAGGTGGAGGACGTCTTCGCCAAAGGGCGGCAGCCACTGCGAGTGGAGGCCAGAAGCTTGCTGTGTTTCTGGGCGGGGAGCGAACTAGGAATTCCATTGACCGACTTAGCCCGACGGCTGGGCATGAGCCTCCGGGGGCAGGCTACGCAGTCCAGCGTGGCGAACGGATTGCCGCGGCAAAAGGTTTCCACTTCTCGGCGTGAGATATTTACTTATTTAAGGGCGTCCCCCAATTAGGGTAGTGACCCTGTAATTCATTGATAAAATGCTTCTCTCTTGCTATCCTCTCCGGAAAAGGAGGAGAGGATGGCCAAGAAGGCGAAGGGGAAACGTGGCCCGAAACCGCAGTTCCTTGACG
>Ga0080064_1004505_pt1 | contig 17728 bp, 21 predicted proteins | sample Subgrocontami54m_FD_69260 | JGI IMG/M metagenome (GOLD analysis project Ga0080064, IMG submission 69260) | Subsurface groundwater microbial communities from S. Glens Falls, New York, USA - GMW46 contaminated, 5.4 m (SPADES assembly) (version 2) ...
CCGAGCGCGACGGCCAACTGACCGACTTCTTGCGCTGGCTGACCCATACCCACACGCAGCGCTGGCACGCCCACTACCACACTTCGGGGACCGGCCACCTCTATCAAGGCCGATTTAAGTCGTTTCCGATCGAAGAAGACGAACATCTTTACACGGTGCTTCGCTACGTGGAAAGGAACCCGCTGCGGGCCAACCTGGTCGCCAAGGCCGAGCAATGGCGTTGGTCCAGCTTGCACCAACGCGTCGGCAAAGGCCCGCTCCGCTCCTTCCTTCACCCTTGGCCCGTGCCGTTGCCGCGCGATTGGCTCGAGCGCGTCCAGCGCCCCGAAACCGAGGCCGAACTTGAGGCGGTGCGTCGCGCGGTTCAGAAGGGCCAACCCTTTGGCTCGGAAACCTGGCAAGCCGCCACCGCGGCAAGCTTGGGGTTGGAGTTCACCTTCCGCCAGCGCGGCAGGCCGAAAAAGGAGGGGGCCAACGAGGATAAATGATCCGCGTCCCCTTTATTTTCCCACGTTGGGCCGACGCTTCGGCGCCGAGCCCTTGTACCCTTAGGACAGGCTCCCCGCCCATCCCAACGAGGCCATAATGAGTATCAAGGCATTGCACTTGACCGGGCCAGCATGCAACCGTGAAGGTGTTGCTGGCGTGCAGTCTCGGTGATACGATGTTAGATGGACAATTTAGCAGTTGAGGAGGGGCAGCAATGGACCGGGACACATTTACCGAGACGATCCGTGCGTTCAAGCACCGGGCACCGTTCCGGCCGTTCACGGTGGTGACCGTCAGCGGGAACCGGCACGAAGTGGACCACCCCGACGCGCTCGCTGTAAATGACGGAGTGGCCATGTTCGCAGGACCGGGCGGCGTTCCGGTGATCTTCGATTATGAGGGGGTCAGTGAAGTCATCGGCGACCTGTCTGGTCGTGGGGCGGAGGCGTAACTGGCCGAACCCGTCTATGGCCAACCTTGTCAAGGGCTGGACGCTGAGCGGGGACGAGAATTCTAGAATTTTCATCCGGGCGGTTTTCTCAGGACGCGACACGGAGTTGGCGGTCTGGCTGCGTCGGTCTTTTTCATGGTTCGTGGTTGCAAGCACAGGGTGTCGGTTCAATGAGGTTGTTTCAAAACGGGGACAGGCCCTCCAAAGCAAACGGGCCAGTCCCCGTTTGGAAACGCGGGCTGCACCAAACACATCTTCAGGGTCCGCCGATTTGGAGTGCGGCGCTTTCCCGCCGCTTTCTTTGCTTATGTCTGCTTCAGCGCTGGCGGCGGAGCGCTGGAGAGCGCGGAGGAGCCAAAAACAAAAGCGGCGGCAAAGCGCCGCAGTCCAAAAGCAGGCGAACATGCACTCGACGGCGACGACGAGGCCGGCGCGGTAGGGGGCGAGCGCGTCGAGGAAGGCACGCGGATCGGCCGGGTAGTTCTGGTGCAACACGGTCTGGCCAGCGGCGTCGAGCAAGCACAGATACATCGATCTGGCGTGGAGGTCGACGCCACAGTAGAATCGGTGCTGTTGTTGGTAGAATCTCATGCATGGTCTCCTTGCGATGGGCGTGGGCGACCCCCCTGCTTCCCCCCTTCACAAGGGGGGACCAAGGGGGGGTGGTTACTCGGTGCGTCCTTCCTGAAAATCCCACGCTGGGCCGACGCTTCGGCGTCTGAGCCCTTATACCCTTGGGACAGGCTCCCCGCTGTGAGGATCTTTCGATGAGCGAGTCTTTGCCACGCATCACGATGGAAGAGGTCACGGATCCTGTCGAGTTGGCGAAATACGGCGCTCGTCAAGCGCAGCTTGACCGCAACTGGACTTGGTTCGAACAGCACGCGCAGGAGATTTACCGCACGCATCGGGGCAAATGTCTCTGCATTGCCGGCGCAGAGCTGTTTGTAGGCGATACGCCCGAGGAAGTGATTGCGTTGGCCGCGGCGGCGCACCCCGAAGACGAAGGTCGGTTCACCCGTTACATCCCGAAGGAAAGGTTGGCACGCATCTATGTTGTTCGGCGGGACTGGTCGGCTCCCCAAAAACTGGTCCAGATGTTATGTTAGTCTCCCTGGCATAGTCCAGGGAGGGACACATGAGCAAGCGAAGGACCGCTGAACAGATTCAACGCGATCTGCAGGAAGGTTCGAAACGTTGGCGCCGTGAAAACGGGCGTGAAATGCTGTAGCAGATCGAGGAAGGAATGAGTAAGTTGCATGGGTCGGCTTCCTTGCCTTGGAAACTTGTGTTGTGTCGTAACAAGACATGTGCCCAAAAAACGGCAAAGAAGCCGATATCAACTTCCCCTGAATTCCTCCCCTGAAATCTGCGAAACTCGAACTTAGCTTCCTTCCGGCGTCTTCACGCGGAATTCGCGGGTCGTGAAGATGACCATCGCCAGGGCCGTGGCGGCCAGGCTGGCGACGAGCAGGATCAGGATGCACGTCGATGCTTTCGGCACATCGGCGGGGTTGAGCCGCCATTGCGGGACGCGCTCGCCTACCCAATCCTGGATGAGAACGCGGAAGTAGTAGTTCACCGTCAAGCGCCGCACGGCAAAATCGATATTGGCCAAGAGGCCCTCGAACAGCGCGATGTAGCCGATGCCGATGACCAGCGGCCAACGGCTGAGAAAGCTCAGGCAACCGAAGCCGGAGCAGTACGCGATCAGCGCCAGGCAGGTGATGCCGGAAACCTGCAAGGCCCGCTTGGGCACGATGTCGCCCCACAAAGCCGATTCGCTCCAGTACACGCCGATGTAGGTGATGAAAGTAAACAGAGCGGCGATCGCCATCGTCAGCAGCATCATGGCCAACAGCTTGGTGAGATAGATGCCCCACTTGGGCAGCGGCCGGACGAGCAGGTAAGTGAGTGTTTGCTCCTCGATCTCGTCGTGGATCATGCCGGTGGCATAGAGCAATGCCGTCAGCGGCACGAGCGTATGGGGAATGAGCATCAGCAGGATGCCGATCTCCGCCCCGGACGGCTGGAAATGACTCTCGACCGACCGAACCAAGATCACCAAACCGAGCGGCAACAGGTAGAGGCAACCAAGCACGATCAGCCGCCGGCCGCGGATTTGCTGGCGCAAGGTCAGCCAAAACAGCGTCATCAGGGCCGAGAGCCTGAGGCGATGCGGCAGCGCCACGGGCGGGGCTTCTGCGACGGCGATGGGTGCGTCATTCATTTGTTCACCAGATACTTGAAAACCGCTTCCAGGTTGTCGTCGTCGGAATAGACTTCTTCAATCGCGCCGCCGCCCGATAGCGACACTTCCGGCAGCCGGCTGTAAAAGCGATCCGGCGCGTGAGTCTCCACCAGCAAACTTCGCTCCTTGCGCAGCACTTTCACGCCTTCCACGTCGTCCCAATGGACGATCCGGGCTGCCAAAGCGCGATAGTTCTCGCAGACCAAAACAATGCGGTGCGGGAACTTGTCGATCAGATCGCGGATTTGGCGAAGATGGCCTTCGGCGACGAGACGACCGTGGTTGAGGAGAATAATGTTCGGCGTCAGCGTCTGCACTTCATGGAGGACATGGCTCGACACCAGCACGCTTTTGCCGTCCTGGGCCAGCCGGAGAATGATGTCCATCAGCTCGCGGCGTGCGACCGGATCGGTGCCGCTGAATGGTTCGTCGAGGAACAGCACTTCCGGCTCGTGGACCAACGCCTGGGCGATTTTGGTCCGTTGCCGCATGCCTTTGGAATAGCCGCGAATGGCCCGGTTCATGTTGTCGGTCATGCGCACCTGTTCGAGGGCACGTTCGGCGGCGTCATGGGCCTCGGCGCGACCCAGGCCGCTGAGGCGGGCGCAGGTGTGGATGAAATCCCAGCCGGTCATCCATTCATAGAAAGCGTCCTGTTCGGGGCAAAGGCCGAGGCGGCGATTGAGCGCGGGATGGTTCCACGCGACATGGCCGAGCACGCGCACCTCGCCCTGGCTGGGCCGAAGCTGGCCGGTGGCGAGCTGCAAGAGCGTCGATTTGCCGGCGCCGTTGGGCCCGAGCAAGCCGGTGACGCCCGGCGGAATGCGCAGCGTCAGTTTGTTGATGCCGATGACGTTGCCGTACCACTTCGACACGCCGTCAAAAACGACGATGGGCCGCACGATGTCCGGCGAACCGGGAGCGTCAGCGACCGGAGTGACCGTTGCATCGGCGCGCGGAGCGCCCGCGGCCACCCTCACTTCAGGCGGTCGAGGGATTTCACTCTCGTGGTCAGGATCCATATCGAGATTCCAAAAAGGCCGGCCAGCACGCCGGCGGACCAGTACCAGGGGTATTGCGGCACGAGTTGGTCGGCCAGTTCACGGTTATTGCGGCCGCCGACTTTGCCGAGCAGCACGAACGAACTATGGGTGTCGAAAAAAGCTGCGCGCATGCGGTGCAGGTTGTCGGTGTAGGAAAAGAGCGGCCGCCAGTTGCTCCGCGCCGCTTCGGCGCGAGCCGCATTGGCTTTTTCCTGGATGCGCATCCACTCATTCTGGTCAAAACCTTTTTTCCGAGCGCCCTGACCAGCAAGCCTGGCCAGTTCAAACTCCGCCCGACGAGCTTCGTGTTCGGCCGACTCCTCGTGCATGCCGCTCAAGACGCCGCCCACGGTGCCGCTGATGATCCAGATGCCAACCCAAAACAGCCCGACGTAGCGCGAATTGCGCGACAGCGACGACAGCGCCAGCATCAGCGTGCCGGCGGAAAGAACGATGACCAGCCCGTAGCCGATGCTGGCCGCCAAGAGACGCCAGGTGTCTTTGAAGACGCTGAAATCGAGGCTGAACAAGACGCCGAGCAGGTACGCCAGCACTGCCGGCACGATGGCCACCAAGGCCAAGAAAAAACCAATGACCCCAAGCTTGCCGAGGAAATAGTCAAACCGCCGCAGGGGCCGCGAAAAGTACAGCGGGATGGCGTTGAAGCGGAGGTCCTGACTGATCAATCCCGGGCCGACCAACATGACCAGGATCATCGAAAAGAACATCTCGAACGAAAAGAAAAAGTGAAAAGCAGCGCTCCAAATGGGCTGGCGAAACGCTTTGGGCCCCTCCATCAACTCGCGCGGCAACCTCAGAAAGGCGAAGAGGGGCCTGATGAAATCGGCTTGCTGCTCCAACAGGCCCCAGGCGATCAGGGTCAAGGCCAGACCGATTGCGGGCAACAGCGCGAATAGCAACACGACCCGCGTCAGCCGATTCTTCATCTGCGCGCGCACGCCTTGCCGGGTGACCGTCAACCAGCGCCAGCCGTGACCGGAGAGCTGGCCGTCCCAGTGTTGATAGCCTTGATCGAATATGGGCATGGAAAGTCCTGAATTTTCGTCGGCATGGCGAGCCGGGAGCGTAAGCGACCGGAGTTGTTGCAAGACACCGGTCGCTTACGCTCCCGGCTCGCCAATATCACACTTCCGCCACCGCTTTCAAAAAGACCTCTTCCAGCGTGCTGCGTTGCGGCCGCAGGAAGCGAATCTGACCACCGGTCGCTGCCGCCGTTTGCCAGAGCAGCGCCTGCGTTTGATCCGCGGGAATCTGCACGAGCAGCAAATCGTCACGCGGCTCGGCGGTGCAGCCGAGTGTCCGCAGATGACGCACGAATCGTTCGGGATCGTCTTTGAGCCGCACCTCGAAGAAGCGATGGTGGACCTGCTTCATGTCTTGAATGCGACCCTGGGCCAGAAGTTGGCCGCGGCCCAGGACGACTACGTGATCACAAACGGCTTCCACGTCCGGCAGCAGATGGCTCGAAAAGAGCAGGCTCATGCCCTTGTTGTGCGCCAGATCGCGCGACAGCTCCAAAAGGTCGCGCCGCCCGTCCGGGTCCATGCCGTTGGTCGGCTCGTCGAGGATCAAGAGCTGGGGATCGTGGATGATGGCCGACGCCAGCTTGAGCCGCTGTTTCATGCCGGTCGAGTAGGTTTCGACGCGACGATATCGGGCCTCGCCCAGACCGACATAGTCGAGGACTTCGTGCGCGCGCTGCAAGCAATCGGTGCGCGACATGCCGCCCAATTCCCCGGCATAGGCGACGAAATCGACGCCATCGACCGCGGGGAACAGGCATTCATCTTCGGGCACAAAGCCAACCGCCTGGCGGATGTCGAGCCGTTGACTGTGAATATCCATATCCAGCACGCTGCCGGTGCCGGCGTCGATGTTAATCAAGCCAAGCAGCGTACGAATGAGCGTCGTCTTGCCGGAGCCGTTGGGCCCGAGCAAGCCGACGGCACCGGGGCCAACCTCGACGGCAAGGCTCTTCAGAGCCGTGATCTTCCCGTAGGTTTTGGTGACGTTGTCGAGTTGAAACAGCATTCGGCTACCTCTGGCGCTCCTCGGGGCACACGATCGTCGGTGGCGGTGACGATAGCATATTCGCTGCTGGGATTGAAGTATTTGCCGACGCCTAGTGCAAGCGGCTTTCCCGTTCTTGCAGGATGAACTGGTCTACGCGAATTTCGGTCAGGTCGTTGGTGAGAAAAGCATCCACGTCGAACTCGTCTTGCAAGCCGGGGACCGGCACAATATCGAGTTGCAGCTTGAATTCAACGATCTTCTCAATGGGAATCGGTATCTCACCCGACGAATGATGCTGGCTCAAAAAGTTCGTTGCAACGATCCGCAGTTTTTCGTAGGGGAGATACGGGGCGGCGATGGCCATGCTCACGATCTCCTTATCTTCTCGACCAGCCCATCAAGTTGCTCTTCCGTCACGGGCGAACCGCGCAGCGTCCTAAAAAGGACCGGCAGTTTCTCGACCACTTCCTCGTCGGAAAGAAGATCGGTTGGAATCTCGCCGCGCGACGCCGCCGCCAGATCGAAGAACTCCAACCATTCGTCGCTGCCCCGCTTTAGCCCCAAAGCCAGCGCGTATTTGGCGAGCAGCTCTTCCTTTTGTGGAGGCGCGAACAGCCCTCGTTCGAGCCGGCTGTAATTGCCTGGATCAAAACGATTCGCTTGACAAAACTCGCGTAGAGTAACTCCCTTGGCGGTCCGGAGTTCCTTCATACGCTTTCCAAACGCTTTGCTCATTGCAGAATCTCGGCAAGAATTCGTGTTGTAGAGGATTGACAGCGTGTTGTATTCATTTTACAACAAACCTGCGGATCGTCAACGGAATTCTCGACTTTGGTTCTACGGCAGAATCATGCACTTCAACCCCTGATATTGCGTCATCGCCTTGTCAAACGTGACTAACTCCAGGTTTCCCGCCATTGCAAACGCGGCCAGATAAGCGTCGTTCCAAACTTTGGGCGAAAACGATTGCCCTTGCGTGAAGGCCCGCCAGAGCGCCTCCAGTCCGGGTGGTTCGTCCGCGAAAGCGAAACGGGGATCGATCAAAATGCTGTCGTACATTTGCCAAGCTTGGCTCAGCGATACCGCCTGGTTGGGAAGTGCTTTGGGGTTGGTCGACAGCCGCAGAAATCCTTGTTGGGTCAAGCGGCAAAAAAAGCAACATTGATTCGACAGACCGCCGTGCCACGCCTTGGCGGCGGCATGATGGATGTGGGCATTGAATGCCAGCGCGAGCCACACATTGACATCAGGGAGAATCATCTTCCTCGTCCAGAATCTCCGCGATCCGCTCGTTCGTCAGGTTCAACGTCCCTGGATGTTCCGAGTGAACCAGCGGGAATTCGACGCGCTGGCCGGGTGTCGTGGGCTGCGCGCTGGGCGCCCGACCGCAAGAAACCACGACCTCGGCGCCTTCCGGCAAGGAGACTTCGCCTTCCAGAACCACCACGCCATTGTGAACTCGACCGGGAATGACCATACGCCCATTATTTGCCGCACGCTGAGCGGAAGCAAGGGCAAATCAAGCCGCGCCGCCCGACGACCGAGCGGCTTCGTTGTCTTGCGATTTCGTTTTTTTCGGCCGGAATTTGCTGGCGGGGCGGATTCGCGTCCGTTTGCTCGGCCCCATCAGCGTTGATTGAGCTTTCCCATGGTCGGCTGGGAGCACCCCCCATGCTCGCGTTCGCATTCACTTTCGGCTTGGACGCCCGCTTGTAATGGATTGACTGATCGGTTGCGGCGAGAAGCGACGCACGGGAGACGCATTGTCGGCGGCGGCTGCGTCGGGTATTCAGGAACAAGCAGCCCACATGCACTCTTCTCGTCTTGGGGAAGGTGGGTGACATTCAACAACCCGATCGTAACATGGGATCGCGCGATGGCAAGCTCGGTTGTTATCTGTCAGGCTTGTTCAAAAAGGAAAACGCCGCCCCAAGGGCGGCGTGGCATCAAGCCGCCAAACAAATGGGTTTGTTCGACAACTACGAAAGAAAGCACTGATTCGCCTTCTCCTGCGAATCACGCTTGACTGCCTCCCACTGCTTCGCGTTTGCTTCGATGGATTTCGCCAATTCCTCTCGCAGCCTCTTCACTTTCTCGTCGGAGTCGAGTAGCTTCTGCGAGGAATTGGTCGCTAGGCCAACGAACTTCAGTTCCTCGGCATTCATACGGCAACCTCCGCTAGGTATGAACTGTCGATTGTTCAGGCGACGCAATGAGCTGCCGCTTCCGCGGGAATCGGCAGGAACGCTACGTCACTGCAAGGACGAAACCCATCAGGCCAACAGCCGCGCATCCGACATAGCACCCGATGTTGCAACGGCGCTTCCGGGTTGACGCGTTGAACTACCAAATCGACTGCATCCGCGCCACATTGCATTAGCATGCCGCCGACCTCAACCGCCAGATACCGCGGGACGAAGCCAATGAGGGTCGGTTCCGCATACGTACGGACGGCGACGGCATTTGGATCGGCGACGTTGCAAGGATCCGGCATTAACACCAATCGCTCATTGGGTTCCAAACGCTGCACACGTTGCATGGCGAGAGAGGGCATCCAACGCATGCCGTGCAGAAAGAACTTGTTGAGGTAGCATCCATGCCCGTCGGGATTAGGGCAGGGAAAAACTTCAAACTCATCGGTCTGGCGAATGCCCTCGGTGACCGAGAGGATTGCGATGGGATCCGGCGGATTGTTCGGATCAAAGCCTCCCCACCGAAGATACGCTTCGTACTCGGGCCGCGATTGGGAGAGGAGACGATTTGCGAACAGCGGAATCAAAGTGGTTGACTCGTAAACCTGGTCGAGGTTTTCCATCTTGGGAAATGCGCGGAACCCAGCACGACGCGCGCCGCGCGTATAGCAGAATCGAAAGATCCCGCGCTCGAATTCCAGACGCCCGACCGGACCCCACGCCCCATGCGCGGCGTCGCCGGACCTCCAGGCGATGTACAAAGCGTTCATGCGGTCAGCCCTTCCAGCACTCGTCGCTGATTGATTCGTAACAACTCCGACGTAAACTCCTTGGTCGGCTCGGACATTCGCTCCTGCGGTATTTCACCGACGACCCGTTCAACAGCATCAGTATTGATGGCCGCAAGCCGTTCTCGCCACGCCGCTGCGCCCTCAGGGGCCAACAATGCGAAGCGGCGAGCGGCTTCGACAAGGCCCATCGGGCGCTGGTCCTGCGGTTCATTATAGAACGCGGACCGACCCCGCTCGGCAAAGGCGAGCACGGTCCGGTTCTTGTCTTTGGTTGTCAGCCGCTCAAGCCTTTCCTCATCGGTCAAATTGCGCGCCAGGCTGGCGCCATGGTCGTAGGTCGGCGCGAGGTGAAGACCATCGACGCGCAAGGCAGCCCAGTTTTCATGATGCCGATCTTGGTTCGCAATCCAAGCATCAAGTACCACATAACCCACGAATGCGTCGAGAGCAGTCTTCAGTCCTTTGGGCGCCGCATCCATCCAGGACGCCGCCGGCAATTCGAGGTTCGCAACAACTTCCGCAACCGCCTGGACCGTATGTTGCCGCACATGAAACCGCTGCTCCAGCGGATAGCTTGGATCGCGTTCCAGCAACAACTGGTTGCCAAGGATCAATGCCAAGGGCGGCGGCGCCATGTTCTCGCAAATGACTCCCGGCCGCACGCGTTGGCCACGCTCAAATTCGTCAGCAAGCTCATACTCGACGTGGGGCAAGCCCATTAGCCGACAAAGATGGCAAGCGATGACCTCGGCCCAATCTTCGCCCGTACCGCGATCTTCGGCTTTGAACAGTAAATGACGTCCCCCGTCCCGAAACCAAAACTTGGGTTTCGTGCCCAGAGTTTCTGTGGCTTCGGCCGCTTCGTGATCCACTCGGGAAATGGGAAACACGATTCGCTCCCTATTTCTCGTCGCCATCATCGGCCTCGTCCGGCCGCTCGCTTCCTGAATTCGCCGACCGCGCCGCTTCACGCCCCATGACAAACCACCGCTCCAACACCTCCATGAGCTGCTCGCGCACCCGTTCATCGCCGGTTCGCGATTGCACCAATTCTTGAAATCGCTCCCGCGCCTTGGCGAGCCGCTCGTCGATTCGGGCGGTCAGCCGGAAACAGGCATGCAGTTCGGCAGGCGTCTTGACTTCTCCGCTCACTCCAAGATTAGCCAATCGGGCAACCAGCTCTGCCTGGCCGCGCGATTCGTACTCCAGAAACACCCGCGGCCGGCCAAAACCCACGGTGTTCGGCGAGAACATCACGTCTTCCGATAGAACCGCGGGCCGCTGTTCGGGAATCTGCAAGGGCCAATCCGATTCCGGCCGCTGCGAAACCCATTCGGCCAAGGGGGTCGCATCTTCGAACTCAGCGGCGTCCCAAATATCGGCTGCAAGGTCATGGACGTTGAAGCGGCGTGTCTCGGATTTGGCACGTTGCTCCATCTTCTCGATTTCCACGACACGGATTTCTCGAAAATGCCGGGCGGTCGCCTCGTACAGTTGATCCAGCAGCGCACGCCGCTCCGCCTTGTCGGTGACGCAGATCAATTCGAGCACCGCGTCGTCGAGGTCCCGCCGGTCGGGCTCACGCAGTTCATTCGACAGCACAATTGGTCCCGCAGCAATTCGGCGAGCGCGATCTGGAGTGTGGCAATCCATCAACTGTTCTTCGATCAATCGTCCCACCACTCGCTTCGACATGCTCTTGAGTGCAGCTTTGAGACGTTTGGCCAGGTCGCCGGACACGCCGCGCGGATCGGGCACCTCCAGCAAATTGACATCCACAACCTCCGTCTTCAAGTTTCCTTCCGTGCCTGCGAAACGGCCGTAAAACGTCTTAAAGAGACCCACTAACGTGGAGTTAAGTACGGCCACCAGACAGATCTTTTCTGCGCCGGAAAGTTCTTCTGAGGCGACATCGTACAGATTGCAATTGCCAATGATGCTCTCAGGATTCGCCGGCACGATATGGCGGTACTGTTGTGACTTCGGCCAGAACGCCAGCCCTGGTTTTATCAGGCCCGTGAGGTCGTACCAACGTTCCCGCGCCGCGCAGGTAGGGCGCTTCGGAACAGGTTTGCCTTTGGACTTCGAGGAGGCGAAGGCCGCCGTTTGCCCATAACGGACGTAGCGCAATGCCCAAGGCGATTTGTCTTTCAGGTTGTCCAGCCGTTCCGACACCAAGAGGACCACGCGATCGAAGTCTCTCGCCCGCACCACCGGGCGATCCACCTTCATCAAGCTGTGGAGTTCGGGAGCGACATGGCGCGCTTCGATGGGGTGAACGCTCCCGTCGCCGGCCTGAATGATCTTCAACTTGCCCGACGCCACGTCCCGGCGCGGCGCGCCCCCGGCGTGCCGGCGAAACTCGGAATCGCTTTTGTGCAATTCAAGCATCTCTGCGGTAACGTCCTTGGGCATGAAGAAGGCGTCGCAACCACTCGTGATGCCACGCCGAATCAGCGCAATCTCTCCGAGCGGAACAAAGCGCTGACCGAACCGCCGCATGATATCAAAGTAGATATCAGGCGCGCGAACGTAGCGGCCCCATTTGCCGGCGCGATAGGGCTGCGGCGCTTCTTCGAACATCCCGCCGGACAGGACTTGGCCGGGCGCCTGCTCGCTGTTCTCCTCGGAATCAGGCTCGTCGTTCTCTTCGTCATCGTCGCCGGGTTCCTCAACGTCGGCGGTCCGCAGAATTCGGCCAGCGCGAACGCCGTCTTCCCAAAGATCGGCCTGTTTCTTGACAATGATGCGAAAATCTTCGCCGCGCGTGTCCGCATTCGCCCTGAGGATCCGCTCGCGCAGTGCATTGAGGGCAATGTGTCGGGCGTCTTCGTCCTTGCCCGGCGGTACGCCGATGATCTCGGCGAGCGGCTTTGCGAAACGCACAAACCGCACCAGATTCGCCATGCGCTGCTTTTCGTCGTCGCAGCGCTGCAAGATCGCGATGCAGGTTTTGACGCGGGCGTCTTCGAACCAAGGCTCAGCTGCGCTTTCCATTATCGCCACGATGCGAAAGTGCCGCAGCACCCAACCTTGGAGGGCAAAGCCGTACTCCACGTCGAGCCACGACGAACTGGTCAAGAAGCCAAAATACCCGTCGGATTTGAGCAGACGGGCGGCGGCCGGCCAGAAATAGCAGTGCAGGTCGCTGCGGCCGTTGAGGCGCAATCCGCGCCATGCCCCGCTCACCAGTTGCCCGAAGCGCGTCTTGTCGGGTTTCTCGATCTTCTCATGCCGCACGTATGGTGGATTGCCGACGATTGCATCCAATGGCGGCAGCGGCACATCGACATGCCCGCCGGCGTTGTCGGGAATGTTGCAAAAGGGCTGGGGTGGCGCATAGTCGAAGAAGTTGCGGCGCATGATGCGTGGGTAATTCGCCTCATCATTGATCTCACGTGCAGCCAGGTTCAGCGTCGCCAGGTGTGCCGGATACAACGCGATGTCGCAGCCAAACAGCTCGGACAGCAAATCCAGATGCGGTCGATTGGGATCGAGCTGACGCTTTCGATAATAGGCGCGCACCAAGAAGCTGCCGGAGCCGCAGGCCGGGTCGAGCACGCTGTCTTCCGCTTTGCGAATGCAAAAGGCGTTGATCAAATCGACCGCATCGTCGCCGGTGAAGTGCTGTCCGTAGCGATGCCGCTCGTCCGGGCCGATGAGTTTTTGGAAGATGCGGCCGACGACGTCGGAAGGGACTTCGCGGAAATCGACTGACTCGATCCCGCGCAACAAACCACGCCAAGCGTCGAGAGCGTTCGGAGGATGGAAAACGAGTTCCGTGGCCCAATCGGATGCTTCGGGCATCAAGAGCGGCTCGTAATCGCCGCTGCGTTCGACGGCGCGCTCGAAGAATTGGTTGAATGCCTTCAAGGCGGCGCTCGGAGTCTTGACCGATTTCCGGATTTCGAGCCGCGGCAAATCGGGAAACCGTGCGCGCAAAGCCTTGTAGAAGATGAGCCGATTCGCCCAGACGTACGCCAAGGTCTTGGCCATATTGCCGGCGGCCTTCGCCCACTCTTCCTGGGGTGTGCGAACAAACGTCCAATCTTGCTTGGTCATCCACTCTTGAGCGCGCTGGTCGAAGGGCTTGTGCGCACTGGAATGCTGCAAGATGTATGTTCTGAGCAGTTGCACCGGCCAGTCGAGGTGACTTTCCAAAGAGCGAATGAATAGGTCGTCGGGGGGAAGCCAGTCGCGTCGCCGGCCCGTGATGATATCTGCGAGATCGTTGAGCAAGTCCGGAAGAAAATGTGTTTTGATGAACTCGCGGTTGTCTTCCTGGGCCACTTCCTGCGGGCTGGCCAAGGTTCGTTGCAGGCGTTTTTCCCAAACCCGGCGCTCATGCAGCGGTTTGTCCCAAAGGCTCCGATCCCAAAGAACGAAGATGTTCACATTCCAGGTAAAGAAATACTGAACCGCGGCTTCGTTCGCCTTCGCCTCGGCATCCTGGCACAGTTTGGCATCGTAGGGAGAGCGTCCTTCGAGGGTTCCCGGCAGCTTGACTTCGCCGCAGAGAACCAATCGGCCGTGAAGATCGAGAAAACGCAGGTCCTTGCGTTTCCGACGCCCGCGTCCAGTGCCGAATCCTTCGATGCGGGCAGTGTGAAATGGATAACGTGACGGATTCTGGGCGACCAACTGGTCCACCGCAGCCGCGATCTGGCTGCAGAAATCGACTTCGTGAATGGTGGCGACTTCACGCGGCACGGGTCCGCCCTTCCTTGGTGGTGCGGTCACAGAGTCCTGCGATGATACTCTAGCCGATTCCGTTCGGAAAGTCCGCGTCGCTATTGTCCACGATGAACCGTTCGCTGCCAGTCGTAATGCTGGGGCCGGGGATCAGCGTCAGCCATGCGGCGGCGCATCGGTGGGCGGACAACAATTGCTGCGTTTGCTCGCGGACTTCGCCGGTCAGGCGGTTCATGGGTCCGCGCCTTTCTTCTTGCGGCCGGGCGTCTTCTTGTTCGCCGCGCCTTCGATCTTCTTGAGTTCTTCGATGGCGTCGGCGAAGTGCTGATCGACGGGTTGCGGCAAGGCGGCCTGGGCCGCACGGAACGCCTCGAATTCCGCTTCGGCCTTGAGCTTGGCCGTCTCGTGGCGAATCTTGCCCGCGTGGGTGAGAATCTCGCGGTCGCTGATGCGGATGAAGGCGTCCAGCTTGGCGATCCAGTCGGCCATGGTCATCGGCTTGCGACTGAGGGCCTGGAGTTCGGCGAAGTCGAGGTAGGCCGAGACGATCAAGTTAAGCGCTTTCAGTTCGTCCTCTTTCAGGTAATTCTTGGCGATGCTTACGTCGCTCTTGCGGGGTTTGTCACCGGTCCAACTGGTCAACCCCATTCGCGGCTTCTTGGCATCGGCGCGGGCGTGGACGATCTCGGCGGCCGTGTGGCCGTGGGTCGCCCAGTGCATCTTGTTCTGGACGGTCTGGAAGAAAAGCTTCGAGGTTTCGGCGGTGGAGTCGTAGTCCTCGCTCAGGGCGTAGATGTCGAGCACCTTTCGCCAGAACACCCGTTCGGATGAGCGGATGTCGCGGATGCGCTCGAGTAGTTCCTCGAAATGGTCGCCGCCGCCGGCCTGCTTCAGGCGTTCGTCGTCGAGGGTGAAGCCCTTGACGATGTACTCGCGGAGCCGCTGCGTGGCCCAGATGCGGAACTGGGTGCCGCGCAGCGATTGGACCCGGTAGCCCACCGAGATGATCACATCGAGGTTGTAGTAGTCGACTTGATACGTCTTGCCATCCGCAGCAGTTGTTGCAAATTCTGCAACAACTGAAACTCGACGCAACTCGCCTTCCTCAAAGACATTGGCGATGTGCCGAGAGATGACGGATTTGTCGCGTTGGAACAAGTCGGCCATTTGATTTAACGAAAGCCAGGCTGTATTACGATCAAGGCGGACCTGAACACGGGTTTGCCCGTCTTCCGTCTGGTACATCAAGATTTCGCCGCGGTTGCTCGCTACGAGTTCATTTGCCATAACCAAAATCCTCCAGGTTGGCCCAGATGAGCTTGTCGAGCTTGGCGGACGGATTCTAGGTTACGGCAGGGCAGCAGCGGAAGCAAACAGTTGTCCGTATGTTCTTCTTTCGATTCTTCCGTCGGCTTTCATTAAGAACCGGTGGAGTCACCTCTATCTCGAAAGCGGCATTCTCGATCAGGAATCGACCGGGCTCGTCTTGCACGGGCTTGATTCGCATACGCCGGTGCCGATCGATCAGGTCGGCCTGTTGATGCTCGGGCCGGGGATCAGCGTCAGCCATGCGGCGGTGCATCGGTTGGCGGACAACCATTGCCTGGTCGCGTGGGTCGGCGAGAAGGGGATTCGCATGTACGCCCATGGCATGGGGGGCACGTTCAGTCCGCCGCGGCGGACTCGTGCAGGCGCGGCAATTGGAAGTGTTTTCCCACGATGGCTATGGTAAAATCGATGCAGAGAGCGAATCCTATCACGCCCGAACGATCGGGTTCGCGGGCACGCTGGTGAATATCGTCTTGAAATGCGACGATAAACTCTATTACCTCGCTTCCGAAGTTGCCGAAGAACCTTTCTTCTGAACCCAGCGCAAGGGCCGAATGTCCTGTTGCGAAGAGGAGGCAGTCATGCGAATCGTGGTTCGAGATCTGATCGGCTTCGACGATGCCATCACCGCAGAAGATGGCCAAAAGGTGTACGACCTGATCTATCCCGAGTTGTCGGCCGGCAAACCGGTGCAACTCGACTTCGCCGGCATTGAGGCCTTTGCGTCGCCGTTTTTCAACGCGGCGATCGGCCAACTCCTGCGCGACTTGGAGCCGGACGATCTCAACCGACTTCTCAAGGTGGAAAACATTCGCCCCGTCGGGGACCAGACAATACGGCTGGTCATCAAGAATGCTTATCGGTACTTTCGCGACCCCGGCTACCGCAAGGCGCTCGATGAAGTTCTGGAGACCATGAGCGAGGGCGCCTGATGGCCGCAAACTACTCGGTCCAGGCCGAGGTGGTTGACATCCGAAAGGACTCTCCAAAGGCCACCGATTCCTTCTTCGTCGATACCCAAATCTGGCTCTGGACGACGTACACCAAGGCCACGCCGAAGCCGTACCAGACGCGGTATTACCCAAGCTACTTTTCACGTGCACGCCACGTCCGCGCAAAGCTCTTTTGGTGCGGACTTTCGCAGTCAGAATTGGCCCATTTGATTGAAAGCACGGAACGCCAACTTTTTGAGAAAGCCAATCCCCATCTGAAGCTGGCACATGTGACTGCGGCGAAGGGCTGGCTGCCCCCGAAGGAATTCCGCCACAATTATTCAGCCGAGCGGGCCAGTGTCGTTGCGGAAGTCCAAGCGGCCTGGGGGAAGGTGACCACGATGGCCTCCTGCATCGTGGCCACGGTAGACGAACCCGCGACGGTCGCTGCCCTCTCTCGCTTTCAGACGCAACCCCTGGACGGGTACGACCTTTTCATGCTGGAAGCCGTTACGAAAGCCGGCATCGTCCAGATTCTTTCGGACGACGGCGATTACTGCACGGTCGGTGGTATTCGCGTCTTCACCGCAAACGACAACGTCATCAACCTCGCCCGAGCGGCCGGCAAACTTATCGTCCGCTAGCCACAAACGAAGACAGACCGACGCGACGGGGCTGGTGCTCCATGGCGTCGATTCGCATACGCCGGTGCCGATCGATCAGGTGGGGTTGCTGATGCCGGAGACTATGTAGGTCAGCCTTTCCAGGCTGACTTTTCGCGCCCCACGTCAGGCTCGAAAGCCTGACCTACGCATCAGCCATGCGGCGGTGCATCGGTTGGCGGACAATAATTGCCTAGTGTTTTGTCAAACTTCTGATTTCGGGTTCGCAGGCCCATCCGGCATTGATTTTTCGGCCTTTTTCCGTCGAGGGGACCCGAATTTACAAGTGTGACAAAGCACTAGTCGCGTGGGTCGGCGCTATAATGAACAAGTGTATATGTACGTTGGGATATAATATACCCGCCCTACCTTACCTCCCGCCTCCGCGTTCCGCCCCCGCAAATCGTCCGTTTTAAGCACCGCATACGCCCAGCTGTTGCCTTGATCGGCGCTGCGGAACTTGCTGTAGCGGGCGGGTGGGGCCGAGCAACGGTGTGTCGTCGGGCATCGCTCACATCCCCTACAAATCTCGTTTCGCCGGCCTCAAAGGGCGGTTTCATTCAGGGGTCCAATGTGCTGAATGAAACCGGTCTTTGAAAATTGCCGCAAGTGCCGGCAGCGTCCGTCGTTATAGCTTTGCACAAGATTTCATTCAGCACTTGGGGTGTGTGCTGAACGTAAATGAATGAAACGAAATGCTGACCGCTTACATTGGCTGGCAACGCGCGCCTGTCGGCGTGTGTGTACTACTCTTGTCCTGATTTCTTCGCTTCTTGCGAGGATTTTTTTATGCCGCGTCGCTCGTTAGTTGGTCCGGGTTTGCGTCGGCGGCAGCGAGCAGGGCCAGGATCGTGGTCCGGGC
>Ga0080064_1004507_pt1 | contig 17725 bp, 17 predicted proteins | sample Subgrocontami54m_FD_69260 | JGI IMG/M metagenome (GOLD analysis project Ga0080064, IMG submission 69260) | Subsurface groundwater microbial communities from S. Glens Falls, New York, USA - GMW46 contaminated, 5.4 m (SPADES assembly) (version 2) ...
CGACTGCCCAGCACGCACGGATGCAGGCCGTTGCCAATCATCGAGACCAGCGCGGGCAGCAGCTTGGGCGTGTACTGATAATCCGGGTGCAACATCACCACGATGTCGGCGCCCGCCGCCAGCGCGAGGCGGTAGCAGGTCTTTTGATTCCCGCCGTAGCCGGTGTTCTGTTCATGCACGTGAACCTGCACCCCTTCGAGGCCGCGGGCGACGGACACGGTGTCGTCCCGACTGCGGTCGTCCACGAGGATAATCAAGTCCACCAACTCCTGCTCACGCACCTCATCATAGGTTTGGCGCAAGGTTTTGGCGGCGTTGTAAGCCGGCATGACGACGACCACTTTTTTTCCGCGATACATGACGTGGGACAGGTTGCCGGGAGCCGCCCGCCGAATCAAATCCAACCTTGCAGGCCAGGGTCGCTGCAATTAACCTGTCCGCCTTGAAAAAGGCGAAGCCAACGCCCGCCGAAGCCGCTCCCGACGCCGGTTGCGAGGAGGCGACGACTTGTGCCCTCTCGACCGTCGAGGCGGGCACGATCGTTTGCATCAAACAACTGGCCGTGCAGCCGGACGTGTTGAACCGCCTCCGCGAAATGGGTTTGGGCGAGGAACAGCGCGTTCGCCTTGTCAGCCGCCATCCGAGTTTGATCTGCCAGGTTTGCAACGCCCGCGTCGCGCTCAGTCAGAAACTGGCCGAGGCGATCCTCGTCGAACCCGTGCGCAAGATCGCTTGATGCCATGTCCCCTGCCCTCCAACCGCTGACTTCGGTCGCCTTGGGCACGACGGCCACCGTCGCGGAAATCAATCTCCCCCCCGCCAGCCGTCCGCGCCTCATGGAAATGGGCCTGCTCGTCGGCACTAAAGTCGAACTCGTCCGCTTCGCGCCGATGGGTGATCCGGTGGAAATCAAAGTGCGCGGCTACAATCTCACGCTGCGCAAGCACGAGGCGGAACAGATTTTGGTGCGGATGAATAGTTAGGCCGCAGCCGTCTTAACAGAGAGCCATTCAAAGACTCGCTATTTTTTCAGCTTTGCGCTTGACCTCGATTTGCTCAAGCGCAACATGGCGTCGCTAGCCGGAATGCGTGCCCAACCGGACCAAGCACGATGAGCAAATCGAGCAAAAAAAACGCGGGGGCCAACTTGCCGGGAGGCACAATCCGGCAGCGAAGCCTTTGGCACGGGCGGTTTCTGATCTTGGGAGGCTTTCTTCTGGTTGTGGCGGTCGCATCCATTTACGCATTTACTCGGACTCAACAAAACGGTGGCCGTGCGGATCGGCTTGCTCCGTCTCGCCAAAAAGTTACCCCGGAAGAAAACGCTCTTTCAGGCAGAACCGAGTTCGGTCAGTTCCCACCGTACACCGAGGCAGAACGCGAATTGGAGAAGATGCTGCGCGGAAAAGACGAAGACATTGATCTGGCATTGGTGAACTGGCTGATTGCGGCTGACATTCCTCAGTTTAGCGATCTAACACGCGAGGCATATTTCACGCAGTTGGACGCCATGATTGCACAGGCACGTCAAGAGATGGCGAGAATGCAAGAAGTAGCGATAGGAAGGGGCGAAAATCTCAACGCGCCCAAAACGCGTTGCGCCATTTTCTGCAATGCCATCATCAAACTGCGGTTCGCCTACACCGAAGAATTCCGGCAGGAGAATATAACGCCCGCACTGATGAAGGCGTTGTACACCGACGCCCACAACATATTTCTGGCTGGCCTGCTTCGCACGCGGCGTGGCTCGTGTGTTTCCCTGCCACTGATTTATCTGGTCATTGGGCAGCGGCTTGGGGTGCCGGTTCATCTCGTAGCGATTGGCAAACACTATTTCATTCGCTGGGAAGAGCCGGGCTACCACATGAACGTTGAGACGACCATTGTGGACAAGGTTTCTGTAACACCGGATGAATCCGTTTATCTTGAAGTCGAGGGGATGACGCGCGACCAATTGACGGGAAGCGACCTGCGAAACCTGACCCACCGGGAAGTGGTGGGCAATATCTTCTTCGCGAGATCGGCTTATTGGGCCACGAAAGGCCCGGAGCGCTCAACCCAGCAGTGTCTTGATCTCTCCCATGCGCGCTACCTTGCACCTGACGATCCTGGAATCAAGGCATCGCACCAAGCCATTTTCAATCACTACGGCATCAGACCCGAACACACATCAATCGAAATCAAACCGAAAGAAAGGAAAGGAAACTCGATATGAACAAACGAATCGTCTTCTATGCACTGTTGGCAATGGCACTTTTTCTCGCGCCGGGAATATCGCGCGCTCGGATGTATAACGCCAATACCGGGCGCTTCCAAACGATGGATTCGTATGAAGGCAATCAGGCCGATCCTCTTTCACTGCACAAATACCTTTACGGGGCCGATAATCCCGTCAACATGGTGGACCCGTCCGGCAATGAGCCGGACACGATCAGCACACTCACGGCTGTTGGAATCGCACTAAACATTGCTTTCTTGGCGAACGACTCAGTCTCTTTGGCGAAGAACCGTGCGTCTGGGAACGAAAGAGGGGCTGCGATTGATACCGTCAATGTCGCCGTAGATATGGCGCTTCTTGCTGTTCCTTTTTCCGGTGCTGGAGGGGCCGCAGCGCGTTCCTCTGCGGGGATAATCCAGATGGCAGCCACTTCGGCGAGGTCGGCAGCAACGAACATTCGGCTAGCTTGGGCTGGAATCCGATCAATCGTGATGTTCGCGCAAGCCACAGGCGACTCGTTTGAAGGAGGAGGTTCTTCAGGCTCATCTTCTGGGTCGAGTACGAGTTCCGGTGGAAGCGGCCCGGGAAACTGGCAATCGGTCAATGAATCCATGCCAGCCCGTGCTAGAGCTTACCAGATGGGAATCACGGGCCGTGGTGCGGGTGAAGTCTATGTGGTAAACGGTGTGAAGTTCGACGGCTTTAAGGCTGGAACTCTGATTGAGGCCAAAGGCCCTGGCTACGGCGCATTCGTAGGGAAGAACGGGAAGTTCTACGATTGGTTCGAGGGCGCTGAGGCGCTGGTGAGTCAAGCCAGACGACAAATCTCCGTATCGGGAGGTAGGGCGATTGAGTGGCATGTGGCGGAGCCGGAAGCCGCAGATGCAATCAGGACATTGCTCCAACAAAACGGAGCGGGAGCAATCAACGTAATCCATTAGCCAATTGGGTAATAACGCAATGGAGACTTATTTTCTTGGGGCATATTGGTTTGACCGTAAAGAGTCTGTCGAGCAATGCACAGAGCGGGTGCTTCGCTGCTTGGCTGAACTTGGAAAATGCGATACCGCTTACTCTCGCTGGTTCAATGGTGGCCAATCTCGGAAGCAGGCTCTGGAGCGTGAAGTTGACATCACTTCTGAGACCGTGAAAGAGCTACTTCTGCGCGGCAGAAACAGGAAAGACATAGGAAAGGAAGTGATTGAGGACATGGGATTTTCTATGAGCCTTTGGAACGGTGGGGAAGATTGCCAAAGCGTTGGTTTCCGAGTTCACTGCGGGGCCTACACAGGCAATCTGAGTCTCGGGAACAGTTGCGTTGTGAATTTACCGTCGGATGGGCCACCGAGCGAACGACTGCTGCGGGTGGATACGTTGCTCTGTCTGATGCGCGCTGTTGTGGAGAGTTTTGACCCAGACTGGGCAACAGTGATGCCTGACGCTCTCCTTAAAACTCTCAAGTTTGACTCGAAGAATCCGGCGGTTGGCTGGTTGTTCTACGCTGCGGACCGCGTGTTGCGACTGCCTCGCTTTTCGGCAACGACCCGTGTTGTCAGCATCCCAAGCCGTGGCAATGTTGTCGTGACTTCGGAAGAACCGTTCAGCACGCAGAGGCCCGAACACCTGCAAGCTCGCGACGCTGTGCAGGCGGCAATCACCTCAGCCATCCGGTAGCCGACAGTGTTTCACTGAGTGACGCATGACTTTGGACGAAGCCAGAACCCTCATCGCCAACGGTTGCGACCACTGGCCGAGGCTGGTTGATGCCGCAGGCATAATCTCCGACTCCCCCGAATCTTCGTTCGACGATTTGCTCGCCTGTTTGAAACACCGAGGACTGCCACGGGAATTTGCCGCCATGCGGCTGTATCTGCGTACGAAGCGACCGCGTGAGAACGACTCCATTGAATCGTTCGTCATGGACCCGCAGGACTGGTCCGAGTATTTGGAAAAGATGAAGTTCAAGTAACGTCTGAGTTCCTTCCCTCGCCGACCGGCTCGACGGTGATGGAGGCGACGGCGCACTTGGTTTTGTCGAGGTTGGCGTAGCGGGCGGGCAGTGAGCGGACGGCGAGGAAGTCGCCGTCGCGGATGTTGTCAGCAATGCGGTCCAAGCGCCAGCCGGTGAGGGTCACGTCCGCCGTGGCGAACGCGATGGTGAGCTTCTCTGGTGGAGCGTCCTTGCCGCCGCCGTCGTTCGCTTCCAGCCGGTAGTGAAGAAGCTGGCTGGAGTGGAAGCCGTGACGGTCGCGTTCGCCGAGGATGAACTCGACGCAGGGGCAGTGTTTTTGCGTGGTGAGGAGACATTCGTTTTCTTTGAACTGATGGAGGCTCATGGTGTGATGGGGGTTGAGGGTTGAGAGATTACACGCCGATGCCGCGAGAGCGGCCACCGGGCTGGGGTTTGATGACGTGACGGGCGGCCCGCTTTTGTTCGAGGGCTTCGCGGACGGTGCGTGGCGGCTTCACCGTTTCGGTTTGCGTCGGTTGCTCCGTCAGCTTCTCGACCTTCTCCGCGACGAGTTCGGGCTTTTTCGTCAGCCCCTCGATACCGAGCTTGTCACCAAGCCAGCGGGCGAGTTCTTCCACGACTTGCACGATGCGTTGCACCGGTGTCAGGCGAGTGGCACGAGTGACGCGAAGCGGACGGACGGTGCGGAAACGTGAGTCGCGACGGGCGGCGCGTACATTCCCGGCAGTGGAGCCGTCCACTGTCTGCCTGGCGGTGGGAAAGAAACCGAGCCGGGCCAGGTCATCGCGCAGCCCTTGGAGTTCGACGGCGGCCTTGCGTTCGTGGGAGTCGGTGACGCGGCGGGCGAGCAAATCGGCGTCATCGGTGAAGACGTGGACGCGCTCGCGGCCCCGGGAAATCGAAACGTAAAACTGTTCCCGGTTGACGGCGCCGAAGGAACGCGAGGACGCGACCAACAACACTTCATCGACGGTTTTGCTTTGCGAGGAATGCGACGTGACCGCGTAACCGTGGGTGAATGTGTTGAAGGTGCTGGGGAGCACCCGCCCATCGGCCAGGGCGATGCGGCCGTTTTGGATCTGCCGGACGTGGACACGCTCGCCGTTGACGAACTCTTTGCCGTGGTTCGCCTGCAAGAGCAGCCAGTCACCGGGCGACACTTTCAACTCGCGGGCCTCGCCGACATCAATGGAAGCGGCAGAACGGCTGGGAGAAAAAACGACTTCGCGACCATCGGCCCGACGCAGCTTCAATGACTGGCCCTCGATGGCGACCACTTCAGCCGTTTCGTTTTTGGCGAACGACTTGGTTGCCCGGACGAAACGAATCCTCTGTCCCGGCTGGAACTGGCCGGGGTTTTTCTTTTGGGCCTCCGTCCACGAGAGCGAATCAAACACGGTGACGGCTTCCTCGTGGTGACTGACGACGCCATCGGCCTTCAACGTCTCGCGCACCTTCTCCGTGACGGCATCAATCTCGGCCCAGGTCGGCGAGACCAGCAGCGCCGACTTGCCCTGCTTCGTGGCGGACAGGTAGGCGTCAGCGGCCTTTTGGTAAAGCTGGCCGTCATCGGTCAGGGCTTCCGTCACTGCGCCAAGTTCGACGAGTTTGGCGAAGGCTTTGTCCGTCTGCTTGTCGGCGGCGAGTTCGACGACATGGCGGAAGGCTTCGGGTTTTTGGCGGCGGATGGTTTTTAGTTCAGCGAACTGGTAGTGGGAATGTTCCTCGATGATGCGGAGGGCGTCACCACGGGCAACGGAAGCGTGCTGGCCGGTGTCGCCCGACAACACCACGCGGGCATCACGGGTCAGGGCCAGCTCGAAAAGTTTGCGCATGTCATCGAGGCCCACGGCAGCGGCTTCATCGACGACCAGGACGGAACGGCTGGACAAGGAATGTTGCGCCACCGGGTCGGAGAGCAGTTTGGCAATCGTCATCGGCTCCTGACGCAGTGTCCGCAAATCTTTCCTGAGCGTGTCGGTGGCGGAAGCAGTCGGGGCGCAGAACAGGCAATGCCTGCTCTCACTGTGCAGAATCCGGGCGAGTTCCAGGAGGGCGGTGCTTTTGCCGGTGCCAGCCAGGCCACGAAATCCAGTGAAGCGGTCGCGGCTCGTCAACACATGGGCCAGGGCGTTGCGCTGGTCGGGACCGAGCTTGTCCGATGGTTCGTAACGGTCGGCAACGGGCGGGATGGCGTCACGACCGGCGTTGACGGTGTGAATCAGAAACAACTCGCTTGTGAGAATGTCCCGCGTGGAAAACTCCGAACCCACACCGACCAGACTGGCATCAGCGGCGAGCTTTTCTTTTAGCTGTTCGAGGTTGAGTTGCCCGCGACCCTTTACGAGAGCGGCTTCCAAAATCCGGTGCTGGGGAACGACCGAAGCGCGCTCGAAGACGTGGGCGATGCCGTGCTCGATGGCGTCGTCTGTCGTCACCCGTTGTGGCAAATCTTTCGGCTGACCATTGGCGGCTTCGACAACTTTCCGCAGACCACGCTTGTCGAGGAAACCGAGTTCACCAAGTTGTTGTTCGCGCACCTGTTCATCCGTTGCGCCCTTCAGTTTTTTTGGCCGGGTCTGGTGGACGACGTGGGCGACTTCATTGCGGGTGAGTTTGCGACCGAGCTTTTGTTCCTGACGCTTTACGGCCAGGTTCCGTTCCTGGGAGCGTTTGGAGAATTTTTCAATGAGCCGAGGGGAAACGCCTTCAATCTCGAAAGCATCGGCGGTTGGTCGGGTCTGGTAGCCGAGGCGATGCAGACGGCGGGCCAGTTCGTTGCGATAGACTTCGGTGCCGTAGTGGATGGCGTCGAACATGGCGGACGTTTGGAGCGCCTTCCATCGTTGCTCCCTGGGATCGAACGTCGCGTTGAACAGGACGAAGTGGGTGTGCAACTGCGGGTCGAGAGCACGGGAAGACGTGTGCAGGAACGCAGCGCCGACCAGGTTGCCGGTGGTTCGGTCCATCTCCTGAACGCCGCCTTTACGAATGCGAGTCCCGGCAAACTGTTCGAGTTCCCGGAGCGCGAGCGTGGAGGCTTCCCGGTGTGCTTGAACAATCCTTCTGTCATCCATCGTGACGGCGAGAATGGAAACCGATTTTGGAGGCGCGCATTGAAAGTCGAAGAAGACTCTTCTTTCCTTAGCTGTCACCTGAGTCAGCCGCTTGCCTGTCTCCGGGTGTTGATTATCGCAGAGCCGGAGGAACGCTTCACGAGACACGACTTCACCCTGCTGCAATCCCAACTTCTGAGCGCCGACACCAATCCATTGCCCGGCTTGCTGACCGTGCGAAACGTCCTGGGTGTAGTAATCGTTATGCGACAGGTGCTCGTCGAAGTAGGTGGTTGCAGCACCCCGGTTCTTCTGTGGCTTGCCTGTAAACATGGTCAGGACGGTAGCAGGGAGGCGGAATCATTTTGTGTAGCAGCTACACAAACTGCATCCGGCGTTCGGGTCATACTGCTGGAGATGAAACGGACATTCATGCGGCGGAGAGTCTGGCACGGGGCGGAAACCAGAAAGTGCCCAATAGGCACAATCTGGTTCACGGGTTCCGGTAGAAATACCGCGATGAAGAACGGGGCACGGGAACGGGGAAAAACGGAGAAAGTGATATGACACCAACCCCGCTCGATGACGCGGCGAACCTGCTTGGCCGCTGTCGGCCCGGCTGCTCGCCGGATGTTCGGCGGACGGTTCGCGGCCAGAACGCGGACACGCCGCCGGACAATGCGCGGCAGTTGGCCGGACGCCCGAGCGGCAGCACGAGTCGGCGAACGCCTCGCCGCCGCAGTGACGACAACAAACCAAACCATCAAAACGACCATGAGCACATCGACTGATTACACGAAGCTGGCCGCGTCCCTGGACTACGCGGCGCTGGAAAAGAAACTGACGCAGTTGGCGGAACGGCAGCCGCCGAAGAAACGCAAGAACGCCGCCGATGTGCTGGAGCCGTTGCGCGAGCGACTGCTCGCTCTCCAGCAGAAAGGCTGGAGCAGCGGCCAACTGGCCGAGGAGTTGAAGACCGCCGGAATCCCCGTGAGTCCGGCGCGCTTGCGCGACTGCCTCAACCGTTGGGCCAACGGCGACAACGGCGCAGGCAAACGTCGCGCACGCCGACGGCAGGTTGTCGCGCCGACTGCGGCCACATCGCCCACGTCAACGCCGACGCCGGCGACGGCAAAGAAGCCGGTGATCGGCACGCCGCCTGGTGGCTTCACGTTGCGCTAAACGCGGCAGGCGGAGTCTGCGCCCAATCGCTCCGACCCACTGGCTCCGGCACCCACTCAAGTGGCGTTGGCTGCCGGAGCCAGAGCGTCGTCGCTGTCGATGGAGTGACGTGCATGGCAGTCGCCCGGTTGTCCGTCGCTGCGCTCGCGTGGCGTGCTCGCGACCGACAACTGAGAGGAATCACAGGAATGACAGAACGCCGACACCGCACCTGCTCACAGGCCGACGCCAAGGCTGGCGGAGGAAACATCCATCATCATCCGCTTCCTGGTGGGCTTCATTGTATCCTGCGATGCTCGGCATCAAGGTGGAGATGGCTCCGGCTTCCTAGCCGTCAGCCGGAGCCATCTCCACCTTGACACCTGCGCTTCTCGGATGGGTCGCCCGACCAAAAAGGAAGCGCATGAAAAAATCCAAAATCGACTCCATCAACATTCGTCGCCATCACCTGGGCCTGACCGCCATCGTTTACTCAGACGGGTACGCCTACGCGGTGCGCTACGCGCCGGACACCATCGTCACTGAATCGCTCATCCGCAAAAGCTGGCGCGAGCAGCGCGGGGCATTCCGCCGCTACAACGACTCGGACGATATGTTCCTGTGAATCACACGGGGGCAGCCGCCCCCTTTTTCATGTACACAGTCACCGCTTGTCGCATCCGCTGCTCATCGGAAAGCGGCAACGCTGCCGCGACGGTCACGGGCGAAACGCCGGGGAGCGAACTGCCCGGAGCCGCCGCCTTGTGCTGTCAAGGTAGTGCGCTCGCGCTGCGTATGCCTGCGCGCTCACGCCTCCACCTATGACAGCGGCGGCGTTCCGGGCCGGGTTGCTCTTAGGTTCCGGCTTTGGAGAAACCAAAGCCGGAGGCTTTGTCTTCTCATCGGGAACACGGGGGCAACGCAGTGAACGGCAGTCGCCGGAAAGGTGACGGTGCAGTTGCTTGGAGCGCGGGCGGTGCGTTGCTGAAGTGAGTGAGCGTGTGGCTGTCAGGCGTCGTGCCGGGCTGCGTCGCAATGCTGGTGCGTCACCCGCCGTTGCTGACACGGTACAGCTAAAGAGAAAATCATGTGGGCTTGGAATGGCCGTTGCCGTGTTGAGCAACGAGAGCCTCGACGACTTCGGCAATCTTCTGTTGCTGGCGGCGTGGCAGTTTGCTGACGGTCTCGAAAACGCGCCGTGCTTTGCCGGTTGGCCCGCTACCGCGCTGCTTGGCCGTTTGGCCGAAAAGAAACTCGACCGAGACGTTCAGAGCGGAAGCGACTTTTTCGATCTGCTCAGGGCGCAGCGCGACGGGGTATCTTTCCCATACTGCATAAGCCTTTTGGGTGACGCCCAACCGTTCCGCCACCTGAGCCTGGGAGAGTCCAGCAGCTTCACGGGCAGCGTGCAATCGCTGACCGAACTTCGTGCGCGGCTCTTTCGATGGTCTGCCTGTTTGCATGGCGCGATCATACGGCGCAGTTGGGAAAGTTACTGGAAATGCTTGCATCGTTACTATCAATAGTAGTAACTTGCGGGCATGTCAAAACTTTCCAGAATCGGCTTGACGCCTTCCGACGAGAAAACGCCCCCGAATCCCGCCGACGCCCGGCCCGTGGTGCTGCGGCTGGTGTCCGACCCGCTGACGGCGGGGCGGTTGGAAAAGTTGCGCATCGCCCTGCTGCGGCAAATCAGCCGTTACGGGTGGCGTTTGATGATGACGGCGCTGGAGGCCGCGTGCGAGCACGGGGTGTTGCACCAGCGGGCCAATCCGCAGGCCGTGGCGCTGTGGCGCTGGCGGGCGCAGACGCTCCGGCAACTGGCGATGGCCGAGCATCCGCCGACCGAAGCCAAGCCCAAGAAGGAGGCGAAATGAAAGTGGACTTTGAAGCCATCAAAGCGGCGACGGACATCGTGAGCGTCATCGCTTCCTACGGCGTGAAGTTCAAGAAGTCGGGTCGGGATTACGTCGCGCTGTGCCCGTTCCATACGGAGCAGACGCCGAGCTTTCATGTCACGCCGGAAAAGGGACTCTTTCACTGTTTTGGTTGTGAAGCCAAAGGCAACGTCATCCAGTTCGTGGCGCTGAAGGAGGGCTTGGGCGAACGCGAAGCGGCCGTCAAACTTTTGGGGAGCGTGCCCGGTGTCAGCCAGGCGAGCGCGTTGCCGAAAAAATCCAAGACGGCAGAGCCGAAGAAGATTTTGAAGCCCGGCGACGCGGCGAACTTGTTGCAGCGTGTCGTGAACTTCTACGTCAAGACGCTGGCCAAAGACCGGGCGGGCTTCGACTACCTGAAAGGCCGCAAACTCGACGACGCGACCACGCTCGGAACTTTCCAAATCGGTTACAGCAACGGTTCGTTGCTCAAGGTGCTGCCGAGGGACGCGGACATCTTGGACGGACTGAAAACGCTGGGCGTGCTCAAAGCGGACGGGCGCGAACATTTTGAGGGCTGCGTCACCGTGCCGCTGGTTGACGTGCAAGGCAACATCTGCGGCATCTACGGCAGGCGCATCACTGATGACGAACCGAAACACCTTTACCTGCCCGGCCCGCATCGCGGCGTGTGGAACAGCGGCAGCGCCAAGACCAATCAGGTGTTGCTCATCGCCGAAGCCATCCTGGACGGGCTGGCGTTGTGGCAGGCGGGCTTTCGCAACGTGATTGCGATTTACGGGGCGAACGGCTGGACGCCCGATCACGAGGCGCTGTTCAAGTCCAATCCCATCCGGGAAGTGTTCCTGTGTCTCGACAACGACGACGCGGGCCGTGCTGGAACGGAACGCTTGAAAGAAATCCTCTCCCCACTGGTCAAAGCCGTGCATGTCATCCAATGGCCGGAGGGCGTCAAAGACGCCGCCGATTTTTTCGCCCATGCCGGGCAGGCCACCAGCGCGACCGATTTTGAGGCGTTGCTGAAAGCCGCCAATCCACAGCCGGAGCAGAAGCCAACGACCGTCAGCCAGGGCGAGGAACAAATCACGATGACGCCGACAGGCTTTGTCGCGGTGTATGCCGGACGCCGGTATGAATGCCAGGCCATCGAGCAGCCCAATCCAGCGCGCTTGAAAGCGACGGTCAAAGCCGTTGCGAACGGCGGACGCTTCCACATAGACACCGTTGATTTTTACCTGAGCCGTCATCGCCGCGTGTTCATCGGCGAAGTGGCGAGACTCTTGCGCGAGAGTGCCGAACTCATCGAAGCCGACCTGAACCGGCTCATCGGCCAGTTGGAAGCCTACGCGCAAAAGCAGGCCGAGCAGACACAGACAACCATCGTGCTGGTGTCCGATGAAGACCGGGCCGAGGGGACGAAGCTGGGCCGCAGCGCCGACCTAGTGAACGAGATTTTGCGCGACGTGGAAAAGCTGGGTTTGGTGGGCGAACAGAACAACAAGCTCATGGGTTATCTGGTGATGACCAGTCGCAAGCTCGATGACCCGCTGGCGTTGCTCATCCTGTCGGGCAGCGGCGCAGGCAAATCGCTGTTGCAGGACACGCTGCTAAAGCTCTGTCCCGATGAAGACTTGGTGAAGCTCACGTCGCTGACCGACCGGGCCTTGTTCTATAAGGGCGAGCACGCACTGAAAAACAAGGTGCTGGCGCTGGAGGAAGTGGCCGGAGCCGAGGGCGCGTATTACGCCATTCGCAATCTCATCAGCGCGAAAAAGCTGGTCATCGAATCCACCATCAAAAATCCGCTCACCGGCACGCTGACAACGCAGGTCAACACCGTGCATGGCCCCACGGCGGTCTTTCAGACCACGACGCAGCCCGACATCGACGCCGAGACGCGCAGCCGGTTCATCATCACCAGCGTTGACGAATCGCCGGAGCAGACCAAAGCCATTTTGGAGGCGCAGCGCAACCGGCACACGCTGGAGGGACTGCGCCGCCGGAAACTGCACGAGAGCGTCAGCAAACGCCATCACGCCTTTCAACGCCTGCTCAAGCCGGTGCCGGTGGTCAATCCGTTCGAGCCGTTGCTGTCGTATGCCGAGGACCGGCTGGCCGTGCGCCGCGACAATCCCAAATACCTGAATCTCATTTTAGCCGTGACGTTCCTGCATCAGATGCAGCGCCCGGTGAAGCACGACGCCGAGAGCGGACAGGATTACATCGAAACGACGCTCAGTGACATTGCCATCGCCAATCAACTGGCGGCGACGCTCTTTGGGCAAACGCTCGATGAACTGTCCCGACCGAGCCGCGAGCTTTTGAAGCTCATCCGCAAAATGGTGGACGGACTGGAGAAGGCCGACCGGCAGCACGGCGTGAAAATCATCGGTGGCAGCGCCGCCACCTTCACCCGTCGCGCCGTGCGCGAGTTTACCGGCTGGAGCGATTACCAGGTCAAAATCCACATCAAACAGTTGGAGGAACTGGAATATCTCGTGCCGATCTCCGGGCGGCGGGGCCAGAGCTTTTGCTACCGGCTGGCGTGGGAAGGCGAAGGGCTGGACGGCGAACGCTTCCTGCCCGGCCTCGTCCCGGTGGAGGAACTGCGGCGCAAGGCCGAAGTAGTAGGGCTGTTGAGTGAACAAGGAGGGTTGAAAACCGAAGTAGTAGGCCCGCCAACGAAGTTGGAGGGGTCAAGTAGGGCGCAAGTTGCGCCGGGGCAAAACGGAACAAGCCCGCATAAACACAGGAGAAAATCACTCTCCGGCCAAAAGTTGGAGGAAAAAAACGGAACGCCTGTACCGTTGTGTGAGCAAGGGAGGCAGCCATGAACCAGCAGTTGACCGAACATCTGGCCGCGTTCGTGGAACGGCTCAAGGTGCTGCGCTACTCGCCCGCGACGCTCGTCTGCCGCGAGCATTCGTTGCGCCGGTTCTTTCAGTGGCTGGGCGGAAAGACTGACGTGCGCGACGTGACCAAACAGACCGTGCGCGACTTTCAGGAGTATCTGCTTGGCCGCTACACCACGCACACGGCGCACGTGCATCTCATCTCGTTGCGCCGGTTCTTCGAGCATCTGGAAAAAACCGATGTGCTGCTGGTCAATCCGTGCGAGGGCGTGCCGCTGCCCAGGCTGGAAGACCGGCTGCCCCGCAACGTCCTCACACCGGAGGAAGCCAAACGCATCCTCGACGCGCCCGACACCAAGACCACCAAGGGCCTTCGAGACAAAGCCATCCTCGAAACATTTTATTCGACCGGCATCCGCCTGGAGGAAATGGCCCGGCTGACTGTGCATGACGTGGACTTGTCCGGTTACGTGCGCGTGAACCGGGGCAAGGGAGCCAAAGACCGGGTGGTGCCGCTGGGCGTCAAAGCCGCCGAGTGCGTGCGCGAATACCTGGAGCGTGTCCGTGTCGAGTGGGCCAAAGACAACCCGGACGAACGCGCTTTGTGGCTGTCATGGCGCTGGCCGCATCAGCCCATCCTAAAGCAAGTCATCGCGGTAATGGCGCGTCACTACGCGAAGGCCGCTGGTCTTTCCAAATCGGTCAGCCCGCATGTCTGGCGGCACACGTGCGCCACGCACCTGGTCAGCAACGGAGCCAACATCGCCTACGCGCAACTGCTTTTGGGGCATCGCACGCTGCGCACGACGCAGATTTACACGCGCGTCAGTGTGCCCGAAATCAAAGTCACCCATGCCGAGGCCCACCCACGGAAGGCCGAGCCATCGGCTCAGGAAATCGAAACAGCCCACGCGCCGCTGGAATCGTTGCCGGTGAAAATGCGCGCGCCCTACCACTACAAGAAGCCGTGAAAGCGACTCAAATCGAAATCCTGATCGAGCGTTACCGGCAGCAGCTTGAAATCCTCAACTTCTCGCCGCGCACCGTCACCGGGCGCTTGGTGCATCTGCGCCGCTTCGCCGGATTTTTGCAGCAGCAGAACATCGCCGAAGCGACGGCCATCAGCAGCGGCACGCTGGCCGACCATCAGCGCGACCTGTTTTATCTGCCCACCAGCCGGGGCACGGCCCGTTCCGTCAGTTATCAGAACCAGGCGATGCACGCGCTGCGGAGCTTCTTCCGGTTCCTGAAAACCGAAGGCTACGTCGCGCAGGACGCAGCCGAATCGCTCCCGCTGGCCCGCACGCCGCACACACTGCCCCGAACCATCCTCACGCCGGAAGAAGCCCGCAAAGTCATTGAGACGCCCGACACCAGTTGTTTGCTGGGCTATCGTGACCGCACCATTTTGGAAACGCTCTACGCCACCGGCATCCGCAAAAGCGAGTTGATGAACCTGACCGTCAACGACGTGAACCTTGAGGAAGGAGTCTTGCGCATCAACGGCGGCAAGTTCAACAAAGACCGCGTGGTGCCGCTGACCCGGCTGGCCTGTTCGTTCCTGGAAACCTACTTGAAGGCCATCCGGCCCGCGCTCCTGCAAGGCCGCGGCTCCGACCGCGTGTTCATCTCGCAACGCGCCGCGCCGTTGAGCAAAAACGCGCTGGGCGAACTGGTGGAAAAATACGCCCGCATCGCCGGAGTCAACAAACACGTCACCTGCCACATCTGGCGGCACAGTTGCGCCACGCATCTGGTGAAGAACAAGGCCAGCCTGCGGCACGTCCAGGAAATGCTCGGCCATCGGGACCTGTCCACGACCGAGCGTTATCTTCATCTCACCATCACCGACTTGAAGGAAGCGCACCGCCAGTGCCATCCGCGTGAACAGGGAGTGGAAAGCTGATGTTGCCGCCGCGTGTCAGAACTGGCAGACTCCGACCATCATGCGCACGGGCTTTGCATCGTCGCCGGGACGGCTGGGAGCTTCTTTCTTAGCTGTCGTCCTGTGCGCTCTGATGGCGCTGCCCGCGCAGGCGCTCACTTCCAACACCCGCATTGCCTCAGCCGTTCGTGTCACCGACGAAACTGCCTGTACCGGCGTTTTTGAAGTCGTCGCGCAACCATACACTGGGCTTTTCGCACACGCAAATCCCGTAAATAACACCGACCCATCTGGGAAGGCCGTTTACAAAGTGAAACACAAATCCAGTTTCGCCGGGATAGACCACAGGATTATAGTCGGCGACACAGGTACAAACTATTCAGCATCATGTTACGTGTTGGAGTTCTGGGGTAACGACGGTGTCTTTTTCGGCTCCAAATATGAGCCTTTCAAAAATGCGAAGTGGCATTACGACCTGTTTCCAGTATCTGCAATGGACAAAGCTAAGGATGTTATTGCGAAAGCCGGTCACGGGCAAATCACCCAGACCGTTATAACCAGTGTGGACGTAGATCGGAAGTTAAACGAAGACGCCTCCAAACTAGGCGGCAAAGACGGTTTGTGGATAATGTATTTTAACGACTGCGGAACGGGAGCCAACGCCTGGCTCGATAAATCTCGGACCGATCAATTTAGAACGCATCCTTTCACTAGCGGACACAATTATATCAATATCACAATAGACCTTGGCTACATATCGGGAATCTAAATCATGCGAAAATGGAAACTCTTAATGCTTTTTTTGCTTCCTGCATTGATGTTTATCGGGCAGGCAGGCTGTACAAAAGAAAGCCACGAGGTCGTGGTGATGATGGCATCAGGCCTTCAAAGCGTGAATGATTATTGGATAAAACAGGGACAACCAGAAAACTTCGACCCAATGAATACCGTCCGCTCAACATCCGAGACTTACTACTCATTTACCAACGAAGTCAGAGCGACTGGCACTGTCTATCATTGCCGCTTTGCAGCTAGGTCTCAACGTGTGCGCACACCCGGAGCAATAGTCATCACAGACGAAGGCGTTTTTTTGTGGATTCGTGATAAAGACAGCAAGGTAATTGTCTCGCCAGAAAAAAACGGCATTGAATAGCCCAATTGCCACGCTCGGGGCATGACGAATTCCTGCTTCCACACCAGGTTTGTGTCAACCTTACGGCACCCTCGATACATCCGCGCAATGGTTGCCACACAATCCCAACTTGCCCGGCTCATCTCCCGTCACTAGCCTGTAGTGGTATTGAAACAGTCTGAACACAACAGCGGCGACACGCCGTCGCAGACCGCCTATGTTGCACTCACCGGCAATCCCAATTGCGGCAAGACGACGTTGTTCAATGCGCTCACCGGATTGCGCGCCAAGGTCGGCAATTACGCCGGCGTCACCGTCGAGCGCAAGGAAGGCAAGTTGATCGGCGCGCCCGCCGATGCCGACATCCGCGTGCTCGATCTGCCCGGCACGTACAGCCTCAGCCCCAATTCGCTCGATGAACAAGTCTCGCGCGACGTGTTGCTCAATCGCCTGCCGGAGCTGCCGTCGCCCAACCTGATCGTGGTGGTCGTGGACGCCTCGAACCTGCAACGCAATCTTTACTACGCCACGCAGGTCATTGAACTGGGCCATCCGACGCTGATCGCGTTGAACATGGTGGACGTGGCGGAGGAGAACGGCCATGCCCTCGATGCCGCAAAACTCTCCCAACTGCTCGGGGTGCCGGTGCTGCCCGTGGTGGCCAGCACGGGCCAGGGCCTCAAAGCGTTGCGCGCGAAAATTCTGGAGTCCGCGAACGCCACCCACGACCTCAAGCCGCGTTTGTTCTGTCAGTTGCCCGGCTTGTTCCGCATTGAAGCCACGGGACTGGCGGATTTGCTGGCGGAAACTTATCAAGAGCGGCGTTTGCAGGCCACCGCCGAGGCGCTGTTGCTGCTCAGCAACGAAAAGGCGCTGGCGTCGAGCACCACCCATTATCCCCGGAAAATTCAGGACGCCGTGGCCGCCGCCCGCAAGCGGCTCGACGCCGCGAACGTGGACTGGCGCGGCGCCCCGATCGAATGGCGTTACGCGCGCGTGGCGGAAATCCAGCAGGCCGTGACGACGGAACTCGCGCCGCCCGGGGAAACCTTGAGCGACAAACTGGATCGGTGGTTGACGCACAAGGTCTGGGGCACGCTGATTTTCATCGCCATCATGGCGACGATGTTCCTCAGCATTTTCATGTTCGCCCGAATCCCGATGGAAGCGCTGCAAGCAGTCGTGGACTGGCTCGGCACGCGGGTCGGTCAACTGCTGCCGCCCGGCGACTTGAACAGCCTGCTGGTCAACGGCGTGATTGCAGGCGTGGGCGCGGTGGTGGTGTTCTTGCCTCAGATTTTGATTTTATTTTTCTTCATCGGCCTGCTCGAAGACACCGGTTACATGGCGCGGGCGGCGTTTTTGATGGACCGCCTGATGAGCAAGGTCGGGTTGCACGGCAAAAGTTTCATCCCGATGCTGAGTTCGTTCGCGTGCGCGATTCCCGGCATCATGGCCACGCGCACCATCGAAACGCCCAAGGACCGGCTGTGGACGATCCTCTTCGCGCCGCTGTTCAATTGCTTCCCTGGGCCACCGGTTTTTTCCCTG
>Ga0080064_1004508_pt1 | contig 17722 bp, 17 predicted proteins | sample Subgrocontami54m_FD_69260 | JGI IMG/M metagenome (GOLD analysis project Ga0080064, IMG submission 69260) | Subsurface groundwater microbial communities from S. Glens Falls, New York, USA - GMW46 contaminated, 5.4 m (SPADES assembly) (version 2) ...
TTCGGGCCAGAGGCCGCCGCGCGCCACCACTTCGGCAAGTCCGCCGAGGACTTGAGCCCCGCCGAGGCGGCCCTGCTCGCCGCGATGCTCCCCTCGCCCCGGCGGCACGATCCGCTCAAGCTCACGCCGTACCTATCGAAACGCCAGGCGCAGATCCTGAAATGGATGGGGGAAGCGAACAACCAGTAAGGGGCGGCAATGGCCGGGCATTCCGGTAGACACGGCCTACGCCGCAAGCAGTATGGCCCCCCAGCGCAGTGACACGAGAAGCCCGAAGGAAACCCTACGGAGACGTCACAGTCACTGACGGTGAGCCTGGCAGGATCTGGACGGTTGATCCTGGTCCCAACTCGCCGGCCGCATACAGCGCAAGTGCATTGGTCACATCAAATTTCATCGTGAGCTGCAAGCCCCCGCTCGCATTGGTGATGAACGCTACCGCTGGCGATGTACTGACAAACTCGCCTGTCGGGCAGGCAGAAACGGGAATGGTGAAAGACGATTCCACGGCCGGCGCTGCTCCTGGCGCATTTGTGCCGGACTGGGTACAGGACGCCCCGACGCAACCCTTGAGCGTGAAGGTGCAGTTCACCGTGACCCGCATGCGATTATAGGTGGTGTTGGCAAGCAACGGCGCGCTAGAGGAGAAGTACGTGCCGACCGCGGCTCCCGCGTTCACTGCGGCGATATCGAAGATCAATCCTCCGCTGCCGAGCTCGGTGAAGGTCGTGCCGTTGTCATTCGAAATCTCGAATTTCTTGATGGTCACCTTATAGACATCCGGCGTCCCATTGGTCACAGCCGCTGCGGGAGAGACGGCAAAATTGAGTGCGATTACCAGACTGACGAGCACGAAGAGAGTCCGCATCCGCATGATCAATCCTCCACTCGTTTGGTTCAGCATCCGGTTAGGATGCCGATTCATGAGCCGCGACTGACGCTGACGGTGACGGTTCCGGCGGACGTCTTGGTGGTGCGCTCGGTGATGATGTCGAATTCCCGCACGACCCGATGCAGCGTCATGGCTTTGATGTCCACCGGCGCATAGGGCTGCGCAATGGCGCCTCTGATCACGGCGCCGCTGGACCCGCCGAAATCCCCTCGGAAGACAATGCCGATTCGCTGGGCCCATCCACCCACATAGCTGTCATACCAGGCCTCCGCGTCGATCCGCAGAAAAGAGGTCAGGTAGAGTTCGGCGCGCCCGCCGTCTCGGATCAGATCCTTTCCTGCTTTGAAGTCCCAGGCCTGATGCTTGCCGTACAGTTTGAGGTCCGGAAAGTAGGGTGCCGGTCCGCCGAGTTCGAGATCGTACCCGGCCACGGCCGTATCAAAGACCCTGTTGCCGTTTGCCTGGTTCTCGACCAGCCGGGCATTGGAAGTCGGCTCATAGATATTCCATCGGAATTCGAGTTGGCGCGTCAGGATTTCCGCGCCGCCCCCTACCCGTGCATGGTCATCCTGGTCGGTATAGTCATAGAAGGTGTTGACGCCCAGCACCACGGTGTTGTCCAAGAGCGCCTTTCGATACCCGAGGCCGGCGCTATACGTGCCTTTGTCGTTCTGGATCTTGATGCGCGGCTGGATAAAGATCGTATGGCTGTAGTCCTCGGTTTGCCACAGCGGCTGCACGGTCTCGATATAATACCGGCCTGTCCCTGTGCCGACACGGGCGCCGATATCCACTCGCCGCAGCCACTCCGGAAGTCGCTCGTCATACTTGGCTTTCGATAGGAACGAGGCGAGTTGGCTGTTTCCGACATCCAAAAGGGAGGAGAAGCTGGGTCCTCCCTGGGAGGTAGCGGCCTTCGTTGCGATGCCCAGTGCCTGATCTATGATCCCCTCGGCATTGGTCGGCGCTGCGGATTGCAGGTTGGGGTTCGACCGCAATTCAGGAAGAGAGCCGGCCCAGAGCATTTCTGGAGGAAAGAGATTCAAGGCCGCAAGTGCAATCGGCAGCAACAGCCATTTTTTCCGCATATAGTCCTCCCAGACTATTGCTTGCTGGTATTCTCTTAGCAAAATGCAAAACCAGAAGCAACACAAAATTTCCAGAGCAAAGGATCACAAAAAAGCAAAAAACCGCTGGGTTAGAAGAGCAAGTGCGGGGCCTCCCGTTGAATCCCGGACGCCGACGAGGCGGAGCGCTTTGCGATGGGGGTTTTCGCGGCGGTCGAGGACGGGCGGGGGTTCGAGAAACGCTTCCGCCTCATCCTCGCAGACGACGGTGAGGCCGTCGGGCTTGTGCTCGTTCGAGGCGATCTTGGCGATCACTTTGTTGGGCCCGATCCCTGCAGAAGCCGTGAGCCGCTCGTGCGAGCGGATGGCATCTTTGATGGCCCGGCAGACTTCTTCCGCCTGCTCATAGGAACCGGCGAAGCTCAGGTCCGCATAGGCCTCGTCGATCCCCGCTTCCTCGACCGCCGGCGTACTTCTTCATGTCCACGCTCAGGAACAGGACGGGGGGATGGCCCTGTCGGCGCGCCGCCTCTGTCAAGACACTGTTTTCCCCACCCCCTACCTCATGAGACACGCCTTTGCGGGAAACGTCTAAAGCAGAAATGAAAAATTCACGCGCCTGGCGTGGAGAACTAGCGCAATCCCATGGCGTGGGCTTTCGACGCAGTCCGCCCGAACTACTAACAAAAAACTACTTTCTACTAATTTAGTTTTTGCTTGACACAAGCTAAATACTATTCTAGTATGTTTTAGTATTTAGTTAGTAGTTGGAGGCTCCAATGCCAATAGTACAAGCACCGCCGGATTTCAGGAAAGTATTAGCAGATGTTCTGCGCGATCCAGGTTTCCTAGACAAAACTAGAAATCCTGAGTTCCAAAAGGTGCTCCATAGAGCGAATGAACGTTATTTGCCATGGGAGAGATTCCAGTATCAGCCTCTCCCGCCAGGCATAGGCTATGAAGCAGCATGGGCCTATTTAAAACTAGGACGGATCGCAAATAAGAAAGCCGTTCCTTTAACGAACAAACAGGGCGAACCGTTCTCTTACTGGATTACTGATTCAATGCTGAAGTCATTGAACGTAATCGATCTATGGTCTGGAGGAACCATTACGACTGACCACCCTGGGGGATTACCTCCTAAAGAGCAATACATCATCAGTTCACTTATGGAAGAAGCTATTGCCTCAAGCCAATTGGAGGGTGCGGCTACAACACGGCAAGTTGCGAAAGAGATGCTGCGATCTGGAAGGAAGCCTGCCAATACGAATGAACAGATGATCTTAAATAATTGGGAAACGATGCAATACATCCGGTCCAAGAAAGGAATGAAACTGACGCCAGAGAAGTTAATGGAAATCCACCATCTTGTGACAGAAAAGACGCTGAGTGATCCTCATGAGGCAGGGAGATTAAGAATGCGGGACGACATCATTGTTAGTTATAACAATGAAACAGTACACGTCCCGCCACTAGCCGAAACTTTACCGCAACGAGTTGAAGCGCTCTGTCATTTTGCAAATAACAATGACGATGAGCAGTGGATACACCCTGTTATCAAGGGCGCCATCATTCATTTTTGGCTCGCTTACGACCATCCTTTCACAGATGGAAATGGCAGAACAGCGCGTGCTTTGATGTATTGGTATCTGTTGTCTCGCAAGTATTTATTGTTCGAGTATCTTGCAATCTCCAGGTATTTTCTCCGTGCGCCTGGGCAATATGCGCGGGCCTATCTTTACACCGAAACTGATGATGGCGATTTAAATTATTTTTTGCAGTACAACTTGAGGGCAATCACACTTGCCATCATGGACTTGCGATTGTATTTAAGCAGGAAACAAAAAGAAATATCTCGGTCTAACGAGCTGCTCCGAAGTTATAGGGGGCTTAACGCGAGACAGAAGACCCTAATCTATCATGCTATTCGGCATCCGGATGCGATGTACCGAATTGAAGAACATAAAAATTATCATGGGATTGTCTACCAAACTGCACGGATGGACCTTCTTCATCTAGCAACCAAAGGGTTCCTAAAAAAGCAGAAGCAAGGCAAGGAATTTATCTTTCTGCCGTGCGAGGGGATGATTGAGAAGTTGCGTGCGAAAGAAGCAAAGGAAGCGAAAGCTCTTGAGAATCCCATGTGAAGTGACCGCACGCTGGGGTGGACATTGCCGCCAGATAAGTCAAGTGTAAGTCAAGTTATGAGTCAACTTGAACCCTGGGCAGCCCTCTGTTACAGTTTCGGCATGATGCTGCCGGTCACGCAGATCAAGGCCCTGATCCGGCTCCTCTCCGACGAGGACGAGCGGGTCGCGCGCACCATCGCCGGCAAGCTGGCCGAGATCGGAGACCCGGCGGTGCCGCTGCTGCGCGAGGCCGAGATCGAGCAGCCGGAGATGGCCGCGCGTATCAGCGAGATCCTGGACGACATCCGGGCGCAGCAGCTTGAGAGCGAGTTCCACGTCCTGTCCGCCTGCGATGACGACCGCCTCGACCTGGAGGCCGGCGCCTTTCTCATTGCGCGCTTCGCCTATCCCGATCTGGATGTCCCGGCCTATGTCGACATGCTCGACGCCATGGCGCGTGAAGTGCGCGAGCGCCTGGGGCACAAGGCCTCCGGAGAGGAAATCGTCAAGGCCATCAACCGGTACCTGTTTGTCGAACAGGGGTTCGCCGGCAACACCCATGAGTACTATGACATCGACAACAGCTACCTCAACAAGGTCCTCGAGCGGAAGACGGGGATCCCGATCAGCCTGAGCGCGGTCTATCTATTGGTCGGGAAGCGGCTCGAATTGCCGGTCTTCGGGGTGGGCATGCCGGGGCATTTCCTCGTGAAGTACGAGGCCGACCGCTACCGGATTTTTGTGGATTCCTTCAACGGCGGGGCGCTGCTGACGCAGAAGGACTGCGCGCGTTTTCTCGACCAGGCCGGCTACGGCTTCGACGAGCGGTATCTGCAGAAGACGCCGCCCCGCTCGATCCTCATCCGCATGATCAAGAACCTCGTCGCCATCCACAACAAGATGGACGATTCGGCCAGGGCCGCCCGGCTGACGCGATTCATCGAGATTTTGGGCTTGCCGGAGAAGGACGAGTAATCGCGATCTTCAGGCGATCCCGGGCTATCGTGATCCGGCCGCCGAATTCCCGACCCGCCTGGGCTTTGACGTCATACCGTTCCGCCACCGGATAGAAATGGGAGAGGACCAGGCGCTTCACTGCGGCTTCCCGCGCCACGCGCCCGCAGTCCTGCGCGTGCATGTGGCCCCTGCCGGGGCGCTGGACCGGAAACGAGCAATCCAGCACCGCCACGTCCGCGCCGCGGCACAGCGCGACGAGCCCCTCGCAGTACTCGGCGTCGCCCGAGTAGGCCAGCGAGGCCCCGCCGTGCTCCACGCGGTAGCCCTGGCAGTGGAGGCCGGGGCTGTGCGTCACCGTCCGGGCGGTCACGCGGGTCTTGCCAAGCCTGATCGTACGATCTGTCAGCTCTGTGACGGTGACGCGGAACGGCGCGGAGGAAAAGCCCGGCATCGCCTTCAGGAGCGCTCCGAAGAGGCGGCGCGTCCCGCGCGGTCCGTAGATCGTCAGGGCCGGCCGGGGCGCGACGAATTTCGCGTGAAACAGGGCGTCGAAGAAGAACGTGAAAAAGTCGGCAAAATGATCCGTGTGGTGGTGCGTGATGAACAGATGCTGCAACCGGTGCCGGTCCGCGCCGGCTTTGATGAGGTTCGCCAGCGTGCGGGGCCCGAAATCGAATAGCAGGACGTGGTCGGTTTCGACCAGGTAGCCGGCGGCGGCGCGTTTCGGATGCACGTTGGTGCCGGAACCGAGCACGGTCAAGCGCATGACAACACCTCGTGGCTATGTTACCATTCGACGCCTGTTTTCCAAACGAGAGACGCACGTGAACCATACAGCCCATATGCAGCTTGCGCTCGACGAAGCGCGTCTGGCGGCGGCGGCCGGCGAGGTGCCGATCGGCGCGGTGCTGGTTGTCGAGGACGCCGTGGTCGCCCGGGCGCACAATCGCCGGGAGGTCTGGCAGGACCCCACGGCCCATGCCGAACTGATCGCGATCCGGGAGGCGTCGGCGCAGCGGCGGACCTGGCGTCTGGTGGGCGCCACCTTGTATGTGACGATGGAACCCTGTGCGATGTGCATCGGGGCGGCCGTTCTGGCCCGGGTCGAGCGCGTCGTCTTCGGAGTCTGGGATCCCAAGGGCGGCGCCTGCGGGTCGGTGCTCAATATCCCGGAGGAGAAGCGGCTGAACCACCGTATTGAAGTGATCGGCGGCCTGCTGGAACAGGAAAGCCGGGAGTTGCTGCAGGGGTTCTTCAAGGGATTGCGGGAGAAGACGGCGGAAGAGATTTGATTTAAGGAAAAGGTATTGGATATCTGGCGTATTTGATCGAAACGCCAGTCCAGCTAGCTCGGAGGAGAGGTGCGAGAGTGGCCGATTCGGACGGTCTCGAAAACCGTTGTCCTCGCAAGGGGACCGTGGGTTCAAATCCCACCCTCTCCGCCAAACAAGAGGGGTAAGGTATTGCATATCTGGCGCGTCTGATCGAAGCGCCAGTTCAGGGGGAAGCGGTATTGCATATCCAGCATGTTTGATCGAAATGCTGGTCCCGCAAGCGAGGAGGAGAGGTGGCCGAGTGGCCGAAGGCGCGGCATTGGAAATGCCGTATATGGGAAACCGTATCGCGGGTTCAAATCCCGCCCTCTCCGCCATACCATGCTTGACCCGACCCGGAGCTTCGATCAAATGCGACGGGATAAAACCATAATTTGTTACAAAGGGGCCGGGCCCTGTGCAAAAGAAACCTTTGAACCCCGCCAGGTCCGGAAGGAAGCAACGGTAAGGAGGCCCTTCTTTGTGCCGCAGGATCACCTGGCCCCCGTAAAACGCGCGTAATGGATTACCAAGTCTCCGCCCGCAAGCACCGCCCGATGACCTTTTCCGAGGTCACCGGCCAGGCCCACGTCGTTAAGACGCTCACCAACGCCCTCGCGTCGGGCCGTACGGCTCACGCCTACCTATTCTCCGGCATGCGGGGAGTCGGCAAGACGACCATGGCCCGTATCCTGGCCAAGGCCCTCAATTGCGACAAGGGCCCCACGCCGAATCCCTGCCTCAAGTGCCCGAGCTGCCTGGAGATCGGCTCGGGGACGTCGTTCGATGTGATGGAGATCGACGGCGCGTCCAGCAACAGCGTGGACGACGTCCGCGAGATGCGCGAGACCATCAAGACCGGCCCGGCCCGCGGCCGCTATCGGGTCTACATCATCGACGAAGTCCATATGCTCTCGACGGCCGCCTTCAATGCCCTGCTCAAAACGCTGGAGGAGCCTCCCGGGCATGTGGTCTTCGTCTTCGCGACCACGGAAGCGCACAAGATTCCCCAGACCATCCTGTCCCGCTGCCAGCACTTCACGTTCCGGCGGATTCCCCGGCGCGAGATCATCGACACCCTCCAGCGGGTGGCGAAGGCGGAGGGGATTGCCATTGACGAGCGCAGCCTGAGCACGCTTGCGCGCGCCTCCGACGGGAGCATGCGGGACGCGCTGAGCCTTATGGATCAGGCCGTGGCCTTCGGCGGGAAGCGCGTCGCGGCGGAAGATCTGATGACGCTGTTGGGCTCCGTCCCCCACGAGCTGCTCCGCGGAGTGCTCGATGCGACTCTGGCGCGCGAGGCGGCGGGCGCGCTCCGTTCGCTGGCCGCCGTGCAGGATTACGGCTGCGACGTGCGCCAGTTCTCCGGCGAACTCATGGAGCACGTCCGGAACCTTCTGGTCGCCAAGGTGGTGGCCGATGCCGACGACCTGATTGAACTCGGCCCGGAAGAACAGGCGGAAATCAAGGCCGATGCCGGACGTCTCTCCCTGGACCACATCCAGGAACTGTTTCGTGTCTTTCTGGAGGCCGAGGACGGTATCCGGGCCAGCCAGCATCCGTGGTACGTCGTTGAGATGGCCGTCGTGAGGGCCTGTCGCGTCGGGAGCGAACAGGCCGGAATGCCACCCGCGCGACCTGCCGCGCCTCCGGCCCCCAAAGCGGCCGTGCCCCAAGCGGCGCCGCCGGCGCCGGCGCCGGCTGAACGTATGCGGTCGCCTAAACGTTCGCCGCAGGCCGGCTCTTCAGAACCGGTTGCCTTGGTGTGGGAGGACGTGGTGACGCGGGTGCAGGCCGAGCGGCCCAACATCGGCGCGTTTCTCGAAAATTCGACGCTGGTCGGCATTGCGGGCGATGTGGTGACGATCGGTTTTCCTGCTTCGGCCGGCGTGTCGATGAAGATGGTCCAGCAGGAGGCGTCTCAACAGGCGGTGGCGGACATGTGCGCGGCGCTTGCGGGCCGGCGCGTCCGGCTGCGTCTGGTCACGCTGGAGGAAGGGGCACAGGCGCCGACGGTGGCGGATCGCCGGCGTGATCGCGAAGCGAAGACGGAGCGCCACCTTCGCGACGAGGCGCTGGCCAATCCGCTCGTGAAGGAGGTCCTGTCGGTCTTCGGCGGCGAGGTCAGGGATGTGCGGCGAAACCAGGCCCGGACGGAGCGGGAAGGCAAGGGAGACTGAGATGTCCAACAAGGGGATGTTCGGAGGGATGGGGAATCTCGGCAACATCATGAAGCAGGCCCAGGCCATGCAGGAGCGTCTCGCCAAGGTTCAGGCGGAGGTGGCGACGAAGACCGTGCAGGCGTCGTCCGGCGGGGGCATGGTGAGCGTCGTTGCGAACGGCGGGCTGGAGATTGTCTCGGTGAAGATTGATCCGGAAGTCGTCAAGGCCAACGATGCCGACATGCTGCAGGACCTCGTGGTCGCCGCCACGAACGAAGCGCTCCGGAAAGCGCGCGAAATGGTGGCGGAGGAAATGAAGGGGGTCACGGGGGGGCTCCAGATCCCCGGCTTACTCTGACAATGAATCGGCATGGCATTCTCGATGAGCTGGTACGGGAACTGGCCGGCCTGCCTGGGATCGGCCGGAAGACCGCCCAGCGGCTGGCATTCCACATTCTCAAGCAGCCGTGCGAAGACGCCGACCGCCTCGTCCAGACGATCCGCGCGGTCAAGGAAAGGCTGGGGCTTTGCCGCCAGTGCCGCAACATCGCCGAGGGCGAGCTCTGCGACATCTGCTTGGACCCGTCCCGCGACGCGACGCGGCTGGTGGTTGTGGAGGATGTCACCACGCTGCTTACTTTCGAGCGGACGGGCGGGTACAAGGGGCTCTATCACGTGCTGGCCGGGGCGCTCTCTCCCCTGGACGGGGTGGGGCCGGCCGACATCAAGGCGCAGGACTTCGTGGATCGGATTGCGCAGAGCAAGGTCGAGGAGGTGATCGTGGCCACGTCTCCGACCATCGAGGGAGAGGCCACAGCCATTTACCTGTCGCGCCTGATCAGGCCCCTGGGGATTCGCATCAGCCGGATCGCCTGCGGGGTGCCGGTGGGGATGGATCTCGAGTATGCCGACGAGGTGACGTTGATCAAGTCACTGGACGGCCGCCGGGAAATCTAGCTGCCGTCACTTCCCCGCTTTCCGCAACGCATCAGCTCGCTTCTTCGCCTTCTCGATGCGTTCTTGCTCGCCCGGGGTTTCCTCCGTGTAGGCGAGATAATTCTCGTAGGCCGTGAGGGCCCGGCGCGGCTGGGTGTCCTCGATGGCTTCCGCCAAGTTGAAATGGGCGTCTGCGTAATTCGGCTTGAGGCCGATGGCCGTCTGGAACGCCTCCACTGCTCGCTGCTTGTCCCCCATGAGCGCGTACACTTTCCCGAGATGGTTGACCACTTCAGGGATCGCCGGCCGGATCTTCAGGGAGGCCTCGATGGAGGCCACCGCCTGCGGCAGCAGACCCTTGTCGCGATAAGACAGTCCCAGCCGGTGATGGGCCTCGGCCTGATAGAGCGGCTCGCTCAGGCCGATCTCGATGGCGCGCTGATAGGCTTCAACGGCCACGTCCACCGCTTTCTCCCCGCACAGGCCGAAGTGGGCGACCTCTCCCTTGGCAAAGTGCTGGCGGGCGATGTAGTCCCGGCTCTCGCTGTCGGCCGGCCCATAGACGGGCCGGGGCGCGGCCTCAGACGGTGAGAGGACACGGCGCAGATATTCCGGCCTGTACGGAGAGAGCAACGGGGCATAGGAGGTCAGCATGTTCGACTCGACAAAGAGCAGCTGGCGCTCTTTCTGCGGGATCACGATGGCTCTTGCGCTGACGCGCTCGCCCTGGTCGCCGTAGAGGCGTCCCGAGCGAAGACCGGGGCTTCTTCCTGAAGCTCCTGACGGCAGGAGAAATTCCGTGGGGATCTGCTTGGCCACCCAGGCCGCGTAGTCGGGCTGGCCGGCGAGATCGAGTCCTTCGTAGAGGATGCCGATATAGCCGACCAGGAGGCCCCGGTTGTCGAAAAACAAATGATATTCGCTCTCGCGACCGGCCGTCTGGCGGTAGACGGTGATTTCTTCTCCGAGCCCCCAGGGGGCGCGCTCGGTCAGGCGTCCCGCTTCGTTCATGAGGACGGTTTCCCGGTGGTCGCATAGTTTCCAGGCGGAAAGCGGCGTGATGCGGGGACCGAGCGGCGCTTGAGCAGGGGATTCCGGGAGGCCGCCGCATGCTGCCAGCAGGCAGAGGAGACCCCCCGCGATCACGCGGGAGCAGAGCGATCTGGAGGTGCAGAAAATCAGAGGACTACAACAGGCTGCTTATTGAGCCGGGGGCGCTTGCGCTCCCCGGGCCGTTTCCGCTTCCTGGTACTGCTGGTACTGATAGTAAAACGTGTCGTAGCTGTACTGGGACTTGGGGAAGCGTTGCCGGAAAAGATTGTCCTGATTGGTGTAACCCCAGAACTCCGGTTCCTGAGAAAACAATAGGTACAGCGGTTGGTTGACGATGAGATCGCCGGCGACGCCCAGAGGATTCAACAGGAACGCGACCCACCGCAGGGGGTGCCCCCCGTCCCAACCACGGGTGATCAGTCCTTCATCAATCCCGACGGGCAGGTCCTGCGGCCTGGGTGTGGGATACACGTCCGAGGACAGTCCCGGGGAGTTGGCGCAGCCGGAGAGGCCCAGCGCCGCCATCAGCAGGATCGCCATCAAGTTTCGTGTGAGTAACATATCCAGCCTCCATTCCATCAAACTGGTATCACTGGCAAGGAGTGTATCAAAAGATACCCTTACTGTCCATGAAAAATGTTTTTATCCCGTCGCATTTGATCGAAGCTCCGGGTCGGGTCAAGCAGGGTATGGTGGGCGATGCAGGTCTTGAACCTGCGACCTCTTGCGTGTGAAGCAAGCGCTCTCCCCCTGAGCTAATCGCCCCAATCCGTCACTGGAAAAGCCAAGTGACCGTAGCATAATGACTATGGGCAGTCAATAAACGAGCGCCCTACAAAGCCTGTAAAACAAGGCACTTGAGGTACTCGCTCTCCGGCATCCCGAAGAGCACCGGATGGTCGTATCCCTGGGCGCCCTGCGCGACGAGTCTGACGGTGCGGCGGACATCTCCTGCGGCGTCCTTGAGGAGCCGCCGGAACTGTTCGACGCTCAGGTGGTGCGAGCAGGAGCAAGTGATCAGGCAACCTCCGGGGCGGAGAAGACGCATCGCCCGCAGGTTGATTTCCTTGTAGCCCGCGACGGCTTCGGACAGGCGGTCACGCGTTTTGACGAAGGCGGGGGGGTCGAGGATGATCAGGTCGAAGGACTCGCGGCGTCGGTCCCGCTCCTTGAGCTCGTCGAAGGCGTTGCCGACGCGGTAGGTGCAGCGCCCGGCCAGGCCGTTTCGCTCGGCCAGGACCTTCGCTTGCGCGATGGCCGGCGCCGATTGGTCGAGACCTGTCACGCGGGCTGCCCCGTACCGGGCGGCGTGGAGACCCCAGAGGCCCGTATAGCAGAAGCAATCCAGCGCCTCTGCCCCGTCCGCCAGCCGTTCGAGCAGACGATAGTTCTCAATCTGGTCCAGGAACAGGCCTGTTTTCTGGCCTTCCAGAAGATCCACCGCCACGTCCAGGCCGTTCACCTGCACGACAAGTTCAGGAGGCAATTCCCCGAAAAGGACACTCCGTTCCCGAACAAGGCCCTCGCGTTCGCGCATCGGAGAATCATTACGGGCCACGATGGTCCGGGGAGCGAGGACCTCCGTGAGGGCCTTCAAGATGAGATCCCGGCGACGGTCCATCCCGGCGGTCAGAACTTGGATCGCCAGCGCGTCGCCGTAGCGATCCACGATCAGGCCGGGCAGCCCGTCCGCTTCGCCATGAACCACGCGGTAGGCGGATCTCGCGCCCAACATCTTTTCCCGCCATGCCTGGGCCTGCCGGATGCGGTTGGTGAAGAAGTCCTGATCAATGGGGAGGCGGTCGTGCCCGAAGAGACGGATGGCGATAGTGGAGCGCGGGTTGAGGTAGCCGCGTCCAAGGAAGCGCCCGCGGCCGTCAAGCACGTCAACCAGGTCGCCGGGTTCCACGCTCGGCGGCCAGCCCTCGACTTCATTCCGATAAATCCATGGGTGACCGGCCAGCAGGCGGTCTTCTTCCCCAGGCTTCAACCGGACGGGATGGACGGGTTCCACTCCACCTCGTCGTTGTGCTCGAAGCGCTGCATGTTACTCTTCCGACCGTCCCGACGCCATCAGCCGCTTTTTGAGGATCCACATCTCGTACAGCGGCCAGCCGGCCATGACTAGGAAAGTGCCGAGCATGAGCACGTCGCCCACCAACATCACGAGTGCGAAATGGGGGCTCACGTAGAGGATGAGCCAGGGCGAGGCGAGATCGATGGCGACGCCGGCGAAGGCCAGGAGGGTCATCGCCATCTTCAGCCCCTGCCCGGCCATCGTGAGGTAGAAGACGTGGCAGAGGATCAGGAAGACGACCGGCATCGTGAAAAAGTGGAAATGGGTCGTCTCGGACAGCTCCTGGAAGGACTTGGGCTCGCCGAAGGTCGCGTCTGAGCCCAGGTAGTGCTGGGCAATTCCGGAGTAGGAGAGGCCGGTGGTGCTGTGCGCCCAGTAGATGGTGAACAGGAAGCCCGCGAAGAGGGTGGTGATGAACAGGGTATAGAGCAGGCGGATGTTCCGGTCGGTATCGAGCAGGCGGAAGCGGGTGTTGAAGTTGCGCATGATGGGCTCAGCGGTGGTTGAGGTAGAACTCTTCAACCAGGACGAGGGCCCGCTTGACGCCGGCGCTGACCGAGCGCACCGACATCGTGGCGCCCGTGATGTTGATGATGTCCTTGTTGATACGGACGGGATCGAGGACGGTTTTCCCTTCGTACTGAGAGTTGAATCGCTTCATCCGCACCTCGCTGCCCTTGCTCTCACGATACACCAGGATCTCGATGTCGGAGACCTTGCCGTCCGGGGTCACGCCCACCAGGTACGTGATCGGCCGGTGCTTGCCGATCGTCTCCTGGATCACGGCATAGCCGTCCACCTTGCCGTTCGTTTCCGCCTTGAAAGCGTGAAAGGTCTCTTCGGGAAATTTCCACCCGATCCGCTCTTGGATCCGGACTTTCTGCTCGGGAGTCAGCCGAAGCTCCTCCGCTCGGACGTGCTGGGATTTGGGAAACAGAAGCTTGAGGGCCTGCTCCTCGGTGAGATAGACATCGATACTGCCGAGCTCTTCTTCGGTCAGCCATCGTTTCAGGTCGGGGTCCCACGTCCGCTTGCCGGGCTCGGACGCGACGGCGAGCGGGGCAAACGCGATCCAGAGTGGGAGGGCGGTCGCCAGCACGCGTCTCAGCATCCCTTTTCCTTGAGGCGCCTGGCGATTTCCACGGCCACGGCGGATTCTTCCCGGGAATTGCCCGGGATCCCACGCCACTGGCGGCTCCGTACACCCATGGGCGACCATTCTTCCCGAAGCTGCAGCACCGTGGCGGCGGCCCCGGTGCCGTCCCGCTTGACCTCCACCATGTACTTCACCCGCTCTTTGTTGACCTCGCGCTGAAGCGCGCCCGCTTGTGTGGTCCCTTCGACTTCCAGCCATTTCGTCTCCAGGGCACCCGCGGCTTTGTCGGTCATCTGGAGCTGAAAGTCCGCGAGCGCAACGATCGCTGTATCCCATACGTGGTCGAATGAACAGGAGGAGAATGCGGTCGGCGTTCCTTCCAGCGTCATGCACCCGGACAGCAGGAGAGCCGCCAAGACCGTGCACAGGTTCCTGATCGCCACAGCTACCTCACGACGAGCGCGGCATCTTAACGTTGCCCTCCTTCTAAAAGCAAGAAGGAGAAGGCACGGTGGGCGGGCGAGGAGGGTCGCCCGCCCACGGAGGCACAGAGTTTAGAAATAGGTCGCTACTGAGAAGACCAGCCCGTCATTCCTCGTGCGGTTATTTCTCCCGTCTTCAAAATTAAACTGGTAGTCCAATTTGAACACCGTATCCTCGACCGGACGGAAATTCAGACCCAGAGTCAGGCGCTCCCGGCGAGTGACCGACAGTTCGCTGTTGGTATTGACGTCGTCCCATCGGGCCACGGCCGTGAAGGTCGAGGCCTCGGTAAAATACGTGGGCGCCCATCGTCGAAGGACCTGCGGCATGAAGTGGTAGTTGCCCTGCACGTAGTAGCCGTCACTGCGGCGCGGGAGCAGGGTTCCAGCCGGAACACCCGCTGACGTATCAAAGGCAAACGTCCCATTCAGATTGCGGTGATTGTCGCGCGCATAGGTCCAGGCCGCTTCACCGATCAATTCGAACGGGCCGCGCTGAAGGGTCCAGTCCACTGCCGTGATGCTCAGCGGCCGCCTGCTCGCCGGATCGTAGGAGCCGAAGTAGCCAGAGCCGCCCACCTCGATGCCGAGCCTGGGGCTGAAGGCTACTCGACCGACCACCGCTTTGCCATTATTGTTGTCCAATCCGTCGTCAGCGGTCGAAACCCGCTGGCGCGCATCCCTCAGTCCACTGGCTGCAGTAATCAGCGGGGTCGTACCGTTGTACCCATTGAAGCCTTGCGTGACGTACAGCTCATAATCCAGTTTCGACAACCGGGTGGGGTAAAACGTCCCGTAGAACCCCGCGCCGGTTTCCGACAAGGTGGAGGGAATGATGGCAGTGGCCACCAGCGGCCGGTCCGAGAGATCGTTGAGCGGAGAGTCATGCAAGAGATTGAACTTGCCAACTGGTAGCAGGATGATACCGGCTCTGAAGTTGATCTTGTCGTTGATCAAGTAGTCAATGGTCGCGAACTCAAGGCTGACCTCGATGCCCGATCCCGTATTCGATTTCGACCGGATCCCATGCTCGACCTCAAGCTCGGCCGCGACCTTCAGACGGTCGGTGATGTCAGAATAAAAGAACGGCACAAAGCGCTGCTGATCAAAGCTGCTGCTCGAGCCTGTGCCCGGCTGCCCGGGGCCGGTGCTGTTGCTGCTGTTAAACGAGCGGTAGTGAAGGTCCATGTAGCCGCCGACGGTCGCTTTGGGAGCCGACACGAACGGCTTGGCATAGATGGACTTGCCACCGCCGGCACCGGAGAAAGTATAGGCAGGGGGTTTCTCACCGTCCTTCGTCTCCTTGGCCTTCTCTTTGTCTTTCTCCTTGCCCTCCTCCTTCGCTTCCTTGGCCTCGTGCATAGTCAGCGCTTCCACCATCTTCTCAAGTTTTTGCAGGGGGTTTCTCACCGTCCTTCGTCTCCTTGGCCTTCTCTTTGTCTTTCTCCTTGCCCTCCTCCTTCGCTTCCTTGGCCTCGTGCATAGTCAGCGCTTCCACCATCTTCTCAAGTTTTTGGATCCGTTCCTCCAATGCTTTCTCGGTCTTCTCGTCGGCCATCGCCGCGAGCGGGGCGCCGCCCAGCAGGTAGGCTGAGAGGACCCCGATGATTGCCAGTCGCCGCATATGTTCCTCCTTATACTTATATCGTGATGAGAATGTAATTGCGATTCGTTCTCAATTAATATGCATAAAAAAGAGCCCATTCACGGACGGCAAAACGTTGGTTTCGTCAGAGCAGTCATATTGCCTTGAAAACTTATGATATTGAGAACGATTATTAGTATCCTAGTTGACTGTGTCCTGTCAAGAGTGTTTTTGCTGGCCTCAATGGGCACGCAATGGGCGATTCAGAGAGGGGAAACCGCTAGCGCTTCACGAACGTGACGATGTGGGTAGCCACGATCTTGATCTCGACCGAGGTGCCGATCGGATACATCGTGGTGGAGGCTTCGCTGCTGTGGAGATATTGCCCGGAGGGCAGGAGCACGGTGTAGAGATTCTCGGAGCCTCGGAATTGCCGTCCCGCGATCTGGGCCGTGCCCGGAGAAGCCGGCGTGAAGTGCACGTCGTCGGGCCGGATCATGATGTCGACCGCCGTTCCGGCCGGATGGCCGGTGACGTTCTCGAAGACGCCCACTTCCGTGTGGATCTTGCCGTTCTCCACGCGGCCGGAGAGGAAGTCCGCCTGACCGACGAAGTTCGCCACAAAGGGGGTGGCGGGCGTGTGGTAGATGGATTCCGGGTTGTCAATCTGTTCGAGCCGGCCGCGGTTCAGGACGGCGATCCGGTCGGCCATCGCGAACGCCTCGTCGTGATCGTGCGTGACCAGCACGGCCGTGATCCCGGTTCGCCGGAGGATCTCCTGCACTTCTTCGCGCATCTGCCCCCGCATGTCCGGGTCCAGATTGCTGAACGGCTCGTCCAGCAGGAGGACGACCGGCTTGGGCGCGAGCGCGCGGGCGATCGCGACGCGCTGTTGCTGGCCGCCGGAGAGTTCGTGGGGGTACCGGTCCTTCAGGTCTGTCAGACCGACGAGGTCCAGCGTCGTCGCGACCATACGCGCGGCCGCCTGTGGCTCCAGGCGTCGCAACCCGAACGCGACGTTCCGGGCCACGGTGAGGTGGGGGAACAGCGCGTAGTCCTGAAAGACCATCCCGACGCCGCGCTCTTCCGGCGGAACGCACTGCTTTCCGTTGCACACCACTCGTCCGGCGATCCGGATCTCTCCCGAGTAGGGATGCTCGAAGCCGGCGATGGCCCGGAGCACAGTGGTCTTGCCGCACCCGCTGGGGCCCAGGACGGACAGGGTCGCGCCCTCGGCGACGTCGAGGGAGAGATCGTGGAGCGCCGGCTCAACGGCGTTGGGATAGGCGAGCGACACGCGGGAGAGTTCGATCAGCGTCATACGAGCTTCTTTTCCCGCAGGCGCGTCACCACGAGCCAGGGCAGCGCCGTGAACGCGATCAGGAGCAGGGCCAGCGCGCCGGCCTTGGCGTACTCGGCCTCCACTGTGTGGATGTAGACCCGGACCGGCAGCGTGTCGAATCCGGCCGGCCTGAGCAACAGGGTGGCGTCGAGTTCCTTCATGGCGGAAATGAACACCAGGGTCCAGACGGCGAACAGGGTCGGGCGCACCAGGGGAGCCAGAATGCGGCGCAGCACGGTCGCCGGCGAAGCGGCCAACGCGCGCGCGGCCTCTTCGAGATGCGGGTTGATGCCGGCGAGCGCCGCGTCGATCCCTTGGACGGACTGGGTCAGGAAACGGATCAGATAGGCTAGGACTAGGATGCCGACCGTGCCGTACAGCCACGGCAGGTACGTGTTGTAGAGGAGAATCAGGCTCAAGCCGAGGACCGTGCCCGGGATCGCGTAGCCGACCTGGATCGTTCCCGTGAGCGCCGCGCCGGCCGGTCCCTTGGCGCGCGTGGCGCTGAACGCGATGAGGAATCCGATGATCATGGCGAGGGTGGCGGCTGTGCCGGCCAGCGCGAGGCTGTTCCTGATGAACGCCCCCTGCTCCCGGAGCACGTCCGTGAACTGCTCCAGGGAGCCGGTTG
>Ga0080064_1004509_pt1 | contig 17721 bp, 19 predicted proteins | sample Subgrocontami54m_FD_69260 | JGI IMG/M metagenome (GOLD analysis project Ga0080064, IMG submission 69260) | Subsurface groundwater microbial communities from S. Glens Falls, New York, USA - GMW46 contaminated, 5.4 m (SPADES assembly) (version 2) ...
CATTCGCGCATGTTCGAAAACTGGGGGCTGTTCAAGCTGCATGAGCACGAGCGCAAGGAATCGCTTGACGAGATGAAGCATGCCGACAAGCTGATCGAACGCATCCTGTTCCTCGAAGGGCTGCCCAACCTGCAGCAACTGAACAAGCTCCTGATCGGCGAGAACGCGCCGGAGTGCATCAAGTGCGATCTCAAGATGGAGCGCGCGGCGCATCCGGTGTTGAAGGAAGCGATTGCGCACTGCGAAAGCGTGGGCGATTTCGTCACGCGCGAACTGTTCGAGAACATCCTCGAATCGGAGGAAGAGCACATCGACTGGCTTGAGACCCAGATCGGCCTGATCGACCAGGTAGGCCTGCAAAATTATCTTCAGTCGCAGATGTAGGCACGCGGGCAATATGCCTGCCGTCCGGCGAGATTGCGGGCGGCGCCATCATCGCGCCGTCGTTTATCCCGCCGCTCCCAGCGCCCAGGCGACGCGATAGGTGACGAACGAGGCCAGGTAGGCCAGGGCGAAAAGATAGCCCGCCATGATCAAGGGCATGGTCCAGCCGCCGGTCTCGCGCTTGACGGTCGCCAGCGTGGACACGCACTGCGGCGCAAATACATACCAGGCGAGCAAGGACAGCGCCGTTGCCAGGCTCCAGTTCTGCGCGATCAGTGGAGCAAGAGCCTGTGCCGTATCGTTTCCAGTTGCAGAGAGCGCGTACACGGTCCCCAGTGCGCTCACCGCCACTTCCCGTGCCGCCAGTCCCGGCACCAGCGCAATGCTGATCTGCCAGTTGAAACCGATCGGCTCGAACACCACGGCCAGCGCACGACCCAGGATGCCGGCCAGGCTGTGCTCGATGGCCGGTCCGGTCGCCCCGACCGGCGGCGCGGGAAAGCTGGCCAGAAACCAAAGCAGTATGGTCAGCACCAGAATGACGCCGCCCACCCGCTTCATGAAAATCGCCACCCGCTGCCACAGGCCGATTCCCAAATTGCGCAGCGTGGGTATGTGGTAGGTGGGGAGTTCCATCATCAGCGTGCGCACTTGTCCGCGAGCGGTAAAGCGCTTGAGGATCCAGGCGACCGCGAGCGCACCTGCAATACCTGCCACGTACAAACCGAATAGCACCAGCCCCTGCAAATCCAGCACGTCCCATACGTCGCGCCGGGGGATGAACGCGCCTATCAGCAGCGCGTATACCGGCAGGCGGGCCGAACAGGTCATCAGCGGTGCGATCATGATGGTCACCAGCCGGTCACGCGGATTGGCAATGGAGCGGGAGGCCATGATGCCGGGAATGGCGCAGGCAAAGCTGGAGAGCAATGGAATGAAGGAACGACCCGACAATCCGACGCCGCCCATCAGCCGATCCAGCAGAAAGGCCGCGCGCGGCAGGTAGCCCGATTCTTCCAGCACCAGGATAAAGAAGAACAGGATCACGATCTGCGGCAGGAACACCACTACGCCGCCCGCGCCGGCGATCACGCCGTCGACGATCAGGCTCTTGAACCAACCATCCGGCAGCATTATGCCAACCGCAGCGCCAAGCCATCCGGTTGCGGCCTTGATCGCGTCCATTGGCGCGGAAGCCCAGGCGAATACAGCCTGGAAAATCAGGAACAATACCGCCGCCAGCAGCAGCGGCCCGGCCACTGGATGCAGCATCACCCGGTCGATACGGTCGCTCAAGGTGTGCGGAATCAGGTCGTCCAACGCCAGACGTTGCAGGATGCCGCGCACGGTGTCGTGGTCGGTGTCGGTCGCATGAATCGCGGGATCACCGATCCCGGCACTCGCGGAGGAAGGACGCCGCCACAGTGCCGTCTCATCGAGCAGCGCGCGCAATGCCGCATCGCCGCCGCCCAGGATGCCCACGGTGCGCACCACCGGCACCCCAAGCTCGCGCGCCAGCGCCTCGGCATCCAGCGTCACGCCGCGCGCCTGCGCAAGATCCACCATGTTCAGCGCCACCACGCAAGGCAAACCCAACCGCTTCACCGCCAGCACCAGGCGCAGGCTGCGCCGCAGGTTGGTCGCATCCACCACGCACACCACCAGGTCCGGGCGCTTCTCCTCGGTAGCGCGGCCGTACAGCACGTCATGGGTCACCCGCTCGTCGGGCGAGCGCGGGTGCAGGCTGCAGGTGCCCGGCAAGTCCAATACCCGCAGCGCCTTGCCCGCTGGCGTGGTGAGCTTGCCTTCCTTGCGCTCCACCGTGACGCCGGCGTAGTTGGCGACTTTCTGCCGGCTGCCGGTAAGCAGGTTGAACAGAGCGGTCTTGCCGCAGTTCGGATTGCCCACGAGTGCCAGCAAAGGGCCGCCTCGATGGAAATGAATCACCGCCTCGTTCATCGTGCCGTCCCCGTATCCGGCGGTGCCAGCCGCACACAGGCGGCTTCGGCCAGCCGCAAAGCAAAGGTGGAGAGACCGACCCGCACCACCAGCGGATCGCCGCCGGGTACGCCGCGCGCCATGAGCGTGACGCGCTCGCCCGCGATGAAGCCGATGTCCTCGAGCTGGTGCGCCCACTGCGGCGCCCCTGGAGGGGCTACCACGTGACTGACGACAAATACTTCGCCGACAACAGCATCCGCAAGCGACATCGGCTCTGTCACCAGAGATAAAACATGAATACCCACGGGACCACTCCAGCACTCGTCGCCACGGCATAGGCCAGCCAGGCCGCGAAACGACGCGCGGGTGCTGCAGGCGCGCGCGCCATGAGCTCTCTCCCCAGCCACAGAGCGGCGACAGCCCCTAGCGCAAGCAACGCGCCGCGCAACCACGGAAGCCCGGGTATGCGCACGCCGTCGCCGGAAAGGATGGTTACGCTGAGCGCCGACAGCCCGAGGAATACGCCGATACCGGCGAGCGGAACCAATCCATGGGCAAGGCGCAGGTGGTCGCCGCGCACGCGCAGCAGCGCCGCGGCCACGCGCAGCCAGAGCCACATCCAACCGCCCACGACGATAGAGGTGGCGCCGATGTAGCCGAGGACGATGGCCCCATCCAACCAGGTGAATACGTCGTTCACTTCCGCGTAGTGGGTCAGCACCCACCAGGGGATGTCGTCTGAAAGCGGGGCATAGATCTCACGGGCCAGAAGCCATTCGGCGGCAGCGATCTTGGCCTTCACCAGCCAGGGTGACGCGGTCCACTGCAGGGCGCCGTTGGCGACGCCGATCAGGCCGAACAGAAGCAATCGAACTTCCCACGGATTGGTGTCGCGTCCGCTAAGGGCTACGATTTCACTCCCCGGGGCGCGGCCAGCCAAGGCAAGCGCATCGCGGTGACCGGCGCAACTCGCGCACATGTGGCAACGAACATTGCTGTTGGCGGTGCGAAGATTGAGCATCGGAGCGCAGTTCACCGCCTGCGCCTGCGGGGCGGTTTCGGTCTTGTAGCGATCCCAGGCAACCGGATCTGCGCGAAAGTGCAGCGGTGCCATGCGCGCGAGCAGGCCGAAGATGCCGTTTGCCGGGCATAAATATCGACACCAGACACGCTTGCCTTTGCCCCATATCAGCCCGACGACGACGGCGACGACGGTCGACCCGCCCAGGATCAAGAGCCATGCTTTGGGATATTCGTAGACGGTGACCAGTTGGCCGTAGACGGTGGTGCACACAAAGGCGAAGAATGGCCAGCCGGTCCACCTGATCCATCGCGGGGCTGTGCGCCCCAGTCCGATGCGGCTCGCCTGCTCGCTCAAGAATCCCTCGGGGCACAGCCAGCCGCACCAGACGCGTCCGACCAACATCATGCTCAGCATCACGAACGGCCACCAGATGCCCCAGAACACGAACTGTGCAAACAGGGTGAAATTGTTCAGTAGCGTCGCGCCTTGTTGCGGCAAGGGCAGAAAAACCGGGACCACAACCAGCACAAGATAGACGAGAAGTATCGCCCATTGGGTGGTGAGAATTAGGGATCGATGGGATTTCAGCCATTCCCCCAACTTTGCAAGTTGGGACACCTCGCTTGCGACAGGTGACGGCGACGCGATGACAAAACTCGTTGTGTTCATGTTCCAACTCCTTTTGCGGCGCGCTGCAACCACCAGAACGCCAACGTCCAATAGACAAGAAATATCAGTACGACCAAACCAGACGGCCGTGAGCGATAGCCGGTAAGCGCACTTACCACTCCACCGGGCGTGCTGTTGTCGTCGAGCAGTGCAGAAATATCGAACAGCGGATCACCGAGCGTTGGCACCCAATCCAGGGCGACCAGGCGCTCGACGCCGGTCACCACCAATGCTCCCGCGAGCAGCAGCAACAGTGCGCTAGACACCCCGAAAAACAGTCTCGCCGACATCCAGCGGCTGCCGCGAACAAGCAAGGCTCCGGTTACGAGCGCCAGGAGGAAACCCAGCAGCGACCCGAATACCATGTCCAATAGCTCGCCACCCCGTCTTTCGGCGGCAATGCCGTAAAGGAACAGAACGGTTTCTGCGCCTTCGCGTCCAACGGCAAGAGCGGCGAGCAGCGCGCAGGACCACCCGCCGGCCCGTTCGGCCGCCCGCGTCATGCTGATTTCCAGGTCGCGTCGGATATGGCGCCCATGGACGTTCATCCACGCCACCATTTGGGCGATGAGTGCCGCAGCGGCAAACAGCACGCCAATTTGGAACGCATCGAGCGCCTGGCCCGCGAGCTGGCTTTGCAAGCCCAGCATCAAAGCGCCTAGGCCTGCTGCGAGCAGGACTCCGCCGCCGGTACCCCAAAGGAGATGACGCAGCCCTACGCCCGACGCGGGGCTGCGGCGAATCCATGCGTACAGGATGCCGACCACCAGAATCGCCTCGACGCTCTCGCGCCACACGACAAACAGTGCGGCTCCCATATGCAACTCCTCACTTCACCACGATGCGCCCGCGCGCGGTTTGGGGATGAAATTCGCCAAAGAACGGATAGGTGCCCGGTTTCATCGGCGCGAACACGAGAACGCGGCTTACGCCGGGCGCGAGCACCAGTTCCTTGCGCAACTCTTTACTTTCGAACTCCTCCGGGCCTGCGTTTTGATTGGTAATCTCCAGGCGAAAGCGCGTGTTCGCTGGGACCTCAAGCACCTCGGGAAACCATTTGCCCTCGCGTGCCACGAGCTTGAACGTCGGGAGGTCTTGGGCCCATCCCGCGCCATTTGAGAGCAGCGACATGGCAACGAAGCAATACCACGCAAGCAAGCGGAACATACGCATGACGGGTCATCCATTTACTGGTTGAGCTGGAGGCGGATACCGATTACCTTGACCGGTTTCGCGCCGGTATCGCCGGCAGGGTCGCGAATCAGCTGGAAATCGGGGGAGATCTCGAAGTTCTGGTGGACGCGGTAGCGATAGTAGATTTCCGCGACCTTCTCGGCGCCGCGGGCGGCGAATCCGAACACGGGGTTGCCGGCTGCATCGACCACGCCCGCGGAGCCGTTGCGAAACGCCTCGCTGCTGCGATTGGCGCCGAAGGCGATGCCGAGGGCGTCGGCCCCGCGTGACCAATAGCTGCCGCCGATTTCGGCGCCAAGCGCGAGCGCGCGATCGAACGGCAGGCCTTCGCCGCTCGCCCAGCCGTAACGGCCAAAGAGCGTGACGTAGTCACCGACGCGTTGATCGAAATTAAAGCCTACGCCGCGATGCGAGCGAAGCAGGGTCGTGTCCAGGTCGCTCGGGTCGCGCAGGAAGGTGGGCGCCTGGCCGTTTTGCCACAGGAAGGCGCGGTAGTTGCCGGTGAGTCCGCCGAAGCGCTGCGTGGATTCCGCCTGGGCAATCCAGAAGGGCGACCTGAAACCTTCGGAAAAATCGGCGCTGCGCCCGGCACCGAACACGCCGAACGACAGGCCCCAAGGCTCGCTCTTGCTGCGCTCATTGCGGTATGCCACGCGCGCGCCGGGAGAGAAGCCGAAGCCATCGGCGCCGACGTTCGCCGCTATCGGGTTGTCGAGCAGCGCGTTGTGGACGAATGGGCTGGCGAGAAACTGGCGCGTTTCGTCGTTGGCGGCCGCGTTCTGGTCGAAGAACGCGAACGGGTCCATCTTGCCGAAGTTGACCGTCAGTTTTTCGCGCGAGTGCGGCTTGAAACCGCCGAAAGGCAATGGAACCTCGGCCCGATAATAGGCTTCGGCGAGCACTACCGCGCTGTTTTCCGGCGGGATCGCGGTACCGAGCTGAAACGAGGAAGCGTTCGGACCCACGAAGGAAGTCAGGTTCTGGGAGATTCCGCGGCCCTGCCCGACGCGAAAATGCGCGAACAGCTTGCTCTCGATATCGCCCGTCTTCACCGTCGGTGTGGTCACGGCAATGTCGGTGCGATAATTCAGTGTGGTCCCGTTGGTATCGACGCCGCTCGCGCGCTGACCCACGGAGGTGAAACTCACGCCGGCGGAAAAGCCTTCGATCGAATCGATCACCGTGGCCTGCTTCTTGATGTCGAGCGTGTTGTACTCGACTGCCTTGAGCCGCGATGCGAGCTCCGGCTCGCGTTCGGAAATGCCCTCGGTATCGAGCGCGTTTTCCAGGCGTTTGTTGTAGCTTTCCAGGGTCTGAATGCGAGTTTCGACTCCCCCGTCCTTAGACGCCGGCCGTTCGACATAGGCCTTGAGTTTCGCCTCCAGCTCGGCGTTGCGCTTTTCCACGCGGTCCAGACGATCGGCAAGGCGTTGCAGTTGCTGCTTCAGCAGGGCTTCGTCCTGCGTTGTCGCGTAAGCCGGGGGACAGGCGAAGCCGATCGCCAGGGTTGCCGCGGTTAGAAGGAGGCAGTCGAGGCGCATATCAGTAGCCTCCTTTTTTTCCGATTCCGACAAAGGTGAACTCGTACTCGACCTCGAACGGCTTGAACCAGGGCCGCACGCCGGTGAGGCGGTCGGTGTGTCGGCCGAACTGGTTGTGCGGGTTGTGCGGATCCGCTGAAGGCGGGGCGATCCGGTATTTGACCTTGTATTTGCCCGGCCCCTTGAGCTTGACGTTGTCGCCGTAGTGCGCGCCGTCGTTGGCTACCATCGGCATCATGTCTCCGCTCACGGTGTCGGCCGTCCCCTCCTTCTTCAGCTCGAACTGCACCTTGAGGTAGGGTATCCATGCGCCCTCGGCGAATCCGTTTGGATTGTTTGACAGGGCCTTTATATCCGCTTCAAGGTGAATGTCGGACTCAGCGGGAGCTTTCATGATGCCCTCCGGTTCCATGGTGATGGGCTGGAGATAGACGGCGGTGATCTCCATTCCGTAACGCTCCAGCGGGGCGCCGATGGGGTACTCGACAGCGACCGCGGAAGATGCGGCGGAAAAAGCAGCAAGGAAACTAGCAGTCGAAACGAGTCTGGGTGCAAATCGCATGGTCTACTCCTTTAAGAATTGGCAAGAAAAAGCGCGGCGCACGAGGGGGGGGTAACTGGGACAAGTCGAACATGGAGGGGCTGAACGTGTAGTAGATCGTGTCCTCCCGCGGCAGCGCGTGTTGCGCGCTGCGTTTCATTCGGTATTACCACCACCGACGCCGCCGGCTCGCGCGCGGGCGTGACCGTTCTTGGTCCGGTGGAGGTGGCAAGCAGGGTATAGCCTTGTGCTCCGGCGCGCGGCGTGCTGACGCCCACCACCGGCAAGCGCGTTTCGGTCTGAGCGAGCGCACAGGGTGCGACAAGAAACGCGGCGGCGGATGCCGCGGAGAATTTCGAAACTAACATCAGCCAGCTCTCCTTTCTTGGAAAGCGCTGGCTGGCTGGCGGAATGCTAGCTGGCTTGCGCGCGCGCGATTCGGTTCGGGGGCGCCTGCACCACCCGGGCGGTCACGCGGTCAATATCAATTTGCCGTTTTGTGTCAGGCGCAACCGGTATTCGCGGCCGCCATGTTCTATGATCAGTTCGCAGCCACGCCCGAGTAGGGCCTGGCTGGAAATCCTCTGCTGCCGCATCGGCGGCGCCGCGCGCACAACATGACTTGGTTGTTTGCGCTTGATGTTCAATTGCAAATCCATAATGTAATGATGGTCATTCTCATTACGTAGGTCAAGCCCGGATTGAGACAAGCTTGATATAGATCAAACCGGCAGGCCACGCCGGCAAGCAATTCCGCATTCGGCATGACGATTCTCCTCGCAAGGGCGCGGCGGTGGATTCCCACGCTGGCCCAGACTTCGAGGATCGATTACACAACGAAGGGTTCGGTCTGCCCGGGCTTGCGCAACATCTTGTTCACTTCGTCCTGATGCGCGAGTTCCTCGGAGATCATGTCGCGGGCGTATTCGTCGAGCCGGACGTTGTGGTCCTTAACGAGGCCGAGTAGATCGTAGTAGGCCTTCAGCGCCTCTGCTTCCTGCTCGAGCGATTCGCTCAGAATGTCGCCAATGTCGTGCTTGTGGGATTCGAGCAGCGGGCCAATGCACAGCGACGGGTGCCCGCCGAGCCAAGTCACCAGTTCGCCTGCCTGCCGGGCATGTTGCAATCCTTCGTCGGCATTTTTTCGCAGCCAGTCGACGATGGGAATGCGGTTATAGCCATACACCATCAGCGCGTAATGGGTGTAGCGCACCACGCCGGCCAGTTCCAGCTCCATGATGCGATTGAGCGTTTTCAGTATTGCGTCCTTATCCATGAGAGTCTCCAATATGGGTGGCACATGAGTGCCGGCCGCCTGCCGGCACGGAAAAAGGCACGGATCAGAACGCCGTGCTCAGGGTCAGGCGGACGTTACGTGGCGCGCCCGGGCTGATGTTGTTGTCGTTATGCGCGGTCGGGTAGTACTTCTTGTCGAAGAGGTTCTCGACGTTGAGCGCCAAGCGGGTTTTGTTGTCGGAAAAGCTGTAAAAAATCGCACCGTCGGCGCGCGCAAAGGCGGGCAGCTTTACGGTATTGCTGGTGGACGTGTAGGTCTCGGACTGATAGACGATGCCAAGGCCGGTACTCCAGCCGCCGCCAAGCGTGAACTTGTTCCATACCGAGAAGGCGTCTTGGGGGACCAGACCGAGTTTGCGGCCGGCCGGAACGGTTGTCCCCTTGGTGATGCGACCGTCCAGATTGGCGTAGCCCGCGTAGATTTCCCAGTTACGTGCCACCTCGCCCTGCAAGCCGAGTTCGATGCCTTCGGTGCGCTGCTGGCCGGTCATGACGAGGACGCCGGCCAGGACCGGATCATTGACCTTTACATCGTTGCGGTCGGTACGGAATGCGGCTGCCGACAGGGTGAGTTTCGGCAGCAGATCCCAGCGCGCGCCGAGTTCGTAGTTTTTCGCATTTTCCGGCCCGAGTTCCGCGGTATTGGCGGCCAGGCTCAACTGCTCGCTGGAGGGCAGGAACGCAGAGCTATAGCTGGCATAGTAGGTGGAAGCCGCAGTGGGTGACCAGATGAGACCCAGGCGTGGGCTTAGGGCCGTATCGGTGCGCGCCAGATCGGTAGGTGCAACGAGCGTGCGCCGGTCATCGAAGGCGGTCTTGAAGTAGTCGTAGCGCAGGCCGGCCAAGAGCTTCCATTCCCGGTCGAGTGCGATCTGATCCTGAAGATACACCGCGGCAATGTCGGCCTTGACGCTATTGTCGGCGTTGCTCCCGCTGGGCCTGAAATTGGTCGCGACGGCATAAGGCGAAGCGGCCGACACATTCGCCGAGGTAGCGGCGTTGAAGAAGCCCGTCTGGCGGACACTGGTGCTGTCCTGCCGGCCGAGTTCAAGGCCGGTGAGCAGCGTATGTTCAAAGCTTCCTGCGGTGAACTTGGTGGTGAGATCGGTCTGGTTGAAGATATTGGTACGTTCGTCGGTGTTGTTGTAGGCCTCGATCTTTACTAGGCCGGCGCCTGTAACGCTGCCGTTCGCATAGACATTCTGGTAGAACTTGTCGTACCCGGTGGCGCGGAAGCTGTTGTTGATACGGGTGCCGCCGCCGAAGTCGTGGTCGAGTACAGCCGCGAAGCCATCGACGGTGGAACGGGCCTCGCTCTGGTCGGCATTGCCGAAGAAGGAGCCCGCTCCGGTGTCGAACGGTATGCCGCTGCGAGAGGGAATGCCTCGGTCGGCGGTGCGCTCGTCGCGCGCATGCTCAAAACCCAGGGTCAGGGCGGTCGTTGGCGACAACAGCAAGGTAACGGTTGGGTTCACTGCGTAACGTTTCATGTCGAAGCCATCGCGGAAGCTCGCGCCTTCTTCGGCCATTGCGTTCAGGCGCCAGGCGGCAGCGTCATTCAGTTTGTTCCCGATGTCGATGCTTGTGCGCGCTCGCTTGTAGCTGTCAAGGCTGAAACTGGCTTGACCGACGGGGGAAAACGCGGGCATCTTGGTGACTCGGTTGATCACGCCGCCGGCTCCGCCGCGACCGAAAATCATGCCGCCAGGCCCCTTGAGTACCTCAACCCGCTCCAGATTGTAAAGGTCGCGGAAAATCTGCATGTCGTCGCGGATTCCGTCGACGAAGAAGTCCGCAGTCGTATTGATCCCACGCAGCACCACCTGGTCGCGGTTGCCTTCGCCCTGCGCGCCCTGGGTTCCTGGAACATAGCGGAGGACGTCGGCGATACTCTGCATGCCTTGGTCCTTGATTAGCTCCGCTGGCACTACGCTGACCGAAGCCGGGATTTCCTTCAGCGGCGTGTCGGTTTTGGTGAAGGTGGCGGAACGCGTCGCGCGGTAACCGCGTACCGGGCCATCGGCACGTTCGGCCCGATCCTCTACCGTGACTTGCGGCAGGGTCTGTTCGGCGCCGTGCGCTACTGCGATGGCGCTGAGTGCGGCCAGTACGGCGAGCGCGGCGGGTTTCATGCTGGTCTGGAAAGACATGGGTACTACTCCTCTAGGGTGTGGCTGGCTGGGAGAAGTCGCCTGGCTTGCCGGTTGATGAATCAAGTAACTTTTGAAACGGAAACCGGATGAAACGGGTGCTTGTGCCGGCTCACCTCGCCGCTGATGGGTCGGTGACAAAACCGATGCGCACGAGCCCCTGGCGCGCTGCCTCGGACATCACCTGCGCCACTTTCTCGTACGGCGTGGTGCGTTCGGCGCGGATGTGCAACTCGGGCTGCGGCCGCAGCGTGGCGGCGGCTTTCGCGCGCGCAGCGAATTGCGCCGCATCGACGGCTTCGCCATTCCAGAACACCTGGCCGCCGCCATTGATGGCGAGTTGCACGTTGTCGAGCCTGGTAATGTTCGGCACCGACGCGGCTTTCGGCAGATCGACCTTAACGGCGTGCGTTAGCAACGGCGCAGTGACCATGAAGATGATCAGCAGCACCAGCATCACGTCGATCAGCGGCACCATGTTGATCTCCGCCAGCGCTTCGTTGTCGCCGCTTCCCTCGAGGCTTGCAAAGGCCATGATCGATGCTTCCTAGCGCAGTGCCAGGCCCGGATGGGCAGCGGCGGTTTCGTTGCCGGCATCGCTCCCGGACAGGCCCTGCGCGCGGGCCAGCGCGATCACCTTGTCGCTGGTGGCGCGGACGTCGGTGAGCATGGGCGAGGTCTTGATGCCGGTGGCGAGGAAGGCGAACACATCGTAGGCGAAGGAGTTGAGGCGCGACAGCGTGTTGCGGTTGGCGCGGGCGAAGGCGTTGTAGGCGATCGCCGCCGGAATCGCTACCGCCAGACCGATGCCGGTCATGATCAGCGCTTCCCCGACCGGGCCGGCGACCTTGTCCAGCGTGCCCTGACCGGATAGGCCGATGGCGATCAAGGCGTGATAGATGCTCCAGACGGTGCCGAACAGACCGACGAAGGGGGCGCTCGATGCGACCGTGGCGAGGAAAGTCTGGCCGAATTCGAGCCGGCTCTTGTCTTCCTCGATGGCGCGCTTCAGCGCCCGGGTGAGCATTTCATCCGGTGCTCCGGCGTCGATCAGGCTGGCGGTGTTGCACTCGCAGCCGTTCTTGCAGCGACCGTGCTGCTCGATCGCTGTGAATCCGTGGTGCACCAGGTGGGAGAAGGGCTCGGTGGCGCCGGTCTCGCGGATGCGTTCGGCCACCGCCTCGAGATTCTTGGCCTCCCAGAAAGCATGGACAAAGGCATCGCTTCTGCGGCGCATGCGCAGAACCCGGATGCCCTTGGTGAGGACGAGGTACCAGGTGCCGATCGAGGCGACCAGCATCAGTCCGATGACGAAACGGGCGACGCCGTCGGCGTGGCTCAGAAAGTGGGCAAAGCCCAAGGATTGCTCCATATCAGCCTCTCAGCTTGAAAACGATGGGGACCAGCACCCAGGCGCCGATGGCTTCGGCGCCGCGTTGGGCGGGGAAAAACTTCCAGCGCGAGACCCCGTCCTGTGCGGCCTGGTCAAGACGCGGCGAACCGCTGCTCGTCTTTATCTGGACCTGGCTCGCGCGGCCGTTGGATTCGACGAAGACGCGCAGTATCACCCGACCTTCCTCCCCCATGCGCCGGGATAGCGCCGGATAGACGGGAGCTGGGTTGTCCAGGTAGGCGGCGTCGAAGCGGGGCTCGCTGACAGCGGCGGCCGGCGGAGCGGTCGCCGTTATCGGCAGCGGCGCCGGTCGCGGAATTTGCTTGCTCGCCGGCGCCTCGACCGCCGCCGGCGCCTGCGTTTCGGCGGCGAGCAGAGGACGCTCGGGCGCAGGCTCGGGGTAGTTTTGGGCAACCGACTTGTTCGTCACCGGTTTCGGGCGCGGCGGTGTGAATTCCGTTTGTTTGGGGGACGCCTGGATCACGCGCACCATCAACGTCGCCAGCCGCGCCGGCAGCGGCAGCACGTCGAGCGAGAGGAGTATTGCAATGGCGACGATGTGCAGCGCGATCACCAGCGCAAGCATCAGCCCCGCGCGCTGCGGCGTTATGTCGATCGGATAGGTCGGTTGCGTAATAGCCATTCCAGCTCTTCATATGTTTTGGCTGGCTGGCGCCCGAAGGCGTGGCTGGCTGGGAAAACGCGGTGCTCGTGGGGGCGCCGCGCCTTATGCGGTCAAAATCAACTTGCGGTTCTGCGTCAGCCGCAAGCGGTATTCGCGTCCTTCGTGCTCGATGAGCAGTTCACCGCGCTCGCCCAGAAGCTGGCGACTGCTAATGCACAGGGGATGGTCGCGCATCGGCGTTGGCGTGGTGCTTGTTGTTTGAGTCTGATTTGATTGTTGATCGCTCATACATAAATGATAATGGTTCTCATTATGCATGTCAAGCCCAATGTTTGCGGCACCCGCTACCGCGCCGCCGGTCCGTGCTCGCACCAGCCTAACGCCGGAAACCGCCATGCTAGTATCACCGCTTTGCATTGCAGCAAGGCCATGCCCGCGGAGACCTTCGATCTGCTGCGCCTGCTCGCGGACGCAAGCTTCCATTCCGGCGCTGCCCTGGCGCATGAACTAGGCGCTTCGCCCGCCGCTGTGCAGCGGGCACTGAGCGAGTTGGAACACCGCGGGCGCGAACTCGCCCGCGTGCGCGGTCGCGGTTACCGCCTGCTAGAGCCCTACGACTTCCTCGACGCTGCCGCGATATGCGCGCAGCTCGGCGCGCATGCGCCGCGTTTTCGCCTCGAACTGCTCGATGCCTGCGCTTCGACCAATACGCTGCTGCTCGAGCGCGCGCGCGGCGGCGCGCCCTCGGGCAGCGTGATCGCCTGCGAGCTGCAAAGCGCCGGCCGTGGCCGGCGCGGTACTATCTGGCAATCCGGCCTCGGAGGCAGCCTCACCTTTTCGCTGCTGTGGCGCTTCGCGCAGGGCGCCGCCGGCCTGAGCGGTCTGTCGCTCGCGGCAGGCGTGGCGGTGGCGTGCGCGCTCGCATCCTTAGGCGTCGGGGACATACAGCTCAAGTGGCCGAACGACCTGCTGCACGCGGGGCGCAAGCTCGGCGGGATATTGATCGAGCTGCACGACGATGGCCTGGGCTCCACCGCCGCGGTGATCGGCATCGGGCTCAATGTTCGCCTGCACACAACCTTGCGCGATGTAATAAGGCAAGCGGTGACCGACGTTGCTTCGATCTCCACACAGGTGCCGCAGCGCAATCGGCTGCTGGCCGTCACGCTGATCGAACTTGCACAAGTCCTCGATCGCTTTGCCGCGTATGGGTTCGTCCCGCTGCGGCAGGAATGGACAGCGCGCCATGCGCATCAGGGCAAACCGGTCACGCTTTCCTCAGGCGATGGCAAGACGGTAGCGGGCAGGGCGGTGGGTGTGGCCGAGGACGGCGCGCTGCTGGTGGAGACGGCGCGCGGCGTGGAACGGTTCGTCAGCGGTGAGCTGTCGCTGCGCGCTAGCGACTCTTAGCAGCGTCTCATTGAGTCGAAGAAGTAGCGCGCTGGAGGACGGAGCAGGGGCCCCGGCGTGACGCCGGGGATGCGACCCCGGAAGCGGGAAGGGATTTTTTCATTCCAGAGCATACGCTCCAGGTATGCAGCTCGAGTAGCGTCAGCCTCTGCGCATCGAATCGAAAAAGTCCGCGTTGTTCTTGGTCGCGCGGATCTTGTCCACCAGAAACTCCGCCGCTTCCAGATCGTCCATCGGATAGAGGAGCTTTCGCAGCACCCACACCTTGGACAGCACTTCCTTCGCGATCAGCAGTTCCTCGCGGCGCGTACCCGAGCGGTTGACGTTGATCGCCGGGAAGATGCGCTTTTCGTACATGCGCCGGTCGAGGTGCAGTTCCATGTTGCCGGTGCCCTTGAACTCCTCGAAGATCACGTCGTCCATGCGGCTGCCGGTGTCGATCAGCGCCGTCGCGAGAATGGTGAGCGAGCCGCCTTCCTCGACGTTGCGTGCGGCGCCGAAGAAGCGCTTCGGGCGCTGCAGCGCGTTGGCGTCGACGCCGCCGGTGAGCACCTTGCCCGAGGCCGGCACCACGGTGTTGTAGGCGCGCGCGAGGCGCGTGATCGAATCGAGCAGGATCACCACGTCCCGCTTGTGCTCGACCAGGCGTTTCGCCTTCTCGATCACCATTTCCGCAACCTGCACGTGGCGCGTGGCGGGTTCGTCGAAGGTGGATGCGACCACTTCGCCGCGCACGGTGCGCGTCATTTCGGTCACTTCCTCCGGGCGCTCGTCGATCAGGAGCACGATCAGCACCACTTCGGGATGATTGGCGATGATCGCATGCGCCAGGTGCTGCATCAGCACCGTCTTGCCGGCTTTGGGCGGGGATACGATCAGCCCGCGCTGGCCCTTGCCAATGGGCGCGATGATGTCGATGATCCGGCCGGTCATGTTTTCCTCGGCCTTGATGTCGCGCTCGAGCTTGAATGCCTCGTCCGGGTGCAGCGGCGTCAGGTTCTCGAACAGGATCTTGTTCTTGGAGTTCTCCGGCAGGTCGCCATTGACCTTGTCCACCTTGACCAGCGCAAAGTAGCGCTCGCCGTCTTTCGGCGTGCGGATCTCGCCCTCGATGGTGTCGCCGGTATGCAGGTTGAAGCGGCGGATCTGGGAGGGCGAGACGTAAATATCGTCGGTGGAGGCGAGGTAGGAGGTATCGGGCGAGCGCAGGAAGCCGAAGCCGTCCGGCAGCACCTCCAGGGTGCCGTCGCCGAAAATCGATTCGCCCTTTTTCGCGCGGTTCTTCAGCAGCGCGAAAATAAGCTCCTGTTTGCGCAGGCGGTTGGCGCCTTCGATTTCGTGTACCACCGCCATCTCGACCAACTCGGTCACGTGCAGTGTCTTAAGCTCGGATAATTGCATGCGGAAAACGCTCGTATAGAACGAAACGACTCATATGGAACGAAAAGGCTAAACAGGCCTTGGGAGTTGCAACAGGGAGGATCTGGCGTCCGGGATCTGGCGTCCGGGTCCGGCCTAGAAGTCCGCCGGTGACGCGCCGAGTAGAAGGATAGAGGGTCTAGATGTTGCTGTCAAGGAATGCCGTGAGCTGGGATTTCGATAGCGCGCCGACCTTGGTCGCCTCGATATTGCCGTTCTTGAACAACATCAGCGTGGGAATGCCGCGGATGCCGTACTTGCGCGGTATTTCCTGGTTCTCGTCTACGTTGACCTTGGCGACCTTGAGCTTGCCCGAGTACTCCTTGGCGACTTCCTCCAGAGTGGGTGCAATCGCCTTGCACGGGCCGCACCACTCGGCCCAGTAATCGACCAGCACCGGGCTCTGCGCTTGCAGCACCTCGGCTTCAAACGTGTCATCGGTAACGTGATGGATATGTTCGCTCATGCAGTCCTCGTGTTCGTGGTTCGTAATTGGGGGGTGTTCGCAACCCGCAGCGGTGAAGGCCGGGGAGGGGTGAACCTGAATTCTAGCCCTATTTCAGACTTGCCGCAGGGGAGAGCTATGGCCCGTATCTGGGGGCGAGCCGGCGGGTTTCAAGTTTCGGATCGCGAACCACGAACCACGAACCACGAAAAGGCTATGGTAAAATCTGCCTTCAAGAGTTTCAGCGGCCGTCTTTTCAGGACATTACCCATGACCTATGTCGTAACCGAATCCTGCATCAAGTGCAAATACACCGACTGCGTCGACGTCTGCCCCGTGGATTGCTTCCGCGAGGGGCCGAACATGCTGGTCATCGATCCCGACGAATGCATCGACTGCACCCTGTGCGTGGCCGAATGCCCGGTGGACGCGATTTTCGCCGAGGACGACGTCCCGGACGACCAGAAGGACTACACGGCGATCAATGCCGAACTGTCCAAGGTATGGAAGCCCATCATCGAGCGCAAGGACGCGCCGGCTGACGCGGACGAGTGGGCCAAGGTTAAAGACAAGAAAAACCTGCTGGAGAAGTAGCTATACGTGGCGGCTTAATTCGCGCCGCACCGTTGTTGCAAAGTTGCGATGTTGCGCGGACGAGAACCCGTCCGCGCGGATCATCGATTGCGCACGGATGAAAAGCACATCCGCGCGCAATCGACGATCTTGTACAAAACCCCCACGCCGTGTTTGGTGTTTACAATAACCGTGTTTTTGGTACGGATGCGTTTTATATCCGTACCAAAAACACGGTTGGCGCGCGCAGCGCGCAAGTCCCCTAGTCGTACAGCCCGGGTCTCGCCTTGCCACGGAACACGTAGTACGAATACGCGGTGTAGGCGATGATGAAAGGCAGCACGATCAGCGCGCCGATGAGCACCACTTTCAGCGACGACGGATGCGCCGCGGCATCCCAGAACGTCAAGCGGTCGATTACCACATACGGGAACAGGCTGTACGCGAGGCCGATGAAGGCGAGCACGAATATCGCCACGGCGCCGGCAAAGGGCGCCCAATGCGCGGCGCCTGCCACACCCCGGGACAGGCGCCCGGTCGAGCGCCACACCCAGATCCACGCCAACAGCGTCACCAGCGGCAGCAGCATCAGCCCCAGCGTCCGCGGAAAATCGAACCATTTCATCTGCACCATCTGGCTCACGAACGGCGTGGCGAGGCTGACCGCGGTGACACCTAGCGCCACCCACAGTAGCCCCCAGCGCGCCCAGGCCACGGCCTTTTTCTGCAGCGTGCCGTCGGTCTTGTATATGAGCCAGGTCGCGCCGAGCAGGACGTAGCCCCCGCATAGCCCGGCTCCCACCACCAGCCCGAACAGCAGATAGCCGAAGCCGGAATCGAAGCCGGTGATGTAGCGCCCGAGCATCAGCCCCTGCGCGAACGAGGCGATGAACGAGCCGAGCCAGAACAGCCAGTTCCACAGCTCGCGGTGCCAGCCCTCGGCCTTGACGCGGAACTCGAACGCCACGCCGCGCAGCATCAGCCCGATCAGCATGGCCGCCACCGGCAGGTAGAGCGCGCCCAGCACCACGCCGTGCGCCACCGGGAATGCCACCAGCAGGATGCCCACGCCCAGCACCAGCCAGGTTTCGTTCGCGTCCCAGAACGGCCCGATCG
>Ga0080064_1004511_pt1 | contig 17713 bp, 14 predicted proteins | sample Subgrocontami54m_FD_69260 | JGI IMG/M metagenome (GOLD analysis project Ga0080064, IMG submission 69260) | Subsurface groundwater microbial communities from S. Glens Falls, New York, USA - GMW46 contaminated, 5.4 m (SPADES assembly) (version 2) ...
CGCCCCCGGCGCCCCCCAGCGCCGGCCCCGCCCGGCCCTGCTTCGCCATCTCGTAGCCGTCGATGCAGGTGACGATCGACGCCGCTTCGCCAGGCACGCGCAGCAGGATGGAGGTCGTCGAGCCGCCGTACATCGCGCCGTAGAAAATTCCCGACAGCATGATGATCGCCCCCGTCGGATCGAGCTTGTAAGTAAGCGGCAGCACCAGCGACATACCGGCCAGCGGCCCCAGTCCCGGCAGCACGCCGACGACCGTCCCCCACAAGCAACCGATCAGACAATAAAGCAGGTTCGATGGGCTCAGCACGACGCTGAACCCCTGCAGCAGATAGTGGATTACGTCCATCGCGGCACGACTACCACGGTCCGCGAGGCAGGTTCACGCCGAGTACGCTGCCGAAGAACCACCCTGCGGTAAGCACGATGCCGGCAGCGACCAGTATCGAACGCAGCGTGCCCAACCGCGAAAACACGCGCAGCATCACGAACAGAAACGCGCTCAGGGTCGCCAGGAATCCGGCGTGCTCGAATGCAACCGCGACCGCGGTGAGCGCCGCGAAAACGATTGCGACGGGGGCAATCCCGAACGCGACCGGAAGGCCCGCGCCGGGGGCGCTGACGATGAACGTTTTGATGAGCAGGACGAGCGCCGTTACCGCGAGCAGCGCACTGAGTATCATCGGCACGATGCCCGGGCCCGGCACCGAGAACGTGCCGGCCGGCATGTGCCACGCACCCCAGAGGAAAAATGCCGCCAGCGCCAGCAGCAAAACGGCGATCGCAAGATCGCCGCGGCGGGAATCGACCTGCACTGGAACCCTACTTTTTCGCCATGCCGAGCGATACGACCACCTCGCCCATCGCCTTATATTCGGTGTCGATCAGCTTCCTGAACTCGGCAGCGCCCGAGCCTTCGACGGTGACGCCCTTCGCCTCCATCAATTGCCGGAACTTGGCGCTTTTCGCAGCCTGGGCAAACGCCTTTTCGAGGATCGCGATGCGATCGGGCGGGATGCCTTTCGGGCCGACGATACCGTGCCAAAGATAAGTGGCGGTCTCCGGGATGCCCAACTCGGTCAGCGAAGCCGCCTGCGGCACTGCGGCGCTTTTCTCTTTCGACGTGAGCAGCAGGCACTTCGCCGCGCCCGACTTGACGTGCGGAACAATCGGCGGAATGGAGCCGGCATAAATATCGACGTGGCCGCCGAGAAAATTCTTCAGTGTCTCACCCGCCCCGCCGAATGGAACCGGACGCGCCTTGATGCCGAGCCTGGAGAAGATGCGCTCAGTCGAAAGGTGCAGCATGCCGACGACGCCGTCGTTGCCGTACGTGTACTTGTTCGGATTGGCGCGAATCACCTCGATGAATTCCTTCCCGGTGTTGGCGGGAAAGTCAGGCTTGGTGCATAGCAGTGCGGGCGCAGTGTCGGCGAGGCTGATGGCAACGTAATCCTGCAACGAGTACGGCACCGTTTGCGAATGCGGCGTCATCGTGAGCGGCGCGTTCCACAGCCCACCGAGCGTGTAGCCATCCGGCTTCGCCTGCACCACGGCGGTCATCCCCAGCGCGCCACCGGCGCCGCCCTTGTTGACGACCACCACTTTCTGCCCAAGCATCGGCTCGACCAGTTCGGCGAGCAGTCGCGCTGTGATATCGGTGCCGCCGCCGGGCGGGGTCGGCACGATGATTTCGATCGGGCGCGACGGAAATTTTTCCTGGGCCGCGACTGGCGCGCCTGCCATGACCAAACCGAACGCAAACGTTGCGAGAATGCCATTAACGACGCTGGATTTTGCTGTAAACATCGAAACCTCCTCCGCGAAACGCGTGCTCCACCGTCCGATTCCAGCGCTGCACGGGCGCTTCGCAACGGACGTCGCGGCAAAGTATGCAGTCCCCGGGCACGCCAAGTCAAACGCGCGCGGCAGCACCTCGCGTCATGATGAGCCGTCCATGGCCATCGACCTTCGCTTCGAACGAAGGCGGTACGACGGTGGTCGCATCGGCCTGCTCGATGATCGCCGGGCCCCGGATGCGATTGCCCGCGTGGAGCAGATCGCGCTCATAGATCGGGCTCGTCACGATGCGTCCGCTTTCCTGGAAATGCACCGGCCGCTCGTCTTTCTGCGCGCGGCGCGGGCTCGCGGCGCCCACCTTGGCGCCTCGCCCCCGCGCCCGGCGTGTCAGGCCGATCGCCGTCACGCGCAGGTTGACGAGTTGCACCTGCTCGGCGGGATCGCAATAGGAATAGAGCTGCTCGTGGGCGGCGTGAAAAGCTGCGCGCGCTCGCTTGAGCCACGTCGTGCCGACCCGGCCAGGCGGCAAAGTCACGTTGATTTCGTAATTCTGCAGCGGGTACCGCATGTCAGCCGAGCGCACCAGGCGCCGCCGCGCACGCACTACCGCTTCACGCTCGAGCCACGCGCTTGCTTCCGCTTCGAGTCGATCGAGTTGCGCCTGCAAGGACGGCGCATTCGCAGCGTCGACATTGCGGCGCGCAGTCGCCCCGAAATCGGCGCGCAGATCCGCCCACAGCAGCCCCAGCGCCGAGAACAGGCCGGGCGCCTCCGGGACGATCACGCGAGGGATCTGCAACTCCGCGGCGAGATCGGCCGCATGCATCGGCCCGGCGCCGCCGAAAGCGACGAGCGAAAAATCGCGCGGGTCGAGGCCGCGCGCGACCGACACGACGCGCAGTATGCGCCCCATGTGCGCGTTCACCACCGAGATAATGCCCGCTGCCGCGTCAGTGACCGAGAGTCCCAGCGGGCGCGCGATTTTTTCCTCGATGGCCGCGATCGCCCGGTCGCGGTCAAGCCGTGCTTCGCCGCCGATGAAATAGTCCGGGTTGATGCGGCCCAGCGCCAAGTTTGCGTCGGTCACCGTGGGTTCGGTGCCGCCCCGGCCATAGCACACCGGACCCGGGTCGGCGCCGGCGCTGCGCGGACCGACTTTCAGCACGCCAAGACCGTCCACCGAGGCGATGGAGCCGCCGCCTGCGCTGCATTCGGTCAGATCGATCATCGGCGCTTTGATCGGATAACCCGTAAAGCGAACTGCGAGCGACTGGTGCATGCCCGCACCGATCTCATATTCGGTCGTGGTCTTGTAAGTCCCGCCTTCGATCAGGCTCGCTTTCGCGGTCGTGCCGCCCATGTCGAAGGAAATGACGTTGCGCTCGCCCAATTGGCGCGCGAGTGTCGCCGTGGCGATGACGCCGGCCGCCGGACCCGATTCGACGACGGTGTGCGGACGCTCGCTTGCCGCCTCCGGCGACATCAGGCCGCCGGCCGAATTCATGATGAGAAGCTTACCGGGCGCGTGCCCGAGCGCCTTCAGCTCTTGCGCGAGATCCTGTGTGTAGCGATGGAAGATCGGCCGCAGATAACCGGCGAGTGCCGCGGTGCTGGTGCGCTCGAATTCGCGAAACTCGGGGATCACTTCGGCGGAAGCGATGATGTGCTTACCGGGCAACTCGCGCTCCAGATAAGCTTTCAGTTTCTGTTCATGCGCCGGGTTGAGATACGAAAAAAGCAGCGAGATCACGACCGACTCCGCACGCGATTCGCGCAGCACATCCGCAACGCGCGCCATCTCCTCGTGAGTGAGCTCTGTAATCACGCTGCCATCGGCGGCGATCCGCTCACGAACTTCGAAGCACAGGCGTCTTGGAACCAGCGGTTTTGCTTTTTCGGCGGTCAGATCGTACAGGCTGGGACGGCGCTGACGCGCGATCTCGAGCACATCGCGAAAACCTGCGGTGAGAACGAGCGCCGTACGCGCGCCTTTGCCTTCCAGCACCGTGTTCGTCGCCACCGTCGTCGCGTGCAGGATCGGACCGAGCTGATGCGCTTCGAGTCCGTGCTTCTGCGCCGCGCGCGACAGGCCCGTGATGAAACACGCTTCGAGATTCGACGGCGTCGTATCGACTTTGTGCTTCGCGAGCAGTTCTCCCGCCGCGGAGAGCAGCACCACGTCGGTGAAAGTGCCGCCGATATCGATGCCCACGCTGTAGCGGTCCGACGGCTTGACTGCCCTCATAGTTGGCGCGCCTGCTCGAGGGCTGCATCGACAAGCCCGGCGGGATAGACTTTGCGCGCTTCGGCCGCGGTGACTTTGCCGTCGGCCAGATCAATCGCGAGCAGCCGTGGGTCGCGCTGGGCGGGGTCGCCGAGGCCGCCGGCGCCCGCAGTCTGCGCGCGCAGCATTTCGCCCGCTTTGAAGAGTAGCGGTCCACCCTTGCTCGGCAGGCTCTCGTTGGATGTTCCGGGGTTGCGCACATGCGCGCCGAGAGCGCCGGGCTCGCCGCCATCGAGCGCCCACGGGCGAAACAGATGACGGTCTGCATGCGCGATGAACGCGGTGTCCGCGAGCATGCGGAAATCCTTGCGCGTCGCAAGGCCGCCCCGAAATCGGCCGGCGCCGCCGCTATTCGGGACGAGCTCGTAGCGCTCGACGCGGATCGGATACTCGCTTTCCAGGATCTCGGTCGGAAGATTCGGAATGTTGTTGGTATTGATCTGCACGGCGTCCATGCCGTCGTGCCCCTCGCGTGCGCCCATGCCGCCGCCCAGCCCGTCGATGCAGATGAAGGCGCGCCGGCGCGCCGGATCGTAGCCGTGGATGTTGACCGACGTCGTGCCGTGACCACACGCCGTCACGCGTTCCGGCACGATCTGCGCCATCACCCCGAGCAGAAGATCGGCAAGCCGCTGACAGGTCGTGCCGCGCCCGCCGACGGGAGCGGGCGGCCGCGGATTGACGATCGAGCCTTCCGGCGCGACCAGCTTCACGACGCGCTCGAACGCCGCGTTGGACCACAGGCCCGGATCGAGCGTCGCCTTGAGCGCAAACGCAACCGTCGCGAAGAGGGCCTCGTAGACGACGTTGACGCCGCCTTGCCGCTGCTCGCTGGAGCCGGTGAAATCGAACGTCATGTGGGCTTTCGGCTGGTGGCGCACCGTGAGCGTCACTTTGAGCGGCACGGGCTCGGGCGTGTGGGAGTCGTCGTCGAGCTGGTCTTCGAAGCTCCAGGAGCCTTCAGGCAGCTCGCGGATACGCGCGCGGATCGCGCGCTCGTTGTAATCGAGGACGCCTTCGATCAATGCCGAGAAACGCGCCGCGCCGTACTTGGCGCAGATCTCCTGAATGCGGCGCACGCCCGCCTGGTTCGTCGCGACCTGGGCGCGCAGATCCGCCGGACGGTCCTCCGCGAAGCGCATATTGAGCAGAATGAAGGAGAACAGATTTTCCTGCAGCACGCCCTCGCGCATAATGCGCATCGGGGGGATGCGCAACCCTTCCTGATAGATCTCCGTGCAGCCTTCGGTCATTGCGGCGCCCGGCTTGATTCCGCCCACATCCGGCCAGTGACCCATGTTCGCGACGAAAGCGATCAACTTTCCTGCGTGAAAAACGGGCGCGGCGACGGTCACGTCCGCCAGGTGCGTGCCACCGCCGTTATAGGCGTCATTCGCAATGAAGGCGTCCCCTGGCCGCATCCCCGACGCAGGGTAACGCTTCAGCACATGGCGTATCGCTGACAGCATCGCCCCCAGGTGTATCGGAATGTGCTCCGCCTGCGCGACGAGCCGCCCCGTGCAATCAAAGATCGCAGTCGACGCATCGTGCCGCTCTTTGATGTTGGTGGAGTACGCGGTGCGAATCAGCAGCGCACCCATTTCCTCGGCGATCGAGAGCAACGCATTCGAAAACACTTCGAGTGCGACAGCGTCTGGCGCAGATGCCTCCCGCGCCTTGCGCTTTGCGCCGGAAGTGATGGGTCGAGAAGCCCGCGGGGCGGATCGCTTCACAGTCCTCCTTTCAGTCACTTTGTAATTTGATGCATAATATATCATCTCGGCGCCAAGCCTCTGGCGTCACAACGGCAGGAGCGACGCGATGAGTGAATTGCCCGCATGGGTGGATCCCGCGCAGATGCAATTGGATACGCGCTTCGACGCGCAGGGACGGTGGGTCTCGGGGCCGGCCAACGATGCGGCGGTACCGAAACCGGTGGCCGCGCAGCCGCGAGACATCGTCGTGCGCGACGATACGCTGCGCTCGGGAGGCAATACGCCGGGAGTTTACGCGAGCGTCGAAAAAAAATTGCGCATCGCCGCCGCGCTGGAAGAAATGGGCGTGCGTGAAGCGGAAGTCGGATACGGATCGCTGCCGGATGATCGCCGGCTCGTGCAATCGCTCAAGAGCCGCGGCAGCCGCCTCGTGTGCGGCATGCACGCGCGCGCCTGGCTTGCCAACTGGAAGTCGGATGTTGACGCAATCGCGGATTGCGGTGGAGATCTCGTCAATTTTATCGGGATGCAGGGCTACACCAGCACCCACGCGCTGCATCCTCAGTTGAGTGGGGAGGCGTTTCTCACGCGCATGGAGGAATGCATTGCGTATGCGAAATCCCGCGGCTTGAAGGTGGCATTCGGCACGGATCATCCGCGTCCCGAAGTGGTGCCCGACACCGTGCGCCGCGCGGTGGCCGCAGGGGTCGATCGCTGGGTGGTGTATGACGCGCGCGGCTGGTTTCTGCCCCAGACGATGGCCATGATGGTCAACCTCGCGCGCGTCGCCTCCGACGACAAGATCGAAATCACGGTGCACGCCCATGACGATTTCGGGCTGGCGACGGCCAATACTTTCGAAGGTATCCGCGCCGGCGCCATGGGCTGCGACGTGTGCGTGAACCGCACCGGCCACCGCTGCGGCAATGCCGCGTTCGAGCAGATCGTGGTCGGCCTCGAATACTTCTTCGGCTATCGAACCGGCATCGATCTCGCGCACATCACGGCGCTCAGCCGGCTCGTTTCCGGGCTGTACGAAATCCCGGTGCCGGAGAATGCACCGATCGTCGGCCACAACATGTTCAGCTACGGCGGGCTGCACATCCCGGGCATCCTGCGCGGTGACTGGTTCCTTTGGGAAAACCTGCACGCGGAGACAGTCGGAGCGAAGCGCCACATCGTGTATGGGCCGAGCGCGCTGCAGCGCGGCGCGGACAGCCCGCTCGATGCCAAAGTCGCCACCATGGGCAAATCGGCCGACGAGCAACAGATGGACCGCGTCGTGTCCGGATTGCGGCAGCTCATCGAAGACAAGAAATTCGCCACGGACGCCGAAGTGGAGCAAATCATCAGCCGGGTGATGGGTTAATGGCAGGCTTCGTCACGCGCCTGCGCGCCTCGGGCGCGACTCCGGCTGAAGTCATCACCATCACGGTGCTGACTTTGCTCGTGCTCTGGCTCGTGCTCTACCCCGTCGGCTGGCTCGTCTGGGGTGCGTTCCACAGCGGGCCACCGGGCGCCGCGCATGCGTGGACACTGGAGAATTTCAACGAGGTGCTCCTCGATCCGAACCACTGGGTCGTGGTGGGGCGCTCGATAGTCGTCGGGATCGGCGTCACGGTGCTTGCCACCGTGATCGGCGCGCCGCTCGCCTGGCTCACGGTCAAGACCGACCTGCGCGGCAAGCGCTGGGTCGAACTGTCCGCAATCGTCCCGTTCTTCACCAGCACGTTCATTGGCGCGCTGGCGTGGATCCTGCTCGGCAATCCGACCAACGGCGTGCTCAAGCTCTGGTTCGGCATTCCCATCAACGTCTACTCGGTGGCAGGAATCATCTGGGTCACTGCCCTGTACATGGCGCCCTATATGTACCTGTTCACGGCGGCGGCGTTGCGCAACATGGAGCTTACCCGGGTATGAAGCCACCAATGCGACGGGCGTGCTGGCGCCGGCCGGCACGCCACGCGAGATCGTTGCCAGGCTCCAGCAGGAGATCGCACGCATACTCAACCTGCCCGACATCCGGGAGCGGCTTCTGGGTCTGGGGGCGGAGCCGGTAGGCAGCACCCCGGAGCAGTTCGGCGAGTACATCCGCACCGAGATCGCGAAGTGGGCCAACGTGGTGAAGGCTTCGGGCATGCAGCTGCAGACGTTCTGATCGCGGGTTGCTGTCCGGTCGATCCCTTCTGCTGTTACGACCCGATACCGGGCCTCATTCCTGACTGACTCCGGCGTTCTTCATCGCCCGCGCCCATTTTGCGATTTCCGATTTGAGGTAGTCTGCGAACTGCCGCGGCGTGGAAGTCGCGGGCTCAAATCCCAGTGCGGCAAAACGTTCGCGAATTTCCTGCTCGCCGAGAGCAGACGCAATCTGCTTGTTGAGCACTCCGATAATGCCTTGTGGCGTGCCGCGAGGCACAAGAATTCCATACCAGTTATCGACCTCATATCCCGGCACGCCGGACTCCGCCAGGGTCGCCAGCTCGGGCGCGGAGGATGAGCGCTTCGCGGCCCCAAGCGCGAGCGCTCTGAGCTTGCCACTTCGAATGAGCGGCAGGCTCGATCCCAGCGTGGCAACCATGAGCTGAACCTCGCCCGCGAGCAGCGCGGTCAGCGCGGGGCCGAGACCCTTGTAAGGGATATGGACGATGCGAATACCCGTCATGCTCTTCAACATCTCGGCGGCAAGGTGATTGATTCCACCGGCGCCCCCCGAAGCATAATTGAGCTTGTCTGGATGCGCCTTGGCCAGAGCGATCAGCTCCTTGACGGAGGTCACCGGCACTGACGGATGTGCCACCAGCACCGCAGGCTGCGACGCAACGAGCCCCACAGCGTCAAAATCCTTGATGGGATCGTAGGGCAGACTCCTGTAAAAGCTCGCGCTGATCGCGAACGAGGCTGTGCTCAACACGATCGTGTATCCATCTGCGGCAGCCTTCGCTGCGATACCGGAGCCCAGCGTGCCTGCGGCGCCCGGCCGGTTGTCGATGACAAACGTCTGGCCCAGCCGCTCGGCGAATTTCTGCCCGATCAGGCGCCCGACAAGGTCGGTACCCCCTCCGGGCGGGAAAGGTATGATGAAGCGCACCGGCCGCAATGGGTAGCCTTGCCTGTCCTGCGCAAGGCTCGGCGTAGCACACAGACACAGAGTAAGGATTGGAAGAAAAATCAGCCCGCGGTAATTTTTCGGCCGCATGATCAGATCCTCACTGTGACACAGCGCGTATCACCCCAGGTAGGCATGAAGACGTTGTGGTTTCCGGCCCCGCCTGCCACGATGATTTGAATGTCCTCTGCGCGGTCGGCAATCGGAATCTCGGTGGTTTCGCAGCCCTCGGGAAACACCCGGGGCCTCCGTCCCTTTATGAAATCCACCGTTTCAGGGTGGAACAGGGTGACGGGGACCTTCGTGCCCTCAAAGATAAACCGCTTGATTTCCTTTTTGGACAGCCGTTCTGCGCCTAGGATCGCCGCTTGTTCCGGACCGAGTATCAATAAAGGCTCTCCTCCGGAATAAAGGTTCTTGTAGCCCTCCCGCGGTATCGAACGCACGATGGTGTCCAGGATTTTCTTCGCGCTCGTCCTGGCGTAATGAATGATGTCCTGGGTTCCGGCCACGCCGATCACGGAAACCGTGCTGTCCTGCGCGGAAAATCCTCGCTCGACGTGAAACGGTTCCCACGGGCTCGCTTCTTCATTCTCCGCAATACACAAGGAAAACTTGCCCGGCTGCCCATGGCAGGCCTTGTCCACCTTCCCCGGAATGCCGCCCCCGATGTTGTTGAGAACAAACCTGAGCGCGCGGCCTATCGTCGCATTGGCTTTCCAGCCCTGCCCGAGAACGTTGTAGCCGGCGTTCAATTGAAGCTGCTTCACGACCGGACCATTCACGATGATCATCGGGGTGACCGGATTGGTGGTCGCCTGCATGGGAAGCAGGTTGAACTCCGGACGGCATATCGCCTTTACCGCCGCCAGCACGACCGGAAAATAGCGGGGCTCGCAGCCCGCCATCACCGCATTGATCGCGATTTTCTCGACGGTCGCGATGCCCATCGTGGGCGCTACAACGCCGACCACCGCCTCCGGCGCCTCCCCGGCGAGCGCCAGCAACCGTTCCACGCTTGCGTAAACCGGCGGCACGATGGGCAAACCATCGGTCCACCTTTGGCCGTAGAAATAATCGTTGATTTCTTCCCACGACCCGCAAAACTCCAGGATCCTCGGCACGCGGTCTGCAGAAATTTCCGAGCTTTGCACCCTTGGGGCAAAGAGCTGGTTCATGATGTCCTGGAACGCGTTTCTGGCGCTTGCCCTGACCTCCGCTTCCTTCAACTCGCCCACGGGGCGGGGAATTACGCTGATCCTGACATCCGGCGATCCCAGGGCGGTCGCCACCGCCCTGCCTAGTTCGACAAAGACGTCGGTGACGACGGTGACCGTCGCCACCCCTTTTTTCTCAAGTTCAATCGAGTCATGGAAACTCCATGACGTGCAGGAACCTCACTCGGACACGGCGTTGATCACGAAGTCGCAGCGCCCGGCGAGCAGATCGATATCAGGACACGGCGCGGCAGTCCTGGGTTTGATGGTGTTGAAGGTCTCGTATCCCTGGTCCTGGAGAAGACCCTCCACGGTATCAAGGAAGAAAGAGACATTCAGCTTGCTGTTATTGAGCAAACCGATGACCGGTTTTTCCCTTGCTTTCCCCTGCGTTGCCGCCCCGGTTCTTTGACGGGCCGCGTTCTCCCCTATCGGGTTCAGGATCCCCTGGTACAAGCCTGCCATAATTCATTTCCTTTCTTTACCACCGGGCTTTACGCAAATGATAGCCATCACCCGGTCCCTCACCCGCGGATAGGAAATTCAAACCACCCTTTTCACTATCCGCAACTATATGGCCGGCCCGCCAAGCGGTCAATCGCACAGCGTTCGATGAAAATTTCGCTCTCTCGATGATTATTCGAACCCCGCATCGTCCCGAGGCGGCGCATAGCAAGGCAGTTTGACCGCTTGGCGCGAGTGCGGGCCGAGCCGGATCGCCGGCCCTGGTGCAGAACCGTTGTTGCCTTGAGGATCAGGCCGCCTGGAACAGCGCCAGCGGCCGCGCCGGGGAACGCGGCGGCGCGCGCGCAGGCAAGCCCAGAGGCGTGAGTATCCTGACAATCACGGCGGGCTCTTCGATGGCGGAGATGATCTTCAAGTCGCCGCCACAATACGGACAATGTTCGACATCGATAGCGAAAACGCGCTTGAGCAGGCGCGCCCAACTCGTGCGCGCCGGTGCGTCGTGTGCGTGCTCGGCGGCGTGTTCACTTTTATTTTCCGCCGGACCCGGCACGATCGCGGCACGCAGCCTAGCATTGGGCGCGAGCACGCCGTGGAAGCGTATCAGATGCCCAAGAGCGATGCGATAGGTGCACGAGGCGGCCTGCAATGATCTCAACGGGTTATCCGCATCGAGGTCGGCGAGGTAACTCACGCCCTGCTCTTCGACGAGATAGCCTAGTCGAGTCAGCATTTTCATGAGGCGCGCGATGATCTTTTCGAGTAAGCCCTCTAACTCGGCGCGGCTGGGCGCGCGCGCTTCCTGGAACAGCGCTTCGTCTCCGGTGCCGCGATAGACCCCGTCGAGCACCAGACAATGCAGATGGATGTTGAGATTGGCGGCCGAACCAAAGCGCTGGATGAGAGTGATCGCGCCGGTGTCGGCTGCGCACCGTTTCAGTCCCGCTTGCTTGATTAGAAATCTCGCGATGACCCGGTGGATGATTTGCAACACCGGCGCGAGTAGCTCGGGATGGGCGGCGAAGAGGATGCGAAGCCCGATCGGAAACGACAGCACCCATTGCCTGACCGGCACGCGCGGGATGACCTGATCAACCAGGTGGGCAGCGCTCTCCGCCATGCGCCGGGCGCCGCACGATGGGCAAAACCCGCGCCGCTTGCAGGAAAACGCCACCAGCTTTTCGTGGGCGCACTCAGCGCAGCGCAGGCGCACAAAACCGTGGGCCAAAATGCCGCATTCGAGAAAAGCATCGAACTCGTCTTTGACGAACTCCGGCAAGCCCGAACCGGTTTTCGCTTCGACTTGGGCGAGGAAGGTCTCGAGCTGTTCCTGCACCACCAGATAGAGAGTCGTTTCCTCAGGGCGCCGCCGCTCGTAGCAAAAGGCAGCAGGGTGGCCAGCCGGCGCCGGCTGAAGCGCTCGGCCCACGATGCGCGCTTACCGACAGCGATCTCTTACATTACCGCCTGCAATTGCGCGGCCAGTTACGCCGGTGCGCAGAAAGATCGCCAGCAATTCGGCATCGGACAGTGCAGCGGGCCCTTTTGCCAGCCGCTTTTCTCGCCGCCTGTCGTCCTCCGGCCTATCCGTAATCGACATGACGTTTCCCTCACAGCAAATCTCTGATTGGGTTAACGCACCGCGATCAAGTCGGTATTCGGATACAACGCGGCTATCGGGTCACACGCTGACAGGATATCATTCATTCATCCCCGATTCGAATCTTCGACGCCTTAACCAGTGCCACGGCAGGATCACCAGAATGCCGACAGCCACGAGGCTGGCCAGGGCACTCCACAGTGCAAGACTCCAAAAGGTGGACGATTCAAGGCTCACAGCTTCCTCGAAGCGTTGCTGGACGACCACGAAGAACCCGGTATTGCCAACCGGCGCGAAACCGGCGATCCAGCGCACCGCGTACTCCGGGGCGACTGGCGAAACGGGATCTGTGTAGTCAGGATCCGAGGTAATTACCGCGGTCGAATCCGTCAACTGCAATTCTTGCTTATTCAGATCCCGGATTTTGCTTATAGGAAACTCGATTGGATCAATCCCTTTGCGGTAGCCAGGATGAAAAAGGACTAAGTACTTATCCAATCTGGGTTCCGCCGGGCTGTTGATGTCTGCAGGCGCGATGAGGGCCACTTTACGGCGAATATCGGATGAAAATACAAGGCCCATGGATGCGTCCGTAGTGACCGAAGTGGCGATGGTACCAAGGAAATTGTTTTGATGGTCCAGGATCGGCGCAGAAACCGCGAACTTGTAAAGGTTGTCACTCCGGCCGCGGTAAACCCGCGAGATGTGCACGGACCCGCTGGCTCCCTTAATGCCCAGTGCTTTTGCACCCAGGAAATGGTTCCGCCAACTGAAGTCACCCCCAATCATATAATCCGCGCGGGGGGCATGCGCCACCATGATGCCATCTCGATTGATAATGTAGCAGGTAATCAATGGAATGGAATAGCTGCTGCAGACATCGCGAACAATCTGCTGTAAACCATTCCGGTCGTCCTTTGCCAGCAAAACCGACAATCTGGGGTCTGCGGTTGCGATCTCAACGTTTCTGCTCAAATACCTTAATTGCAGCATTGCCGTCGTGGCCAGGTCCCTGGCGGCAAAGCCGGCGCCATCCAGGGTCGCTTGCAGCAGATCCGCCTTGCGCGCCTGTGCGACGGACAGTGCCATAACGACAGCGAATATCCAGACGGCGACGACGGCTGTCACCAGCCCCGCCTCGACCTTGTTCCTCCGACACCACGATACAACACGCTCACGCCGCGTCCAGGCCCTCGCTATCGTCTCAATACCGCTCAGATATCGCTCCAGATCGTGCGCAAGCGAACTAGCGGATACGTAACGCTGGGACCTGTGCTTCTTGAGGCAGCGTAGGCAGATTGCTTCCAGGTCGCTGTCGACCTTGGGATTCAATGCGCGCGGGGGTGTGGGATCCTCGTTGCGCACGAGCGCCAGGGTTTCCTGCACGGTCTTGCCGCGGAATGGTGCTCTGCCGGTAAGCAGGGTATACAAGATCGCTCCCAGCCCGTACACGTCGCTGGCCGTTGTGATCTCCCTCCCATCGACCTGTTCCGGAGACATATAGCTGGCCGTTCCTTCGACTGCGCCCGGTGCTGACGAAACAACGTCTTCCCCAAAACGCCTGGCCAAGCCAAAGTCAGTGACATGCGGCTGGCCTTCTTCATCGATCAGGATGTTGGCAGGCTTCAGGTCATTGTGCAGGACGCGTCTCTGATGAGCATGGTGCACCGCCAGGGCGACCGTTCCAATCAAGGCGGCAGCATCTCGTGGACGATCGACGAATTCTTTCACTCGATCATGCAGAGATTTGCCGTCGATAAGTTCCATGATGAAATACGGCCGCCCCTGATACTCCCCCGTTTCATGTACGGTCACGATATTGGGATGCCTTAGCCTGGCCATGCTCTGCGCTTCGACCCGAAATCGGTCGAGGTCTGCGGAATTCATCAAATGTGACGGAGAACTGAACTTAAGCGCGACCCACCGTTCGAAATTCTTGTGGTACGCCTTGTAGACAACACCCATTCCGCCTTCGCCGAGATACTCAATCCCGCTGAACTCCGAATCCCCATCCTTGAAATCGGGGAGAAAAAGGGGGGTGTCGTCAGCAACCCATGCGGGTTCCCTTAAGAACCCTACGCTCTCGGCCTCTTGGCCCTCACGCAGCAGCCGGGCCACTTCTTCGCGCAATGAGGCGTCGTGGGCAAATGCCTCTTCGAGATATTTGCCGCGGTCGCCCGGTACGTGATCAAGCGCTGCCGAGAATGCTGCGTTTATTTCCGTCCATCGTTCCGGCGTCATTTCCAATTCCCTTCAGGCTCCTGTAGAGCCACGCTCTTGCTGCTTGCCAATCCTTCTCCACCGTGGACGTACTAACATTCAAGCACGTTGCAATTTCAGTCCATTGCAGACCACCAAAAAACCGCAAGGTGACCACTTGCCATTGGCGCTCGTGCATCAGCTTCAATTTTTCCAGTTCGTTATCGAGGTCGAGCATGTCGATGCGGCATGCGCTCTGGATCGAGTCCAGGATTTCATCTAAGAGCGGCTCGCGCGTGCCTTCGGGGCGAGCGGCGATCCTGCGGGCATAGTCGATCAATACCTGCCGCATGGCATTGGCCGCAGCGCCAAAAAAGTACGCCCGATTGACGGCTTGGAGCGGCTTGCCGACAAACAATTTGAAATAGGCCTCGTGCACAAGGCCGGTGGGCGAAATGGTGTGATTGCTTCGCTCCCTCCACATCAGGGCTCTGGCCATCTTGTGAAGCTGCTTGTACACAAGAGCAATGAGCCTTTCCTTGGCGGTCTCGCTCCCTGCTGCGATCTCCGCGAGTATGAGTGTTATTTCCCCCTGTGGGTCATCCATGACGTAGCCGCTTTCTTGGTGGCGCCAGCCTGCCGCATCTTCATCCTGCAACGTATATGCGAAGAAACACTGTGAACCCGTAAGGGACTTTATCTGACTTATCGGCAGTCCGGCAATCTCAGGTTACGGATTCCTGGCCAAACCTTCGCATGTACTGCTGAAAACGGCAGATATCCCAAAGAAGTGGTCAATTTCTCAACGTGAAGGAGGTCACATGAACAAATTGAAGTCTGCAGTTCCGCGAATTGGTTCACTCATAACAACCAGCACGGTCATCGGTGCGCTGCTTATCGGTTGTTCCGTCACTGGGCCGATACGGGAACGAAGTGAGGCGCCAACGGGCCCACCACAAGGGCTCACGTTCGCGCTGATCGGTGACCTGGGATATGAACCCAATGAAGAAGCGGGGGTTGAGAGGGTCCACGCCGACCTGAAACGGGAGGCCTCGCTCGCATTCGTCGTTCACGTCGGTGACCTGTCTTCGCCACGATATAGCTGCGCGAATGAACTGCGGGCTCGCCGCCTGGCGCAGTTCCAGGCGGCGGCGCATCCGGTCGTGTTCACGCCGGGCGACAATGACTGGACCGACTGCCACGAGCCTGCCGTCAAGGGGGGCAATCCGTTGGAGCGGCTCGCCGACCTGCGCAGCGTGTTTTTCGCAGGCGATCAGACCCTCGGCCAACGCACGTTCGCGCTGACCCGCCAGAGCCAGGGTGTGGATCCGGTGTTCGCCAAGTACCGGGAGAACGTACGATGGGATCTCGGGGGCGTGACCTTCCTGACGCTGCATATCCCGGGCAGCAACAACGGGCTCGGACGCACTCCCGAGGGCGACGCAGAATACGCCGAGCGCAACAAGGCCAACCTCGCCTGGCTGCGGCAAGGATTCGTGCATGCGAAGGCAAACAACAGCCGCGCTGTCATGGTCATGCAGCAGGCCAACCTGTTTCCCGAGTTTTCGCCGTTTCCGGGCAAACCGCAGCAGCCGAGCGGCTACACCGAGATCCGCGAGCAGCTCAAGAAGGAAAGCACGGCGTTCGGGAAGCCCGTCGTGCTGGTCCACGGCGACAGCCACTTCTTTCGGATCGACAAGCCGTTGAGCCCGTTGCGCGTGAGAGGCAAACCGGTTACGACCGCGCTCGAGAATTTCACTCGCGTCGAAACGTTCGGCAGTCCCTACAGCCATTGGGTCCACGTCACGATCGATGCGAACGACCCCAATGTGTTCACGTTCCGTCAGCGGATCGTAGAGGCGAATCTCACCAAGCCGCAGTAGTGCTGGGCGGCACTTTCGAGGACGATTATCTTGATCATAGGGGCTTGATATGACGGGCAAAAACTACATCGGCGTCGGCCTACTTCTGGCCGTGGCGGTAGGCGTTTCCATCATGCACAAATCGGGTCGTTCACCGCCGCCGGAATCGACATCGGCTCAACCTGCGGCGCCGGCGAACGCGATCAGAATTTCTATCGCCAACGCAGCGACGAAGCAGGTATGGATGCGGCAGGCAGTGTCGGACTTCAACAAACAGTCGAAATCCGACAAGAATTTGCAGGTCAATGGCCGACCGATTTTTGTCGAAAACATTCAGGAAGTGGTCGACGGGAAGAAATCGGACTACCGGTCGGGAACGATGGTCGCCGACACGGTGTCCGGTAAGATCAAGCCGACGGTTCTCTCCCCCGGGGACGAGTCCTGGATATCGGTGCTCAAGCGGGAATGGCAGGCTCTTCATGGCAAGGCCGTCACGACCGGCGAGGCGCCGGTGCTGGTGCGCACCCCGCTCGTCATCGCGATGTGGCAGTCCCGTGCCCGCGCGCTGGAATGCTGGCCCACCGCAGGACCCAATTGTACGTGGGAGCGTGTCCGCGTCCTCTCCACCAGCGCAGACGGCTGGAAGCTGCACGGCCAGCCGGCCTGGCACAAGCTCAAGCTGGGATATGGATATACCGGCGAATCGAATTCCGGGACGTTGAGCATGGTGCTCACGTGCATGATCGGCGCCAAGAAGATCACCGGCCTCACTGTCGATGACGTCAACCCTGGAAACGGCTGCGGCAAGATGATCGCCGCGATCGAGAAAAGCAAGGTCCACAGCGGCAACCGCAGCGGATGGCTGCTCGACAAGCTCCGCGAGGGCGGTCCGGAATACGTGGACGCGATTATCACGAACGAGGCCGAGGTCATCAGTTTTAACCGCGCCAACGGTCCGCGTTTGAGGGAGCCGCTGGTCGCCGCCTACCCGCAGGATGGGACGCTCCTTTTTAACCAGCCTTATGCCATCCTGGACGGCGCGCCGTGGGTCACGCCAGACCAGGTGGAAGCGGCAAAGGTGTTCCGCAAGTTCTTGTTGTCGGCGCCGTTACAAGAGGCCGTACGAAGCATGGGGCTGCGTCCCGCCGACCTCGCGACCAAGCTGGGGTCGCCTTTCGAGACGGCCAATGGCGTCAATCCCGAGGCCAGACTGGCTGCGCTGGAGTTGCCCGACTCCCTCGTGATCAACCGCGTCATCGAAGTCTGGCACAAGGTCCGGAAACACGCGGTCATCGTCCTCGTGTTCGACAAGTCCGGCAGCATGTCCGGCAACAAGATCAGCGCCGCGGTCGCGGGCGCCAGGAAGTTCGTCACGCGCATGGACCTGGAAGATAGCCTTATGTGGCTGCCCTTTGATGACAAGGTCTACCCTGGCCCGCTCGGACGAAAATCGGAATTGGGAGAG
>Ga0080064_1004513_pt1 | contig 17704 bp, 15 predicted proteins | sample Subgrocontami54m_FD_69260 | JGI IMG/M metagenome (GOLD analysis project Ga0080064, IMG submission 69260) | Subsurface groundwater microbial communities from S. Glens Falls, New York, USA - GMW46 contaminated, 5.4 m (SPADES assembly) (version 2) ...
ATTATTTGGGACGTTGGGCAGAGCATAGTAAGTCCCCAGTTCTTTTGACCCCCCTGACATGGTTTGATTTCTGGTTTTATACCAAAAATGAAAAGTGCCTGTGGGAGTTGGGGCCCATTTGCCGGATGATATGGGAAATTCTATAACAATACGGTTTCCTTCCCAGGCCCGCACTTTTTGGTCATCTAAGGATACTTCAATCCATTTTTCTTCCCCTGCATCATTGGTTGTACCCAGGACATTTCCTTTCTCACTGCTTGATGTTTGTGTAAGGGATTGCAGGAAGCCATAAGTTAAAGATGTTTTGGGATAACTGACTTGCTGGCCATTGAAAATGGCTGTTTGGGCAGTTTCATCAAAATCCCCTGAAGATTTAAGAACTTGATCCAGATTGCAGCAAGAAGTGGTTGGATCACCGGAAATATTCAGTTTATATACAAGATCACGTCTTATAGATTGAAAATTGAAAGCAGTAAAGACGAGTATACTTAAGATTAACAGTAGTGGTAGTAGACGGTGCAGCATGACAAATTTTGTGCTCCGTCTTAGCACAATTTCATTGTGAAGCAAATTTGATATGGACGTCAAGGGGCAAGTTTTGTAATATGGAAAATTACATGAAAAAATTAATCACTCCATTTACCATCCTGACACTTTTAGTATTATTTATGATAATTAATGAAAGTTTGGATAAAAAATCAGTCCAATTAATTTCTCCACTTTTAAGTAAGGAAAAAGTTTTGGCAGAAAATCTCTGGTTTCCTTCAGGTATATTAGGTGTCCAAACTGATGAACCAAGCATAACTGCTAATGCAGCTCTATTTATAGATAGTAAAACAGGTCAGGCACTTTTTTCCAAAAATTCCAATTCTAAGCTACCGATTGCCTCTTTGGTCAAAGTGATGACAGCTTTGATTGCGCTAGAACATAAAGGTATGGATGATCAGTATGAAGTTTCTCAGAAAGCAGCAGATATGGAACCGGATAAAATGCTTCTGATTGCTGAGGAAAAATTAACTTTAAAAGAGCTTCTGTATGGAATTTTTCTCATATCAGCAAATGATGCGGCAGAAGTTTTGGCAGAAGAAACTACTGGAAATCGCAAGGAATTTATAGAACTGATGAATAAAAAAGCAAAACAGCTGGGGATGGAAGATAGCTATTTTGTAAACCCCACAGGTTTGGATGAAGATTCAAATAATTCATATTCCACAGCTTATGATTTGGCAATTTTAACCAGATATTTAATCAGACATTTCCCAGAGGTGGTGGAAATCTCTGAAACACCGCACATTTATTTACCTATTACCCAAGATCATCAAGATTATGATATGTATACAGGTATTAATCTGATAACAACTTACCCCGGGGTAGTAGGATTTAAGACAGGTTATACCCCAGAGGCAGGATTAACCTTAATTACTTTGGCACAAAAAGACGGACATGAAGTTATTGGGGTGCTTTTAGGTTCGCAGTCCAGAAGGGATGAGGCAAGAGAACTGTTAGATTATTCCTTCAAAAAACTAGGGTTATAAATACGCCAACCACCTGGCGTATTTTACCAACTCCATATATTAAAGTTATATCTGGGGTAATATTCTCCAAAAGCCGCAATTGCACTGAGTGTAATCGAAGTGCTATTGCCCTAAGCTTGTCGAAGGGGTAAAATTTGCTTGATTCATAAAATGAATGAAAAAACTAACTAAACCTTATGATTTGTAATTTTCAATCTTTTGTTGGGATATTTTTACAAAAGATAGATTTCAAAAAATTAAAAGCGGAGCAGTTATTGTCAACACGGCACCAATGGAATTAATTGATATTGATGGATTAGGAACAAGACTTAAAAAAGGAGATATCACTTTTATTTTAGACCATTCTGATGAAATGTCAGAAAAAGATCTTAAAAAACTTTCAAGGTACAAAAACTGTATAATTTATCCTCCTGTGGCGTATATATCTAAAGAAGCAATCATAACTAAACAAAAAATGTTTGTTGGAAATATAGAAGCCTTCTTAAACGGAAAACCTCAAAATGTAGTCAATTAAATCTGGAGATTACCCCTTAAAAATTTTGGTATGATTAGTGTATGGCCTGGTTATTGGTAGTGGTGTGAAGCTAGTACACCCCTGGGGTGTACAGATATATTTTTGACAAAATGACGCTTTGGCGGGAATTTGTCAATTTTGAGGATGGGTGGAAAAAGTTAGAAGGTTAAGGTATGCTAAATTTATGTGGGGATTTAGTAAAAAAAGATTTTTTGTGACTTTGGGGATAAGTGTGGGGGTATGGGTAGTATCCGGTGTTATACAAGCTTTAACAGGATTTCCTCAATACTTCACGGTGTTTCATAAATGCAGCTTAACTGGTTATCCAATAGCACTATGTTTATCTAGTAATGATCAGATTAAGGTCGTTTTAGTTTCTGGTGCAAATATTCTAATTTGGTTTTGGATTATCCATTTATTTTGGGGGTGGTTTCAAAAAAGAAATAACTGATCTTAAGGCTGACAAAAGAATTATTCCGCTTTGGGTCATAATCATGGTGAAGATTAACATACTGCTTGTTAGTAGATTAGGTTGGTTGTTAGTTAGTGGTTGATTGTATTGAGCAGATGAGACTGGATCTTGGGTGCTGATTCCCAGAATATCTGGTGATTTGTCCACCTCGGGTTTGGCCACCTCGTTGGGTATACCCACGTTCGAGGTGTTTGAGGATTTCACCTCCGAGGTGTTTTCGGATAAACTGCTTCCACTTGAGGATGAGCTGGATGATGAAGAGTTAGAACTTGATGAGGCAATTTCTATTACCACTTCTTGAGGAATTTCTTCATTACCTAATTTATCGATTGATTTTACTTGAAGAGTTGTTTTACCGGAATTTGAGATAGTAAACGGATTGGTATAAGTTTGGACAGTTTTACCATTATCCAAACTATATTCTATTTTTAAAATTCCTGAGTCTGAATCAGAACCGGTTAGGGTTATGGTTACAGGATTTGTTCCTGATTTTTCAATTTTGGTAGTTGGTGAAGTCTGATCTAGGGCAGGACTGCCGGATACTTCACTGGTAGGACTAACGCTCGTGCTTTCAGATTTTGTAGAATCTGGAAAAAATGCAAAGGATGGGGAAGTATCAACTGCAGGATCCAGATCAAATTCCACTTTGGCAGTTTCTGTAATGAGAATATCTCTATAAGTTGTGGTTTTAGAGACTTTATCCTGTTTATAAGTACGGATTTTTACATTAGTAGTTTTAGGATCTGATGAGGTTTTCTTTTTTCGAGTAGTCCTCACTTTCACTTTTTTAGCTTTCTTTTTTACAAAAGCATGTTTGGTTTTACCGGAAGTAGAATAAAAAGTTTCCGGGATATTTGTTTCTACTTCTCCATCATCTTTTATTCCGGTATGGTTACCGGTCTCATCATACAACTCCAATTCCCCATCATCCAAAGAAATTTGTTGTCCCTCCAAATCAATCTTTTCGGATTTAACCTCAACGGGTAAAGAATCTTCATTTAAGATTGCTTTAACTGTCTGCATAGCAATTCCAGTACTTTTTACTAAATCACCATGTGTTTGTTCAACATAATGTATGGTTGCTCCACCCGAGAGATCTGAAATGTTATTTTTCAAAGAAGCACTATAAAGAGGAACCGTATCATCCCCATTAATAAATACCTCTTCAGTTTTTGGAATCAAATTTATCGGCCATGTAACCCACCATGTTTCATGGAGTTGTCCCAAAGTAGGTTGACTAGTGCCTACGATTAAATATATCTTAACCCCATTTGTGGTATTTAAAAGTGGATCCATGATTGTATGGAATTCGTCGCCTATTCCAAAAACAGTCATATTATGACCCAAGTTACTTAAATGGGTCTTTGTTTGACTGAAATTAAGTGGCCCAACTTCTTTATTGTTATCTACATCTCTATCATCCTTAATTGGAAATAGAAGGTCAGCGGTTGAATTATTGTAGAAGTCATAATATTTTAGAGATGGTATTAACTCATATATACTTGGCATATTTTGTGCTCCATCTTTAGTCTGGCTTGGAGGTATTCCCAAAGTGAATAACCTGAAATCGTATCCTAGCCATGAGCCATATCTTAACGTCTTTAACCCATCTACCGCCCCCAGGTGGGGGACGCCCATGGAAATTAGCTTATTAACCTTAGATGCTTTTCCGGAATCCGAGATATAATATCTTGCTACTAATCCTCCCATTGAATGGACCACAATATTTACCTTTGTTTGTCCGGATTTTGTTTTGGCTTCCTCAACAAGCACATCCAAACTATCCCGAGTTTCTCTGACATCCTTCCTCCAGTCATAAGGAAAAACAAAAAAGTTTTTGCCTTTTTCATATCCCAATCCAGTAAAAAATGAATCAATATCTCCATACCCAAATGGAGTTAAACTACCAGTTAAACTCAAAGATGCCTCAGAAGTTATCCCGTCAGTTTTTAACCTTAAAACATCAAAGTAATCATCATCCCCTAATTTGGCTGCTTCATCCTGATTAACCCAGATTTTCTCATTGGTAGTATAACCGTGAGAAAAAGTCCCGCCATGTCCATCACCCGAGGACCAAATAATATCCTGGGAAGCTTTTAATTCCGACCCGCCAATTCCCGGGATAAAAATTACCGGAGTCTTAGGTGGAGGTGGAGGCGGGGAGGTATTTGTTAAAACAAAGTACAAGTCATCTTTTGTAGTTGTCCAAACAAAGCAACCGCTTTGTGGAGTTGTGTTTGGATCATTCCACTTATAGGCAACAGGATCGCAGCTGCCACTGTTGTGGGAAGAATCAAATTTATTGCCATTACCATATCTTAAGCCTCCTTGGGTGAAACGATCAGTTGTTTGTTCTCCACCAGCCCCATAAGCTGCTGCTGCAAACTGGATTAAGCCGGCAACAAGATTTGGCAGATTTGCATTGGTTATGTGAATAAGATAGTTGTGGGTTGGGTCAAATGTGTAATCTCGGCAGGAAAAATCAATGGTTACATCCTGATATCCCGAAGGAACACTGCTGGTGGTAAAAGTTAAACCCCTTAAGCGGTCAGAAGGATTAGTGCCGGCCGGAATACAGCCGCTGATAGAGGTATTTGTAGATTTATCATAAATTTTGGAATTTTGAGCTGTAAAATCAAATTGATCCGTATTGATGGCAGAGGTTGAAACTCTGAAAGTGAAACTTTGAGCAGTACCGGAAAGATTGGTTCCCAGCTCCTGTATGGCTTGCCAGACATTTAAAGAGTTTCCAAAGTTTTGAGTTTGTTCGGCAATAGTCACCGCCAGAACCGGTCTTTGGGCCACTAAAAAAGCTCCTGCAAAAAGAAGTAGGATAGTAAAACATGCAGGCAGTTTATTCATTTTTAAATTTGCACAAAAATTGTTTACTGTGAAAAGTTTTATAACAATATAGCTTTAAGATGATTTAAGATAACAAAGTGGTATACTTTCAGAAATGTTTACCAACCAGAAAATCCTGGGCTTGGCTTTAATCTTATTTATTATAGGAGCAAGCGTTTATTTTACTGTCAATAAATTTAAACAAGAGATTAATGTATCTCCATCTCCCAGTCCTTCTCCTGCCACTTTAAATTTTTTGTTTAATCAACCCGCCCCAACTCCTACTCCACAAAAAGCTCAGCAACAACAAGTTCAACCAAAGCCTACTTCAAAACCTTCTGAGTTGCCTTTGGCAAAAAACAAACAACTGGCACAATTTCCGGGTATTTTGACAGATGAAAGTTTGCAGAATAAAAAAGCAGTCATACAAACTACCAAGGGAACTATTCAGATAGAAATTTTTCCGGACACAAAGATAGCCGCATCTAATTTCATGATTTTGGCAGCCAATGGTTTTTATGACGGCTTAGTATTTCACCGGGTAGAGGATTGGGTAGTTCAAGGTGGTGATCCTTTGGGGAATGGGACGGGCGGACCAGGTTATCAATTTCCCGATGAGCCGGTGAATAGAGAATACAAGAAGGGAATTGTGGCTATGGCAAATAGCGGCCCTAATACCAACGGTTCTCAATTTTTTATTTTAAAAACAGATTATCCACTGCAACCTCAATATACTATTTTTGGTGCTGTTATTTCCGGCATGGATATTGTGGAGAAGATTCAAATTGGTGACGTGATGCAAAAAGTAGTTATCCAAAATCTCCAGTAATACTGAGTGTAATCGAAGTACACAATATATTGTATATTGACATTGACAGATATCAATATGCTATGCTATATTAGGTATTGTGAAATGTCCTTTTTGTGGAAGCCAGTTAAGCAAAGTGGTGGATAAAAGAGCTGTTTTGAGCCGAAGTGAAATCAGAAGACGCCGGGAGTGTTTGAAGTGCGCTAACCGTTACACCACTTATGAGACTTTGGCAGCTGTGGAGATTTTGGTTATTAAAAAGGATGGAAGACGGGAGCCTTTCATCCAGGAAAAGTTACACTCTGGTTTAATGAGGTCTTTGGAGAAAAGACCGGGGATTGAGAAGGTTTCTATGATAGTTGATAGAATAGAGGCCAGGATTCGGACCAAGGGGCTTAAAGAAATTCCTTCACAAACTCTGGGAAAATGGGTTCTTGCTGAACTAAAAAAGTTAGATTCAGTGGCCTATTTGCGCTTTGCAAGCGTATACAGAAGCTTTGGGGATCCAAGAGATTTTGCAAAGGAGCTTAAAACTTTATGAAAAACAGTAAACCTACACTACAAGTTGTAACTATGCCGCGCGTCAATGGAAAGTACGTCCGTGGAAAAAAGAAAACCAATGGTGAACGCAGGACCAACGGTCATGCTAATGGTTTAGAGAAAAATGGCCGCGCATTTGAGACAAGATTTATTCCCCGCTATAAAATTATGCCTGTCCTGCCGGAAGGTTTGCCCATTCCCACTTTTTCCGAGTCTTCAAACAAAATTCTCAAGGAGAGATATTTATTAAAAGGCGGGAACTTAGAGGTGGTGGAGAGCGTATCGGAGCGGTTTTGGCATATAGCTTATGATATTGCATCCGGTGATTTTGACTTTAGGGCAAAGGCATCAGAGGTAAGGAATAAGGCGGTTGAATTTTACAGTTTAATGGTACGCCAGGAATTTTTACCAAATTCCCCAACCATTATGAATGCCGGCAAGCAAAATGGTTTGCAGTATTCTGCTTGTTTTGTACTGCCTGTTGGTGATTCTTTGCCTGAAATTTTTGATAGCGTAAAATACGCGGCTTTAATTCATCAAACAGGCGGGGGGACAGGTTTTGCTTTCTCGCGTCTTCGAAGTGCAGGCTCGGTTGTTAACACCACAGGCGGTGTTGCCTCCGGCCCGGTTTCCTTTTTACGGGTTTTTAATGCCGCTACAGAGTCTATCAAACAGGGTGGCACCAGACGTGGTGCCAATATGGGGATTTTAAGGATTGATCATCCGGATATTTTGGAGTTTATAAGATGCAAGGCAGAGCTGGATGATTTAAACAAACCGGTCTATGAAGGCGTTGCCCCGCTTTTAGCTGATGATGTTTCCAGAGACTTCTTCAAAACTTTGCTTTTGGACAAACAAATTGCCAATTTTAATATCTCTTGTGCTGTGACTTCTAAATTCATGGAAGCGCTAGAAAAGAAAGAAGATTATGAACTGATTGCACCTCATTCAGGTGAAGTGGTAGGAAAATTAAATGCCAAAGCAGTTTTTGATGAAATTGTGGAGAGGGCCTGGAAAACAGGAGATCCGGGGCTGATCTTTATTGACCGGATTAATGATTCCCCGGCTAATCCGGTGCCTTCTTTGGAAACAATTGAGTCAACAAATCCGTGTGGGGAGCAACCTCTGGCTCCTTGGGATGCTTGCAATTTAGGCTCTATCAACTTAGGTAAATTCATTTTAGCTGATGGATCAGGGGTAGACTTTGATAATTTAAAAAGGGTCACACGTTTGGCAGTGCACTTTTTGGATAATGTGGTTCAAACCAATCCTTATACCTTAAAACAAATTTATGATGAAGTGCATAACAACAGAAGAATTGGTTTGGGTGTAATGGGTTGGGCAGATATGCTGTTTAAATTAAAAATTGCTTATAATTCCGATCAGGCACTCGATTTGGCAGAAAAAGTAATGAGATTTATAAACGATGAAGGGCACAAGATGTCAGAAGAGTTGGCTCTCTCCCGCGGTCCTTTCCCCAACTGGATAAATTCAATCTATGCAGATAAAAAGTCTTCGGCTTTCAAAGCCAGACCCAACTCTTATGCTTACGAAGGAGATAAAATGGTCCGCAATTCAACTGTCACAACTATTGCCCCAACAGGCACAATATCTATAATCGGTGACTGTTCTTCCGGAATTGAACCTGTTTTTGCTTTGGCTTATATTCACAAAGCCAAGGGAGCAGGAGATGAGTACAGAACATTAACAATTGCTAATAAAACCTTTGAAGAGATTAGTCAGAGAGAAGGATTCTGGAGTGATGATTTGGCCAAAAAAGTGATGGATAAGGGTTCTGTTTCGGACTTGGACGAGGTACCAAATGAGTGGCAAAAGGTTTTTATAACAGCTCCGGAAATTGATCCGGTAACACACGTTAAAATGCAGGCAGCTTTTCAAAAGTATACGGATAACGGGGTTTCCAAAACCATCAATCTGCCCAATTCTGCTACTGTGGAAGATGTCAGAACTTCTTATATGATGGCATATCAAACAGGCTGCAGCGGAATTACAATTTATCGGGATGGATCCAAAGGTACTCAGGTTTTGAATGTTTCCTCAACCTTAAAGCCCAAAAACCAAGTAGATCCTCTGGCGCCTGTTGCGGAGCGGCCTATGATATTGCGGGGTAGAACTTATAAAATTACCACACCTGTGGGGGAAGCATTTATTACTGTAAATAGGGATGAGCAGGATCAGCCTTTTGAGGTATTTGTAACAGTGGGTCGGGGAGGAATGCATACGATGGCAGATGCGGAGGCTATGGGAAGGTTAGTTTCACTATCTTTAAGGCTGGCAAGAGGGGCTAAAGAAACAGATCCCAAAGCTGTGGCCCAAAAAATTGTTAACCAGCTTAAAGGTATTGGGGGAGCCTCACATGTTGGTTTTGGCAAAAACAGGGTTCTTTCTTTGGCAGATGCAATTGCCAAAATTTTAGCAGAGGATTTATCTCAAACCCCAAAAGAACAAACAGTTGAACCGCTACCTTTAAATTTAACTCAAGAGAGCGATCCGCAACCGCTAAACACAGGAATGGATGATATTATGCAAGTTTCCGGCAGTGTCCATGCAGATTTATGCCCGGAATGTGGTTCAGCCAGCTTTGTAATGGAAGAAGGCTGTAAAAAATGCCATTCCTGCGGTTACTCCATGTGTTGACTTATAAAATTCAATCTGATATAAACTCCTCATATGGCAGTGGAACCAGAGGAGAGATTCTTAGCTCGTCTTATAGGGGAAGAAGAATTGGAGAGAAGAAAGAGGGAAATTCCCAAAGGATTAGAACCCTTATACGAAAGGCCACCAACAGATCCTGTTTTAGCTGATATATGGAGAGCTTTTAAATATCACCGACCTCTTACTGATCCAAATCCATGGAATGTTATGGCTCATTTTCTCCAAGGTGGAAGTTTATCTAATGCAATTGAAAGCGCACGAAAAGATCTCTCAGAAGGTAGATGAAATTAGTTTTCCGTCCCAAGGATGCCGGATTAATTCCGGGTTTATGTTTAGGTTCAAATTCACCTAAATATCCGCAGGTGTCAATACAAATCCACCCCCGGGGTGGCCATTCGAATTATTCATCCATCAACATCAATCAGATGATGTTTGATTCGTTCCAGGCTTTGTGCATAAGAAACTCGATCTAAAACAAATTGCTGATAATCTTGAGGCGTTTTAAATAAATTTAAGATTTCCTCTTTAAAGCAGATTCCCTGAGTGTTGTTTATATATTCTTCATAAGAAGACCATCTGAAATCTTTTAAATCCTTAACCAATAACGCGGCAATAGGATTCAGATGAATATAACGTGATAAATGTATAAATTGTTCATTACTTTCAACCAAAACAGCTTTAAATTCTCCCTGCAACAGAGGTCCTACCCGAGTATGTTTAGTATTGTAATACTTAGTATAACTATTGGAAAGTTTGCTGAAAAATTCACTAATACCCCCATCCTGTAGCTGTTTTACTAACAGGTGAAAATGATTGGGCATTAAACAATAAGAAACTATTTCTACTATTTTTTTAGCTGACTGCGGTTTAAAAGATTGATTAACTATAAATTTAGAAAATCTTGGTTTAGGCCCGGCAAGCTGATAATACTTAAGTGTTTTGAGAAATCTACTATAGTCTCTGCGATTTTCAAAAATGGTTCTTTTTTCTACCCCACGGTTATAAACATGGTAAAACTGATCATTTACGAAAGGGATGATTCTATAAGGCATTTGAATCTAGCATAATCTAAAAATCCGTAGGTGTCAATATAAATCCACCCCGGGGGTGTCCATAGGATTCGGTTAACCTTCTGGTAGAATACCCTCATGAATTCTGAAAAAGGGTTGGTTATTTTATATACCGGAGAAGGGAAGGGGAAAACCACTGCTGCATTGGGATTGGTTCTTCGTGCTGTTGGATATAAGAAAAAATGCCTGATTGTCCAATTTGGAAAGAGTTGGTTTACAGGAGAGTTAGTAGGAATTAAAAAGCTATCCCCTTTAGTAAAAATAATTCAGGGGGGGAAAGGATTCTTAGGTATTTTGGGAAATAAAGTAAGTAAGACAGAACACAAAAAAGCTGCCAAAGAGGCCTTTAATGTATTATATAAAGAAGTATTGTCTGATAAATGGGATATTATTGTGGCTGATGAGATAGTTGGTGCAGTTTCATCAGATGTGTTACCATTAAAGCAGGCTATCAAGTTAATAACTGATAAACCAGTCAGGTTGGATCTGGTTTTAACCGGCCATCATGCCAAAAAGGAGCTAATTAAAATGGCAGATTTAGTCACAGAAATGCAGGAAGTTAAACACCCATTTCGTGAGGGAATTTTAGCAAAAAAGGGTGTTGACTTTTAGCACTCAAGATGATAAAGTGCTAAAATAAAAGAAATATGGCTGATTTTATTAAACCAATTCTGAACGAGCCCTTAAAATTAAAACCAACCATGCCGGTGGGACCCTTAAGAGATACAGTCATTTTTCCCGGTAACTCAGTTCCAATAATTTCCGGCAGACCAAAATCCAAAGCTGCTTTGGATGTGGCATGGAATTCCGATAAATTAATAGTATTTGTAACACAAAAAAATTCCCGGATTGAAGATCCGACAGATAAGGATTTATACAAAGTAGGCACGGTTTGTTTAATAAGAAGAGTGGTTAAAAATCCGGATGGTGAATATACCCTGCAGGCAGAAGGAATCAGCCGTGTATATTTAAAAAACTTTACCCAAACAGAGGCTTATCTGGAAGCAGAAATTGAGGAAATTCCCGAACTTTATGAAAGATCAGATCAAACAGAGGCACAAGTTCGAACAGTCAGAGATCAGGTTAAAAGATTTTTGGAATTGGGAGGAAACCCATTTTTTGACCAGGCAAATTTTGCCAACTGGTCGCTTTTTACGTATTCCGATGACCCAAACCAGATGGTGAATTCCATTACCCAGTCAATTGATTTTAAAACTATAGACAAACAGCAAATTTTAGAGATGGTTTCTGCACAGGATAGATTGCAAAGATTATCCGAGCTTTTGGCAAAAGAAATAAGGATTCTGGAAATTTCCCAAAAAATATCTTCACAAACACAGGAGCGGGTTTCCAGAATTACCAAAGAGGCAATTTTAAGAGAGCAGATGAAAAGTATTGAAGAAGAATTGGGTGGGGGGGATGGAGAGCATCAGGAAATTAAAGAATTTGAATTAAAGATTAAAAATGCCGGCATGCCAAAGCAGGTATTGGAACGGGCCAAAAAGGAGCTATCAAGGCTTGCCAAGATGAGCTCATATAATCCTGAGGCAGGGTATATCAGAAATTATCTGGAATGGTTGACAGATCTTCCATGGAGATTAAAAAAACAACCAAAAGTGGATTTGAAAAAAGCTGAAGAAATTCTGGATGAGGATCATTACGGCTTGAAAAAAGTGAAAGAGAGGATTATAGAATATCTGGCCGTACACAAATTGGCCGGGAAAATTCGCGGCCCGATTCTTTGTTTTGTAGGGCCTCCGGGGGTGGGCAAAACATCTATCGGAAAATCCATAGCCCGGGCGCTAAACCACAAGTTTGTGAAAATCTCATTGGGCGGTATCAGAGATGAAGCAGAAATAAGAGGTCATAGAAGGACTTATGTTGGATCTATGCCGGGAAGAATTATTCAGGGGATTAAACAGGTAAATGTTGTCAATCCGGTTTTTATGCTGGATGAAATAGATAAAATAGGTAATGACTACAGGGGTGATCCGTCAGCCGCCCTTTTGGAAGCTTTGGATCCTGAACAAAATTCAGGGTTTTCAGACCACTATCTGGAAGTGCCTTTTGATTTATCAAACGTGATGTTTATTACAACAGCCAATATCATGGATACAATTCCACCGGCTTTAAAAGACAGACTGGAGGTTATAAGGTATGCAGGCTATACGGAAGATGAAAAATTCCATATTGCCAAAAACTTTTTAATCCCGAAACAGGTTGAGAATCACGGTCTTAAAAAAGATCAAATAGATTTGGAAGACGGGGCAATAAGAGCTTTGATAAGAGGTTATACAAGAGAAGCCGGGGTTAGAAGTTTGGAAAGAGAACTTTCCGCAATTATCAGGAAAGTTGCCAGAAAGGTAGCAGAAAACGGAAAAGTTAAAATTTACAAAATAAAGAGCGAAGATATTAAAAGTTATTTAGGTCCAATTAAATTCCTGCCGGTTTTGGCAGAAAAGATGGATGAGGTAGGTATGTCAACAGGCTTATCAGTTACTGAGGCCGGAGGTGAGGTATTGTTTATTGAAGTTACCTTAATGCCGGGGAAAGGATCCTTGCTTTTGACCGGACAATTGGGTGATGTGATGAAAGAATCCGGTCAGGCTGCCATGTCGTACGTTCGGTCTCGCTGGTTAAGCTTAGGTTTGCCGGAAAAGTTTTTCCAAAAAGTAGATGTGCATGTTCATGTTCCGGAAGGAGCCATACCTAAAGATGGCCCGTCTGCCGGGATTGCCCTTACAACAGCCATAGTTTCTGCATTTACTAAGATTCCGGTTCATAAAGATGTGGCTATGACAGGTGAAGTGACGCTGCGTGGTAGGGTTTTGGAAATAGGAGGCTTGAAGGAAAAAGTTTTAGCAGCACATAGAGCCGGAGTAAAGACTGTTATAGCACCTGCTGATAATGAAAAAGACATGGAGGATATTCCGGACTTTGTCCAAAAAGATTTAAAATTTGTCTTTGTTAAACACATGGATGATGTTTTAAAGGTAGCGCTTATCAGATTCCTTCAACCTGCGGTTCAAAAAAGAATCCCGGTTGCCCCCCCAGCCTACATGGCTTGAGTTTTTCCCCTTGACTAATTTCTGGGAAGTAGTGTAAATTCAAGAGCGTGGAATTAATTTCAGCAAATATAAACTTAATTATCTGGGTTGCGGTTGGAGTAGCTCTTTTGTATGGATTTTGGTTAATTGTGGATGTTTTAAAACAACCTGCGGGTGATGAAAAAATGCAGGAAATCGCCGCGGCGATTCAAATTGGTGCCGCAGCATATTTAAAAAGACAATATCAGGTCGTTGCTTTAGTTGCTCTAGTTTTAGCAGCAGGAATTTATTTTCTTTTAGGTCAAAATTCAGCAGTCGGGTTTTTGGTAGGAGCTTTTCTTTCTGCTTTAGCTGGATTTATCGGTATGTCTGTTGCAGTTAGAGCAAATGTTAGGGTTGCAGAGATTGCCAAAAAAGGATTATCAGAGGCTTTCGGTTTGGCTTACAAAGGCGGGGCAGTAACAGGCTTTTTGGTAGTTGGTTTGGCTTTGGCAGCTGTTTATGGTTTTTACCAATATACGGATGGAGATCTTAAGGCCCTGGTAGGATTGGGATTTGGTGGTTCGTTGATCAGTGTTTTTGCCAGGTTAGGTGGAGGGATTTTTACCAAAGGGGCAGATGTGGGAGCAGATTTGGTGGGAAAGCTTGAATTAGGAATTCCGGAGGATGATCCGCGAAATCCGGCTGTGATTGCAGATAATGTCGGGGACAATGTGGGTGATGATGCCGGAATGGCTGCGGATATTTTTGAAACATATGTTGTAACAGCCATTGCCTCTATGATTTTAGGAAGCCTGCTTTTTCCTGGATTTACAAATGCGGTTTTATTCCCACTCCTGATTTTATCAATGGGAATTTTTGCCTCAGTTGTTGGTTCTCTGTTTGTTAAATTAACGGGTAAAAACATTATGGGTGCTTTGTATAAAGGCATGATTGTAACCGCTGTTTTGTGTGCGGTTTTGTTTTATCCGGTAACTTCCGCTTTGATGGGGAATAATCTAACCCTTCCGGTTATAAATTTGTATTTGGCATCTTTAATTGGAGTTTTGGTCACAGCAGGAATGGTTTTGATAACCGAGTATTACACAGGTACACAGTATTCGCCTGTTGCCAATTTAGCCGCTTCCTCAAAAACCGGCCATGCCACCAATATTATTGCCGGGTTGGCCCTTTCCATGCGCTCTACTTTCTGGCCGGTTATTTTGATATCAGGGGCAGTTCTGATCAGTTTTATTTTGGCGGGGTTGTATGGCGTGGCTTTGGCAGGAGTAACTATGCTTTCTCTGGCAGGGATCGTGGTGGCAATTGATGCTTTTGGCCCGATCACGGATAATGCCGGTGGGATTGCCGAGATGGCAGGACTCCCACAAAAAGTGCGGGATGTGACTGATCCTTTGGATGCTGTAGGAAATACCACCAAGGCAGTGACCAAAGGGTATGCAATAGCTTCGGCTGCTTTGGCGGCCCTGGTTTTATTTGCAGCATATGCACAGGAATTCGAAGCATTGGGCAGACAGCTAACATTTTCCCTTTCTGACCCAATGGTCCTAATAGGGCTTTTTATTGGGGGTTCTTTGCCTTATCTTTTTGCATCCTTTGCTATGGAGGCTGTGGGACGGGCAGGCGGGGCTGTGGTTGAAGAAGTAAGAAGACAGTTTAAAACAATCAAAGGAATTATGGAGGGAAAAGCAAAGCCTGATTATGCCAAATGTGTGGAGATTGTAACTTCCGTAGCTCAAAAGGAGATGTTAATCCCTGCTTTAATTCCGGTTTTAGCCCCAGTTATTGTGGGATTTGTTTTAGGGCCGGTTGCGCTGGGAGGAATGTTGGTAGGATCCATTGTGACCGGAGTATTCGTGGCCATCTCCATGACTACTGGTGGAGCTGCCTGGGATAATGCCAAAAAATATATTGAGTCCGGAAAATTTGGCGGAAAAGGGTCGGAAGCTCACAAAGCAGCAGTAACTGGTGATACTGTTGGAGATCCATATAAGGATGCAGCTGGACCTGCAATAAACCCCATGATTAAGGTTGTGAACATTGTAGCATTATTGTTAGTTCCATTTTTAAAGTAGCTTAGCTATTATTGAGTAGGATTTGTGGGAGCAGGCTGGCCGCCGGAGAGGGCATTTTTGACCTCGTTTACCACCTGGTCCGGAGTGTATGAGGCCTTGATTAAATAAGCTTGTGCACCTAATTCAAATCCTTCTTTAATAACCGCTTCCTGGCCTAAATTTGTTAAAAGTATGGTAATCATTTTGGAATTTGGATATTGAGTTTTAAACTCCCGCAGCAGCTGCAATCCATTCATCCCCGGCAGCATGATGTCCAAAAGCAGAAGGTCAAAGCTTTCTTGTTTTAGCATCTCTAAACCAGACTGGCCATCCACTGCGCTTTTAATTAAAAATCCATTCTTTGTCAGCTGTCTTACATATAATTCTCTGATAAAATCCTCATCCTCAACCAGTAATATTTTTTTAGGAGATGGATCCATAGGATTAATAATTTAATCTTCCTGATTGTACTGCTTCTAATGCATACTTGTCACTATCTAAAACATTCTTAGTTTGGTTGAAAACTGGTATAGTAAAGGAAAATTTGCTGCCGCCTCCTTCTTCGGACTCAACCCAAATTTTACCATGAAGTTTTTCAATAATTGATTTGGCGATATACAAACCTAACCCTGTTCCCTTATTTGCTTTTTGTAATTGATTGGAAACCCTAAAGAATTTATTAAAAAGATGCGGTATAGCCTCCTTGGGAATGCCGACTCCGGTATCAGATACGGTTGTTGTAATTTTATCCGGGGAGACTTGGGTAAAAATATCTACTTTCCCGCCTGCCGGAGTATAATTTATGGCATTGGCAACCAGGTTTGTAACAACTTCTCCTAAACGTAGGGGGTCTGCAAGCACTTTTGGCACTGGTTCTTTCTGGGGAAATAAAGTTAGAACAATATTTTTCAAATTAGCCTGACTTCTTAAATCTTCAACAGATTTGGAAAGCACGAGATAATAATCCAAAGGTTCTAGCGAAACAGCTAACTGTTCTTTTTCTATCTTATTAACGCTTAGTAAATTCTGAACCAACCTTAGAAGTTGCTGGGCAGAAATTAACGATCTGTTTAAAAGGTCAAAATCTTCTTTTGGAATTTTATTTTTATAATCACCAAGAAATACAGAAATATAACCGATGATTGAAGTTAAAGGAGTTTTTAGTTCATGTGAGGCCATAGATACAAAATCAAATTTCATTTGTTCAAGCTCTTCCTCCCTGGATAAATCATGTAAGATTAAAATGCAACCCAGCCTTGTTTGGATTCCTGCTGAGACAGAGGAAGAGAACAAATTAATTTTTACCTGACTACCATTTTTGCCAACCAGTTTTAGGGGCTGATTAAAATTTGTCTGACAGTAATATTTTGAGAACACCTCTTCCTGATCGCTAAAAAGATGAATTATTTGATCTATTGGTTTACCAAAAACCTCTTCTTGAGTAAAACCTGTTAAATCCTGCGCAGCTTTATTTAAAAGAATGATGTTTCTATTAAAATCCAAGGCTATAATGCCATCTATTACCGAGGATAAAACTACTCCTAATTCGTTTTTTTCAACAGAAATTAAATCTTTATCTTTCTCTAAGCTTTGAAAGGTTTGAGTAAGTTTATCAGCCATTAAATTGAAAGAGTTGCCAACTTCTTCCAGTTCATCACCCGATCTGATATCAAACCGGTGATTAAAATTGCCTTTGTTTAAAATCTCCGTTCCTGTAATCAAAATATTTAGCGGTTTTAAGATCCAAAAAGAAGCAGTTACAGCCAAAACTAAAGTAATAATGCCTGCTGCTATGATAATCACAGGACTGGAAATAAAGAAGAAACCAACAACAAGGGGTAACATTACCGCAAAGAAGACAAGAAGGATAATCTTTAAGTGAAGAGTTTTTTTATGGGCAGTTTCTTGCATGTTATTTCAGAGTAACAGAAGGGAAATTGAGGGTCAACCCTGATTTGTAGCGCATAGGGGAATCGAACCCCTGCCTCTGCCTTGAGAAGGCAGCGTCTTAGCCGCTTGACTAATGCGCCATGAGGAGAATTATATCACGCATGATGTCTAGGATGGGATAGATCCCGTACAGTTTAAACGAAGTTGAAAGGATCATATAATGGCTGCTACATGCGAGCCTTCAAGATTATTCCATT